>ENA-UOXK01000799-UOXK01000799.1-mixed-culture-metagenome-genome-assembly--contig:-NODE-799-length-23491-cov-69.389102_pt1 | contig 23491 bp, 11 predicted proteins | sample MGYA00238160_ERZ761638 | MGnify/ENA primary metagenome ERZ761638 (study PRJEB28912, sample SAMN08777098) | mixed culture metagenome | isolation source: Freshwater growth medium | place: USA...
GGGGGGGGGGGGGGGGGGGGGGTGGGGGGGGGGGGGGGGGGGGGGGGGGCGAGGGCGGCGGGGGTGAAGGAGGCGGCGAGGGCGGTGGTGGCCTGGGCGGCGGCGAGGGTGGAGGGGGTGAAGGCGGAGGCGAGGGAGGCGGCGAAGGAGTCGGCGGCAAGGGTGGCAGCGAGGGCGGCGGCGGCGAGGGCGGGAAGGGGGGCGGGGAAGGCGGGGGTGGGAATGGAGGTGGCATGGGAAATGGAGAAGGCGAGGGCGGGAAGGGCGGTGGCCTGGGTGGCGGTCGATGGGGAAGGGGCGGTGAAGGTGGCGGCGGCGAGGGCGGCGGGGGTCGAGGCGGGGGCAAGGGCGGCGGTGGCCTGGGCGGTGACTTTGGTGGCGGTGGGGACGGGGGGGGTGAGGGGGGTGGCGGCGACGGAGGGGGCGACGGAGGGGGTGGCGATGGAGGAGGAGATGGCGGCGGCGGCGAGGGTGGCGGTGGAAAGGGTGGTGGAAAGGGCGGTGGAAACGGCGGCGGTGAGGGCGGTGGCGGCGATGGCGGAGGTGGGGTTGGCGGTGGCGAGGGTGAGGGCGGCAAGGGGGGCGGCGTCGGAGGTAGGGGAGAGGGCGGTGGCGCGGGAGGTGGAAAGGGCGGCGGCTTCGGTGGAGGGAAGGGTGGCGGCCGTGGCGGTGGCGGTGGCAATGGCTCCGGCGAGGGTGGAGGTGGTGTTGGTGGTGGCGAGGGTGGAGGTGGCGACGGCTCTGGCGGCTCAGGCGGTGGCGGCGAGGGCGGCGGCGGTGAAGGTGGTGGCGGCGAGGGCCTTGGCGACGGTGGCGGTGGCGATGGAGGTGGTGGAGGTGAGGGTGGCATTGGCGGCGAGGGCGGCGGGGGACGGGGCGATGGCGGGGGTTGGGGCGGCGGCGAGGGCGGCGGCGATGGTGGCGGCGGCGACGGCGGTGGAGGGGGGGGCGACGGCGGCGATGGCGGAGGCGATGGCGCAGGAGGTGGAGGAGGTGGGGCGAAAGGCGGGCTTGGCGGTGGCGGCGGCAAGGGCGAGGTGGGTGCCATGGGCGGCGGCGGCGGCGGCGGCGGTGGCGATGAATTGGGCGGGAAGGGTGGCGGTTGGGGCGAGGGCGGCGGTGGAGGAGGGCTTGAAGGTGGGCTCGGTGGCGAAGGTGGCCGCTTAGGTGGCGGTGGCGAAGGCGGCGGGCTGGGTGGCGACAAGGGCGGCGGGGACGGGCGCGGTGGCATTGGCGGCGGCGATGGTGGCATGCACGGCGGCGGCGCGGGAGGCGGCGAGGGTGCTGGAGCAACATCGACGTGCTCGCAGCAATTCAGGCACGTGAGAGAGTTGCACGAATCGCACACGCCGAGCGTGTACGAATCGCAGCACTCACTGCCATCGTCCAGGGCATTTGGCGGGAGGGGCGGCGGCGGCGGCGGGAGCGTCCACGCCCAGATGTTGACGCGTGCGTTGCCTATGACTGCCGTCGCCTTGAGCGGGTTCAGACGGACCTCGTCCCAGCCGCGCGGAATCTCTTGGTCGCCGGGGCGCTCAAACACTGGAAGCGGCGCCGAGACGCCGGCGCTCCCGCTGCTGTCCTGGTGGGCATTGTGGGTGAGGCCGCCGAAGGCGTGCGCGAGCGCAAGGCGAAGTGCCGCTACGAAAGAGGGCAACTTCATGGCGTGTTAAAACCGTCGGAGCTGCCCCAACAGCTACATGAAGCATTTGACTCATGCATGCGGCAAATTTATTCTTTGTCTCACGAACCCTGGATTCGAGAGAAAAGAGCTGTGCAGTTTCCAAAAATCGATTTCACAGCAAACGGTTGTTTTTCACAGCGACGCCGCCGAGAGAGTGGGTCGCGATCTCCGGAGCTTGAATGCCGTGTGCGCTTGTGGCGCTCTTATGTGCTGCTGCGCTTCACGAGGGTGTATTCGTCAGCCAAGGACTGGTCCGAGCGAGACCTCGAATGAGCGGCGTACCGCCAGGAGGCAGCACCGCAAAGCGCAAACTCCCAGATTGGCTCCCTCGAGGTGACGCGATGGACAAGCAAATCATGAGTCTGTACGCTCCTTCGTTGGGAAACCTCGCCGTGGTGCCGCTCACAGGAGCCGTCGATACCTTTTGGGTTGGAAGGCTTGGCGACGCCGTGTCGCTGGCCGGACAGGGCGTTGCGAATCAAGTTTTCAATTCCCTCTTCAACATCCTAATCTTTGTTCCGAAGGTGACGACCCCGTTGGTGGCGCGAGCGCATGCAGCTGGCGACGTTGAAGGCGTGCACGACCGCACGTGCAACTCGCTCTTCGTTGCGTGCGCGCTTGGGTTTGTTGGCATGGTCGTCCTCGTGGGATGGCCGCAAAAGATCCTGAGCTTCGTGCTTCCAGAAGGAGCGTTGGCAGCCCCATTCGCGGCGCAGTACTTACGGCTGCGGTCACTTAGCGCTGTGCCAGCAGCCTTCTCCGCCGTGTCGTTCGCCGCCTTTCGAGGGACGCTGGACGCCGTGACTCCGCTCGGGATCGCGTGCGCCTCAAACCTCCTCAACCTGGTGCTGGACCCCATCCTGATGTTTGGCGGCGGGCTCGGTGTGACTGGTGCAGCTCTTGCCACGGCAGTCTCAGAGATTTGCTCTGCATGCATGTACTTTGTGCTGCTCCTGCGCCTGCGGATGGCGTCGCTGAAGGGTATCCTAACGCCTCCCAACTTGAGGACGGTGGGGCCTTTGCTCGCGGCCGGTGTGGCTGAATCCGTGACGGACAACGGCGAAGCACAGCCAAGTCCCGGCACCGGTACGAAGACGAGCATGAGCAAGACAAACTCTCGTTCGAGGCGGGCTGCACTGGATGTGATGGGGCTGCCAGTGACGGACGTGACGCTCATGTTGATCATGCTTGCGCGTACGAAAGCTGCTCAGTCGATGGACATCTCCGGTCTCACTGGAGCTGCCTACTCGATCGCGATGACTCTCTACTTCCTGGGGGAGACGGTAAGCCAAGCCATGCAGGCAACCTCCTCAGCCTACGTCGCCTCGCGTGCCGCCATCTCGGTGAACGAGGCCGCCTTGGCATCCAAGCGTGTCTTGGGCTGGAGCGTGGTGCTCGGCTGCTTGGTCTGCACAGCACAGCTGACGGCCCTTCCCCACCTGCTTCGGCTCTTCACGCCCAACGCCGCCATCCAGGCCGCCGCCGCTCCCGCCGTCGTGGTGGGCGCGCTCATCCAGATTACCAACCCCGCATGCTGTGCGATGGAGGGCACGGCGATGGGTATTGGGAAGTGGGGTGTCCTTTGGAAGACGAACGTGGTCGCCCAGGTCCTCACAATACTCAGCCTCGACCTTGCGATGCGCCAGGGCCTCGGCCTTGTTGGGGTCATGTCGAGCTTCGGCGTCCTCAACTTTTCGATCTTAATCGGCCTGGCCTTGCGAATCTACGGTAAGGGAGGTATGCTCTCGAGCCATATTACTCAGCGCTGAGGGATGCGGTGGCTATAAGGGTTCAGCGTACAGATTGCAGGATTCGGCAGGACTGATTTTGCACAGGACTACAGGATCTTCAGTATTAGCCTCAGGGCACATACAGTGAGCAGATTACCAAGGTAATGCAGTGTCGGCTGTCGCGAAATGCTTCGCGGGCATTGTGGCTGTGGACGTGTGGAGCCAAGCCGATTCCTTGCGGACGTGGAGCATGGATTTCTGTGGGGCGAGCGAACTTGCGGAGATAGAGATCGAGTTGCGAGCTCCGCCCTCCCCGGCGCGACGGCGGCTCAAGACCGGCGACATGGGCGGTCTAGAGCGCGGCGTTACGCTTAAATCATTAGCTTAGTGAAGCGTGCGGTGTCGCCTCGCCTTTTAATCGTAATTTACCTACGAGGTGGCAGTTCCCACCCGCGCGGGCGCGCGCAGACGGCAGAGCCTGGTGCTGGTCGTGCACGTCTCACAAAAACGGGCTCGTCTGTCGGTTTGAGCATCTGCTCTTCTACATGATCTGGCGTGGGTCATCGTCGCATCTCGTGAGCTCAACGAGGTCAAGGCCGTTACGAAGTCGTATGCGTGAGCCGCCGCGCGTGTACCGCGTATCGCACTTCGACAAGGGCATAACGCATATTCCCATTCCCCAGCCGGGCCCGACTGTTCATGCCGCGCCGGTCAGAATTCATGTGGGTCCAACAACTGAGGCCTTTCCATGCTGCGTTGCTCGTCGAGGTTTCACGTGCTCTCGAACGCGACGCATGCTCCACTCGACAAGCGTCGCACCGAGTTCACCTGGGGCTTCGAGCAGCTCAGCCGCCGCCGCGCCGTTCACGACCGCTTGCATGTGCTCATTGAGCTCGTCCAGGCCATATCCCAGGCGGCTGCTCGCACGTGCTGCACCTGCCGAGTCGAGTGAGCGGCTATCGGGTGCGGCGGAGGCCGGCCGGCTGTGGTTGCCGACCACAAACTTGGGCGTCTCTGTGCGTGAGCCTATACAGAGTTTGAAAACCGTCGGTGCCGAGCGCGCGAGTGCATGGGCCGCCAGCTCGCGCTCCTTGTACCGAGTCCATTTGCGTTCGTGAAGGAGCCGTTCAGTAAACGCGGTGGACGAGAGAGCTCGGCCACCAAAAGCGGCCACTAGCGCGCCGAGGAGCTCGGGTTTGGGTGCGTGGATCATCAAAAGCAGCGGCGCGATGGCGAGTGCATGCACCGTAGAGATGCAGAAGGCATTCGCGTTGCGGCGGATAGGCGGAGGAATGGAGATCGATGGGTGCCCTGGGGACACTGCACCCCCGAGGGACACGCTCGTTCGCGCAGTCGCAAGTCGAATGATCACCGCGAGGGCTTCGTCATGGCCGAAACAGTTGGCTTCAACCGCGCCACCCGCAACGACAAGGCGGTGGCATGTAGTTACTCCCTCCTCCGTGATGGGATCGGCTTCGCCGGGCGTCTCTGCCACTGCCATTGGAGATGGGCGGCTTGGCGGAGGTCCCCAAGAAGGCCGCGCTCTCGGCGAGGAGTGACCATGCTCACCTCTCGACGACAGCCTAGCACTGGTTGCTCTTGAGCCCGGCTGCATGGGCGCCTTGGTCGAGGGCCACCGTGCGACCTCGCGTGTCAGCATCGACTTGAGGAGCCTCACCTCGCCCGAGCGGACCACGAAGAGCTCGTCCGATGCGTCGCCCTGGCGCATGACCAGCGCACCCGGTGGCGCAGTGACTACCCGCGACGAGCCTACCACGCCTCGCAGCGCTGCCAGTGGCCACTCGGCGAAAGCTGGTGCTCGCGACAGCACTGTCGCGTACTCGGCGATCTGCCTCTCAAAGAATTGGCGCAGGGTGCGCTCCCAATCGAACTTACGAATGCATGCGAACTCGCTGCCTGCATCCGAGACGACCGTATATTGAATGCCGGGTGGTACAATCTCGACCATCGCCGAGAGGCCCAACGTGTCGCCAGCGGCCAGGAAGCCAACAGGAAGACGAGCCGTTCCCAAGCGCCGCGTCTGGAGCACCTTTCCCGATAGCACGATGCGAAACACGACGCTGCCGTCGTCCTCATCGTTGAAGCGTGTGTGCGCGGGTTCCGTGCTGTAATGCATCTTCTTACAGCAATCTACGAGCAGTCGGTACGGCACGTTGTTTGCAAAGGCTGGCACGTGCTCCATCATTATCACGGCCATTGTGTGCACGCGGTGCGGGGTGCGCTCAGTCGCATGAAGCTTGCAGAAGCTGATGGCGTCGCCAAATGCCGACACGCCTCGCTCTTCCTGCATGACAGTCGGCAAATTTGCCGTTCAGCGTTTCAACACTTGGAAAAACGCTGTGTCGGCGGTGAGGTTAGAAGAGTTTCAAGACGAAGATTTCTTCGACGAAATTCGAGAGTTTGTGCGCACGCCTATGAGGCGCCACGCGAAATAATAACAAACAACTCGCGTTTTCGGGTTTCAAGTTCAAAGTTGTTAGTTGTTCAACAACAAACAACTTACAACTTCGATCGCCGAAGTCAGTTTGCACTTTGAAGTTTGAAAAATGAACAACAAACAACTTACAACTTCGGTCGCCGAAGTCAGTTTGCACTTTGAAGTTTGAAAAATGAACAAATTTGAACCAACAACCTCATACTGCCGCTCCGGTCAACGTGAAACTAACCCGGCACCCGAAACCCGAAATCTGCGAGTTCGAAGTTGTGAGTTCATAGTTTATTGTTTTGAAAAATAAGAAAGAACCCCAAGTCAAAAAGATTCCTCACAAGTTTTCCCGAAACCCTGCTCCGCGCAGGACGCAAAGGCCGGGACTCCACCTTGACGCCCATTGAACGGGACGCAGAGAGCGCGACGTCTGATTATTTCGCGTGGCGCCTCATACACGCCTGGCCTCGCGAATAAATGCGGGTCGCCGTGTTGTACTCGGGCCGTTTCTACGGCACTGCCACACCCAACTGGTTCGCAAGCCAGCTGCAGAACCTCATCATCCCAAACAATGCCTCTGTTTTCTTCGTCAGTGATGTGCAGAACTGGTGCAACGCACCGGCCAATGTGCAAACTGCGCTGGCTGAGGGCTCTGCTCTTGGATTTCTGAACGCCTCTCGTGAGTTTGAAGACCAGGTGCGACGATCATTCGCCGAGTGGGGCGATGTGCGCGCGATGTTATTGCCAGAGACGCACAAGCAAGGTTCCGCTCTGTGTGACGCTGCCAAGGCTTTCGGGCAGGACGCATGGTGGTACACAATGCCTGAGGTGTGCCGTGTCTGGCCGAATGTCGAGCGCTCCGTCTTCATGGATCAGCGAAGACGTGCGAATCAGAACATCAGGCCCATGATCATCTCTCCCTACTTGGGCGTCCTCATGGTACGATGGTATCTTCAGATGGACCATCTGGCACGGGCGGAGGATCTCCGTCGCGCTGCGGGCCCGCATGATGTGATCGTGCGAGCTCGGCTGGATCTCGTGCTGTCGAAGCCACTGCGGCTCGTCGAGGGGCGCTACTCGCGCTTGTGGCAGCACATGAATGCCTCGTCTATCATGTTCGCCTATGCCTTCCGGGCTGTCAACTTCGATGGCTTCAATCTAAGGAAATGCAAGGCAACCGACACGTCTGACGTAGGCGAGGGATCCTGCGAAGTCTTCTTTCATGACTGGATCTATTTCGGCACGCCCTCGGCGTTCCGTGCGCTCGCAGGTGTGCACTGGACGCCATAGCTGCAGAGGACCGGCTGGCGTTGAGCCGCGGCTTCTCTCCGTGCGCTGTGAAGCCCAAGGCGCTTCACAGCTTCCCTTCACAGCTTCCCTTCACAGCTTCCCTTCACAGCTTCCGCCCCAGGCAGCTACTGACCGTTTGACACTCACGTCCTCCAACCTACGCTCCATCTTGCAGGTGCGAGCAGGATGGCCCTGCTGCATGATACCACGCTCAGATGCAAAGGATGGTGCCAAGAGGAGCAGACCCTGCTGCAGGTGCGCGTGCAACAGGTCGCAGCTCGACCACACTGGGCATTGGCCCTCTCGTCCGCCGCCTCTCTCTGCTCGTCCGCTCCCACACTGAATGATGCCTGTTGCTGTTCGTGCGTGCCCGTAGCTGCGGAAGGCAGGTGTGCGGCTCGTGCCCATCGAGGATTCATTCGAGGCGAGTATCGAGCGCTATCGTCCTGAGACTCGTCCTAATTCCACTCAGTCAGATACGATTCACTCGCAGTCAGATACCGGGTGTGTGGAGCGGAAGTTACCTATAGTATTTGCGACGCTCACGGCGGACGAGGCCAGAGCGGCCGCGGCGGCTGAGGAGCTCAAGCTGATGCCACTACGGCCTACACAAGTGCCGTCGTCGAGCAATGAGACGAGCTTCAAGGGCGTGCGCAAGGACAAACCCTCTAAAAAGTTCGAAGACGGCGGCAAGTACCAGGGGGAGTAGTTGTTCGGCGGCCCGGACCCCGGATATGCATGTGCGCGGTGCGACAAGCTCCACGACATATCTATCATCGCAATGGGCGATTGGCGCATGGCGGTTCGGCGCGTATATTAATATTTGCACTTGTTACAACTCGACTAAAACAGCGCAGTCGAGTACGCGGGGTTAACGCAAAGGGTGGGGCTCGGTTACATTGTGCAGTCTGCGACACTCACAAAAAGCTAAAAGGCCATGGGCGCACGATCCTGTCCGGAAAGTCTCATAGGTGACGAGCGTCCGCCTGGAGCCATGCCGAGCGTCCGCCTCGCACCAAGCTTGCTGCTACATCAACGCATGCATCGCCCGCGTCGCAGTGCACGTCGGGAAGCAAGCCGATCCCAGGCTCAACCTTTGCCTTATTTGGGCGGAGGTACTCGCCAATGGTGAGCTTGAGAGCGCCGCCGTTCGGCATCGGGAAGACGCGTTGGATCAGCCCCTTGCCAAATGTGTTCTCGCCCACGAGCACGCCTCGTCCGTTGTCATGCAACGCAGCGGCGAAGAGCTCCGCGGAGCTTGCCGTCCCGCGATCGACGAGCACCACAATCGGCACATTCGGAGGAAACGGCTCGAGTGGGCGCACCGACGAAGGACGCGGCGCCCTAGGGGCGGTTCGGGCTCCGCTGGGAGCTTCGATGGAGCTCGCTGCCGCCGCTGCACCCATTGCCGATGACTCTTCAGAACAGCCGTCGCTGTTGCTCGCGCAGTCGGCGGTGGTCCCAGCCGGGGCCGCTGCCGCCAGAAGCGGCGATGGCTGCTGCTGCTGCTGCTGCTGCGTTGGCTCCATCCCGGACCGTCGCACGGGTGACTGCTGTGCATCTGCCGCCACGGCCGCTGCCCTCCACTGCTGCTGAACCAGCCCCACGGTATGGGCGTTCAGGTTGTTGGCCGCATCGATGGTGTACGCAATCGTGGCGTCGTCCGGTAGGAGGAGCGAAGCCGAGGCGAGCGCTTCTGTGAACTGGCCGCCGGGGTTGTTGCGCAGGTCGATGACGAGCCCGGCCACCCCGGAGGCGTGCAGATGCGCGAGCGTCGCGGCAAGCTCCGCCGTGCCCGCCTCGGTGAACTGACGGATGCGTAGGTAGCCGACACGCGGACCGAACCTGCCACCCAATGAGGCCCAGCGTACCCATGAAGGCGCGGGCGCGGCTGGCCTTCGGTGTAATGTGACCCACTCGGCCTCGCCTGCGTCAGCTGGTGCATCGCCCGGGGCGTTGCTACGGCGCACCAGCAGCCGCACATCGTCACCGGCCGTTGCGGAGGCTGCCGCTCTACCCGTCGTGCCGCCCTCTCTCGCGCCAGCGACGTCGTCGGAGGCGGCGAGGGCAGCGTTCACATCTGCAGCAGAGAGCTGCCCCCGCAGAGCTGCGTGTAGCCCCTCGGCGGAGAGGGCTGCCAGCTCATAGTCCAGCCCTTCGATCCGAAGCAGCCGGTCGCCCGCTCGCAGCCCCACCGCCTCCGCCGCCGAATCCGGACTCACCGCTCGCACACTCACCCCAACGGCCTGCGGGTCGCCGTCGACGGCCTTCCATGGACGCAGAGTGAGACCACAGTCGGTTTCGTCCATCTTCGACTCGCTGATGGGCACGAATGCGCTCGAGGGCATCATCTGGAGCTCAGGCATCGGCCCTTGTGTCGCCGAGGAGGCGCCGTCGGCCAGACTCCTTGGCGGCGGCATGGGCGACGGGGAGAGTGCGTGCGATGGGGCCGCGCCTGCTGCTGCCGCCGCGGCCAGACTCTCCGGGCCGGTGTACGACGAGTACGGGTCATTGAGCGTCTTGATCAGCGTGGTGGCGAGCGCGCCAAAGGCCGAGTCGGAGCGGACGGTGGCGGGGTCTCCCAATGCATCCACGAGCTGCTCAGCATCGGCAAGCCGCTCGCTGTTACTGGGGGAGAGGAAGAGCGTGCTCGGCTTGTAGTGCATGCCCTCCACGAGAGAGAAGATGGTGTCGAGCGTGGCGTGGCGAATGTCGCGCAGCTCGCGCTCGGCAACGCGCACCTGTGCTGTCGGCATCAGCAGGTCCATGCCCGTCATCGTGATCGGCACTACCATCATGTGCGCGGCGATCACGACAGCAACGTACCAGTCGGGGAGACGGCGCAGAAGGTTGCGCGTCTGCCGCGCAAACAGCCGGCGGCGGAATTCGCGCCCACGCGCCCAGCAGCGAAGTTCGCAGCGCATCTGCATGACAAATAGCGGCTCCGCCGGCTCAACCTCGCAAGTGTCGTCGTCCACCTGCACTTCATCAGTCTGCTCGAGATGTGAGTGATGGGGTCGAGTCGGAAACTTGGCCACCAGCAGCGGCACCGGTGCACGAGGCGCGACGCAACCTCGCAGCTGCAACGCTGTTGAGGCGGCCACGAGTCTCATCAAGGAGACTGTCCTCATGAACGTCATCAAGCGCTGGGCCGACCATCAAAGCCGAGAGTCTCGGACAATTGCGAGTCCGCTTTTGGGATGATTCACTGATGATTCCATCAGGATTTGCACCCACTCTTATGACACGAAAAGATGGAAACGACAAACGTCGATGTGCGTGAGCCCCGTCCAACAGGCCGTCGTGCCGAAACGCCGCGCCTCTCCAAGAACCGGAATTCCCACACTCGCCGAGAATGTGCAAGGGATACGTAAGTTGAGCACCAAGCCGCAATGAAGGCAGAGCAGGAGCGCCTGGCCAAGGCGCAGAAGCGCAATTTCGAGATCGCCAGCGGCTCCGTCGGCGGCAGCGACGACGAGCGCGACACCAAGGAAGAAGCGTGGGTGGCTTCCGTGTTCGCCTCGACGAGCGCGGCGGGCGCCGAATCAGCCGAGGAGCAGCGCCGGCGCAAGCTACAGCGCAAGGCCGTTCCTGCGGAAGCGGCGGCTCCGGCTACAGCTGCCAAGGCTGTGGCGCCGGAGGCGCTCATGGGCGTTGAGGAGGACGACGATGATGATGAGGAGGAGGGAGGGATGCCGCTAGCGCCTCCGACTGTCGAGGCGATCCTGAAGGGCACCAAGCGAGGGGCAGCCGCCGCCGCGCCAGCCGCGCCTCCTTCCAAAAAAGGCAAGTCAACTCACGAGACGGCGCAGCCGACAGCGCCGCCGCCAAAGCCCGCGCCACTGGCAGCAGCGAAGCCGGCGGCACCCGCGCCGGCGCCCGCGTCCAAAGGCGGCTTCGACATCGACCCCGAGGTGAAGCGCGAGTTGAGTGCGCTCGACAACGATCTGCTCCAGGCGTTCGGACGCGGCGATATTGCCCTCGTGCGCTCGGCCTGGCTGAAAGCCCAGCTCGCCCGGCAGCCGGACTACCGCATCGTCCGCCGACAGGACCTCAAGCCTGTGGGCGGGATCTCGCCGCATCTGGAACCCGAGGAAGCGAAGCGTCTTCTTCTCAAGGGCGAGCGCGCCATCGGCGCGTTCTCCTTCGGCTGGCCCATCTCGGGCAACCCGGACCCCACCGGCCATCGCATCGAAGCCTTGTGGCGTGCCCTTCAAGAGCGGTCCGACATTGAGGCCCTTTTCTGGGATTTCCCGTCGCTGTACCAGAACAGCGACCAGAGCCCGCGCACCGAGGAGCAGGAACGCGCCTTCAAAAGAGGCCTTGGCGTCATGGGCCACATCTATGCCTCCGCCATCGGCACGACCGTGCTGCAGCTCAAGGAGCTGCCGCTGCGACCGCCAGAGTACGACGGCAAGCTCTGCCTCTTCGATCTCGCCCCGGGCGTTGACGGGGCGGCGATCAAAGCGGCGCTTGTGGCCTACGGTGACATCGTCAGCTGCACGCTCGGCAGGTTTCCACCTGCGACCGTGTGCTTCACAACGCACGCGGCGGCGCAAGCGGCCAAGCGAGCGGCGGCGCAGCTTGCGCACATTTCCGGCGGCGTCGACACGCTCTTCAACGAGCGCTCGTACGACGGACGCCACGGCGAGGCCGGCCTCGACGACGACGAGGGCCGCGGCTGGTGCGTCTTCGAGTCGGCGGTGAGCGGCGAGCTCATCCTGCGGCTGTCCGCCATCCCGCGGGTGAAGGCGGAGCTGGATAAGCTGCCGCCCAAGATGCTCCAGCTCCGCAGCGGGTGCCCCCTCGAGACCGTCGACTTGAGCGCCGGCCGGCTCGAGACGCGCGTCGACGAGGTGGTCGCCCGCATCGAGGGAGCCACCTTCACTGGCAAGGGCGACAAGGCCATGGTGGTCGGCCTTTACAAGAAGTACGTGGATCGAATTGCGGGCGCACTGCAACGAGTGTTGCCCAAGATGCTCGCGTCCGACAGCGCGACGGCCGCGCCATCGGAGCTGCCGCCACCGGTCGATGCGCCCGCCGCTGCGCCGCTGCGCCTCGCCGAGGGAACGCCGCTGCTCCTGCTCGCTTGGCAGGGCAGCGGCGTGGGCGGCGGGCCGCGCTTTGGCGTCGTCGATGCGACCGGGGGGCGCGTCGCCGCCGCCGTCACGGGCGGCGACGACGCCGAGCTCGCCTACGACCGATGCAGCCAGGCGGTGCTGCCGTGGCGGCCGCCCGCTGCCGGCTGGGACGCCGCGTTCGTCGGCGATGCGCGTGCGCTTCGAGACCTCGTCGAGCCCGCACGCCGCCTGGCGGACGATGCTCGGCGGGTGGAGTCGGAGTCGGCTGTGCGCGCCGTCGGCGAGCGGGCGCGCGAGATCGCCGACAGCGCGGCGCGATGCCAAACGATCGCGCACGCGGCGCGCGAGGCGGGCGGCGCCGTGCAGTCGTGCGTGGACGCGGCGGCGGCGCTCTTCCAAGAACAGAAACAGGGCGATCGCACGCAGCTCCAAGCCGCGCTCGGCAAGGTGCGCGAGGCGGTCGAGAGGCTGCAGCCCGTCGCGCTCGAAGCCGCGCTCACTGCGGCACTGCACTCCAGCGGCGCCAGCGGCGCCCGGCGCTACGCCGCCGGCCAGCCGCTCACCGTGCGTACGGCCGGCGGCTGGCGCGATGCCGACGTGGCAACGGTCGGCGCCGACGGCCTCTGCCACGGCCTCACCTTCTTGGAGGGCAGCGGCGAGCCACCAGCCACGCTCACGCTGCACCCGTGGAACCACGCGCCGCGCGAGCTGCCGCACGCCGCCTACGAGGCAATGCGCGCGTGGTGGGCGCCCTGGCTCGGGGCGCAGCACGCGCAAATTGCCGACGCGCTCACGGGCAAGCGGCTCGACGCGCTGCAGCAGTGCGTCGCCATCAGCGTGACGGGGGGAGAGGCAGAGACGCAGGCGTCTGCCATCCGCGACGCGCACAGCCTGACCGCATGGTTGCTTGCGCAGCACGGCGCGCGGCTCGAGGGCGGCCCAACGGAGGGTCCACTCGCGGCGCTGCTCACCGCCGGCCCCGCGAGCGGCAAGACGACGCTGCTGTCGCAGGTGGTGATGGTCGCGCTCCAAGACGAGCGCACGGAGCTCGTGCCCATCCTGGTCAAGGTGCAGGTCTTGCAGCGGCGGCTGCTCGAGGCGCCCGACGCCTTTGCGGGCGCGTGGAACTACATGGACGCCTTCCTGCGCCTCGAGCACGAGGCGAGCCGCCCCGCGCTCTACCGCATGCTGCGTCAGGCGATGATGGCGCGGCGCGCGCTGCTCCTCCTCGACGGGCTCGACGAGGCCGGCGCCAAGCGCGCCGACATTGAGCGCCACGTGGTCGACGTGCTCGCGCCGCAGGGCCACGTGCTGCTCTGCACCTCGCGGCCGGCGGGCGTCGACGAGGCGCGCTTTGCCGCCTTCCGCCGCCTCTCGCTCGCTCCGCTCTCGGACGAGCAGCAGGAGCGCGCGCTCGAGCAGCGCCTCGGCGCGGAGCGCGCGGCCGCGCTGCTGACGTACGTGCGCGACGTGATGCCGCGCGACGACACGGGCCAGAAGGTGACGAGCAACCCGCTGATGCTCTCGATGGTCTCTGCCGTGTACGAGCTGCGGCAGGGCGTGGGCATGCCCGGGACGGTAGCCGAGCTGTACGCGACCGCGTCGGACGCGATGCTCGCACGCGGAGGTGTCAGGACGCCTGAGCTCGCGCGGCTGCTGCAGCGCATCTTCTTCGAGGCGCACGTCGCGCAGCGCCGCCTCATTGAGGACCGGCAGCTCGACGAGGCGGCGCTCGGCCTGGAGGCGCCCGAGGCGCTCGCAAAGATCCGGGCCGAGGTTGCAAAGATGCCCTTCGAGCGCTTTGGCGGCCGCGCCGAGAAGGGTCACTACGTCGAGGTGACGACGGGCGAGCACAAGGGCAAGCGCGGCGTGATCACGACCGACGTCAAGTCTGACGAGCTGTTCATGGTCACCTTAATGGTGACCTTTGCCAACGGCACGGTGAGCGGCTTGCTCCAGCCCAACGACCTGCGCTCCTCGGGCCTCGCGGACGAGACTGCCGTGCTCCAGCGCGCGATGGATGCGAGCGCGCCCGCCGTGCGCGCGGCGTGCGAGTTGCACCTGTCAGAGGCTCTACGCGAGGCGCTGCGCACGGTGCGCGAGCGCGTGCACGTCGACGCGCTGCCGCTGCTCAGCCTGTTGCAGTCTGAGCCGCTGCAGCTGCAGTCGTCGCACCTCTCCTTCCAGGAATACTTTGCCGCGATCGCGCTCTGCGACGAGGGCACCGAGCTCTCGGGCACGCCGCCGTGGCAATGGCCCGCTTGGTGGGCGAACGCAGTGGAGCTCGGTGCCGAGATTCCGGGCGACCGCTTCGGTCGTGGGCTGCTGCGCGCGGCCGGGGTGACGGGTGACACGCTCGACCTCTCGCAGAAGCTCGGCGGCGACCGGCCGACGGTGCGGCGGGTGCTGGCGGCCGTGGTCGTCAGTGCCGGCGAGCTGCGGACGCTCAACCTGAGCCAGAACAAGCTCGATGTGGAAGATGCTCGAGCGCTTGCCCCTGCTTTGACGAAGACCACTCTAGCACGCGTCGACGTGCGCGGAAACAAGATCGCGGGTGACGGCGCCGCGCAGCTCTCAGCCGCTGTCCTAGGCAACCTCAAGATCGAGATGTTCAACGGGATCCCGATCAAGGAGATGCGCGCCGACTCGTTCACGGAGCTGGACCTGGAGGGGAAGAATGTTGGCGTCATAGGCGGCATGGTCGTGGCGGGTCTCATACCTACCATGCGCACATTATCTGAGTGCAACGTGCGCGGGAACGACTTGGACAGCGAGTCAGCCAAGATGCTCGCCAAGATTGGCACAGAGATGAGGATCATGCTGTTTGGCATCAAGCGCGACCAGGAGGTGGCCGACTTCGCCGACCAGGGCCTCGGCCCAGAGGACGCTATCCTCATTTCGTCGGATCTTGTTATAGGCGCCTTGACAGAGGTGCCTGCTTCCTGATCCTGTTCTGATCCCCCTACACATCCCTTTTCTGTTATCTAACCCACGCCTTTGCGTTGAATGGTATTGCAGCTGGACCTCTCAGGCAACTGGCTGTGCGGCCTCGATAACGATGGAGACGGAACTTACACTGCGGAGGGCATCACAGCGATTTTTGACGCCCTGCGTGTCAATGGCGAACGCAGAGCGTCACGCAGACGAAGCTGCGTGACGAAGCTATCCCTGGCGCGGAGCAGGTTAGAGGAGGAGGGCACCAAGGCCATCTGCGAGGCTCTCAAACAGAACAAGACGCTCAAGGAGCTCGATCTGTCTGGTCAACGCACTATTGGCGGGGAAGCAGGCGCTAAGCATGTGTCAGACATGCTTGGCGTCAACGGTGGGCTGACGGTGACCAACCTCCTGGGCAATATCCATCTTGCGGAGTCCGCCAAGATGCTCGCTGAGGTCGCCAAGCAGAAGGGTATCTCGCTCTGCGGCATCCAGCGCGACCAGACCACCGCTGACTTCTCCAGCCAAGGCCTCAACCCGCCCGATGTGATCCTGCTGGCGTCGGACCTGTCACAGGCCGTTGTCACAGGCGCGCTGACGGTGACCAACCTCCTGCGCAATTTGCTCGATGAGGCGTCCGCCAAGATGCTTGCTGAGGTCGCCAAGCAGAAGGGTATCTCGCTCTGCGGCATCCAGCGCGACCAGACCACCGCTGACTTCTCCAACCAATACCTCGAGCCGCAAGATGCGGTCCTTCTGGCGTCAGACCTGTCACAGGCCGTTGTCACAGGCGCACTGACGAGCGTTGACCTGTCCAGAAATCATATCACTGACGGCGGCAGGGACATGACAGGCATCAAGGAGCTGGCCGCCGCTCTTGGCGTCAACGGCGGGCTGACGGTGACCAACCTCCTGCGCAATCATCTTGATGAGGAGTCCGCCAAGATGCTCGCTGAGGTCGCCAAGCAGAAGGGTATCTCGCTCTGCGGCATCCGGCGTGACCAGACCACCGCTGACTTCTCCAGCCAAGGCCTCAACCCGCCCGATGTGATCCTGCTGGCGTCGGACCTGTCACAGGCCGTTGTCACAGGCGCGCTGACGGTGACCAACCTCCTGGGCAATAAGCTTGATGCGGAGACCGCCAAGATGCTCGCCGAAGTCGCCAAGCAGAAGGGCATCTCGCTCTGCGGCATCCGGCGCGACCAGACCACCGCTGACTTCTCCTTCAAGGGACTCAAGCCGCCTGATGCGATCCTGCTGGCGTCGGACTTGTCACAGGCCGTTGTCACAGGCGCCTTGACAGAGGTGCTTGCTTCCTGATCCTGTTCTGATCCCCCTACACATCCCTTTTCTGTTATCTAACCCACGCCTTTGCGTTGAATGGTATTGCAGCTGGACCTCTCAGGCAACTGGCTGTGCGGCCTCGATAACGATGGAGACGGAACTTACACTGCGGAGGGCATCACGGCGATTGCCAACGCCATGCGCGTCAATGGCACGCTGACGGTGGCTGACCTCCTGGGCACTCAGCTTGATGTGGTGTCCGCCAAGATGCTCGCTGAGGTCGCCAAGCAGAAGGGCGTCTCGCTCTGCGGCATCCGGCGCGACCAGACCACCGCTGACTTCTCCAAGCAGAACCTCAAGCTGCCCGATGCGATCCTGCTGGCGTCGGACCTGTCACAGGCCATTGTCACAGGCGCGCTGACAATGCTGTCCCACGCCCAAAACATGTTGGAGGAGGATGGCACCAAAGCCATCTGCGAGGCACTAGAACAGAACACGACGCTTAAGGAGCTCGATTTGCGTGGCAGCAACATTGGTGGTTCAGCAGGAGCCAAGCACGTGGCCAAGATGGTAGGCGTCAACAGCGGGCTGACAGCCCTGGATTTGTCCAACAACTACCTCAAGGATGAGGGCGTAAGCGCAGTCTGTGAGGCCATCCAGAGCAACAAGGAGACGAAGCTTGCGTCGCTCAACGTCAGTGAAAACGGCATCCATCCAGTGGGAGCAAAGTCTCTGGCGGCCATGGTGGCCGTCACAGGCGGGCTGACGAGCATCAACCTGTCCAAAAATGATCTCACCAACGACGGCGAGGACATGACGGGCCTCAAGGAGCTCGTCGCCGCTCTTGGCGTCAACGGCGCCATGGCCAAAATACAGTACGTTTTGCCTTGAGCGAATTTTCGGCCAGTATCACCCGTTTGATGTGCTGCAAAGGGGTGCTCCTTCCTCGCATATCCTGGCATATGACGCTCCCCACCGCTCTCTTGCAACCCGACGATGCACCCTCTGTGTGCGCGCAGCCTTGAGTACAATCACCTCGATGAGCAAGCCAAGCAAGCCCTCCGAGACGCATGGCGGGGCGCCCCCTCACACTTGAAGCTCTGAGAGGTGGTACACGAGTTTGTACACGCGCAATCCAAGCTGCCCGACTACCAGACGACGACGAGCACGGGAGCTCTTCAAACCGGTAGGCAAGCAGGTCAAGCGCGACTTCACCGCGCGTGCCGCCCTGTAGAATTGGGGCACCAATTGGCTACAATCGGCGGTCAAACTCACTCAACACGTTCGGACAAGGTGCGGCAGCTCCTTGTCCCCACTGATTGACATAGTCCAGCCGTCGCCGGCCGCGGGCCGTGGCTGGCACGTGCTGCACACCACCACCACTTGCGGTGCCATTTCTGCGCACGAAGATGGCACCGCACCCGCCGCCCACGCCTCACCCCATCCCCGTGCTCCCGGACAGGTTCTGACGCATTGGTAGGCATCCTCGTGGGGGACAAGGAGGAGCCCAGCAGCAAGCGCGGGCACGGCGACGCGTGCGCGAGCGCTGGCGGCGTGCGGACGGCGACGCTCGCTCGAGCCCCTCGGCCGGGCAGCCCTTGCACGAGAGGCCGCGCGCCAGCCGTGAGGGTCCGCCGTGCGGGCGTTTGGGACCGGTCAAACGAGTACTGTACCGAGGTTACTACCGCGACCTCGTACATGCTTGGGCCGAGGTACACGCCTTTTACAATTACACGCCTCAGTAACGGTGTGTAGGTAATTGGGCATTAGAGCCATTACTTACAAGAGAACCCGCATTCACTCATTTGTCGTAAAAAGCGTTAAGCGACGCGCTTAAACCTTAATACGAAATACCACCGCCCCGGCGTCATGCCCGGCGTGGGCGCCATGGTGGGCGCCAACGCTGCGGGCCCACCGCGCACCGGCTCGGCTATCCTCATGGCTATCCTCTTTAGATCTTCCATCATGTACTTCCATCATGTACTTCCATTGCTGGCGGGGGGGCTTCCCATGGGGCTTCGATTGCTTTTAGATGGCTGGGGCGAGAGGGGGCTGGTGACACGGCCCTTCGCAACACATGAGAACCTTTGGCAATTCTACTTGCGACGGAAGAGCGAGCCGAGGACGAAGGCAGTGCCCGCAACGGCGCCCCCAACGATTGCGGCGGCGAGCGTGGTCTTGGGCACGCCTGTCTGCGCTGACGCGTCCTCGAGCAGCTCCAGTGCACGGCCCACCCAGGGGCTTGGAGCGCCCAGGGGCTGGGCGGCGGTTGGAGCGCCCAGGGGCTGGGCGGCGGCTCGCGGAAGGATCAAGCGTCCTTCGTCTCTCTTGTCTCTTGTCTCTTCTCGTCTTGTCTCTTCTCGTCTCTTCTCTTCATTCACGGATGCAACAGCCATCTTGGCGGCAGGTAGATCTGGTACCGCCTCCGCTACCGCCTCCGCCTCCGCCACCGCCTCCGCCACCGCCTCCGCCTCCGCCTTGACATCAGCCTCAGTGTCGGCCTTCGCCTTCTCCGCGGCTGACTCGGCTCCAGTCACCGCCACCGCTTTATCCTTGGGCTCGGCCTCCGCTTTAGCCTTGGCCTCGGCCTCCGCTTTCGCCTTGGCCTCGGCCTCCGCCTTAGCCCGCGCCGGCATTGGAGGAGGCACGCTAGGCCTGCGTGGGGGCGGCAGGGCTGTCCCTGGGCTAGAGGCTCGGGCCGTTTGGGGCATTGGAGGAGGCACGCTTGGCCTGCGCTTTGGCGTCGCAGGCTCCTCTGGCCCCGATGTACCTGTGGCGCCGTGGTGAGCACTTGCATGCGTTGGCGTCGCAGCAGGCTCCTCTGGCCCCGTGGCTCCGGCGATCCTGCCCGTAGCGATGCTCTCCTTGGGTGGCTCGCCAGCGGCAGCTGCCGCCACGTTGACGGGGACGGCCGCCGCGCTCACGGCCGCCCCGCTGCCCACGACGGCGCTCACGGGCGCCCCACTGCCCACGACGGCGCTCACGGGTGCCCCGCTGCCCACGACGGCGCTCACGGGAGCCCCACTGCCCACGACGGCGCCACTGGGAGCCCCACTGCCCACGACGGCGCTCACGGGAGCCCCACTGCCCACGACGGCGCCACTGGGAGCCCCACCGCCTACGTGAGCTCCGCGCTGGGAGATCTGGACTCTGGGCGCAGTCCCTGGCATCTGCTCGACCAGGGCTGGGGCCGCGGTGGCGCCCTTAGCCGCCATGTCCGCTGCCTGCTCCCGCAGGCACAAGTCGCAGCCGCACACGAAGCCGTAGTTCTCACGCAGGGCCGCCCGCCGCTGCAGATAGGTCCACTCGCGCGGCATCGCGAGGTACGCGTGCGTGAGCTTCTCGCCCGGCAGGAGGTCGCGCTTGGCAAAGGCGCGCACGAGGCCCTGCCCGGTACTCGGATCGTGGCCGCGCTTGGCGAGGATCTTCGCCTCGCTCACAAAGACGATCGTCGGGTCACACGCGTGGTTGGCCCGCGCCGCGAACGCGTACAAGGCGTTCGCGTGGAAGGGACTCGTCTTCTCAGCGCCATTGTCAAATAGGAACTGGTTGCAATGGAAGCGCAGCAGCACGGCGCGCACCTCCTCCACACGAGCGGCGCGCGCCACGGCGGTGGCAAACGGCAAGCACGCTGGGAACGGTGCATTCGACCCCCCGACGAGGCGCTCAGCGCCCTCACGCACGTGGCCGATCTCTTCTGAGACGATGCCCAGGTCGTTGAGCTGCTTGAGCGCCGTCGCCCACGGCCCATTGGCCACGTCTCCCAAGGCCCGCGCGCTCAGCTCCTCGTAGGCGCGCCAGCGCGTCCCATGGTGCTGTTCGACGGATTGCTCGTCCCGGCGCACCACGACGAAGGGCGGCTCCTCAAAGAGAGGGCAGCCGCGTGGCACATGCTCGCTCACGATGAGGCCGCGCCCGCACGTGCCCTGCGCGTCCTCGGCGGTCACTGCGGGGTGGCAGACCGCGCCCTCGAGGCCTCGCGGCAGGAGCACAAACTCCAGTGCGAGCGCTGACTCATGCACCAGCTCCGAAGTCTCGCCAAAGTCTCGCAAAGCAGCAGTCTCGCCAATGTCGACACGCCACAAGCCCGTTGTGGGATCGAAGGTGCGCAGCACGCAGAGCGCGCCGTCAAACTTCGCGCCCTTGGCGCGGATCCTGCAAACCGAGCCCTCGTGAATGCGGGTCGCGCTCGTGCGGCTCTTCAGCAGCATCGTGGTCGCGAACCGTAGTGAGTGGCGGCAGCAGCTAAACGTGAATGCGTTCACGTTCACGTTAAATTGCCATCTCGGCAAGACGCACGCCCTTCTAAACCGCCCCCGCGCGGTACCCGCCATGGTGTGAATGTATGTGTGTGAATGTGAATGTGTGTCTGTGTGATTTCTAACACAGCCACAGGTCCCGTGGAGACACAGACGTGAATGCGCAAGCGCAGTTCGTCCTAACCCCACTCCCCCCTCCCCCCATCCCCCACCTGATTGCCTTCACAATCCCGCCCGGTAGTATAGGGAAGTTTGAAGTTTTCGCGACGGCGTTTACCGGTACCGACAACAAAATGGGCTAACCCGCTTGCGTTGCCGTCCTGCTCTCCCCATCGCTCATGGCATGGCACCGTCGTTTCGCCAAGTCTCCTTGCTCTCGGCCACATCGGCCTCGAGAGAAGCAGGGCGTGCACGGTGCCCTCACTCTCCTTGCATGGTGCACCATGCTGCCCTGCACCGAGACCAGCAACGTTCCCGGGTTGAACCGAGGTCTGCAGCTCGCGGTGCCCAGCCACCGCCGTGAGCTGCAGACCGCGGTGAGCACCAGCGCTGGCCTGACCAGCGCACTCGCCAACACCGCCGTCAGCCGCATCGTCCTTGCCTCCGGCACCTACAACCTCATCGCCGAGCTCAGCATCACCAGGAGCGTCATCCTTGAGGCGGCGGCGGGAGCCACGGTCACCCTGAACGCACAAGCGAGCTCCTCGAGTCAGCGCCGAGTGCTGAACATCAACCCGGGTTCGTCGGGCGTCGTGCAACTGAACGGACTTCGCATCACGGGAGGCCACATCAACAACTCAGTGCGCGCTCAAGTTCCCATCGCTCCGATGGGAGACTCACGTTTTGCGTTTTGTTCGCAGGGAGGAGGTGTCTACGTCTCTTCCGGCACGGTCACGATAACGTCTTCCTCGATCTACGGGAATATAGCTTCCAATGTGCGCGCTCATCTTCATAAGTTCCCAATGCCCCCACGGGAGACTCATGTTTGGCTCGTTGTTTGCAGGGCGGTGGTGTCTTTGTCACATCCAGCACAGTCTCAATCGTCAACTCCCAAGTTTATTACAATCAAGCTACTAGTTTTGTCGTGCGTGCTCATGCTCAAAAGTTCCCATCGCCCCGATGGGAACAATTCTGACGCGCTTGATTTGAGTCTCGCTCGCTCTACTGCGGCCAACTCTTCGATCAACTACAGTCTGTACGCGCCGCAGAGACTTGAATGTTTCCCATCGCCCCGATGGGAAAACTGCTGACATGCTTGCCCCAACTCACGCTTGCACAACTGCAAACGATGCTTTGGTCGACAACAGGGGGTGCGTGCCACAGAGACCTTGAAAACTTCCCATCGCCCCAATGGGAATCCCTTGCTGACATGTTCAACTTGACACTCGCCTTTCAACTGGGTGGGATCCATCTTTTGTTCTACCAGGGATATGTACGTACCTGCAAAACCCCATCGTGCTCGTGTTCAAAAGTTCCCATGGAAACTAACGTTTTGCTCGTTGTTTGTATAGGGCGGCGGTGTCTACGTCTCTTCCGGCACAGTCTCGATAACGTCTTCCTCGATCACCGGCAACACAGCTTCTGGTTCATTTTTTGTGCGTGCTTAAGTGCAAAACTTCCCATTGCCCCAATGGGAAAGTTGCTGACGTGCTTGCCCCGACTCACGCTTGCTCAACTGCGGCCGACGCTTCCGTCAACTACAGGGGGTGCGTACTGCAGAGACCTTGAAAGGTTCCCATTGGGCCGATGGGAAAATGCTCACGCGCTTGCTTTGATTCTCGCTTGCACAACTGTGGCCGACGCTTCGGTCAACTTCAGGGGGTGCGTGCTGCATTGACGTTCAAACGTTCCCATGGCCCCGAAGGGAATATGGCTGACGTGCCCAAATCGACTCTCATCTTTCAATTCGGATCGATATTTGGTCCTATCAGGGAGATGTATGTGCCAGCCACGCCTGCAAACTTCCCATCGCCTCGATGGGAGACTTACGTTTGGATCCTTGTTTGCAGGGAGGCGGTATTCGTGTCGATTCTGGCACGGTCACGATCACCGCGTCCTCTATCACCGGGAACACAGCAGTGGGCAGAGTGCGTGCTCATCTTCGAAAGTTTCCCATCGCCCCCACGGGAGACTCATGTTTGGTTCGTTGTTTGCAGGGCGCTGGTGTCTTTGTCACGTCCGGCACAGTCTCAATCGTCAACTCCCAAGTTTATTCCAATCAAGTTGATAATATCTTCGTGCGTGCTCATGCTCAAAAGTTCCCATCGCCCTGATAGGAAAGTTGCTGACACGCTTTGCCTCGACTCTCGCTTGCACTACTGCGGCCGACTCTTCGATCAACTACAGTCTGTACGTGCCGCAGAGACCTGAAGTTTTCCCATCGCCTCGATAGGAAAATGGCTGACGCGCTTGCTTCGATTCGCTCGCACAACTGCGGCGGACGCTCCGGTCAACTATAGTGTGCCTCAAACCCATGTGTACGTGCCGCAGAGACCTGAAATTTTCCCATCGCCCTCAAGGGGTGCTAATGTTTTTGCTCGTGGTTTGCAGGGACCCAATGTCTATGTCTCCTCGGCGGGCACCGTCTGCACCTGGGCAATGGCCCTCACCAACGAGGTCGCAGGCTCAGTCTCGACTTGCACCGCACCACCGCCCCCGGCGCTGCCACCGCCACCGCCATCGCCACCCCCTTTGCCACCGCCACCCTCGCCGCCGCCCTCACCTCCATCACCCTCGCCACCGCCGCCTTCGCCACCGCCTCCCTCACCGCCACCACCTTCGCC
>ENA-UOXK01000801-UOXK01000801.1-mixed-culture-metagenome-genome-assembly--contig:-NODE-801-length-23470-cov-35.175657_pt1 | contig 23470 bp, 12 predicted proteins | sample MGYA00238160_ERZ761638 | MGnify/ENA primary metagenome ERZ761638 (study PRJEB28912, sample SAMN08777098) | mixed culture metagenome | isolation source: Freshwater growth medium | place: USA...
GTCGCTACCCGCGCCAAGCAGCGCACGGAGCTCGTCAGCATTCTTGCCGTTGACCCGGGAAGCGATGACAAACTGCATGTGCTTGAGCAGCATAGGGGCATCCAGAAACAGGGCACCCTGGACGTGTTCCATGAGCTGCAACAGCGAATACTCGTCAGAGCTCGGCGACAATGGATTGCTGGCGTAACCCTCGCTCCGGAGCTCCTCAAACGACTTGTTTTGGAATTGCTCCATCCGATGCACACCGGGGACGCTACGTGCGATCTCCGGCATGCAAACCAGCGCACGAAGCGTCGAGGCTGTGACAATGGGCACCGGATACACGCCGTCCTCGGAGCTGGCATCGTCCATGAGATCCTTCAAATGACCAGCGAGTCGAGCCACCTCGCGCGACATCGTGACCTCCTCTCCGTCTCGCGCTCGCACGCGGATCGGCTCGTCATCACGTGTGGCCTTCTTCGCCGCGGGCGCCTCTTCCTGCTCCTCGGCCGGCGATCCAGCGACGATCGTCTTGCCCGAGAGGCTCATCGTGCGCACACACTCCTACAGGCCGCGCGCTCTCGCGCTCTTTCGCACGTGGTGAGCGGCCGGCGCTGCAAAGTGTGAACAATTGGCTGTGCATGGTGCAAGCGGAACTGATGTGCATGGTGCAAGCGGAACTGATGTGCGAGTCGTCTTAATAAGAGTCGTCGGTAGCAGTCGAGTACGAGCACAGTAGTTGCTAGTTCGCCCCAACCAAGTAACCAACCCCAACCCCCATGCTTGTGGACGCGGTTGTTCCTCGACCGCTCGTGCTTCCACACGCACTCGGCACTGACACTCACTTAGACTCACACGTTACGGACGCGAGGGTCTCGTCTAGAGGCGCTCGTAAGTCGTATCGGGCCCAACGCTTATCATTGTTTTGTCACCGACTACCACCCTATGTCAGTATGTCTGTTTCACGCCGTTTCAGATCTGTTTCAACCCCTCGAGCCGCGCGTGGCGCGCCGCAGCTACGTGCATAGCGCCGACGAGGGCGCCGAGCAGTCCAAGGTCTGAAATGGGCCGCGCGTGCGAGAGCAGCAGCGGCACCGAGTTGATCGGGATGCAGCACGGGACGAGCAGCCCAGGCCGCTGGCGCCCGCCCCATAGAAAGCGGCAGCCGAGCGTGAGCGACGGCACGGAGCATCCCGCGAGAAGCACGCCACGCGCCACCACGTGCATCGGCATCGCCTGCCAGACGCGCCGAACGATTTCAGCCGCGGCCGCGGCGCCCAAGGCGAGCGTGGCCGCGCTCACGACGGGCGCGTACCGGTTGGCCGCATGCAGGCGCTCAAAGGGCGGCGAATACGGGTGCAGCAGTAGCATCAGCGGGGCGAGAGGCAGCGCGCCGCGCGCGGTGCCGTCGAAGACGACGACGTGGAGCGCGAGGAGGAGCACAAAGGCGGCGAGCGTGCACAGGTTGCCAACACTCGCCAGCCAGTCGAGCCCGGCACGGCGCGCGAGCTGCTGCCGCGCGAAGGCCTCGGCGCGTAGTCCCACGCCCGTGCTCGCCGCAGCGCTCGCTACAGCGCTCCCCAGCCACCTGTGCCGAGGGGAGCGTCCGCCCTCGACGACGCCGCCCGCGACGACGCCGTCGATGCCCGCGACGGTGCTGACGTGCGACTGCGCGCCGATGACGGAGGCGCTGAGGAGCCGAGCGAGCAGCGCGCCCACGCCGCAGACACCCGCGTAAAGCGCCAGCCAGGCGGCACGGTAGCGCGGTAGCGCTCCGTAGGCACGCGCGGCGGCCGAGTGCTCGAGCAATGCATGCTGAGCGGCGAGACTGATCGGCAACAGGGCGAGGAAGAGGGCGAGGAGGGCGGGCGGCGCGCGCGCGGAGCGTACGAGCGCGCGAGGCCATACGAGCATCGCGAGGAAAGCGGCCCCCAGAGCACATGCGGCCGCAGCGAGTAAGAAGAGGGCGCGCTCGAGCGGCAGTACGGCACCGAAGCCGGTCAGCCCGGCGGCCGCGCCGAGGAGGCCGATGGCGCCGAGTTGGGCGGCAGGTGGCAGCACGCCGATCGGCACGAGGCGGAGCGCTGCGGCGAGCGCCCCGAGGCACAGGAGGTAGAGCGCCCACGGCGGCCAGAGCAGCAGCCGCGGCGTACCTCCGAAACTCAGGGAGGCCGTCGGGTGGACGAGCGTCCATATTAGGGACTCGAGGAGGAGCGCCATGTCGGGCACCGGCTGCAGCGCACCGAAGAGCACGCCGGCCGCGAGCAGCCATGCGCACACCCGTACCGCGGGCGCGCGCGCGGGCGCGGGCAGCTGCATTGCGAGCAGATGCATGCCGCTCGCGAGCACCGCTAGGCTGCCACCCACGACAAGGGGCCCTGGCGGCGCACCGACGCACAGAGGAGCGAGCAGACGAGGGAGAAGGGACACGTGCGCGCGTGCGGCGCCTATGATGACAAGGCCGACGCGCATGCTCCCCTCGATGGGCCCGCCGATGTGCCCGTGGGTGGCGGTGGCCTTCGGCACGCCGGCTAGGCACTGCCGGCGCTCGTGGAGCCGCATCGGGAGCACCTGGGTGAGAGCGCCCACGAGGAGAGCGCCGTCGAGCCACAAGCGCACGGCATCCACGCCAGCCACGTCGCTGTTGCCGCCGTTGCCGCCGTTGCCGTTGCCGTTGCCGTTGCCGCCGCCGCCGCTGCCGCCGCCGCCGCCCGCGCCGCCGCCGTCGACCCCCGTGTTGAGGAGAAGTGCCGCCCGACCGCCGTGCGCGGCGAGGAGCAGCCACCAAAGAGTGGGCGGGGTGGGGGCATGCGCTCCGCCTGTGGTGTACCGGTCGCACGCATTGTACCGGTCGCACGCGGCAAGTCGCTCGCAGAGCAGCAGCCCCGCTCCGATGGAAGCGAGGAGCACCAACGGAGGGTACACGGGCGGTTCGGAGGGCGTGGCGGGCGGCTCGTTCGTGAGAACTGCCTCAACGAGCGCGAGGAGCACTGCGTGGCCTAGCAGGCAGAGCGCGCGCACGCCCGGCAGGACCTGCAGGTGCGTCAGGCCCGCCGCACAGAATGCGAGCGCCCCCATAACGACCAGAGCGCTGCAGATGGTGCTGAGCGAGACGCCGAGTACGAAGAAGGTGTGAATGACGAACCCCGTCGCTTGCTCGAGCACCCCGCGCAAGAGGACGCTGAGTCCGATGACGCACGCAATCGTCGAGACCACTGTCAGCGCCGACCGTCGCCGCGGCGCGCTCGCCCGAGCTGCTGCCGCGTGTGCACCGGCGAGCGCCGCGAGAGCCCCCGAGGCGCGGTACGTCGGCGGCAGGGAGAGGAGGAGCGACCCCCACTCGAGAAGTGGTGCACGCGCGCCGAGCACCAGTCCAGCGCCGCCCAGGAGCAGGAGGAGCGGGCGCACCCTCCCGAGCGAGCGCGTGAGCGGCGAGGGTCGCACGTGCTCGCCATGACGCTCGGCGGAAGGCATCGCCACGACCAGCAGACCCGCACTCACCAGTGTGCGTGCCTCGAGCCACAGCTGACGCGACGTATCGGGCACACCGCTCCGTAAGAGCACGCTCGGCAGGTGCAGCATCGGCCGGTGCAGCACCAGGTGCACGAGTGCCGGCAGCAGCAGCACGCATGCCGCGAGCGCCGCCGCCGCCTCGCCATCACCCGCAGTCGGGCGGCCAGTAGCCACCCCATCGTCGTCGTCGTCGCCGCCGCCGCCGCCGCCGCCGCCGCCGCCGTCGTCGCCGCCGCCGCCGCCGCCGTCGCCGTTGTCACCCCCGGCGGCGCCGAACTCGCGACGGCGGCGCCGCGGCGCGCAGCGGCTCGACTCATCGGATGCGGACTCACTGAACGAAGCGGGGTGCTCGAGGCCCAGCAGCAGGTACGACGCGCCGAGCGCGGCGAGGAGCACGGCGGGTGTGTCCTCGGCACCCCATGCGACGCTCGCCGCCCACGTGACGATGCTTGCCGCAGGCAGTGGCGCGACGTTGAACAGTAGCCGCTCGAAGAGCAGCGCGAGCTCCGGCTGGTCGAGTGGCAGCCACGGGAACTGCAGCGAGAACCACGCACCGACAAGGACTGCTTGCAGCGCGACGAGCACGATGAGGCCGAGGCCACGCGCGCCGAAGCCAAAGGTGTAGAAGGCGGAGCCGGCATGGCCGATGGCCTCGAGCAGCACGGTGGCCCACAGCACTGTGAAGCATGACTGGTCGAGGCGTGCCGCGTGCAAGAGGTAGACAAGCATGACGCCGAGCGCAGCGAGCCCTTGCAGCGTGCCACCCCCAAAGTCTAGAAGGATCACACTCGGCAAGAATAGCACGGCGAGGGTGCGCACGGAGTATTTGAAGCTCGGCGGTCGGCGTCCCAGCATGGAGCTCCATGCGGCTCCATGCGAGAGCTCCATGTGTCGTCTTGCCGATTGTGCGGCCGTCGCGCGAGTCTCGGGCCTGCAAACTTACTGCACAAACTTACCAAAAAAGCATTGACAGAGGAGAAAACATTATCCGACCGTCAGTCAGTTTCGCAGCGCCGGCCTAGTCTCAAGCCTACCGGTTGGGTAGTGTGTGGCATTCGGTCCGTCCCACAGGGTCTTAACAGGGTCTCACGGACGGCTCCGCACCCCGCTCGGTCAACTCAAGTACTGAGTACTCGCTATCTCGGGCTGCTCAAACTAACCCTATACACCTAAATCCTAAACTACCTTGCCTACCATCCTGACACGCTAGCCCTTTATTATGTTGTTATCGTGTTATATACGCCGTTTACCTTCTTTTTATTCGCGATTCGACGACGATTCGACAGAGATCCGATTCGAATCTATCTGACAATCTAACTGAGTAGGAACCTAAAGAGAGCTAACTATAGTTTTGTCATCTTCTGATCGGCATCCTTTGTTCTCTTTCTGGATAAAACGAGGCCGCGTTGCTCTCGCACGAGGTCCGCCTTCGACTTGTTCTGCGTGTACGGAGAGGCCTGGACGTCGTTGGCGTACACCGCGAAGGCGACGCCCTCTTGGAAGAAGTCAATGTGGCGCACGCCCGGGAACGGCACATAGCCCTGCAGCATGTCTCGCTGCCAGTCGATGACCTTCGCAAAGAAGGTGGCGTTGCCGTTACGGTCAAGCAGGCAGCTCGAACCGCGCCCTGACAGACATGAGCCCCCAGTGTCCTCCACTATGTACACGCCGCCGGGCGCCACCCATCGCTGCCCCAAGGCGTGCTGCAACGACACGAGCTGATCCTGAGGTCTGTGAGAGCCGTCGTCAGCCAACACGTCGAATGGCAACGCGCCCGACGCCGTGTACAGCTGGTCGAGGTCAGCCAGTGACGATTGGCTGCCCACGTGGACTATGGCACGCGAGCTGTGTGCTGCTGCCCAATCGTCAGAACACTGCCTGTCGAGCTCGAGGATGTGCAACTCTAATTTGAGCGGCGGTCGAAACAGGGCATGCCACATCTCGACGCTTGCGCCCGGGCCCCATGACATGCCGCATCCCAGTCCAATCTCAAAGAACCGGATGGGCTTGCACTCCGATGTCGTCGTGCGTGCAGCGTCCTTGTTTGTAAGGCAGTCGCACGCGCGGAGTGCAATTGGCGCCAGATAGCGATGGTAGAGGTACTCGTACGAGTGAGCGCGAGCTTTGTCAGTCTTGCTGCTGCTGCGCATGATGAATGCAAGGTTCTCCACGCTCTCGGTCCATCGCAGCGCCTGAGTGGAGCACCCGTCGCTGACCAGCATGTTTTTGATTTGACACAGAGCTCTGGCACCAGCGGCACCGACCGGTTCTGCAAGCACCTCGGGGTACAATACATGTAGTACAGGACACTGTTTCGTTACTTTAGCAAACTAACGAAAGCAAACTTTAACCAAAAAAGCAATTAAGGGAGGGGGGAGGGGGGGGGAAGTAGGACCTTTTTCGCATGTTAATGTTTAGAGTGCTACCGCCGGCTTCCCCACCCCCGTTTGTCGTTTCTCATTTCGGGGGTGTGTAGCCATGGTGAGTAGCTCTTACCTTAGTTATCTGCTGGTCACACACACCTTGCTATTGGACCGGTCACATTCTAATTCTTTGGCGCGGATGCGGGCGCGACACACTAACAGGTGTCCTATAACAGGGACACGGTACTACACGCCTGGAAAACTGCGAGCAAGTAGGGTGCCGTGAGTTGCACCGCAGCAGAGCAGTGAGCATCTCATTGTAGCACGTCATGCGCGAGTTGGCGCATAGCAGCAGCCTGAATACGTCGAGAATCTTTCGCATCATGTGCTCCTCCTTGCTTGCCACTAACTGGCTCAGATCTGCCTGGTCCAGCGCCTCCAGCTTCTGCTTCACCTCAGCCCACTCCGGCCTGTTGAACTCGTCGCGCACCACCTGGTTGCCTCTGACACGTGGCCACTGGACACTGGCTGTGACTCCATCATGAAGTCTCATCTTGCCGTTGTCAGACACGTCAACACGGAGTTGCGCTCCGTCGTACGCATTGACGGCGATGAAGCCTTGCGCGTCGCGCTCCTCGCGCATCGACATGGGCCCGGCACTGGAACGCCAGGGTTCTTGCCCGGGACAAGGAACCCTGGCTGACGCCTGACCGGTCACCGCCGTCGAATACCCCCAGCTGCCCGGCGCCGAGTGGGCATGAGAACATTGGTGAGCGGAGCCTGGTCCCTGGTGGCCAGGGAGCAGCGAAAACGCGCACGTATGTGGGCACGTTTCGCGCTTTGTGCCCACACATTCCGCCGCCTCCGGCTGGACAAGTGCAGCGAGCATCGTGCCAGCAGCGAGCATGCGCAGCACAAAGGTGGCTGGCTCCCGATCGGTTGCGCTGACCACAGTCGGTGGAAACGCGACGCTCGTGCCAAATGTGCAAGGAGGGCCTCTTGTGCAAGGAGGTCCGGCCCGATGGTGATGCCGCCGTATTCCTTGAAGGAGAGGATAGCGGTGAGAGCATAGCCAATGCGTGCGGTGATTGGCATGTTTGTCTCGAGTACAAGGGCTCGAGTACAGGTACTCAGGTAGTTGGTAAGGTAGTTGGACTGTGTTCCTTGCTCTCGTTATGCTCAAGGGTTTCATAGAGCACCATACCTGACTGTTGAAGAAGGTGGCCATTCTGTTCTCCAAGGTCATGACGCCATACGTTTCAGCGTCCAATCGATCCTCGTGCGTTATTAGGTAGACACGCACAAACGCACAATAACATCAGGTCGCGCCACCTCGAGGCACACAACACGTAAGCAGCACAACCGTGAAAACAATACAGGACTTTCCTTCCTTTCACAGATTCCATGAGTGTGAACGACGTTCTTGGAACTTGCCAAAACAAGACTTGACTTTTGACGAGCCTCTCTTTCTTGGGCAATATGAGCGCGGGATCAAGGCGAGTGGCGGGAGGCAGCCAGGACGTGGTGGCGGGCGCACGCGTGTACATTTCTGGTTTGGTGCGACGTACTGACCTGAATGGCTGCGTGGCCGAGGTTGGCAGCTGGCTCGAGTCCGAAGGGCGTTGGAGCGTCACCTGCGCCGGAGCAGTCATTGCAGTCAAGGAATCGCATCTGACAGCAGCATCGCATGCCGGCCCGTGCGGAGCCTTAGGTCGATGGTATGAGGTTTATCTCAACCACGCCGCGGCCGAAGCCGCCACCTGTGCCGCGGATGCTCTTGCCGATTCGAACTCGATCTTGGTACAGGGCAACGTCGCAAGCCCGGCCGAGTGTGAAGTCCTAAAGGCGTTCGCGGCTTCAAACTACGACAAGCTTTACGGCAATTCCTCACCTGCATCCTGGGCTGGACCCGGAGGAGCCTCGGGCACGGGGCGTGCGCGCATGGCCCTCGCACGTATGGGTAGCACCAGTTTCATCGATGCCGAAGGACAGCTGCTGTGCGAAACTCTGCTCGTACGCTCTCTCAAGCTCCTCGATGCGCAGCTACCAACGCTTCACAAACGTCTCTTTTGCGCGTGCCCACAGACGTGCGTGGCCAACGCGAAGCTCACGTTTTCGCAAGGGGAGCCTGCCATCAACATTTACGATCGAGGCGGGGCATTCGACGCGCACACGGATAAGCAAGCGCTGACCATCTTGATCGGGCTCTCTGAGGGCGATGAATTTGAAGGCGGGGGCACCGCGTTCTATGCAAATGACCGTGTGGCGAGCGACCAATCTAACTTGGCCGAGCTCGATCGTACCGAACCCTCCCTTATACTACGTCCACCCGCTGGCTGCGCTCTGTGCTTCGGCGGGCAGGCGGTTCATCGCGCCATTCGGGTGGAGTCGGGACGGAGAATCATGTTAGTCGCGAGCTTCACATGACCGCTCATGAATTGAGGCACGATGCTCCCTTTTAAGTAGACTAACTTGGCGTCACGCGCGCAAACTATAGCCGCGGGTATTCAATGGACAACACCGTGCTCAGTGAAAGCCCGACGCTACCGGCCCCGCCGGATGTTGTTCCATCGAGGCCAACTAGGCGCATGTGCCATTGCCGTTCGCCGTGGCTCGGCTCGGGTTGGGGTTCAGGACGCGGCGGCGGCGGTGCGGGCGCCAGCGCTGGCGGGGTGGGGCGCGGCGGGAAAGATGCACTTCGGTAGCTCACGCCGCATGCACGGCTCCCAAACACATCGCTCTGATTCACAGCGATCGTGCCCCATCCGCTGTGCACGGGTCGTGCGACGAATGCTCGCCGAGCACTGGATCGCCGACGCGGCGCAGCAAGGCCAGGATTGCCGCCAGCCTTTGCACGGAGGGGCGTTGTCTGATCCATACGATTGTGCTTCACATAGGCTGCTGGGCTCACACAGTGACGGCCATCTGTACGCTCGGCGTGCCAGTGTGGGTTCGTGTGCGAACCACCAGCTTCCCGACCCGTGTCCGCCATCTCAATCTCTTCCATTTCATCAGCATCGGCTGTCGAAGTCACGACAAGGGGCAACTGGTTCACTCCTTTGCCCGCGGGGTCGAACCGGTACCAAAGTCCCTTGTACTGCAGCCCAATCGCGGGTCTGATAGAGCTTGACGGCATCTGAAGGCGGCGGGCAACTGGTATGCTTCGAGTTGGTGGTCGGCTGGGCGTTCTCATGACGGTGGCAGGTGCTTTTCGGGGTTCATCGGTCAGGGTAGCTGGTTGCCATGAATGGCGGAGGTCCCTATGTAAGCCCCATTGTACGTACGTGCCTTCGACTCGGCCTAGCAGAGGTGGTATTGGGTCTGCAGCACGAATGGGCTTCTTAGCGAGCGTGGCAGACGGAGCCTCAGCGACTCGGACGATTGGAGGGTCGGACTCCATTTACCGGTACATGTTCTCCCGGCGTCTCGTTACCGTTCAGCGGAAAATGGGTGTGATGTGTCCCGTGTTGTTATGATGTGTCTCGTGTGTGCACCGGCTCCCAACGGTGTTTTTGCACGAGGTCAGTACGGGTTCCGGGAACTTTGTCTCAAGTGCTACGGGTACATGGACGACCGGCTGGGTGTGACCCGCTCCCGGCAAACCGCCCGCGCGGTCATCGCTCGCGTCAATCCGGCCAAGGGCATGACGTTCGACGCCTCAATGTGCAAGTACCGGGCCGTGCCGGCGGTGGCCGCTGCGCTCGGCTATACGGTGTTGACTGCGGAGGATGAGCGGGATCCCAATGCGCCGCCGGGCTGGAACCTCTTCTGGACAGACCTTTCGGTCAGCCACCAGCGCGTTGCTGCGCTGCTCCCGCTGCAGAAAGTCAATCATTTCGCGGACATGACGACCTTGTGCAACAAGGCAACGTGCGCCAGCGTACTCAAGCGCGTGAGCCGCTCCTTCCCGCTCGAGTACAACTTCTACCCGCGGAGCTGGAAGCTGCCCAAGGAGGCGGCGGCGCTCCGCAAGCTCATGCTCAGCCCTGAGGCGCCGCGCGTGCTCATTGTCAAGCCCAACCGCGGTTGTCAGGGCGTCGACATCTCCATCTGCTGCACGAACGACGAGCTCGACACAGCGCGTCAGGAGATGGGCCAGCAGTGCGTGGCGCAGGAGTACGTGGACAAGCCGCTGCTGCTCGACGGGTACAAGTTCGACCTGCGCATCTACGTGTGCGTCACGTGCTGCTCGCCCCTGCGCGTGCACTTGTATCGCGAGGGCATCGCGCGCCTGTGCACCGAAAAGTACGAGGCGCCCTCGGCGGGAGGACCGGCCATGATGGCGCCGCCGGCTGCCGCTGCGAGCCAATCTCCGCGTAGCTCGGCCAGTCGGCCAATGTCGGCGATCTCGGCCGCCAGGGCGGCGGGCAGGGTGGCTGCCAAGGCGACTGGTAAGGCGGACGCCAAGGGCAGTGCCAGCAGCAGCAGCGGCAGTGGCGCGAGCAACAGCAGAAATGAAAGCGGCTCGTCAACGGTCGCCCAGGCGGGGATGGAGGGAGTGTCCCCGTCAGGCAGCACCGCCGCGGGTGCCCCGGGAGCCGCAGCGTCGGATGGCGCGAGCTCGAGCGGCGCAGGCGTGCGCGCGCCCAAGACGGCGTCCAAGGTGACGGCGGCGGCGGCGGCGACTGACTGGCGCTACCGGCATCTGACGAACTATGCGATCAACAAGACGCATCCCGACTTCGTTGTGGGTGGTGAGGACGGCTCCTCGAAGCGGCTGCTCACCGAGCTGCTCGACACGCTCCGCCGCGACGGCTTCGACGTGGACATGCTCTGGGGGGAAGTACAGCAGCTGGTGGTCAAGACGCTGATCGCCGTGCAGCCGCACATAGCGCATTCGTATACGAGCTGTCGGCCCGCGACGGACACGCACCCGTTCTCGTGCTTCGAGCTCCTGGGCCTCGACCTGCTCATTGATGAGAGTGGGCGCCCGTGGCTGCTCGAGGTGAACCACTCGCCCTCGCTCGAGCGCTGTGTGCTGATGACCGATGATGACCACTGATGACCAATGATTGCTTCCCTCATCAGGTGAACCACTCGCCCTCGCTCGCGACCGACACGCCCCTCGACCGCGAGCTCAAATCTCGTCTGCTCTCGGATACGATTCGACTCTGCTCCTTCTCGGCCGCCGAGGCGCGCTTGGTAGCACGCGCGGCGGAGCGGCGCGACGCGGCGCCCGCCGCGATCCCGAAGCTGCGCCCCATCGCCGAGCCGGGCTCCTCGGAGCGCTCACGGCGGCTCAGTGCTGACGGCGGCATCTCGACGCTGCGTGCACGCCTAGAGGTCGCGCGTGAGCGTTCGAGGAGCGCTACGAGCGCTACGAGCGGCTTCAGCTCGGTCGCGGCGTCCTTTGGCTTCGGCGCGCGCGGGCTGGAAACACGACTCGGGATGCCCGGCGTCAAGCAGCAGCTCGTGCAGCAAGGCCTCGCGGAGCGCCGCCAGCAAGCAGAGCTGACCCAGGCGGAGCTGCTACGGTTGCGGGAAGAATATGAGGCGGCCAATTCGAGCTCATTCGAGCTCGTCTTCCCGGCGCCACATGAGAAGCTCCAGTCTCTCTATGAGATGCTGCTCAACGCGTCGCTGCGCGCGTACATCGAGGAGTCCCCCGTCAACTTCAACGGCGGTGCGCGCGTGCCCATCCCGCCGCTGCTGCCACCCGACGCTGGTGCCGACTGGTGGTCGATGATCAAGCTCGGGCGCGTGGGCGAGCGCATCCTGCAGATGGGCAGTGACGCACCCAGCGCCATCGCGCGCTCGGCACAGCGCGACGCGGTCGCTTCGCGTACGGCGCGTCCGGGGGGGGAGCGCGAGCACTGCCGACCGACGGGCGCGCCGCCGGCCGACGAGGAGGACGGCGTCGACGGCGACGACGCCTCCGCTGGCCACTGTGTGACCTCGGAGATGTGATCTCGGAGTGATCTCGGCCAGCAGGCGTCGTGCTGGGCGATTCGGAGCTGCCACCGTCCATGATGGTTGATGTACGGTAGAGGCGGCTGCTCCATGTATTCGTGGACGGAGGGAAATGCAGGATCAACTGGGCGGCATCGAAGATATGGGGCCCGGCCATTCAAAGCTGAGAGCTGTATTGCATCGTTGGCAATCGTTCGAGACGTTCGATCGGATCGTTGATCGTCGTCACGGGAAGCTCGGTGCGTGCCCGGGTACCGACTTATCTTCACCACTTCAGTAACTTTAGTCTGTACATCCGCTAAGTACCGTATCCCACAATCGATCAAGAACCGCCCGTGGCCGTGCCGACTTACACATGCGCGATGCTCGAACCAAATTCGATTGTTCATCCGCGCCCCCCTCGCGGCCGGCCGGACTTTATTCGGTTGGCGTCGACAATGATCGGACTTGCCGTGGCCCCGTGGCTGCACAGGACGCCGAATGGACCACGTAATTACGTTCTACCGCTCCACCGGCGCACCGCCGACCCAACGGCATTATGGATTCGCCGCCTGGGCGCTCAGCCACTGGGCCAGTGACTGGGCGCCAAGCCGATACCTCGACCCCGTCTCCGTCCACACGCACGAGGCAGGGTAGTCACGACGCTCGGGCGGCACAAAGCTCGTAGTCACCCACTTGCCGTCACCCACGCCCGGCTTGCCGTACACGCGCCCTCGGAAGCGACCGTCCGCAGTCAGGCTCCACTCCTCGAGCAGAGGGGCAGCGCTCGGGGCAGCGCTCGGAGGACGCACCACCTCGGAAGACGATGAGGCAACGGAGGTGGGTCCCGCGCCAGTCGCAGGCACGGCAGCCGTGACACCAGCCCTCGTGGCAGCGGAGGCCGATGCGCTGGCTGACGCGGCGGCCGGAGCAGCGCGCAGGGCCGCCTTACCCTTGGGTGGTGGTGCGCCGAGCGGTGGAGGCGCCGTGTCGAGCGGTGGAGGCGCCATGCCGCGCGGTGGAGGCGCCATTGACAGCTGCGGCGCCATTCGTGGCGCCTTGGAGGCAGGAGCCGCATCCACGGCTCCCGTCACGGCGCCACTCGTAGCACCTCCATCCCTGGCGGCAGCCACGGCAACGCGCTTCTTCCCAGCGCTCGGGGCAGGTGTGCCTTCGCCCGGCGCGACGCCACCAGGCGGTAGCGACGGTGGTCCGGTTCCAGCACTCGCACCGGAGTCGAGACAGCACCAACGGCCGTACTTGATCGGAACGGGTACGTGCGGAGCGGGTGGAGGCGCAGAGTCCGCCCTCGGTGCGCTGAGGTGGGCACTCGCGCCGTAGTGAGCACTTGCATGCGAGCCGGCCCTGGGTGCGCCGGCGGAGGCCTCGTTGCTCGCGTCGGTGTCGGCTATGCGTTTGTCTCGGCGTGAGGGCAGGCGGGCAATGAGCGGGGCGGGTGCGACGAGTGGCGCCGAACCCGCCGACCCTGCCGAGCGGTCGACACACTGCGGACCATCTCCAAGCTTGCTGACCATTCCCATGCCTGCCGTTACAGCCGCCGATGAAGATGCCACACTCTTCTTGCCCGCGGCCGCCGTCACCGTCGCCGCCGGCGGCGGCGGCCTTGCTGCGCCCACAGCGGCCGCGCCCGCGCCCTTGGGTGCGCCGCGGCCGGAGGTGGCTGTAGGGGCGGCGGGCGGCTCGACGAAGGTTGGGCTCTCCGGCTGCGGCGGCCGCGGTCGCTTGCTTGAGAGCTCGCCGTCGAAGGAGCCGTCTAATGAGAGTCCATCGACAGAAGCGTGATCGACCTCGTGACGAGATTGTCGAGATTGACGAGACTGATCGGCCTCGCGACGACGGCGCTCGGACGCACGGCGCTCCGCCTCGCGCGGCGGCGGCGGCTGCGGCGGCGGCGGCGGCGGCTGCAGCTGCGGCGGCGGCTGCTGTCTCTTCTCCACTCGCTTCGCCTTGCGCGCCGAGTCCTTCTCGGCCTCGACCTCGCGCTTGAGCCGCTGCGCCTCGGCTCGCTCCTTGTCGCGCGCTTGCTGCTGCCGGCGCTGCTGCATCTGCTGGAACTTGGCCCAAAAGTCGGGGTCGTCGAGTGGCAACTCCTCTCCGTCTCCAACGGCCGCCCGAAACGAGGCGCGTGCAAACAGCGACGAGCCGCCGCTGCCACCTCCGAGGCCGCCGCCGCCGCTGCCGATCACGCCACCGCCGCCCATACCGGCCGAAGAGCCTTTAGAGGTCGATGTGGCAGCATCGGCCGCTGCTTCCCTCTCTGCGGCATCGAGCATCTCGTCAAGGTCTTCCTCTCCGTACCCCGGGTCGTCCGCGTCCGAGCGGAGCAATCCATAGGCGCCCCAGCGCAACAGGTCCTCGATTTCGGCGCGGCTCAGCCCGCTGCGCTCGCTTGCGCCCCGGGAGAGCGGACGCGCCGCGCCGCCGCCGCCTTCAGCGGGCACGGCGACAAGGTCGGCATCCACCAGGTCGCCGTCCACCAGGTCGGCATCCACCTTCGCATCCGCTACCTCCGCATCGTCGGCCTCGCCGCCCTCGCCGTCGGCGCTCTCGCCCATCAAATCGAGCTTCGGGGGCCGACGCGGGTGCGTCTCGGCCTTCGCCGTTGCAGCTGGCCCGACGTCAACAAGCACCTCGTGCGCCGCGCCGAAATCTCCCCCTTGGAGCAGCGCGTGGTCAAGGGAGAGCTTCTTCATGGCCCGATCGAGCATGCGCTCCTCGTACGTGCCACGCGTCACGAGCCGGTAGACTTGCACAGGCCGCTCCTGCCCAATGCGGTGCGCGCGCGCCTGGCCCTGCATATCGCCTTGTGGGTTCCAATCGGAGTCGAAGATGATGACTGTGTCGGCCGCCGTCAGGTTGATGCCCTGTCCGCCCGCGCGCGTCGTGAGCAAGAAGACGAAGCAGGCCGCGTCGGATTGGAACCGATCGATGGCCCTCTGGCGCGCGTCCCCCTTGACGGTGCCGTCGACGCGCTCGTAGTCGCCGAGCACCGGTGCACGCAGCTCAAGGTAATCTTCGAGTAAGTCGAGCATGATCGCAAACTGCGAGAAGAGGAGCACCTTGTGCCCGCGCGCCTTGAGGCGTGGCAACAGCTTGTCGAGCAGAACCATCTTGCCTGAGGAGTCGACGAGGGTCCGTACACCCTGCTCCACCGTCGCGCTCAGCCTCGATCGACGCTCCTCGAGACCCAAGTTGAGCGCCGAGTTGAGCGCCGGGTTGAGCGCCGAGTTGAGCGCCGAGTTGAGCGCCAAGTTGAGCGCCGAGTTGAGCGCCGGGTTGAGCGCCGGGTTGAGCGCCTCGCTCGCCGACGCCGCAGTCGAGGCTCGAGCGATGCGGGGTCGGTTGCCTGCCGTGGCCTTGGCATCAAGCTTGACGCTCGCCGGCAACGCGGGCGCGGGCGTGGGCGCAGGGGCGACAGGTGCCGGCGGGGGTAGCTGGCAGAGCTGCTCGGCGGCGAGCTGCGCACTCACGAGGGCAGCCTGCTCGCCCTCCGTGCCTCTCTCTAGGAGCATCGGGTGGTTACAGGCCTTGCGCAGCTGCATGAACACGTTGCGCAGCGACGAGCGCGGGTTTTGGATGTGCTCCACCGAGCAGTCCATCAGAGCGCGGTACACGCGCATCTGCGAGGGCGTGAGAGACACCTTGAGCAGTGTCTCTCTCTTCGTAGGAAGTGGCTGAGTGAGCTCGGCCTTGGTGCGACGCAGCACGTACGGGCGTAGCATCTGCTGCAGCTCCACTACCTGCTCCGGTCGCCGCAGGTCACCGTACCGGCTGAGTAGCTCGGGACGACGCGCCTCCCCGAAAGCCTCCTCGTCCAAAAAGGACATCAGACCGAGGAGCTCTGGTACGTCATTTTGCACTGGCGTGCCCGTGAGCAACGTGCAGTGCGGCACCTGCAGCGCGCGCAGCGACGCGGCGAATTTGGTGCGTGGGTTCTTGAGCCGGTGCGCCTCGTCGACGATCAGATACTGCCATGGGATGGCCGAGATCGCTGCGAGCTCAGCCGTGAGCCCCTCGGGCGCCGTAATGAGCACATGGTACCGCCGGCAGCCGGTGCGCCGCTGGCGCGCATCCGTGTGGTGCTCCTCGTTCGCAAGCAGCGAGTGGCGCGCCTCGGCGGGGCCGGTGAGCACCACGCCGCTCAGAGAGGTCCAGGCGCGCACCTGAGGAGGGAGGCAATCATTGGTCATCAGTGGTCATCAGTGGTCATCAGTGGAAGAGGGCCGCATGCAGCGACGTCCAGGCACGCACCTCACGCTCCCAGTGTGCGAGCGTCGAGACGGGCGCGACGACCAAAAAGGGACCTTGCACGTTCCGATGGCGGCTCAGCCATTCGAGCGTGAGCAGCAGCTGGCATGTCTTACCCAGCCCCATCTCGTCCGCCAGGATGGCGGAACGGCCCGCGTGCCAGCATGCCAGCAACCAATTAATGCCCTCGAGCTGGTAGCCACGCAGCGCACGCCCCGGAGGCAGCTGCAGCTCCGGCTCGGTCTGGGGTCGGAAGGGTCGGCTCCTCTCAACAGCCCGCATCTCATCGGAGGGCGCAGGCAGAGGTGGGCGCACCAGCAGCGCGTGGCAGCGGCGCCATGCCTCAGCGGCGCCACATAGCCGGCGCGCGCGCGCCCACGGTAGCCAGGAGAGCTGCGCATAGTCAAGGCCACGCCACTTGATCAGCACTAACGAGCGCCGGCGAGGCGGCGTTTGTGCGGCAGCAGCGGCAGCAGCGGCAGCAGCGGCAGCAGCGGCAGCAGCGGCAGCAGCGGCAGCGGTCGATGGCACTCGCCCGGCCTCTGCCGCTGGACCGGCAGAGCAACCCCCGCTCGGGCGCCCTTCTGGCGCGCCCTCCCGATGACGAAAGGGCGTGTCGTTGTCGCCGCCGCCGCCGCCGCCGCCGCCGCTACCGCCGCCGCCGCCGCCGCCGCCGCCGCCGCCGCCGCCAGAGCCAGAGCCAGCGCCAGCACAGCGGCCGGGTTGGCTGGCTCGACGGCGGACAGCGCTGCGCCGCCCGTGGCGCGGCTTGACAGAGATGATGCGCTCGATCATGAGGATCTCGGCCAGCTCAGGCAGCACGAACTCGCACACGCACGCCCCACCACCACCCCCGCATGTACCGTCGCTGCCCTCGCACATGCGGATGCCGCGGCCCGCCGCCCGCACTGCCTCCTCCTCGATGTCCTCTTCCGCCGCCGCCACGGCATCGCCGCCGTCCTGGGCGCCCCACTCGGCGCGCCATCGGCTCAATTGGCGCTGCGCACCAGCCGCGATGAGCTCGTCTTCTCGAACCCATGAGCACAAGCTTGGGCACATGTCGCGCCAGCGCACCAGGAACAGCTCGCCACGGCGCTCGACGGTCGAGGAGCCTCGACCGTCCACTGATGCGGACGAAGCAATTGACGAAGCAATTGACGAAGCCAAGGCTGCCGAGGCGGCCGCCGCGCAGCTTGCGCCCTTGGTGCCTTTGCCCAACGTGCCGCTCGGCGCGCCCTCGAAGGCGAGCCGGCGCCAGCCGTAGATGCGCTCGACACGTGCGCCACGCAGGACGCCTTTCCCAAAGTGCACGCCAAGCCGTCGCTCGAGCGGCGGAGCGGCGGTGGACGACGCAGGCGCTCCTCCTGTCGCTGCTGCCACAGCCTCCTGCACCTCGCTCTCCTCGTCCTCGTCCTCCGAGGACGACTCAGAAGATGAGGCGGCCGCGGCCGCAGCGGCGGCGGCGGCGGCGGCGCTGCGCGCGTGCACGTGCACGGCGGCGCAGCGCACCCGCGACAGATCGCCCCGAGACTCTCTGAACGACGTCGCGCCGCGCCCACGCTTAGCACCTGTCGAGGCGGCTGCGGATGCGGAGCGGGACGTCGAGGGCACGGGCGATGGCGATCGGTCATTGCCGCGCACAAACTTTGCTCCATCGCTCCCCGGCGCTCCGGCCGTTTCAAACTCGCCCTCCTCCTCCTCCTCCTCGTCGTCGTCGTTGTCGATCCTGTCCGTGTACGAGATACGAGCCACGCCAAGCAGCCGGTCGCTCCGTCGGCCAGCGTCGCCACCTCGTCGACTGCGCGGCCGCACGGCCCTATCCTCATCGTCGCTGCCGCTGCCGCTGCCGCTGCCGCTGCCGCTGCCGCTGCCACCATCGCTTCCGCTGCCGCTTCCGCTGCCGCTTCCGCTGCCGCTTCCGCTTCCGCTGCCGCTGCCGCTGCCGCTGCCGCTCGCGCCGCTGTTGCCACGGCCTCGATCGCGACGTCTAACCCCAGCCTTGCTCGACGACGTGTTCACCGGCACTCGCGCCTTGCCTTTCGACCGAGCGCCGTCCCGAGCGTCGTCTGCGCTGCCCTCGTCGTCGTCATCCGAGTTCGCACCGATGGCGTCGTCGTAGGCCACCCGAGAATTCGTACGCGGCCGCAGCGCGCGCGAACCCGCCCGCGACGGCGCCGATGGCCGCGCCTCGGGGCCGCGAGCGCCTACGAGCACGCCGTCGCCACGCACGAGCCGCCCGCTGCTGTGCTCAGGACGACGCGACGACTCGAGGACGCCACCACCACCACCACCACCACCACCACCACGAGATGCGAGGCCGCAGCGACGGCCGCCGCCGCCGTGTTCGGGTTCACCCTCGTCGCCGGCGAGCGGCACGCGACGCAGTTGCCGGGCGAGGGGCGCAAGCGCACGACGGAGCTGCGTCGCGTCGGTCGCCCGGCGCAAACGGGCGAGCCAACGTGCACGTCCCTCGCGCCATTCGGTACCCAGGGCGAGCGGCGCCATCCCCTGCTGCTCCAGATACTCGACCATCTTGGCCAGCGCCTCGACCGTCTCGTGCTGGGCCACGCGAAAGCGCCACGTCTCGCGAAACTGCGCCCAGCTGCGTTGGTGCGAGGCCATCGGCATCGCCGCCTCCACCTCAAGCAGCTCGCGCTTCAGCGCCTTGAGGTCGGAAGTGCCCGCGCCGCCAGCCGCAGCTTCATCGGTATGCGGCTCCTCCGTCTCGGGTGGCATCGGCGGCGCGTCGGCTGCACGGGCTGGGATGGCGGCTTGCGCTGTTCCACTCGCTGCGAGCGCGATGGGTGGGATGGCCTCGTCATCGCTGTCGTCAGCTGCCGCAGGCGCCACCGCCGCCTCCGCATCGCCGTCCTCGGACAAGTCGGAGACCTCGTCCTCAGACACAATCCTGCCCGGCGGGAGGACTTGCGATGGGGCGCCACGGACGAGCCGTCGCAGCGTGGAATGGCTGGCCGGCCGTGGCGGCGCATCTGGGCCTCGCACGACCTTGTTGAGTGGTACGGTCCTGCCGCGCACGGGCAGCACCTCATCATCCCAGAGCTCGTCGTCGCTCTCGATCTTCTGGATGGGCGCCTTCCGTAGGAGCGAGGGTGCAGGCGCCGGCGGTCTTGCAAGCGAAGGCAGGCGACCAGCTGTCGACATGTGGCGGATTCGGAAGACGCGCTTCGCCGTGTGAACGTTAACACGACCTCCGCGACAACCTGGTAGTTGTGTATCCCGGCTCCCCCGGTGTTTTTGTACCGGTGTGTGTCCCGGCTCCCCCCGGTGTCTTTTTACCGGTAAACACTATTATTGCCGTGCGTCTTTTGGGTGTGAGGTCGAGGCGCTCTCTCGAGCGCAAGCCATGCCTGACATGGAGGCTGTCGAGGCAGCCGCCAATGCTGGCGTGGCATCGCGCTTGCTCGAACTCGAAGAGGAGAACCTGACATTGCAACGGACCTGTCGAATGCAGCAGGATGAGATCGATCAATTGAGTGACGAGATCTATGATCTGCGCTGCGCCCAGGACAGCAGCGCAGCCAACGAAGAAGATGTTGCTGCCGCGCCAGCGGCACCACCAGCAGAGTCGCTAGCGCTCGCCACCGTAGAGATTCGCAAGGCCCGACAGCACACCGTCGCTATGCTGCGAGCGATCCGCACGCTCCAGGCCGCGGCCGGACTGCCCGCTGAAACGGACCCCACAACCATGGGTGCAGGCCTCCGCAACATGGCTGTCGCCGAGCTTCGCCACCTAATGCGCCTGACCGAGGACGTGGTGCGCCACTCCCAGAGCGCCGTGGAGGCCCTGTCGATCGGCCGGCCTTTGACCTCGCGCGCACGCTACCTGCAGCCGCTAGCGGAGCTCATCGGTCCACCGCCGGCTACACGCACCTGGGAGGACGAGTGGATCGCCCTGAACGTGGAGGCCTTCGCGATCGCCGGCCGGATGGAGTGCGCCAACGAATTTCACGTCAAAATGCACGACACACCAGAGAGACTGCGAACCAACTTTAGCCCAACCATCGACGACCTGCTCCGCTCACCCTCGTGGACGCGTGAGCGTGCGGAGCTGTACGTGTTGCTCGGAACCGCGGCAGGATCCATCAGCCGCGCGCTGCGCGGCCGCGATTCGTGCTACGTGGCCAGCACGTACGCGCTTTGCGAAGCTCTGTTTGAATCGCGCCCCGACTCGAGGAGCAAGCTACCACCGCGGATGTTCCGCAACATGCTCGGCGAGTGCAGCCTCACCGAGGCGGAGCCGAACTGGAAGCAGCTCGAACAACCGGACGAGACGGGCTTCTGCGGCCTCACGAGCATGGCACTCACGCTCGTCGACTGCATGCCGCAGAGTTTCACCGAAACCGGCTTCGCTGTGCGCGTGGCAGCCAAGCACCGCGTTGAACACAAGCCGGCTCCAGGAGACGTGGTTGCCTTCGACTCAGCGCCCGATGACGAACACGGCGCCCACACCGCCATCATTACTACCTCCAACAGACAGGCGTGCTTCCCGCCGAACACGCAATTCCGCCTCAAGGAAGTGTTCGGTGCTGGCGAATGGGAGGCGCCTGGAGGCAAGTTCCCACAGCAGCGTCTCCTTGTCGTGACCGCCACTTACCATCCGCCTCGCTCGGATGTGGTGGGCAAGTTCTCGCAGCTCTTTGCCGACCAGCAGCCGAAGCTCTGCGGCAGTCGTGAAGCACTCATCTTCGGGCGGCCCGAGGCGTGCGCGCTAGGCCTCGACGGCCTAGCTGACAACCCAATGCTCTCCATGGCGGATGAGTTTGCGCGCGACCTCGAGTGGACGACGTGGGAGGGCGCCAAATACACGCTCCGAAGCGAGTACGAATATGTTACGGGGTCGGCCGTGTCGGCGCCCTGCGGTGCGTCCGGCACACGAGACGAGGCGAATGACGGTAAGACGCTTGCCGACTTTCAGGCAGCTGCCAACGCGTGGATCGCCGACCGCCGGCGTAAGGGTCTCGGCACAATACCCGGAGAGAGCGCCCTGTTGACGCGTGACGAAGTGCTCGCCGTGCGACTGATCACGGGGCCCGCCCACCATCCGATCAACGGGTTCCTTCGCCAGACTTCAAAGGTCGTTGGCGAGCACCGGCGCATTCTAGCGCAGCACCCGAGCCTCACCTTTGCCGCGACCGTCGGCCACGTGTGCCGCGCCCTCCGCAAGCTCGCTGATGTGGCATCGGAGGAGGAGATCAGCACTCCCCTGTGGAGAGGCATGCGTGGAGCGGTGCCGAGCAGCTTCTGGGAGGAGGACTCGGGATTCATACCCACCTCGGCACGGCAGGGAGTAGTCGTCGAGCCTGCCTTTATGTCCACGTCGCGTCTAGAGCAGGCATGCATCGATTTCATGCAAGCCGATGGCCCCAATGTGCTGTGGGTGATCCAGCCACAGCCGGCGACAGGGGGCGTCGATTGCGCCTTCCACAGCGGGGCGAGTGTGAGCATACTTTCGCAGTTTGCCCACGAAGATGAAGTGCTCTTTGCGCCAGGAACGATGCTGCGTGCCACACCTGAGTCCACCACCGCGAGGGCGAGCGCTCCCTTCGAGGAGGCGGGTAAGAAGAGGTATCGCATGATCAAGGTCGTGCCCTCGGTGTTTTGAAAGTTGACACTAAGTTGACACGGGGGCGGGGTCTCTGACTCTCTGTCGAGTGCCGAGTGCCTCGGCCCCGCGAGCCGTGCAGCGTGTTCGGTACGGACGTACGGTAGACGGTGTACGGCTAGTACGGGCGCCCCGCGCGCACCGCACACGACAATCAGCACCGGGATACGATACAGCTTACTAGCAATCACCGGTCCGCGCGTGGCGTGTCGCGGGCGTGAACTGATCGCGGGCGTGATCGCCAGCCGTGTATTCCCCGCCGAGCCGCTGAATCACCGCTCGCTCGCTACCGCGCGCCGCCAGATGAAGCGAAGTGAAATTGGTACATTAACCATCATGGTTCGACGAGTCCCCGTTATACCGGTCGATCGCGGGACGCCGTAATCATGGTGATCGGAACGATCGTCCGTCCGGGTATTCGTCGGCGCGGCGAAGCGTGGACGCCAGGACGGTCCGCGGCGTCCACCGGCGAGTTCGCACGGAGCTGGGCCGGGTAAATCGTTCGATGAGCGCGTCACCGCGTCTATTTTTACGCGCGCCCGACCGCACTACGAGTACTAATTTCCGCGCGCCTCGCCCGGCCGCACGTGTTACTCGAAAGCGATCGTACACCAACGAGAGACCGCTGCCCATTTAATAGCCCGCCCGCGCCGCACGCGCACGACTGTGTGCGCGGCGAGTTGGCGTCATGAAGCGCATGCTGCAGCTCCCGTTCGCACGGGGATCCCGCTCCGCGGCTAAAGCGATGCGTGGCCCGTGTGCTCGTGCCCTATCCACCGGTGCCGTTAGGCCAGGTCATCTGTGAAGGTCATCTGTGAAGGTCATCTGTGAAGGGCATCCGCTTCACAGGCGCAAGGACCTGCGGCGGACCGCTACCTGGACCTCTGCTCCATCCCCAGCTCCTCCTGGGACGTCTTCGGGGCGCCGACTTAGGCGCTTACCGGCGCTCGTGGCAGCTCCTGGGCTTCCGCTGCCCCGCCCTGCTTTGCTCATACGCCGTCGATTCGTCGCACCTCATGGCGCACCCCCTGTGAGTGAGATGGTGGCTGCAAGCAGCGAGCGCACGTGCATGTCGAGCCGGATGAAGGTCTTGGGCTCGAGCGCGTCCACGTCAATCTTGATTTCGCGCCCGTCGGCGCACGTCTCGACCGCATGCGACGAGAACGCCTCGGCGAGCCGCCCGATCTGCACTCGCTGGTCGTCGCTCAGCTTGACGACGTTGTCAAGAAGCTGGTGGCGCATCTGCGGCGTGATGAAGAAGGGCGCTCCGCTCTGCACAGGCACGTTGCCCACACCACGAATGGACAGAGGCGGCGCGCGCGTCACGCCGGACGGCTTGCGTGCGAGGCCAGGAGGACGAGATTCGGCCTCCGAGAACTTCTTGGACGCAATCGAGCGCATCTCGTCAATGTACTTTTTGATCCACGAGTTCGGGCCGTTGTAGGTGAGTGCGTTCTGCCAGACGAGGTCGACGTCCGCGCGCAGCGCCGCCACAGTCTCGTACTCTAGGCTCTCGAGCTTTCGAAGGATGGTGCTCAAATCCATCGGATGCTCGATCACCTGTGGGGAAGGGGGGGGCGCCGTGGTGAGCACTTGCATGCAGGGCCGGTGGAGCTCAAATCCATCGGATGCTCGATCACCTCGAGGTAGTTCCACAACTGCAATTTCTGCCAGTCGACCGGGTCCTTGAAGTATTTGGCCGACGGCTGCTGACGCAAGAGCCTGATCACCTTGTGGTACCTGCTCGCTACCTCCTCGCGCCCCTCGAGGTACCTGGCACCGCCGCCGCCGCCGCCGCCGCCGCTGCCGCCGCCGCCGCCGCCGCCGCCGCCGC
>ENA-UOXK01000807-UOXK01000807.1-mixed-culture-metagenome-genome-assembly--contig:-NODE-807-length-23362-cov-33.424207_pt1 | contig 23362 bp, 16 predicted proteins | sample MGYA00238160_ERZ761638 | MGnify/ENA primary metagenome ERZ761638 (study PRJEB28912, sample SAMN08777098) | mixed culture metagenome | isolation source: Freshwater growth medium | place: USA...
CCGGGCTCGTCGGGCGTCGTGCAAGTGATCGGGCTCAACATCACGGGAGGCTACATCAACAATGGCGGCGGTGTTTACATCGGTGGTGGCACGGTGACCATCTCATCGTCCACCATCAGTGGCAACACAGCAGCTGGATGGGTACATGCAAGCCTTGCTTGCAAATCCCCCATCGCCCCGATGTGAGACTCACGTTTTGCTCGTTGTTTGCAGGGCGGTGGTGTCTTTGTCCAGGGTGGCACAGTGTCAATCGTGAACTCCCAGATCTACTCCAACACAGCTACCGTAGTGCGCGCTGATGTTCTAAATTTCGAAATTTCCTATCTCCCCGATGGGAAAGTTGCTGACGTGCTTGCCCCAACTCACGCTTGCACAACTGCGGCCGATAGTCCGGTCAACTACAGTATGTACGTGCCGCAGAGACCTTGAAAAGTTCCCATCGCCCCCATGGGAAACTCACGTTTTGCTCGTTTTTTGCAGGGCGGTGGTGTCTATGTCGGGGGTGGCACAGTGTCAGTCATGAACTCCCAGATCTACTCCAACACAGCTGCCTTTGTGCGCGCTCGTCTTCAAAAGTTCCCATCGCCCCAATGGGAAACTCACATTTTGCTCGTTGCTTGCAGGGCGGCGGTGTCTATGTCGGGGGAGGCACAGTGACCATCTCATCGTGTACCATCAGTGGGAATTCAGCTTATTATGTGCGCACTCACGCTCAAAAGTTCCCATCGCCCCGATGGGAAAATGTATTGCTGAATGCATGATTCGACTCTCGTTGTTCTATTTGGGATCCATTCTTGTTCTTCCAGGGAGCGGTACGTGCTAGCCTTGCCTGCGAATTTCCCATCGCCCCAATGGGATGCCTTGCTGACACATGCCCAAATCGACTCTCGTCTTGGATGATGGGTGCTGCCTCGATCTACCAGTATGGGGTATGTACCATCTGCGCCTGAAACTTCAAAAGTTCCCATCGCCCCCATGGGAGACTCACGTTTTGCTCGTTGTTTGCAGGGCGGCGGTGTCTTTGTCCAGGGTGGCACAGTTTCAATCGTCAACTCCCAAGTGTATTCCAACCAAGCTACCAATGTGCGCGCTCGTGACTTCAAAAGTTCCCCTCGCCCCGATGGGAAGATTCCTGACGCGCTCGCCTCGACTCACTCTTGCACAACTGCGGCCGCTGCTTTGGTCAATTCCAGGATGTACTTGCCGCAGAGCCTGAAATTTTCCCATCCCCCCATGGGAGACTCACGTTTTGCTCGTTGTTTACAGGGCGGTGGTGTCTTTGTCAACGGTGGCACGGTGACTTTGTCATCATGCATCATCAATGGGAACACAGCTGGCAATGTGCGCGCTCATCTTCAAAAGTTCCCATGGCCCGATGTGAAAGTTGCTGACGTGCTTGCCCCGACTCACGCTTGCACAACTGCAAACGCTTCGGTCAACTACAGGCGGTACGTGCCACATAGGCCTTCCCATCGCCCCCATGGAGTATTCACGTTTCAACCTTGCACCGTACTACGTCCCATCGCCCCCACATGGGAGACTCACGTTTGCTCGTTGTTTACAGGGCGGTGGTGTCATGGTCAACGGTGGCACGGTGACTTTGTCATCATGCATCATCAATGGGAACACAGTAGCTATTTCTGTGCGCGCTCATCTTCAAAAGTTCCCATGGCCCGATGTGAAAGTTGCTGACGTGCTTGCCCCGACTCACGCTTGCACAACTGCAAACGCTTCGGTCAACTACAGACGGTACGTGCCACATAGGCCTTCCCATCGCCCCCATGGAGTGAATTCGCGATGGGAACTTTTGAATTCACGTTTCAACCTTGCACCGTACTACGTAGTGATCTCCTCTGTGTGGCCTCGCGTTCCCCACTTCCTACCCAGGGGCCCAATGTGTGCGTCAATAATGGGAACGTTTGCTCCTGGGCGACGACCCTCACCAGCGTCTATGGCACAGTCTCAACTTGCCCGGCACCGCCTCCCCTGCCGCCGCCGCCCTCCCCTTCGCCGCCACCGTCTCCGCCTCGACCTCCATTTTCGCCGCCACCGCCTTCCCCCGAGCCGCCCGAACCATCACCGCCTCCGCCACCTTCGCCGCCACCGCCGCCGCCGCCATCGCCCGATCCGAGCCCGCCGCCGCCGCCTTCGCCGTTACTGCCGCCGCCCTCGTCGCCGCCGCCTTCGCCCTCGCCGCCGCCGCCCTCGCCGTCGCCGCCGCCGCCCCCCCCCTCGCCGCCGCCGCCCTCACCCTCGCCGCCGCCGCCGTCGTCCTCACCGCCGCCTCCGCCATCGCCGCCGCCGCCCTTACCGCCTCCGCCCTCGCCCTCACCACCGCTCACGCCATCACTGCCGCCGCCCTCACCGCCTCCGCCATCGCCATCGCCACCACCGCCCTCGCCACCGCCACCCTCGCCGCCGCCGCCTTCACCTCCGCCCTCACCGCCTCCCTCGCCGCCGCCGCCCTCGCCGCCGCCGCCTTCGCCTCCGCCCTCGCCACCGCCGCCGCTGCCGCCTTCGCCTCCCCCTTCAACCTTCGGCGGCGGGGCATCACCGCCGCCGCCGCCGCCGCCGCCGCCGCCTTTGCCTCTTCCCTCACAGCCGCCGCCCTCGCCCTCGCCGCCACCGCCCTCACCCTCGCCGCCGCCGCCGTCGTCCTCACCACCGCCTCCGCCCTCGCCGCCGCCGCCCTCGCCGCCTCCGCCCTCGCCCTCCCCACCACCGCCCTCGCCGCCGCCATCTCTGCCGCCCTCGCCGCCGGCGATGAGCGTCGTCGACTTCGCCCTCCGACTCGCCGGCGACGTCTCCTCCTTCACCCCGAGCGTGCGGACCGAGATGAAGAGCGCGATCGCAGCCCGGGCAGGCGTCGACCCATCAGCCGTGATGGTGACGGTCACGTCGGGCAGCGTCATCGTCGGCGTGCGCATCCTCACGCCCCCGGCGATGGCGACCGCGGTGCAGTCGGCGATGGCCAGCGCGACGAGCAGCCCGAGCAGCGCGACCTCTATGCTCGCGAGCGTCACCGGCATCTCGATCGCCGTGCTTGCGGTCGTGACGCCGCCCATCATCGCGAACGTCGCACCTCCGCCGCCGCCTTCCTCGCCCTTGCCCTCGCCGCCCCCGCAACAGCCGCCGGACGCGCTAAATAGCGCCGGTGGTGGCGCCATCACCATCCTCGCAATCGCCGTGCCCGCGGCGATTATTGTGCTGTGCTGCCTGGCGATGGTTGGCTGGTGGACGAGGCGCAGACAAGTCCAGCTGCGGCGCGCAGACGTCAACCACTGGCTCCGCAACATGTCCATGAGCACAGTCGTGTTCCAGCCCGAAGCTCGGAAAGCGAGAGCGGAGAGGGCCGCTTGGTTGGCCAAGTATGTTGCTGAGGTCTTCATGGTGCCTCCCACTATCACAGAGGAGTTGACGCAGGAAGTGAAGAGCTACGTGCGCTCGCTCATACCGGAGAGCACGGCGTTCGATGAATACTATCCTGAAGTGGTGCTGTCATATGCGACGGGTCGCCGTGAGCAGGATTGCCCAGGCGCAGGCCCAGGCATGTATTATGCGGCTGGTGTCGTCCGGATCCTCCACGAGTGCGGCCTGCAATGCTTCAGCGGGCTGCACGTTCCTGTTGGGAGGGACTGGAAGGTATTCATGCTGCGACTGAAGGGGCGACTAGCAAACGCCAAGGTGCTCATCATCATCAAGACTGCAGCACTGTACGAGTCCAAGCCGTGCTTGGAAGAGATCAACAGCGCGATTGAACGAGAAATCCCCCTCATACCGATTTGCTTCCAGGAGAAGAATCTGCCCGTAAGAAGACAGCAGTGGGCAAAGTTTACGGACGAACGATCGGAGCTGATGATAGCGAATGTGCAGGAGCACCTGGGCAAGATCAACGACATCCCAAACCCCGGCACGTTGCTCAACGTGCCCAGTACTCTGGATGAGATTATCAAGGAGATCAACAAACATGTTACGATCAAGGCCCATGTGCCTAAACCGATTCAAACGGCGGTGATGGTGACTGTAACGGCGGACCCGGAGCCAGAACCCGCGTTCGCAATGACGGCCCCGAAGCCCGACTCTGGGTCCGAGCTCGAGCTCAGAACCTTCAACCCTGGCGCGACGGACCCGGAGTCCTCGAAGCACACACAGGCACCGCCGACGCAGGGTGTGAATCTGGGGAAATTTGACAGCCGTATGCACCATCTTGACCATTATTTGTGACATGCTGGGGGGCGATGGGGGATACTTTGGTCGGCTGGTAATCGGCTACACATGACCTCACCGTCGTTATCGACTGTCATGACTATCACGTCGACGCAGGCAAGCAAAAACTGAGCGGCTATGAGCTTCGCAAGGAAGGGGACGATGGAGGGGGCGACGGCGGGGGCAATGGAGGGCGCCGCGCCTCCGGCAGCAGCAGCGGCGCGTCGGGGAGCATGTAGGCATGATGGAGGCGCCAAACTGTTCATCATGCCTGCATAGAATGATGCAGGCATGATGAAGGGGCAAGAAGCCCTCAGACGTTCGGGGAGGACCAAGTGTGAACCTGGTCGCAACGTGTGACGTGTGTGAGCTCCGAGCGTCGCAGGCTCTCTCGGAATGGGAATCGCGCGGGGGTTGTTCGGGCGTGATGTCCACGGACGTGGAGCATGCGTAGCAGAATCGAAGCCGGAACCGGGGAACAGGAAATAACAAGTGTAAGGCTGTAAATTGTAAAGGCCGACAATGCCGCGTTGCCGCGGAGGGGTGATGCAAAAAACTACCAAACGCGTAACGTAAGTGGCATCGTGTGCGTCTAGGCGGGGGACGGGAATACGTAAATTGATTCATGACACCGTAACTACATACGTAAAGCGGCAAGACCAGAGTGTACAGCTGTAAGGCGTTACTGCTCGGTGTACACTCTACTTTCGGAGTAACTTTACTGCTCCGGGTGTGACCGCGGGGCCGCGCGACGCCTCACGAACGAGACGACACGCTGCGCGCGCGCGTTGTCGCACTATTCACCACCAGCCAGCCGGTCTCTCATGGGCGGCCGCTTGTAGCCACCCGGCGGCGGCGGCAGGTACCGGTACGTCCGCTGCGCGTCGTCGAGCCCGATACCCTCGCTCTCCAGGCTCGCCAAGATCTCGTCCGCGAGCTCAAAGTCCCGCGCCTTGCGCGCCTCGCCGCGCCTCGCGATGGCCTCGGCAATCCATGGCGGCGTCGGATTCGTCGGACTCCCCTCCTCGTGGTACTCGTGCAGCTCGAACTGCTCACCGTCGGCGCGCCAGAGCCGTTGATCGTCCGAGATGGCCACGCCGTGCATGCTCCGCAACTCGTCGAGCAGAGCGTCAGCAGCCCCAAAGTCTTTCCCGAGCTTGGCCCGGAGGCGCCGGTCGACCATCTCCTCGATCTCGGCGACGGTGGATGCGCTCAGCGTGGCGCGATCGCTCGGCGCGCGCCTGTAAGGCTCCGCCTTGCTGCTGCGGGTCACCGACTGCCGCTCGCGCTTGCCCTGCGTCCGCCGTGCCGAGCGCTCGAAATCCGGATCGGCAGGCAGCCCGCGCGCAGACTCCGACTGTGCGCTGCGACGCTCGGACCGCTCGCCGTCGGCGTACAAATCTCGGTCGCGCGCTCGTGCGCCGCTGCCCACGTACCACTTGAGCTCCGGGTCCACCACGTACACTCCAAACTCCTCCTTGAGACGGTCTCGCAGACGGTCGGCACCTTCAAAGTCACGCGAGAGCCGCAGCGCCACTCGCTGCTCGATGAGCTGCTCGACCGCCGCGACGTCGACTGGGTACACGTCTCCACTCTCGCGAGTATACACCTGCCTCGTTGCAGCGCGACGCTGGAACCCGCTCTGGAACGTTCCGCCTCTGCCTTGCCCGGCTCCGCCGCGCCCCGCTCCGCCGCGCCCGCGCCCACCTCGGCCGACGAACCACTTCATCTCGCGGTCAAAGACGGTGACGCCCATCTGACTGAGCTCGTTGTAAATCCGATCGGACTCTGCAAAATTCCGGTCCTGACGAGACTGCGACCTCTGGAAGAGGAGCTCCTCCACCTTGGCGATGTCGATCGCTGCGGTGTCGCCTCCTTCCCTCGTGTACTGGACTACGCGGCATTGAGGAGACGTCCATCGAGTAGCAGACTGCCGAGCGGTGCCGAGGCTTGTGCTGACGAACGCAGCCGCGGCAAGGCAGAGGAGGTGACTGGGCAGCATGAGGTGGCTAATCAGGCACGTTCACACTCGTGGAGAGTTTTGCCAGATTGCGATCTGGACCTCACTTCTCTCCGTGGGAGACGAAGTCTCGAGGACTCGAGGTACGGTTACAAGTAGCCCCGCGGGGCCGACCGCCTCGATGGCTGCGCGCTCTGCAGAGGCATCGATGGCAGAGCAAGGTGGCAGAGGCCTTCCTGTGGCCATCGCTTCCGTGAAGGCCTCACATTCGCTAAGCGCAACGAGAATATCTGCCGCGTACAGTACTCCGTTCAGAACTCATTTGATAATTTTGGCGAAACGGAAATTCCATCGTTTGATAAGGGGAATTCCGCAGGAAAAAATGAAAAATCATTCTTGCATGGTGACGTCTGTGGCCGTCCTCGAGGACGCCACCGCTGCCCCAGCCATCGTTGAAGTCCAGCCGGGGGGAAAGCAGGCGCAATGGCTGCTCGACGTTTTTCGTTATCTCATCAAGGACGTTTTTCGTGATCTCAAGGTAGCAGTGCCTGTGGCCGACACGACCGACACAAGGAATGACCTGGTAGCCGTGCCACCGCCGAGAAACGCGACTTGTCTCGAGAAGTGCCGTGACCACACGCTCGCCTTCTTCTGCCGTCCGTTGGTGGCAAGCATCTTCATCTTCTTCGCGCAGTGCGTCTTCGTGCTGATCGGTTGCTGGGGTGTGGTTATCGTCTGGTCCATTTTCGGCCTGTACTTCAACCGTGACAATGGCGGGACACAGATGTCACTGGAGTGCTTGGAGCTGGCCGCGTCGTATAATCAGACCCTCAGGCCACAGGACGTTCCACGGCCACCTGGAGCTCGATGGGGCTGGAGTCGGGACAGCCCAGTCGACTATTGCAACGAGAGTCAGAGGTTGTTCAACTTGTCCATCAAGTGGTTCACCGGCTGCTTCAGCTACATCAACTTCCTGCCCATCCCGTGGCGGCTCGCGATCTTTCATCACGTGTGGCTCAGCCACCGGACCCGGGAGCCTGGTTTTGACTTTTACGGGCGAAGGACCAAAACCCTCTGGTTCCAGCTGCCCGTGCGCGATCGGCGCGTGATCTCGGTGCTGCTCAACCTCGCGTACATCCTGCACTACGTGTCGCAGACCACGCACGTGATCTATCACACTTACGTTGAGGGTCAGACGTGGCCGGGCGCCTTCGCACAGAACGTGCCCTTTATCACCTCGATCGTGTGCGCCGTCGCCGCGGGCAAGGTTCAGGAGAAGGCGGAGGACAAGGTAATGGCGGCGAACCCGAAGGTCTACCCGCCGCGCCTTGGGACGTTTCTGAAGAAGGCGTGGGGCAAATGGAGGGGCGGACTGACCCAGGGCGGTCTGTGCTGCGGTCTGACCGGAGCCCTGCGGCATGAGCTCAATGAATACAAGAAGAGCTGTGACGCCGCCTATGCGCTCGGGAATGCCACCGCCAGGGCTCCGACTGACCGCCACGGCATTGCGACCCGTCTGACGGGCGTCGCGCCAAGGGCGATCGATGGCACCTCCCGTGTCGAGCCGGCGGCACTGAAGTTGAGCATACCTCCGCCAACTCCCCCTGCATCGAATCACAAAACCTCTCCACACTCTCAAACGCAGTCATCATTGGACGCATGAATGTACGCGCATAGGGGCCCTGGGGGCGCTACATGTATGTGAACGTAGCGTTTTCGGACCATCGTATGATGGGTAGGTGGTGCGGAGCTTTTTTGCGATCTATCTTTTCGAAACGCCCGTGACGGCGCTCGCCGTCCACAAGAATAATGGTGCGTCCTCTGCCGTCGCCGCTACCAACCCTCGTCGTTTGCGACCTTGACTGGACGCTCTGGGCGCGTCCACGATTTCGAAACGGGCCACCATGGGTGTCTATTGATGATGGGCTCGGCGGCATTCGCGCATCAAGCGGCGAGACGCTACGTCTCTATGACGGGGCCGCCCGCGCGCTTGCAACGCTTGCAGATCTGGGAGTGCCCGTCGCATTGGCGTCGAGGACCCACCGAAAGAGATGGGCGCTTGAGTGGATGCAGATTCTACGTGTTGACGAATCTCGAACGCTGGCAGCTGTCGTGGGCAGCTCGCCCATTGTGATCACCGACGGAGCGAAGGCCTCCCACCTACGAGAAATCTCGAAGCGTGCGCAAGTGCCGTTCGAAGACATGCTCTTCTTCGACGATTCCTACAAGGACATCTTGCACGTCGAACAGCTGGGCTGCACCGCTGTTCACTGTCCACGATCGCAAGGGCTCACTGACGAGGTCTTCCACGAAGGGCTTGAGAGGCACGCCCGACGGCTGCCGCGCCACCACCGCGACGAGGACCCGTGGAGTGGGAGGGTGCACGCGCGAAGGCGTGCGTAGTGGGCGAGTTTGCGCCGCACGCTTGGCCGATCTAAGATTGTTATATGGACGTGAACGCTCCGCACCTCCGCTCGAAAACGCGAGGAGAAATTATAATGAAGTGTTGTTTTACTAGTAACCTGCCAAAACGTGGGGTACAGTATCAAAGGTGTGAACAGCAATTCACACCTGGTGCACGACGCCTCGGCTGCCCCATGGCGTCGCCAGCGTGGAGCGACGCGCCAGCTCTTGCAGCTAGTCAGCACGAGCCCCAATGGGTTCGCCTGTGCAAACTTGCGATCCCTGCTTATCGAAGCTGTGTCGCTTGCCATGGCACGGGCCAGGTGCCTCATCAAAAGAAGCGCAAAGTCGCCACTGCGCCGCCCACTCCGCCGCCCATGGTGCCTTGCTCGGCCTGCAGCGGCAGTGGCTTGATGCTTCGGAGCCCGATTTCAGATGCGGAGCGCGGCGACGCGGTCCAAAGTGCCGACGCCAACGAGGTAAGTGGCGGTGCAGAGAATGGCGGCCGTGTTCTTCCAGCGGACGGCATGGTCATCGAGTCCGTGGACGTCGCGATCATCGGCGGCGGGATCGGAGGCCTCGCGCTAGCGCTCGCTCTGCAGCAGCGAGGGGTGCGATGCGCCGTGTACGAGCGTGACAAGTCGATCGGCGAGCGCAGTCAGGGCTACGGGCTCACGATGCAGCAGGGGGGTACCGCGCTGCGCGCCATTGGGCTTACGCAGGCGGTCACGACGGCCGGGCTGCACAGCACGGCACACTACTCCTTCGACGCGCTCTCCGGCGCTCTGATTGGCAGCCATGGCGCCGCCACGCGCGCCGCTGCGCCTGACGCGGCGACGCGAGTCGACAGCGCTTTGGCTTTGGCGTCGGGCAAGCAACCCATCGAGGCTCCTAGGGCAATTGACGGGACGGCGGCTGCGGCCGAGAGCGCGTGCACGGGCGTGGCCTCCGCCAGTGGCGCGCCGGCGGCGGGCTCGATGGCGGCACAGTGCAAGCGGGCGGGCTCGACGGCAGCACACAAGCAAAATGTGCACCTCCCGCGACAGTCGCTGCGAGCTCTCTTGTACGCCTTGCATGCACGTGCTCACCACGGCGCGCCACTTCCCCACAGGTTCACCTTCCACGCCAGTCGCTGCGCGCGCTCTTGTACGCGGGCCTGTCGCCGGGTACGGTGCGCTGGGGCTTCCGGTTCCGCGGGGCACGTGTGCGTAGGGAAGGGTCGAGCGGCGAAGCGCCGATGGACGTGGCGGCTCCTGATGAGGGAGATCATCAGTATGCAATCAGCGATGCAATCAGCGATGCAATCAGCGATGCAATCAGCGTCACGCCTTTGGACGAGGCGGCTCCTGATGATGAGAAAGAGATGTGTGGCGAGGCGGCGGCGGGCGTGACGGCGGCGGGCGTGGCGGCGGCGGGCGTGGCGGCGGCGGGCGTGGCGGCGGCGGGCGTGGCGGCGTCCACCAGGCCATGCAACATCGTCCAAGTGACGGTCGAGCAGTACCGCGATCAAGCACAGCACGGCGGCCATGGAGAGGGTGCAGAGGCAATCAGAGGCAATCAGAGGCAATCAGTGGCAATCGGCGGCCATGGAGAGGGTGCAGAGGAGGCAGCGCCACTGCCGCTTACCTGCCGCACCGTCCGGGCAAAGGTTCTCGTCGGTGCCGATGGGATTCGGTCCGCAGTGCGCGCGGCACTCGTGCAGGAGAGCGGCGAGGCAGACAGCGCGCCGCTGCGCGCGTTGCAGGTGATCGTCATCCTCTGATGACCTCTGATGGCCTCTGATGACCTCTGATTGCCTCCCTCATTGCATGCAGGTGATCGTCATCCTCGGCATCGCTGCAACGGCCGCCCTGCGAGCGCAGGCCGAGGAGATGACGCCCAGCACGGCGCCCAGCACGGCGCCCAGCACGACGCCCAGCACGACGCCCAGCACGGCGCCCAGCACGTCGCACGTTACGTCGCACGTCACGTCGCTCTTCGACGCGCACACTGTCGTGGAATGGGTCGATGGCGCCAATCGGATGTACGCGATGCCATTTGAGCGCGCGGGCGTGGCCTCGGATGCGAGCGTGGACACGACGAGCGACACGACGAGCGACATGGCGAGCGCCACCATGTGGCAGTTCTCATTCCCGATGGCCGAGGAGGCGGCGCGGGAGCTCTCATCTCGCGGCGGCGGGGCTCTGCTCGCTGAGGCCCGGCAGCGCTGTAGCGCATGGTGCTCGCCTGCGGTGCACGCGCTGCTAGCGGCCACACGTGCCAACGACGTGACGGGCTACCCAATCTACGACCGGCTGAGTCCGTATGAGCGCGCCGTCTCGAGCGCGGCTGCAGCAGCACCCGTGCCTCCGGAAGGAGCGCCGTATCGAGCACCACCTGCCTATTTAGGGGCGCCGTATCGAGCGCCGACCCCGGGTGGAGCGCTGCCGGCCTCCGCGGCGTCAGTGGCCTCGCTTCCAACGGCCATGCAGGTGATCGTCATCCTCTGATGACCTCTGATTGCCTCTGATGACCTCTGATTGCCTCTGATGACCTCTGATGACCTCTGATGGCCTCTGATGACCTCTGATGGCCTCGCTTCCAACGGCCATGCCGCGCGCCGTTGAGGGTGCGCCGCCGACTTCGTTGCATGCGCCGCCAACGCAGGGGCCAGCACCGCCAATGCTGGCTAGCGCCGCCACCCTCAACGGCGACGGCGCCATCTCGCGCGACGAGATGCAATCTGGGCTCGCCTCGTGCACCACCCTCATCGGCGACGCGGCGCACCCGATGGCACCATTCAAAGGACAAGGCGCCAACCAGGCCCTGCTCGATGCAGCCGAGCTCGCGAGCGTGCTCTTGGACGCGAGACTCGGTGACGTAGCCGCCGCCGCCAATGAAGCCGCGGCGATCCGGTGCGAGGGCGTCGACATGCGCATGCATCCGCTTAAGAGGCGTGCCCGCTCCCGCCAAGCGCTGAGCAGCGCGCTGCGACAGTTTGAGTACTCCGCTGGCTGCCGCGCCGCGCGCAAGGTCGTCGCGTCGCGCGAGGTTACGACGCTGCTGCACTCGCCTGCCGCACGCGCCGTGGCGACTGCGTCGGTGACCCGAGCCGCCGCGGCGCGCGGTGATACGCGCGGGTAGCGAGTTGTTGTATAAAATCATCCGAGGGAAGCTGCAGGAATCACAGCCACGCTCGCGCTCGTGCCGGGTCCCGCTAACGACCGTCAGCGCAGCACCACCCTCCCGTGAAGTGTGATTTCACTGCATATCCAGCACACACTAATATGCACAGTTCCTAGTCCCAGAAGACAGCACTCTACTGAGATCTGAGTAAGTCTCGTCATCACTCTGAGTACTTACGGCAAAACATGATCATCAGGTCCCGTGGTCGCACAGCGGGCTCATCAGGCGTTGCACGGGATCACGCGAGGTGGGCTCTCGCCACGTGTACGCTGCCGATAGGCGTGAGTTACTTACTTACTTACACGGGATCACGCGAGGTGGGCTCACACTCCATGGCCCCACCTCTGGTTACGGGGCCTGTCTCGGGCTACAATAGTGCGGCGCACCGTACGTGCGTTGGATAGACCTCGCGGGACCCGCGTGCGTCGCGCTCTGGCCAGGGCCAGATGCAGGCGTCGCCAGCGCCGTCGTCGCCAGCGCCGTCAGCGGCTTGGGTGCAAGGGTCGGAGCAGACGGGGTGGCGCGGAGGCCGTGACTGAGGCCGCTCTCGTCGGTCTTGCATTCGAGAAAGCCCTGGGCCACCAATGCCGCCTTGAGTTGGTCGTTCGTCATGCTTGCCGGCACTTGGAGACCCTCACGCATTGCGGCCAGCAGCGGGTCCGTCAGCGGATCGCCCGCGGACAGCGTCACGCCCAGCTGCTCTCTCACGTCGGAGGCCGCTTCGGCGGTGAACACGTACACCACCTCCACCGATGCCACCTGCGCTACTGCCTTGCCGCCAAGCCACGGGTGGTCCAGCAACTGCTGTGCCGAAGGGCGCTCCGGGCGCGCCACTGCCATGCATGCGCGTACAAACGCGCGCGCCGGCGCCATCGCCGCCTCGCCCTCCAGCGTCGCCATCACCTTTCCTCGCCTCACCCTCGCCTCACCCTTGAGACGACGGAAGGAGAGGTCAACGTGGCGCGCGGCGGCGACGAGCGCTTCCTCGGTCGCCTCCTTGGGCAGGTCAAAGGGAAGCTCAGCGCACAGCAGCACGTGCGCCGTCACACCCACGCTCCACACGTCGCAGCCCGCGTCGTATGGCTCGCCTACCACCTCGCCCGTCTCGTCTGCCTCCGCCGCAATCCACGAGAGCACCTCGGGCGCCGCGTACTCGGGCGAGCCGGCGACGCCCGTCAGCTCATTGGGCGCGTCGCCGCCGCCCAGCAGTGCCGCGTACCCAAAGTCGATGAGCGTCAGGTGCGGCCGCTCCGTCTCCTCCTCGCTCACCATGATGTTCTCGGGCTTCACGTCGCGGTGCACCACGCCGACCTCGGCGAGCGCCGCCAAAGCCGTGAGCAGCTGCAGCATCAGGTGGCGCACGTAGCTGCACTCGAGCGCGCCGCGCTCGTCTATCACGTCGACGAGCGCGCGGCCGGGCACGCGATCCATGGCGAGATAGATGGCATCGGGTGAGGCGATGACCTTTTGGAGCCGTACGACGTGCGGTGCATTGCCCGCGCGCTTCAGCGCCAGCACCTCCGCCTCGAGCATCTCGAGGCCTTCCTCATCCTCAACGATCGCGCCCTTGTCGAGCTCCTTGAGCGCAAGCACCTGCCCAGTCGCCTCCTCCACGACCGAATAGACCTTGGAGAAGCGGCCCTCGCCGAGCAGGTCCTGCACTGTGTACAGGGTCGAGATGTCGGCCGCCGACGCGTCGCAAAGCTTCTGGACGCTCGCCGTTCGTCGATCCTCATCTGCGAGATCCTGATCGGCGAGATCCTGATCGGCGAGATCCTCATCTGCCGCCTCCGAGGCACCGAGCGCCGTCCCGAGCGCCGTCCCGCCCGCCGTCGCGCGAGGTGGTAGCTCGAGCGGCAACAATGCTGGCATGAGGCTTGGTGGTGGTGGTCGCTCAAGCGGCAGCGGTGTTGACGGGACGCGTGGTGGAGATGGCTGAGGCGGTAAAGAGGCTGGCGTAGCGAGTGATGGTGATGGGGACCTTTGCGCCGTGACCGCCGCCATAGTTGGCGTCGGCAACTTTGCCATCGGCGTCACGCCGCACGCCTCTCCCGCCGTTGCAACTGGCGGCAATGGCGCAGGGGGCGCCAATGGCAGTGCCAATCGAATTGAGGGCTCCTTCCACTGCGCCGATGGCACCGACGACGATGTCAGTGCGGCCGTTAAATGCGGCGGTGGGGGGAGTATCGGCGATGGGGGGAGTGTCGGCGGTGGGGGGAGTATCGGTGGGGGGAGTATCGGCTCCCAAGCTGTCGTTGGCGGCTGTGGCGTTGCCGCTGGCGAGGGGAGCACCTTTGTCGGCAGCGGCGGCGGGAGCGAGGGCGGTTTGAGCGAGAGCGGCCGTCCCGCCGGCGGTGGGAGCGAGGGCCGTCCCGTCGGCGACTCAAGTTGCTCAGAGCTCGGTGAGTGGCGATCTTGGGTCGAATGATTGTTCCACGAGGGGCGATCTCGGGTCACGAGATTGAAGGGCAGCCGCCGCGGCGAGCCCAGGCCCTGGCCACTCGAGACCCCACTGCCCTGGCTGCTCGAGACCCCACTGCCCTGGCTGCTCGAGACCCCACTGCCCTGGCTGCTCAAGTCCCCACTGCCCTGGCTGCTCAAGTCCCCACAAGCTCTACGGGTCAAGCGCCGTGACGAGCGAGACGAGTGTAGCAACTCAAGCCGCTCGCCAGAGAGACGCACCGCGCGCTCGGCAGGGCTCTCTTGACGAGCGACTGGCTGCTGCACGTCCGGCGGCAGCTGCGGGGGCGTCTTCGGCGATGGCTGTGGGGCTGTCTTTGGCAGCGTACCGGTACACGACGGAGCAGCGGCGGGGCCGGCCGGCGGCGTGCTCACCGACGAAGCAATTGACAAAGCTGTGGCGTTGGCACGAGAATCTGCCGCAGCGGAGCTTGAAGTTTTGGGGGCCGTGGCGAGGTCGATGGCGTCTTTTGCTCTCGGAGGTGATCTCGGAGGTAATCTCGGAGGTAATCTCGGAGGTAATCTCGGAGGTAATCTCGGAGGTAATCTCGGAGCGTCTTCTGCTCTCGGAGCAACCTCTGATGCTTCAACAGTCACTTGATCCGCCGTTGAAGTGGCCTTCGTAGCTGCCGTCTCAGCTAGCACTGGCGATCGCTTCAGGCCTGCCTCCCCCGAGGGCGCTTGAGACGGCGCTTGTCGCTCCGCTGCCGAAGGCCGCAAGGGCGCGTCGGACGCGTCGGGCGCCGTCTCAAGCGCCTCCGCCGACACGACCAGCCATGGAGCGATGGCCTCGGTTTTGGCAGGCTCTGAGTCGCAGGGTGCTGCATTGCAGGTGGCAGTTGGCGGCGGCAAGGCTGTAGTAGCTGCAGCCGCCTCCTCCTCCTCTGCCTCCTCCACCTCCTCCGCCTCCGCCTCCGCCGCCGCCTCCTTCGCCTCCTTCGCCTCCTTCGCCTCCTTCGCTACGATCTCGAGCTCCAAGCGCAGCACCGAGCGCGAATCCTTGCACGGGCTCATGGCTTGCAGCGTCGTGGGCGTCTTAGCCGGGACTGGGGCTGCTCGCATCCGGTCCACTCGCTCCCGCGCCCCCGAGAATACCTCCGAGATCATCTGTGCCTCCACCTCGGCAGGGTCCGAGATTACCTCCGAGATCATCTGTGCCTCCGCCTCGGCAGGGTCCGAGATTACCTCCGAGATGATCTGTGCCTCTGCCTCGGCAGGGTCCGAGATTACCTCCGAGATGATCTGTGCCTCCGCCTCGGCAGGGTGCTTCGCCGGCGCCATCATCACCTCCGTATCCGCCGCCGGTGCCTCCGCTGCCCCCTCCACCGCCGCGGACTCCTCCTCGAGCGAAAGAGTCGCAGCCGCTGGCGCAGTCGGCGCCGCCGTTGCAGCCACCGGCGCAGTCGGCGCCGCCGTTGCAGCCACCGGCGCGCTCGTTGAGAAAGGCGTCACATCCACTCTTGCACGGGGCGGGGGCGCCGCCAGCGATGGGGTCCCAGCCGTGGAGGTTACGGCAGCTTTCGAGGTTACGGCAGCCGTTGAGGTTACGGCAGCCACCGGCGGAAGGGCCCGTGCATGCATGGCGCCATGCATGGAGCGCGAGTAGACTTTGAGCGGGGCCGGCTCTCGCGGCTCGGGCAGCTCATCGAGCGTCGCCGGCCTGAGCTGCAGCAGCTGCGCCGCCCTGGCGGAGACCTCCCCGGCGAGCGCCTCTGCCCCATGGCGCATCTCCCTGCGCTCCATGGGCGACATATGAGGACGACTGTACAGGACGGCCGGGGTGGGCGTGGGCGCTCGGTACGGCGCGGGCTCGGCCGTCCCTCGACAGTTGCGCGCCGTACCGAGCGCCATACGACCGCCGCTCGGCGGCGGCATCGCGCCGGCCTCTGGCGCGCCCGTCACGGCGCCTGCTTCGTCTCCACTTGGCTCCATCGAGCGTTCGAAGGCCGCGCGCTTCTGCTCGAAGGCCATCTTTTGACTCCGGCCCATCTGTATCGCCTCCGACTGCTTTGTCACGTCCGCTGGTTCCACCGACCGGCTGCCCTTGTGCCCGTGCAGCTTCTGTATCGTCCCCGGCGCAGCTGTCTGCGGCGATGAGGGCGGCTCCAGACTGATGACTGACGGTGAGACCACATGTACCGACGAGGATGGTGAGCCCGAGATGACCTCCGAGATGACCTCCGATACGGACGAGGATGGTGAGCCCCAGCCTCCGACCCCAGAGGAGACTTGCCTAGGGGCGGAGACGAGGCCAGGCCCGCCCGCCGCCTTCGCCGCGGCCGCTTGGTCGCGCCCGAGCCTCGTGGGCATCGCCCGCGCCTCGGCGAGCTGCTGCGCTGTGAAGGAGCGCTCATTCTTCACAGCCAGCTTGACGCCAAGCGTGGGGCCCTCGTAGCTGTCGAGCCGCTGCACGACGCGCCCGAGCGAGTGGAGGCTGCGCACGACCGATTGCATGTTCTTGCCCTCGGCGAGGTCGGCTCCGCATAGGAGGTCAGGCTCAGGCATCCCTAGCTTGCGGCACGCCTCAACGAACTGGGAGATACGGTCGAGGCTCTTGGCCTTGTGCAGCGCGTCGCTCCCGTTTCTGCAGCCGCTGCCGCTGCCGCTGCCGCTGCCGCTGCCACTGCCGCTTCCACTGCCGCTGCTGCTGGCGCTCCCGCTGCTGCTACTGCTGCAGCCGCCGCCGCTGCTGCTACTGCTGCCGTTGCTTTCTGCGCGCAGCAGGCTCGGCATCGCGCCGAGCCGATGAGCGAGGCGGCATAGGATGACGCCGTCGCGCAGCCACTCGTGTAGGCTATCAAGCACCTTGTCGCCATCCTCCACCGCCTGGGGCAGTGCAGCGCCCGTGAGTGCGGCAACCCATCTCGCGGCCTCCACGGCCACTCCTGTTTCGCGCCGATGCGGATCCGGCGCGAGGTTCCTAGCCTCGTCGACTGACTCGTCCATGATTGTTGAGTGCTGCCGCGCAAGGACGAGCGTGCTGGTCAACTCGTTATCCAGTGCGCCTTGTAACAATTGCGATGCCATGGTCTGTGGCTCGGCGCAGGCTGGCGTGGTCGCCGGCAGAGCGATGTCTGGTGGTGGTGAAGCCTTGGCTTTGCGGCCCCGCAGCGACAACGCATCCATGAACGCTACGCGCATGTCCAACTTTGTGATCTGGAAGCTCTTTCAGGAATGAATGCATGCAAACACATTGTGCTTCAAGTTGGGCATCTACTCATCTGCAGAGATGGTTGCACGCACTGTTGAACACTTTCGTACCATAACTTGGCGTATTGCTGCTGGGTCGAATGTGTCCCTTCTTTGGGGTTTGTGTGAGAGAGTGTGTGTCAGCGGCACACTGATGCAGTCTGTTCTTCCCTTCGGGTCGCCTATGTGGGATTCAAGGAGCGTTTCACAGGTCTGACGGGTCTCGCTAGGGTCTCGCTTCACGTCACAAGCCATCCGATCCCCCCTGATCTGCACGATCGGATCAGCACAATATCGAAAACCAGACATTCGCACACAGCTATACAAAGAGACGAGAGCAGGCGACCGAAAGCCGCCAAGTAGAGCTTCCAGACGGTTCCAGACTGTCTGGCGCAGTCGGTCCCCCTGGTACGACCCGTGAGCCAGCCCCTCGGTTCATCGTATGTGCCTCCTACTGGTCCGTCGCACTCGCGGCCGCGCCCGGCATCATCAATTCAAGCGCCACGGGCGCGGGCGTGGGTACGGCCGAAATGCCCGAGCCGCGAGCGCCCCAGCGCGGCGCCCAGCTCGCAGTCGGCGCCGTCTTGGGCGCCGCCTCCGTGCGCAGCAGCTCCTCGAGCAGCACGAACCTGCGCCGCATGAGCTCGGCGCCGCGCCGCAGGATGGCCGAGCCGAAGGCGCCGGTGATGCCGCGCTGCTGCTGCATCTGGACGATGTACGTCACCCGCGTACGCCCGTCGTCCAGAGGCTCTAACTGAAACCCAGAGGGGAGGACCGCTCCGCGCGTGCAGCCGCGCACGGGGGGCAGCTCGGGAGTCACCACCGAGCGAGATGCAATCACGTAGCTGCCGTCCGCCTCCCGCCGCCAAGACTGCAGCAACGTGTAGTCATGTGGTCGGCCGCCCGTAATGAGGGGCTTCATCTTGAAGTACACGAGAGCGTTCTTCTCATCAAGGGTGCGATGGACTTTGCCCGCCTCGAGGAGGCTATCCCAGCGCACGCGCTGCTGCAGGTCCGTCACCGCCGCGAAGGTGCGCGTCGTGCTCGCCTGCACGACAGTGACCGCCTTGAGCGCATGCGTGCCACGCCCGAAGAGATCAGTTGCATGCGCGACGCAAATCACGTCGCTTGCGCTGAGCGAGCCGTCAAAGGGTAGCGAACCTCGGCGCACAACCTGCCCGGGGAAGGTCATCAGCGGTATAATCAGCGGTCATCAACGGTCATCAACGGTCATCAGGGCGCACCATCTGCCCTGGGAGGTCATCAGAGGTCATCAGCGGCCATCAACTATTTGCCGCAGGGGGGTCTCCAGGCAGGGTCTCCGGGCTCGGGTTAGGGTTCGGGTTCGAGTCCAGGTTCGAGTCCAGGTGAGTACCTGCCCGGGGAAGGTCAACGAGAGGACCTCCCAGTGCACGGCCGGTGGCTGCTGGCCCACCACCCGGAGCAGCCCGAGCACGTTGCAAATGCAAAGCTCCTCTGCGAGTCAGCGGTCATCAGCGGTCATCAGAGGTCATCAGCGGTTATCAGTGGTCATCAGCGGTCATCAGGGCTCCTTTGCGAGTCAGCAATCGCGCAGAGTACTTAGAGAGGTGCCATCAGCGGCACTTAGAGAGGCCATCAGCGGAACTTAGAGAGGCACTTAGAGGCACTCGGACGCAGGGCGCACCTGTGAGCAACGGGCTCCACGTCATTGCGTCCGAGCGTAACGAGAGCATCTGGCGACGCTGTACACGCACGCGGAGACGCACGAGCGCCCCCGCGTGTGCCGCATGCGCATCCAAGTCCGTCGCGGGTGGCGCGCGCGACGGGCGCAGGGGCAGGTCGAGGTAGCGCCCACCTCGGCGCCTCTGGGCCTTCACATGTATCGTCAAGTAGCCCGTGTTGATGTGACGCACCTGGAGGCAATGAGGGAGGCAATCAGTGGCCATCAGTGGCCATCAGAAGGCGCCCCTGGATGCAATTAGTGGCCATCAGTGGCCATCAGAAGGCGCCCCTGGATGCGGACGAGGGCTGGGTTTGGCATGCGAAGGGTTCAAGGTCGCATGCGTCGTCGTGAATAGGCCGTGCTGTGAATAGGCCGTGCTGTGAATAGGCCGTGCTGGGGCTGGCGCACCTCGGTGCTGGTCGCGCCGTACGCCTCGACGGTGACGCAGATCTCCATCGACGAGCCGAAGACACGTGTCACTTTTGCATGCAGCACGACGCGATCGCCTACGACTGACTTGGCATGAAACTGTAGCGCATCCACGAGCGCGATCTCGACGTGCGAGATCGCGCCGAGGTGGGAGGCGGGTACCGACTCGAACGCCTGGCGGTTGGCGGCGACTGTCGCGGCCTCGGCCATCCACGCCATCACTTGACCTCCGAAGGTATTGCCGTGGTGGTTGGCCATATTAGGCAGCACGAGTTGAGTCATCGAGTAGGTCACCAAGGGCGTCGGCGCCGCTTCTTCCACGCCGCCTTCACAGCAGCTGCCACCGGCGGCACAACCGCCGCTTAGCACCGCATCCTCCTCGATGGCCACGTCTAGCGATTGGCTCGACTCGGCGCCCTCGCGCGCCTCGAGCTCCAGCGCCGAGCGCTTCAGCCGCCACGCGCGACGCTCAGTCGCAATCGTCGACAAAAACTTCTCCTCGGGCGTCACTGCAAGCGCCTCGGCGACGCGCATCTTCTTGCCGTCGGTACCGAGCGCCACGAAGGTGAAGCATGCGGCGCACACGAACTTGTCGCGGCCCGATGGTTGCGATGTAGACACGGTGCATCCGACCTCCATCGATGTGCCAAAGACTTTGTGGAGCGTCGCTTCCAAGTGCACGGTCGCTCCGAGACGCACCATCGTGTCAAAGTGGAGATCGTCCATCGAGAGCGTCACGGAGCTCGTCTTTGTGTGCCTTTCGGCTGCCAAGCACGCCGCAATGTCCATCCACATCAAAATCACGCCCGGATCAAGCAAGTCCTGTGCATTGACGAACGCGGAGGTCACGACCTTGTACATGGTGATTCGTGAGTCAGCGATCAGGTTCGTGCCCGAACTGGTCTCGGGACTATGGGGCGGCTGCGTCGTCATCCTCGTGGATCGCTCGTCGCTCGCTCGTCGGGGACGGGCGATGAGCTCAAGTACGGGAGGCAGCCGCGAAGGAAGCGGCTGCCCTGCCACGGCGAGCGTCGCAAGATGCATGGCCACGCGGAACTCGTTACTATTGAGGCGACCGTCGAGGTCGATGTCAGAGAGAGACCAGATGATGGCCATCTGCTGCGGCGGCAGCTCCGCACGCTCGAAGAGCGGCCCTGCCTGCGTACGATTGACGTGGCTGCCGCCACTTGCGCAGATAGTGAAGAAGGCATCGTACTTAGCGGCAGCGTCCTCGGGCAGGGCCCACGGGTCAGCTGCGCTGCTGGCCGCCATGCTGGTTCGGCTCAGAGTACTGAACAGGAGAGATGCACAGGAGAGAGGTCTCTTCGTGATGAGTGTGAACGTTCACAGACGTGAGCCTATCCCCACGCGCGAGCTCGCGGCATTGAGGATGGTTTGGGCGTCGGCAGCTTGGATGGCGGTAGAGATCTTGAGGAAGCTGTGGGGGGACGCGGCCCCCTCGCCGTACCGCGTGTTGTCGGTGGCGCCGGGGAGGCGTGTTTGGCGCAGGTTTGGCGTGCGAGTAGGCGGAGGATGGGAGCTCATGGTCATGAACGAGGCTGCAAGGGCGCCAGTCCCGGCTCACCCCGGTGTTCCGGCTCCCCCCGGTGTTTTTGAACCGGTGCATGTGAAGTACCGAAACATGAGAAAGTGCATCGTGAAGTGATCAAACCGCTCCTGTCAAATCCCCTCCAAGGCATGGGCAAACCGGCACTTGGCCCCTCGCGTGCAGCCCAGCCCGAGGAAGAAGTGTTGGCATGCACGTTCCTCGACCACCCTCGCACGCTCCGCCGGCGACAGGTCGCGCCCAAACGAAACCTTGGACGCCTCACGTGCCTCGAGAAGCTTCTGCTTCTTGCGCAGCGCGTGCAGCGGGGCGGCCCGGCGCTCTTCGTCGAGCGCCGCGAGCGCGCGCTTCCTCCTCATCTGCTCCTCCTCGCTCAGCTCCTCGGGGGGCAAGAGGCCGGCTGCGCGCAGCTCGGCGAGGGAGCCAATGAGCGTCGGTGACGACGAGGACGACGCGACGGCGGCGACGGCGGCGACGGCCGTGTCGGTGGCGGCACCCTTTGCGCGCTTGGCCTGGCTCTTGGCTCGTTTCTTGTCGTACGCGGCCCGCAACGCCTGCACGCCGCCGCCGCCGCCGCTGCTGCCGCTGCCGCTGCCGCTGCTGCCGCCGCCGCCGCCCCCGCTGCCGCCGCCACTGCCGCCGCCCCCGCCGCCGCCGCCGCCGCCCGCACCATCCGCCGACGGCAGCCCGCCGCAGAACCAGATTCCGTCAAAGGGAGCCTCGTCGCGCGCCTCGACGGCGGCGACGAACTTGTACTTGCGCGCGGGCACTATGTAGAAGCAGCCGGCCTGCTCCTCGAGGCGCTCGCTAAAGGCACCCACCCGCACTCCGCGCTCGCCCGAGGCGGCCTGCTCAAACGTCACGGAGTGGTGGCCTGCGCGTAGCCTGGCGAGGCACCAGAGCAGCTGCCTCCAGCCCAGCTTCGCGGCGCTCCACGCGGGCAGCAGCACGAGAAAGGGCACGGGCACTGGAGCGCCCTTCTGGGCACCTTTGCCAGCGAGGGACAGCACGGCAGCCCGCTGCGCCTCGAGGATGTACCGGTAGAGGCGCTCCTTGTGCTGATGGCTATAGGGCGGGTTGGTAAGCAGCACGTCATGCGGCGGCACGCGGCCCGCGGCTATGTCCGCATAAAAGTCGCGCTTCTGGTGGAGCACGTTGGCAAAGCCGAGCTGCCCTAGCAGCCGACTCGTGCGTCCGCGGCAGTAGTAAGGATCATACAGGCGCACGAGCTCGGGCGTCGTCCCGAGCGCTCGGCACGCCGCACGGAGCACCGGCCTCACATCGGAATAGGCTCGCTTCGGCGTCTCGAAGTGGTCCCCAAACTCGGTCTCGTCAAACGGCCACTCGCGCCGGGCGCTCTCGTCATCGGCCACGCGCTCGATACGGCGCGCCGGCGCGGGCGCCGGGGGCGGGGCTGGCGCCGGGGCCGGTCTCGGTGTGGCGGCGGGTGGCGCGGCGACGGACAGCGAGGTAGATGGAGGTGCTGAGGCGGCCGGTCCGCCCGGTACGGCGCTCGGTACGGCGCCCGGCACGGCGCTCGGCACGGCGCTCTGTGCCGTTGGTGCACCGGCTGGTGCACCTGCACCAGCCGCCGCCGCCGCCACCGCGGCCGGCCGCTCGTGTGCAAAAGGGCATGCACCGGCCTTGCTGCAGTTTCCAAACTTGGCAAACTGGTAGCAGGGCTTACGCAGCTTGCGTTGAGCCGAGAGGCGCGCTTGCAACCTCTCGAGCTCCCCCAGCGCGGGGTCGAGGTCCTCTGGCAATGTGAGCTCGCCGAGGGATGCGAGGCGCTGCGGGCCGTCCACCCCAAAGAGGCATGGCAGCGGCCAGTAGCCTACGGGTAGGTCCGTGAAGATCGGGTCACGCACACGCTGCGCCCATGCCGCGCGCAGACGGTGCCGACGGGTGAGCGCGCCTTTGAGGATGGTGCCGAGCTCGAGCAGGTGGGCGAGCTCCGTACCCGTCGGAGGCGCCATCGTGGGCGGCAGGTGGGCGAGCTCCGTACCCGTCGGAGGCGCTATCGTGGGCGGCAGGTGGGCGAGCTCCGTACCCGTCGGAGGCGCTGCCGTGGGCGGCAGGTGGGCGAGCTCCGTACCCGTCGGAGGCGCCATCGTGGGCGCCGTCAGCAGCGGAACCACACCGTCCGGCGCGCCGTCTGCAGCGGCGACGGCGAGGCGAAGTGAGAGCAGCCGTTGGAATGTGAGTCTCTCGAGTTGTGACCAGAGGGCCTCAAGCTTGGCGATGCGTGGCCCCCACCAGCCGTGCTCGTCGCGGTGGG
>ENA-UOXK01000827-UOXK01000827.1-mixed-culture-metagenome-genome-assembly--contig:-NODE-827-length-23130-cov-8.486371_pt1 | contig 23130 bp, 14 predicted proteins | sample MGYA00238160_ERZ761638 | MGnify/ENA primary metagenome ERZ761638 (study PRJEB28912, sample SAMN08777098) | mixed culture metagenome | isolation source: Freshwater growth medium | place: USA...
CCTGGTCGAAGCCCACATAGCCGGGGGGTGCACCAATCAGGCGGCTCACGGCGTGGCGCTCCATGTACTCCGACATGTCAAAGCGGATCAGCTCAATTCCCATGATGTAGGCAAGCTGCTTGGCAGCCTCGGTCTTGCCGACGCCGGTGGGGCCGCTGAACAGGAACGATCCGATCGGCTTGTCGCCCTTGCCCAGGCCCGAGCGCGCCATCTTCACGGCGCTGGCCAGCACTTCCAGCGCCTTGTCCTGGCCGAACACCACGCTCTTGAGGTCGCGCTCCAGCGTCTGCAGTTTGCCGCGGTCGTCGTTGGAGACGTTGGCGGGCGGAATGCGCGCAATCTTGGCCACGATCTCTTCGATCTCGGTCTTGCCGATGGTCTTCTTGCGCTTGCTGGGCACCATGATGCGCTGGGCCGCACCGGCCTCGTCGATCACGTCAATCGCCTTGTCGGGCAGGTGGCGGTCGTTGATGTACTTGGCGCTCAACTCGGCAGCCGCCTGCAGGGCCGCAGCGGCATACTTCACGCTGTGGTGCTCTTCAAAGCGCGACTTCAGACCCTTGAGGATGTCGATGGTCTCGGCCACGGTCGGCTCGACCACGTCCACCTTCTGGAAGCGGCGCGACAGGGCGGCGTCTTTCTCGAAGATGCCTCGGTACTCGGTGAAGGTGGTGGCGCCAATGCACTTGAGCTGGCCGCTGGAGAGCGCTGGCTTCAAGAGGTTGGATGCATCCAGCGTGCCGCCCGATGCCGCACCTGCCCCGATGAGGGTGTGGATCTCGTCGATGAAGAGGATGGCGTTGGGCTTGTCCTTGAGCGACTTGAGCACGCCCTTCAGGCGCTGCTCGAAATCGCCGCGGTACTTGGTACCCGCCAGCAGTGCGCCCATGTCGAGCGAGTACACCACGGCCTCGGCCAGGATCTCGGGCACGTCGTTTTGCGTGATGCGCCAGGCCAGGCCTTCGGCAATCGCGGTTTTGCCCACGCCGGCTTCACCCACCAGCAGCGGGTTGTTCTTGCGGCGGCGGCACAGGATCTGGATCGTGCGCTCGACCTCGTAGTGGCGGCCGATCAGCGGGTCGATCTTGCCGTCCTTGGCTGCCTGGTTCAGGTTCTGGGTGAACTGCTCCAGCGGCGAGGCCTTCTCGTTGCGCTCGGCGCCACCGCCCTCCTCGCCTTCGGCCTGGCTTTCAGGCTTGGCCGGCTCTGGCGGCTCGCCCTTCTTGATGCCGTGGGCAATGAAATTGACCACATCCAGGCGCGTGACGCCCTGCTGGTGCAGGTAGTACACGGCGTGCGAGTCTTTCTCACCAAAGATGGCCACGAGCACGTTGGCGCCCGTCACCTCTTTCTTGCCGTTGCCGGTGGACTGCACGTGCATGATGGCGCGCTGGATCACGCGCTGGAAACCCAGCGTGGGCTGTGTGTCCACCTCGTCGGTGCCGGCCACCTGGGGGGTGTTGTCCTTGATGAAGTTGGCCAGCGATGAGCGCAGGTCATCGATGTTGGCCGAACACGCGCGCAGCACTTCGGCTGCGCTGGGGTTATCAAGCAGTGCAAGCAACAGATGCTCCACGGTGATGAACTCGTGGCGCTGCTGGCGGGCCTCGACAAAGGCCATGTGCAAGCTGACTTCCAGTTCCTGGGCAATCATGTGAACTCCTTTGTGCTTGCGTGGAAAAGTTAACTGTAGATGGGGATCAAAAACCTGTTATGCAACAGGTTCACTCACACATTGCAGTGGGTGGCCCGCCTTGGCGGCGGCGTCAAGCACTTGTTCCACCTTGGTGGCAGCCACGTCGCGCGAATAAACGCCGCAGACGCCTTTGCCGTCCAGGTGGATCTTCAACATGATCTGGGTGGCCTGTTCCCGGTCCTTGCTGAAAAACTCCTGCAGGACCACGATGACGAATTCCATCGGGGTGTAGTCGTCGTTGAGCATGACGACCTGGTACATCTGGGGGGGCTGGGTCTTCTGGGTGCGTCGCTCCAGCACGACCGAACCGCCGTCATCCTGCGAAGGCCGGGTTACCGGCGGCACCTTGGGGGCTGAAGGGGGTTTAGTTGCCATGAAATTCATTCTAGCGATCCGCAGCCCGGTGGCCTCGGGAGAAACTTGATGTTCCCCGTCTATTTTTCAAGGCGGGCATCTGTGGATATTTACATGTTTTCCGGTTACTCGTAGACCACCGTGGCAGAGCCCGTACCCGCCTGGGCCGTCCAGGCGGCCAGTGCGGCATCGGTAGGGTAGAACTTGGCGCTGTCGCCCAGCTGCAACTCGGCTGTGGCAGCCCCGCCATCCGCCTTGCAGCGCACCCCCATCCGCACCTTCAGGCCGTGTAGCAGCTCGCCTTCGGCGATTTCCTCGCGCCGGGGCGGAAACTCGCGCACCAAGCGCTGTAAATCCGGGCCACGGTCGCCCACCACCACATGCAGGTATTTGCCGAAACGGCAGCGGGCGCCCGCCAGGTCCCACACCTGCTGCACCTTCAGCCTGAGCCCGCCGCTGAAATGATCGAGCTGCAGCCGGCCCAGCATGACCACGAACTCGTCTTCCTTGAGCTGGTTGCGATAGGTGTTGAGCAGCGCCTCGTCGGCCGAGGCCTCGATCACGCCCGACTTGTCGTCCAGCTTGAACAGCGCCAGCTTGCCACGCTGCCCGTTGATGACGCGAAAGTCGCTGACGATGCCCGCAAGGATCTGGGGCTCACGGCTGTCGAGCAGCTCATCGATGGAAGTGCGGACGAACCGCCGCACCTCCGTAGCAACCTCGTCAAACAGGTGGCCCGACAGGTAAAAGCCCACGGCCGTCTTTTCCTGCGTGAGCCGCTCCTTGATGCCCCACGGAACGGCCTCGACCAGATCGGGTTCCTGAGTGCTCGAGCCGTGGGCATCGTCACCCATCATGTCAAACAGCCCGCCCTGGTTCACGTTGGCCAGCGTGGCGGCCGCAAAGTCAAAAGCACGGTCGATGGATGCCACCATCGAGGCGCGGTTCATGTTCAGCGAATCGAATGCGCCTGCCTTGATGAGCGCCTCGACCGTGCGCTTGTTCAGTCGGGCCCTGTCCACCCGCAAACAGAAGTCAAACAAGCTTTTGAATGGCCCCTTGGTGGAACCTTGCGGGCCGTCACCCCGCCCTTCCCGGGCGGCCACGATGGCTTCGATGGCCTGCTGGCCCGTGCCTTTGACGGCACCCAGGCCGTAGCGGATGATCTTGTCGGTGACGGGCTCGAAACGGTAGAACCCGCGGTTCACGTCCGGCGGCTCGAACGACAACCCCATCTTGTGCGCGTCTTCGAACAGCACCTTGAGCTTGTCGGTGTCGTCCATTTCCACCGTCATGTTGGCGCAGAAGAACTCGGCCGTGAAGTGGACCTTGAGCCAGCCGGTGTGGTATGCGAGCAGCGAGTACGCAGCGGCGTGCGACTTGTTGAAGCCGTAGCCTGCGAACTTCTCCATCAGGTCGAAGACCTCGTCCGCCTTCTCCTGACTGATACCCTGCTTGGCCGCACCGGCGCGGAAAATCTCGCGGTGCTCGGCCATCTCCTCGGCCTTTTTCTTGCCCATCGCCCGGCGCAGCATGTCGGCGCCGCCCAGGCTGTAGCCGCCCAGCACCTGGGCGGTCTGCATCACCTGCTCCTGGTAGACCATGATCCCGTAGGTTTCCGACAGCACCTTCTCGACCAGCGGGTGCGGGTACTCGACCACCTCCTTGCCATGCTTGCGGTTCACGAAGCTGGGGATCAGGTCCATGGGGCCAGGCCGGTACAACGCATTCAGCGCAATCAGGTCTTCCAGCCGGCTGGGCCGCGCTTCCTTGAGCATGCCCTGCATGCCGCGGCTTTCAAACTGGAACACTGCCTCGGTCTTGCCCTCGGAAAACAGGCGGTAGGTAGGGCCGTCGTCCAGCGGAATCGCCTCGAACGTGAAGTTCTCCTGCCCCTTGTGGCGCTTCATGATGAATTCGCGCGCGATCTCCAGGATGGTCAGCGTGGCCAGCCCCAGAAAGTCGAACTTCACCAGGCCGATGGCCTCCACGTCATCCTTGTCGTATTGGCTCACAGCCGATTCGCTGCCCGGCTGCTGGTACAGCGGGCAAAAATCGGTGAGCTTGCCCGGAGCAATCAGCACCCCGCCAGCGTGCATGCCGATGTTGCGCGTCATGCCCTCGAGCTTTTGCGCCATCTCGATGATGGTCTTGACGTCTTCTTCCTTCTGTACGCGTTCGGCCAGCAGAGGCTCCAGCTCCAGCGCGTAGTTGTTCTTGTCGCCGTCCTTCTTGACGGCAGGCGGGTACGCCAGCGTGTATGACATACCGGGCTTGCCGGGCACCAGTTTGGAGATGCCGTCGCAAAACGTATAGCTCATGTCCATGACGCGTCCCACATCACGGATGGCCGCCTTGGCAGCCATGGTGCCGAAGGTGGCGATCTGGCTCACGGCGTTCTTGCCGTACTTGTCTTTCACGTAGTCGATCACCCGGTCGCGGTTGGACTGGCAGAAATCGATGTCGAAGTCGGGCATCGACACGCGCTCGGGGTTCAGGAAACGCTCGAACAGCAGGTTGTACTGCAGCGGGTCCAGGTCGGTGATCTTGAGCGCATAGGCCACCAGCGAGCCTGCACCGGACCCCCGGCCGGGCCCCACGGGGCAGCCGTTGTTCTTGGCCCACTGGATGAAATCGCCCACGATGAGGAAGTAGCCCGGAAACCCCATCTTCAGGATGGTGCCAATCTCGAACTCCAGGCGCTCCACGTAACGGGGCCGCTGGGCATCGCGCTCCGCAGGTTTTGGAAAAAGCAGCGCAAGGCGCTCTTCCAGTCCCTCGAACGATGCCACCCGAAAATACTCATCAATAGGCATGCCGTTGGGCGTCGGGAAGTCTGGCAACTGTGGCTTGCCCAGCACCAGCGTCAGGTTGCAGCGCTGGGCAATCTCAACGGTGTTTGCGATCGCAGACGGCACGTCGGCAAAGAGCGCCTCCATCTCGGAGGCTGATTTGAAATACTGGTCGCGCGTGAACTTGCGCACGCGGCGAGGGTTGGCCAGGATCTCGCCCTCGGCGATGCAGACCCGGGCCTCATGCGCTTCGTAGTCGTCAGCGGTCGCAAACTGCACCGGGTGCGTGGCCACCACAGGCAGGTTCAGGCGGGCTGCCAGCTGGGCCGCCGCGATGACGTGGCTTTCGTCATCCACACGGCCCGCACGCTGCAGCTCGATGTAAAAGCGGTGAGGAAATATCCCGGCCATGCGCAATGCCACGTCGGCGGCGCCCTGGTCGTCTCCCTTGAGCAGCGCCTGCCCTACCGGCCCGGCCTGCGCGCCGGCCAGGGCGATGAGGCCTTCGCCCAGTTCCTCGATCCACGCCCAGGTGCACACCGCCACGTTCTTGACGATGTTGCGCGTCCAGGCGCGTGCCAGCAATTCAGACAGGTTCAGGTAGCCCTGGCGGCTTTGCACCAGCACGATGAAGCGGGCAGGCGCAGCGCCCGCCTCGCCCTCCACAAAAATCTCCGCCCCCAGAATGGGCTTGACGCCCTTGCCGCGCGTCTCCTTGTAGAACTTGATGGCGCCGAAAAGGTTGTTGAGATCGGTGATGGCCAGCGCGGGCTGTCCATCCCGGGCGGCGGCCTTGGCCACCTCATCGATACGGTTGGTGCCGTCAACGACGGAAAACTCGGTGTGCAGGCGCAAGTGAACAAACATTCCGGCATTGTAGAAAGCCGGGGCGCCTGGCGCGGGGCAGCGCTGACACTCAGGGGCCGTATGGCGGCACGCCCGCCGTACAATCCGCGATCGTGCCCCATGGCTGGCCACAGGAGCCGCGACAGCGCTCCCGGGGCGTCCTGTATCTCCTTTGCTGAAAGCTGCTTGCGATGTTGCGTGCCCCACTGCCCCTCGTTTCCGCCCTGCTCGTTGCCGGTCTCCTGGCGGCCTGCTCCAGCACTGTCGAGGACAAGACGGCCGGCTGGAGCCCCAACCGCATTCATGCCGAGGCCCGCGACGAGATGGACAGCGGCGCCTACGACAAGGCGGTGCCGCTGTTTGAAAAGCTCGAAGGCCGTGCCGCGGGCACCCCGCTGGCGCAGCAGGCACAGATCGACAAGGCGTACGCCCAGTACAAGGCTGGCGAAAAGGCCCAGGCCGTCGCCACGCTGGACCGCTTCATGAAGCTGCATCCGGCCAGCCCGGCGCTGGACTACGCGCTCTACCTCAAGGGCCTTGTCAACTTCAACGACAACCTGGGGCTTTTCTCGTTCATATCTCGCCAGGACCTCTCCGAACGCGACCAGAAGGCCGCCAAGGATTCGTTTGAAGCGTTCAGCGAACTGGTCACGCGTTTTCCTGATTCGCGTTATGCTCAGGACTCGCGCCAGCGCATGACGTACATCGTCAATTCGCTCGCCCAGTATGAAGTGCATGTTGCGCGTTACTACTACCAGCGCGGCGCGTACGTGGCAGCCATTGGCCGTGCCCAGGTGGCACTGGCCGACTACCAGGGCGTGCCGGCGCTGGAAGAGGCCCTGTACATCCTGATCCGCTCGTACGACGCCCTGGGCATGACCCAGCTGCGCGACGATGCCCGCCGCGTGATGGACACGTCCTACCCGCAGAGCGAATTTGTGCGCAGCGGGTTCAAGGGCAAGACGGATCCGTGGTGGAAGGTCTGGTAAGCGCCAGCAGCGCTTGCTCGAACGCCTGTTCGGATTCGAGTCGTGCCAGCGGCGGCAGCGCAGCCATCAGCCGCTTTCCGTAGCCCATCGTCACAAGGCGCGTGTCGCCCACCACCAGAATGCCGCGGTCCGTTTCACGCCGGATCAGGCGGCCCGCGCCCTGCTTGAGCGCCACGGCTGCCTCGGGCAACGCGTAGGCCGTGAAGGGCTTTTGACCTGCGCGCTCCAGCTGGGTGCTGCGCGCCTCGACCAGCGGATCGCCCGGTGGCGGAAACGGCAGCTTGTCGATCACGACCAGCTGAAGCGCATCTCCCGGTACATCAAAACCCTCCCAGAACGTGGCAGACGCCACCAGAATGCAACCCGGCTGGCCGTGGTCTGAGCCTTCCCGAAAGCGCTCCATGAGGCGGCGCTTGGGCCAATCGCCCTGCACCAGGATCTCCAGTGCGTGGGATGCTTCCAACGTAGTTTTGAGCGCATCACCAATGGCGCGCAATGCTTTCAGCGTCGTGGTCAGCACCAGCGTCCGCCCACCCAGTTTCTGTGCAGCCGGTGCAATCCAGCGCGCGAGCGCACTGCTGTGTGCGGGATCGGCGGGTGCGGGAAGATGGCGCGGGACATACAGTGCGGCCTGGCCGGCATAGTCGAACGGACTGGAAACGCGCAGCACACGCGCCCCCTGCAGGCCAGCACGTTCGGTGAACCAGCTCAGGGTCTCGTCAGTACCCAGCGTGGCGGACGTGAACACCCAGGCCCGGCCGGGCCCGGACGCGGGTGCAGGCCACCCACCGTCGTCCTCATCCTGCTGTGCGGGCACCGGCGCCGAAAGCACCCGCGAGCGCATCGACTCGGCAATGTCCAGCGGGGACTCCACCATTCGCACCTGCTGCCCTCCCGCGTCCACCCAGCGCACCTGGGCGGGGCTGGCGGCGCCAGAAAAAAGCGCTGCGCGCGCCAGTAACTCGGTGCAGCGCTCGTACAGGCGCTGGAAATCAGGTGCAAGTTCACTGACCGAGTCCAGCGACTCCTGCACCACGGCGCAGCTGGCGCAAACGCCGTACAACGCGGCATTCCACGCTGCACTGTCAACGCCATCGGGCGCTGTATCTGCCCAGCGCAGACGCGCTCCTGCACGATCCGGGCCCACAGCCAGCCGTAGCTGGCGTGCTGCGCATTCGAGCTGCGCCGAAACCGCCTGCCAGTCCACCAGGCCACGCGCGTGCAGCATGCCGCAGGCGAGCACGTCGCGCGCCAGGTCGGCCATCTGTCCGGTGGACAGTTGCAAGCCCAGAAACTGGACACCGGTCTCGTTGATCTGGTGCGCCTCGTCAAAAATGACGACACGCACCGTGGGCAGAAGTTCTGCCATGCCCGATTCGCGCACCGCCAGATCGGCAAAAAAGAGGTGGTGGTTGATCACCACCACATCGGCTGCCAGCGCACTGCGCCGCGCAGCATGGAGGTGGCATTCGCGAAAGCGTGGGCACTGCGAGCCCAGGCAGTTCTCGCGGGTGGAAGTGACCAGCGGAATCACGGGTGAGCGGTCGTCCAGCCCGGTGAGCTCCGCGAGATCGCCCGAGCGGGTGGTGCGTGACCACTCCTCCACCTTGGCCAGAACCCGGGCCACGCCGCGCTCCTGCGCCACCACATCCTGCCGCGCCTGCTCCATGCGGTGCAGGCACAGATAGCTTGCGCGGCCCTTGAGCAATGCCATGCGCACAGGCAGGCCCAGGGTCTGTACCAGGAGCGGGAGGTCGCGCGCAAACAGCTGGTCCTGCAAGGCCTTGGTGGCCGTGGAAACCAGCACGCGCTCACCGCTGAGCAGCGCAGGAACCAGATAGGCAAAGGTTTTTCCCACCCCGGTGCCCGCCTCGACCACCAGTGCACCGCCTTCTGCGATGGTCTGGGCCACGGCAACGGCCATCTCCGTCTGTCCTTGACGCGGCTGGAAGTGCACATCGGCGCGCGCCAGCGCGCCCCCCTCGGCGAAGGCCTCCTGGGCCTGCTGCGCCAGCGTCATCGGGCAGCGCACCCGTACACGCGCACGGTGTCTGCACGGTGCATTTGCGTGGGCAGGCAATTCAGACGTACGCTAACCCTGCGGGCGGCGCAGCGCAGGGCGAAGGGAGCTGGGGTGCGAGAGATCAAGGCAGGTACAGGCAGCACATGGCGAAAATGCCACAGGCGGGCAGATAATACGCGTCGGTTCGACCCCCGGCGACTGCCGCGCGCATCCGCGCACACACAATCACCAGCATGACCAAAGCGTTTCGCCTCATCGCGTCCACCGGCATCCACAAGGGTGACAGGGAATACCAGCAAGACCAGGTCACCCTGATCTCGCATCCGCGCCACAACGGCTGTGTGCTGGGTGTGGTGGCAGATGGCATGGGCGGACGCAGCGGCGGGCGCAAGGCGTCCGACCAGGTGATGATGACGGCGCGGCAGCTGTTCGAGCGCTACTCGCCCGATACCGACGACCCGGTCACCATGCTGCGCAGCATGGTCGAAGAAGCCCACATCGTCATCCGGCTGACGGCCATCTCGGCCGAACAGGAGCCTCACAGCACAATCGCCGCGTTTCTCATCAACCCGCGGGGCGACTGCCACTGGGTGCACGCCGGCGACTCGCGCATCTACCATTTCCAGGGCGCGCGGATGGTGTCCCGCACGAGCGACCATTCGTACGTGCAGGCGCTCGTGGACCGCGGTGAGCTGACCGAGGCCGAGGCCAACAACCATCCGCATTCCAACATTCTGGTGGGCTGCCTGGGTACCGAGAGCGATCCGCCCATCACCACGCACATCATTCCTCAGCTGCAGCCGGGCGATGTGCTGCTGGCTTGCAGCGATGGTGTCTGGCACTATTTCTCGCCGACGGAGCTTGGTTCGGTGGTCGACTCGTTGTCCCCCCGCGAAGCCACCGAGTTCCTCATCGAAAAAGCGCGCACCCGGGCCCGGGGGGGCGGCGACAACCTGTCTCTGGTGATCGTCAGGATCGAGGCGCTTGTGGAGGAAAAGAAGGTTGCTCCGCTCATCCCCCTCACGCCCATCGAGGCCGGGCGCACCTGAGGCGTTGAGTTCACAAGGCGCCTGGCGCCGGTTACTGGAGGCCGGCACTCAGGGCGGTGGCAGGCAGCCTACCGCACCAGATCACCTCCACGCCGTGGCGGGGCTATCGTGAAGCCGGGCTCTGCGGCAGCGGCGCGGCTGGTTTTTTGCCCGCGGCCTGCTCCTCGGCCTGGGTGCGGGCGACGCGCTGGCGGCGCTCTTCGGCGGCCCGTACCTTGTCTGCGTATTCGGCCCGGGCCTTGGCTTCGCGCGCTGCCGTGCCGGCGGCGCCAGCGCTTTCGGCCTGACTGCGTTCCAGCAACTTGCTGCGCTGCTCCTGCGCCCGGCGGGCTGCATCGGCGTCGCGCAAGGTGAGCGTGGGAGCCTTATCGGCTGGCGTCTTGCGCGGCACAGCGCCGGATGCAGCCTGGCCCGGTGCCATGCCATCGGCGACGCCCAGTTTTTCGGCGATGGCGCGCTGGCGTTCGGCCGCTTTTTCCTTGCGCTCCGCGTCCCTGATGTCAATCTCCTGGGCGCGCAACAAAGCCTCGGCGCCGCGCGTGGAGGCACGCACACTGCGCAGACAATCCTCGACGGCAAACTTTCGGTAGCACTCGGCTTCCTGCGCCTTGCGGTCTGCAAGAAGCGCATTCCGCTCCTGGCGAATACGCTCCAGGGCTGCATCGCGCTGGGCTGCTGTGCTGCCGGCTGGGGATACCGCCACATCTGGCGTGGACGCGTTTGCCGGCGGTACCTGCGCCCGGGCAATGGAGCCGGGCCACCACGAGCCAGCGGCCAAGACCAGCAGGAGCGCCGTCGCAGCAAGGTGGCCCATCACACTGCGGGCCATCATGTCAGCCCCGTATCCACCGAGCGCCGCTCCAGCGCCAGGAATTCCTTGGACTGCATTTCGTTGAGCCGCGACACCGTGCGCGGAAACTCGTGCGCCAGGGGGCCCTCGGTGTACAGCTGCTCCGGTGGAACCGCCGCCGACATCACGAGCTTGACCCGGCGGTCGTACAGCACATCGATCAGCCAGGTGAAGCGGCGCGCGGGCGATGCCATGCTGACCGGCATGTGGGGCACGTCGGACAGCAGTACCGTGTGGAACTGCGTTGCGATTTCCAGATAGTCGTTCTGCGATCGCGGACCGCCGCACAGGGTGCGAAAGTCAAACCACACCACGCCCCCGGCTTTGCGCCGTGCGCGGATCTCGCGCGCCTCGATGTGCAGCGCCGGGTCTTCGTCGTGCACCTCGGCCAGCCGGTCGAAGGTTTCGCGCATTTCCGCATCGGCCTGCGGTCCCAATGGCGTGTGATAGAGCTTCACCTGCTCCAGCGTGCGCCGCCGGTAGTCGGTCCCGTTGTCGACGTTCACCACTTCCAGCTTCTGGTTGAGAAGGGCAATGGCGGGAAGAATGCGGTCGCGGTGCAGGCCGTCAGGGTAGAGCTCGTCGGGCATGAAGTTCGACGTGGTGACGAACCCCACCCCATTGGCAAAAAGCGCGTCCAGCAAGCGGTGCAGGATCATCGCGTCGGTGATGTCCGCTACATGGAACTCGTCAAAACAGATGAGCTTGTAGCGCTTGGCAATGCGTGCGCCCAGCACATCCAGCGGGTTGACGGTGCCCTGCAGGCCGGCGAGCTCGCGGTGCACCTCGCGCATGAACTCGTGAAAGTGCAGGCGCACCTTGCGCTTGAGCGGCACGGCGTTGAAAAAGCAGTCCATCAGGAAGCTCTTTCCACGGCCAACGCCGCCGTACATGTACACGCCCCGAGGAATCTCGGGGCGGTTGATGAGCTTCTTGAGCGCATTGGAACGCTGGGCCTTGTAGGCCGCCCAGTCGTCAGCGCAGCGTTGCAGCGCCTCCACCGCGCGCAGCTGGGCCGGATCGCTTTGGTAGCCTTTGGCGGCCAGCTCGGCCAGGTAGGCCTCTTTGACGGTCACGGTGGAGTATCCTGATGCTATGAATTAAATAGCCTCCAGCGCTTATAAATCAAGCGCTGGAGCCCGATTTGACCCAAAATCAGAAGTTGAGCGTCCGTTTGTCCACGGCAAGGGCCGCTTCCTTGGTGGCTTCGCTCAGCGAGGGGTGCGCATGGCAGATGCGCGCGATGTCTTCGCTGCTGGCCTTGAACTCCATCGCCACCACGGCTTCAGCGATCAGCTCGCTGGCCTGTGGGCCCACGATGTGCACGCCCAGAATCTCGTCGGTCTCGGCATCGGCCAGCATCTTGACCATCCCGGTGGTGTCGCCCAGCGCGCGTGCGCGGCCGTTGGCCAGGAACGGGAAGCTGCCGGCCTTGTACTTCACGCCGTCGGCCTTGAGCTGCTGCTCGGTACGGCCCACCCATGCGATCTCGGGGCTGGTGTAGATCACCCAGGGAATGGTGTTGAAGTTCACGTGGCCATGCTGGCCTGCAATGCGCTCGGCCACGGCCACGCCCTCTTCCTCGGCCTTGTGCGCCAGCATGGGGCCGCGCACCACGTCGCCTACCGCCCACACGCCGGGCAGGTTGGTCTTGCAGTCCGCATCGACCACAATGGCGCCGCGCTCGTCGAGCTGCAGGCCCACGGATTCGACGTTCAGGCCAATGGTGTTGGGCACGCGGCCGATGGAGACGATGAGCTTATCCACGTCCAGCGACTGTGCTTCGCCCTTGGCATTGGTGTAAGCAATGCTCACACCCTTCTTGCTCGTCTTGATCTCGCCGACCTTCACGCCCAGCTCGATCTTCAGACCTTGCTTGTCGAAGGCCTTCTTGGCTTCCTTGGCGATCTGCTCGTCCACCGCGCCCAGGAAGGTCGGCAGGCCTTCGAGGATGGTGACTTCAGCACCCAGGCGGCGCCACACCGAGCCCATTTCCAGGCCGATCACGCCCGAGCCGATCAGGCCGAGCTTCTTGGGCACAGCGCCCACGCGCAGCGCGCCGTCGTTGGACAGCACCAGTTCTTCGTCGAACGGTGTGCCAGGCAGCGCACGGGCGTTGGAACCGGTGGCGATGATGATCTGCTTGCCGGTCAAAGTCTCTTCAGCCGCGCCAGCCACCTTGATCTCGTAACCGCCTTCGGCGGCCTTCACGAAGGAACCGCGGCCATGGAAGAAGCTGACCTTGTTCTTCTTGAACAGGTACAGGATGCCGTCGTTGTTCTGCTTCACGACGGTGTCCTTGCGGGCAATCATCTTGGCCACGTCCATCTTTACGCCCGTGGCCGTGATGCCGTGCTCGGCAAAGTGCTTGTTGGCGTGCTCGAAGTGCTCGGACGACTGCAGCAGCGCCTTCGATGGAATGCAGCCCACGTTGGTGCAGGTACCGCCGGGTGCGGGGCCGCCCTTTTCGTTCTTCCACTCGTCGATACAGGCCACGTTGAAGCCCAGCTGGGCAGCGCGGATGGCAGCGATGTAGCCACCAGGGCCGCCGCCGATGACGATCACATCAAATTGTTTGCTCATGAAAAATCTCGTTCAGTCAGTTGGAGAAAGACCCACCGGCGGGCCGGGCAGATTCCGGGCAGCACATGTGGGTCTCTGCAATAAGTGCCAAGGGAACGCTATGCGCCACACCCCCAAGGTCGATGAAGCGCGCGGGGCCAGGCCAGTGACCGCCGCGCAAGGGCCGCCCCGCCGCGCTGGCGGTGTCCCCCTTCCCGAATGGCGCAGCCATTCGAGAGAAGGGGGAAGGCGCGAAGCGACTCAGGGGGTTGCATCTCAAATATCAAACAGCAGGCGCGACGGGTCTTCCAGCGCGTCCTTCATCGCCACCAGGCCCAGCACGGCTTCGCGGCCGTCGATGATGCGGTGGTCGTAGGACATGGCGAAGTAGTTCATGGGGCGAACGACGACCTGGCCGTTTTCCACCATGGCGCGGTCCTTGGTGGCGTGCACGCCCAGGATGGCCGACTGGGGCGGGTTGATGATGGGGGTGGACATCATCGAGCCGAAGGTGCCGCCATTGGAGATCGAGAACGTGCCACCGGTCATTTCTTCAATGCCCAGCTTGCCTTCGGCAGCCTTCTTGCCGAACTCGGCGATCTTCTTTTCGATATCGGCAAAGCTCATCTGGTCGGCGTTGCGCAGGATGGGCACCACCAGACCGCGGGGCGAGCCCACGGCGATACCGATATCGAAGTAGCCGTGGTAGACGATGTCGTTGCCATCCACCGACGCGTTCAGCACCGGGAACTTCTTCAGGGCGTGCACGGCAGCCTTGACGAAGAAGCTCATGAAGCCGATCTTCACGCCGTGCTCCTTGGTGAAGGAGTCCTGGAACTTCTTGCGCATTTCCATCACGGGAGCCATGTTCACTTCGTTGAACGTGGTCAGGATGGCGTTGGTCGACTGCGACTGCAGCAGGCGCTCAGCCACGCGAGCGCGCAGGCGGCTCATAGGCACGCGCTGTTCCGGGCGGTCGCCCAGGTCTTCCTTGGACGCGGGGGCGGACACCTGTGGCAGAGCCTTGGTGGGCACGCCGGTAGGAATCGCGCTGGGCGCAACGACAGCCTTGGCGGTACCGCCAGCCACGGCGCTCAGCACGTCGCCCTTGGTCACGCGGCCATCCTTGCCAGTGCCAGCCACGGCCGATACCGACAGGTTGTTGTCGGCCAGCAGCTTGGCGGCTGCGGGCATGGCCACGTCACCTTTGGAGCCACCAGCGGCAGCTGCAGGTGCCACGGCTGCAGCGGGGGCTGCTGCTGCAGGCGCGGCGGCAGCAGGTGCTGTGGCTGCGGCGCCGGCCTTGCCTTCGGTGTCGATCCTGGCGATCAGCTGTTCGGCCACCACGGTGGCACCGTCGCCCTGCACAATCTCGGCCAGCACGCCAGCAGCGGGCGCAGGCACTTCCAACACGACCTTGTCGGTCTCGATCTCGATCAGGATCTCATCCACGGCCACGGCCTCGCCGGCCTTCTTCTTCCACGTCAGCATGGTGGCTTCGGCCACGGATTCGGACAGCTGGGGGACTTTGACTTCTACGATAGCCATATCAATTCTTTCTGAATGGGGTGTGTTCTGTTCTGTTCGTTCTGTAGCGGGTAGCAGCTGGCCTTACTTGGTCAGAACAAACCCCTTGAGCTTGGCAAACGCGCCGTCCACCAGCGCCTTTTGCTGTTCCTGGTGCAGGTGCGAGTAACCCACGGCAGGCGATGCGGAAGCAGCGCGGCCGGAGTAACCCAGCTTCTGGCCATCAAGCATGTTTTCGTGGATGTAGTGCTGCACGAAGAACCAGGCGCCCTGGTTTTGCGGCTCGTCCTGGCACCACACCACGTCGGTGGCGTTGGGGTACTTCTTGAGTTCCGCAGCAAATGCCTTGTGCGGGAACGGATAGAGCTGCTCCACACGCAGGATGACCACGTCGTCCGCTTCCTTCTCGGCGCGCTTCTTGACCAGGTCGTAGTACACCTTGCCAGAGCATGCGATGACGCGCTTGACCTTGGCGGCCTTCTTGATTACGCCTTCGTCCTGCTCGGGGATCACCGTCTGGAAGCTGCCACGGGTGAACTCGGACAGCGGCGACGTTGCGTCCTTGTTCCGCAGCAGCGACTTGGGCGTCATGATGACCAGCGGCTTGCGCAGGTCACGCACCATCTGGCGGCGAAGCACATGGAAGATCTGGCTGGCCGTGGTCGGCTGCACGATCTGCATGTTGGTATCGGCGGCCAGCTGCATGAAACGCTCCAGGCGTGCCGAGCTGTGCTCAGGGCCCTGGCCTTCGTAGCCGTGCGGCAGCATCAGCGTGATGCCGTTCACACGGCCCCACTTCACTTCGCCGGAGGCAATGAACTGGTCAATCACGACCTGCGCACCGTTGGCGAAGTCGCCGAACTGGGCTTCCCAGATGACGAGCGTGTTGGGGTCGTTCGAGGCATAGCCGTATTCGAAGCCCAGCACCGCCTCTTCAGACAGGATGGAGTCGATCACGACGAACGGAGCCTGGTTCTCGCCCACGTTCTGCAGCGGCACGTACGTGCCGATATCCCACTTCTCGCGCTTTTGGTCATGGATGACGGCGTGGCGGTGCGTGAACGTACCGCGACCGCAGTCTTCGCCCGACAGGCGCACCGGGTAGCCGCTGGCCACCAGCGATGCAAAGGCCATGTGCTCGCCCATGCCCCAGTCCACGGGGATCTCGCCACGGCCCATCGCGGCGCGGTCGTCGTACACCTTCTTGACGAGCTGGTGCGGGGTCACGCTCTCGGGGATGGTCGTGATCTTTTCGGCCAGACGCTTCCACTCGGCGAGCGGAATGGCCGTGTCGCCAGCGTCCGTCCACTTCTTGCCCAGGAACGGGCTCCAGTCCACGGCGTACTTGCTCTTGAAGTTGGTCAGCACCGGGTCGACCGTGTGCTTGCCGGCATCCATGGCGGCGCGGTAGGCCTTGACCATGTCATCGCCCAGCGTCTCGCCCAGGCCCTGCGCGGCCAGCTTGTCGGCATACAGCTTGCGCGTGCCGGGGTGCTGGCCGATCTTCTTGTACATCAGCGGCTGCGTGAGCGAGGGAGTGTCCTGCTCGTTGTGGCCCAGCTTGCGGAAGCAGATGATGTCGACCACCACATCCTTGCGGAACTCCATGCGGAATTCCAGCGCCAGTTGCGTGGCCAGCACGACGGCTTCAGGGTCGTCGCCGTTCACGTGCAGCACGGGCGACTCGATCATCTTGACGATGTCGGTGCAATACAGCGTCGAGCGCGTGTCGCGCGGATCGGAGGTGGTAAAGCCGATCTGGTTGTTGATGATGATGTGGACCGTGCCGCCGGTGTAGTAACCGCGGGTCTGCGCCAGTGCCAGGGTTTCCTGGTTCACGCCCTGGCCGGCAAAGGCTGCGTCACCGTGCACCAGCACAGGCAGAACCTGCTTGCCCAGCGGGTCGGCACGGCGGTCCATGCGAGCGCGGACCGAGCCCTCCACCACCGGGTTCACGATTTCAAGGTGGGAAGGGTTGAACGCGAGCGACAGGTGCACCGGGCCGCCGGGCGTGGTCACGTCCGAGCTGAAGCCCTGGTGGTACTTCACGTCGCCGGCGGGCAGGTCTTCAGGCGCAGTGTGGTCAAACTCGGCGAACAGGTCCTTGGGCATCTTGCCCAGAGAGTTCACGAGCACGTTCAGGCGACCGCGGTGGGCCATGCCGATCACGATTTCCTGCACGCCCGTGGCGCCGGCAGACTGGATCAGCTCGTCCATGGCGGCAATGAAGCTCTCGCCACCTTCGAGCGAGAAGCGCTTTTGGCCGACGTACTTCGTGTGCAGGAACCGCTCCAGGCCTTCCGCGGCTGTCAGGCGGTCAAGGATGTGCTTTTTCTTTTCAGCACCGAAGCTGGGCTTGCTGCGGATGGCTTCGAGCTTTTGCTGCCACCAGCGCTTCTGGTTCTGGTCGGTGGCATACATGTACTCGGCACCGATGGAGCCGCAATACGTTTCGCGCAGCGCATTGATCAGCTCGCGCAGTGTCATCGACTCCTTGCCGAAGAACGTGTTGCTGGTGTTGAACACGGTTTCCTGGTCGGCATCGCTGAAGCCATAGAACGATGGCTCCAGTTCAGGAATGGCGGGGCGCTCCGTGCGCTTGAGGGGGTCCAGGTCGGCCCAGCGCTGGCCCACGTTACGGTAGGCAGCGATCAGCTGCTGTACGGCGGTGCGCTTGCGGCCCAGCTCCGAATCGGCACCTGTTGCAACCACCACTTTCGTACCGCCTTGCTTCGCGCGCTCGGCAAAGGCATTGATGACGGGAAGGTGGGGAACGTCCTTGGCGTTGGAGCCATCGACGGCAGGCACGTGCTGCAGGGCATCAAAGTACTCGCGCCAGGTGTCAGGCACGCTGCCGGGGTTGGCGAGGTAGTTCTCGTACATCTCTTCGACATAGGGCGCATTGCCGCCGAAGAGGTAGGTGTTGCCTTGGTAGGCTTGATAGACGGATGTCGTATCGCTCATATTCCGCTGACCTCCGCTTTCCTTGGGAAAGCATTAGCTGGTTGAGAAACCTTCCGCGACACGGCTGAACCGATTGGCGGATGCGACTGTGGCTGGGGAAGGGCCTGGGGTTGCGGGCGCAATTGTGCCACCGAACCGCATCGACCCGGCAAAAATGATCCTTGAACGTCACGAACGACCTTGGCACCCACCTCGGGACCGGGCGCTCGCGTACATTTCCGAGCTGATCTGCCAACCGTACACCCATGACACCTCACAAGATCGAAAACAAGTTTTTTCTAGTGCTTCTGTCGCTGGTCACCATCGCGTTCGGCGCGATCCTGTGGCAGTTTCACGGCGCCGTGTTCTGGGGCGTGATCCTCGCGATCTTGTTTGCGCCGCTGCACCGGCGGCTGCTGGCACGCATGCCGAAACGCCAGAACCTTGCGGCACTGTGCACGCTGTGTCTGTGCCTGTTCATCGTCATCCTGCCGATGACGGCCATCTCGATATCGCTGGTGCAGGAGGCATCCACCATCTACGAGCGCGTGAAAACCGGGCAGCTCAACTTCGGGCTGTATCTACAGCAGATCATCGGCGCCCTGCCCTCCTGGGCCATCAGCCTGCTCGACCGCTTTGAACTGACCTCGTTGAGCGACATTCAGGCCCGGTTTTCATCGGTGGCTGTGCAGGCCAGTCACTTTGTCGCCACGCAGGCACTGAACATCGGGCAAAACACGCTCGAGTTCATCGTGAGCTTCGGCATCATGCTGTACCTGCTGTTCTTTCTGCTGCGCGACGGCGCCGCCCTGGGCAAGCGCATCGGCGAAGCCACGCCGCTGGAAGACGGGCACAAACGCCAGCTGGTCAGCAAGTTCACGACGGTGATCCGGGCAACGGTGAAGGGAAACATCGTGGTGGCCGCAGCGCAGGGCGCACTGGGCGGGCTGATCTTCTGGATCCTGGACATCCAGGGGCCCGTGCTTTGGGGCGTTCTGATGGCCTTCCTGTCGCTTTTGCCGGCGGTGGGTGCGGGCATCATCTGGGTGCCGGTGGCGATTTACTTCCTGGCCACCGGGGCCGTTGTGCAAGGTGTCGCGCTCACAGCGTATGGCATTCTGGTCATCGGCCTCGTTGACAACGTGCTCAGGCCCATCCTTGTGGGCAAGGATACGAAGATGCCCGACTACGTGGTGCTGATCTCCACGCTGGGCGGCATGGCCCTGTTCGGACTGACGGGATTTGTGATTGGCCCGGTGATCGCAGCGCTTTTCATCGCTAGCTGGGACCTGTTTGTCACCGACCGGGCACACCGCGGACGCTGACATCGGGCGTTTGCCCATGGGGGCTCCACCAAATTGAGCCCCCCAAAACAGAAAAGGCCCTGTATTGCTACAGGGCCTTCTTGTGTTTGGTAGGACGTACAAGATTCGAACTTGTGACCAACGGATTAAAAGTCCCCAAAAGCTAGACAACAATGGACATTGCTGGACTGTCACCAGAATCATAAATCTTTGTTTTTAATAGATTTATTGTCCAATTCAGTCCGTTAGTGGGTGATACCATTCACACTCAAACTGTCACCAGACTGTCACCAGCGTGGCAAACGGACTTAGATCATGGCTACGAAAACCAGCGGACAAAGTATCAACGAACTGTCGCCAGGGCAGTTCCTGAAAATGGGCAAAGTGATCCCGTCAGGATCGTTGGAGGTACGAAAACTAGCATCTGGTGCCGTCACCTTCTACTGGCGCGTCACGATCAACGGCAAGACTGCTCGCGAAGTGATCGGCATATACGACCCGAGCGCACCGCCCAAAAGCCTGAAGCCGACAGGCAAGGGGTTTTCTGTCTTGGCCGCAATGCGTGCTGCGGAGGCCCTTGCAGAGCAGCACCATGCCAATCTAGCCAACGGTGGATTCGCTGGCGTGAAGGCGGCGGAGCAGGAGGCGAAGGACAAGGCCGAAACAGCAAAGCTGGAAGCTGCAAAGTTCACATTGCAGGCGCTGTTGACTGACTACTGCGACCACCTGAAAGCCCTGGAACGCGATTCGCACAGTGACGCCCGAAGCATCTTCAAGCTGCATGTGCTGGAGGCATGGCCCAAGATCGCTGCCCTGCCTGCCAATGAAGTGACTGGAGAACAGATAGCAGACATGATGCGCCGGGTAATTGAGCAGGGAAAAGCTCGCACCAGTAACAAGCTGCGCAGCTATATCAGGGCTGCATACCAGACCGCGAAGGCTGCACGCTCCAAACCCAGCATTCCGGTGAAGTTCAAAAGCTACAACGTCACCCACAACCCTGCGGCAGACACAGAACCCGACGAAAGCGCCAACAAGGCTGACAAGCGCCCCCTGACAACTGAGGAGCTTCGTTCCTACTGGCAAGCCATCAAGCTCCTGCCAGGATTTCGGGGTGCGGTCCTGAGGCTGCATCTTTTAACTGGTGGGCAACGCATCGCGCAACTGGTGAAACTGCGTACGGAAAACGTAACGGCTGAAAGCATCATGCTCTTCGATGGCAAGGGTAGACCTGGCAAGCCTCCCCGCCCACATACGGTGCCGCTGACTCCTCAAGCCGCGGCTGCGCTGCAGGAGTGCGAGCCACAAGGCACCTATGCCTTGAGCACCGACAAAGGCGTTACTCACCTTGCCGCGACCACACTGAGCGCGTGGGCAGTCGATGCCACCACGCTGGCCGACTTCCAAGCAAAGCGTATTCGTTCAGGTGTGGAGACCATTCTTGCCCGCGCTCGTATCAGCTCAGATGATCGTGGCCGCTTGCAGTCGCACGGTATCAGCGGGGTACAGAACCGTCACTATGACGGGCATGACTATATGGAAGAGAAGCGGCAAGCGCTGGAAACATTGTTCCGCCTACTGGATGCACCTGAGGGTAGTTCCGCATGAAGGACTACCCGCGGTCCTGCCTTCTGGCGGAATTGATTCGTCCGGACCGAAGCAGGTCAGTCAGCCTTTAACGACAGCCAACTCCTGCCAGTGGGTGGTGTAGCGCGGCGTGCGCCTATCCTGCTTCATCTTCCAGCTGGGTTGTACGGCGCCTAGTTGGAGCAAGCGACCATGTTCGATACCACCACTTGCCAGTTTGACAGTTCCTCGGCCATAGCGGGTGTTCAGGTTGTCGATAGCACTCATCACTCGACTGCGGTCTTTGGTGACTCGGCCCGTTGCGGATGAAGGCTCACCCCAGGCCAGTTCACCCTGCACAAATCCTTCCGGCATGAGGTCCAACAGCAATACTCCGGCTTTTGCGTAGTTGAAGCCTGGGCGGTAGATGGCCTTGAGGGTTTCCAATGCGGCGTTGACCAGCACACCGGTGTCCTGCGTGGGACGCACCAGTGGCAACACCATGGAACGGGAATACTGATCGTCCTGACGCCTGAACGGGCTGGTTCTCACGAAGGTGAGAATCTGGCTGGCCTGCTGCTTTTGGCGCCGGAGCTTTTCAGCAGCGCGCGACGCAAATTCTGTAATCGCCTGCGCCAGTTCTGCTTGTTCAGTCACAGGGTGACCGAAGCTGCGGGTGCAGGCGATCTGCTGTTTAGGCAAGGGTTCGTTTTCCAGGTCTATGCAGGGTGTGCCTTTTAGCTCTCTCACGGTACGTTCCAGAACTACTGACCAACGTCTGGCAACCATCACTGGGTCGAGTTGCACCAGATCTTGAACGGTGGCGATGCCGATGTCTTTCAACTGTCTGCCGATTTGTGGTCCCACACCCCAGACATCAGTCACAGCGGTGCGTTCGAACAAGGTTTGTTTGTCATTGTCACTGAGTTTCCCCAGGTGGCAAATCTGGGCGATGGAGCCGTCTGGACCATGACCTGGGAAGCGCTCGGGATAGACACCGGGTTTGCGTTCAGCAGTTTTGGCGATGTGGTTGGCCAGTTTGGCCAAGGTTTTTGTGGGGCCGATACCGATGCAGGTGGGGATGCCGGTCCATTGCAATACCCTCTGCCTGATGAGTCGGCTTCTTCGGATCATGTCTCCCCGGATGCCGGTGAGATCGATAAAGCTCTCGTCGATGGAATAGACCTCCTGCTGGTGGCCTAATCCCGCCACGAGACTCATCATGCGGTCGCTCATATCTCCGTAGAGAGAGAAGTTGGCTGACAGGGCTACCAGACCAGCTTGTTCTTCCAGATGTTTGATCTGGAACCAGGGGGCCCCCATCTTGATACCCAGCGCTTTGGCTTCGTTGCTGCGGGCGATGGCGCAGCCGTCATTGTTGGACAGCACCACGACGGGACGGTCGTTAAGGTCCGCTCTGAATACGCGTTCGCAGGACACGTAGAAATTATTGCCATCGATCAGGGCGTACACGTTGGTCAGGCCTTGAACTGTTTGATGGCGGCTACTACCACGCCCCACACCTGAACAGTCTGGCTTTCTTTGGGTACGAGGTCGGGGTACGTGGGGTTGGCGGCTTTGAGTTTGATGCGCCCTGCCCTTATCTGCAAGGTTTTGCAGACGAATTCGTTTTCGACAACAGCGACGACCACATGACCAGAGCGGGGGGTGATGGCGCGATCTACCAACACCACGTCCCCGTCAAAGATGCCGACATCACGCATGGACTCCCCACGGATGCGCAGCAGGAAGCTGGCTTGTGGATGTTTAATCAGTTCGGCCATCAGATCCACACGCTGAACCATATGGTCTTCTGCGGGCGATGGGAACCCGGCCTGGACGGAGCTAGGACGCAAATCGCCGACCAATATCGGAACGCTGGAGTCAGCCCCCCGGCCTACCAGTGGCCATGGAACCTCACCTTGCATGAGTCAGTCCTGGCCAAGTCGATGCGGATCCCGCACAGACTGAACACTGTCGCGGGCCTATCCACGAGTTAACGTGGATGTCGGCCCGATGCATCTGCCACACCGTATGGCCAAAGCTCACAGCCAGCCCCAGACCTTTCGCAGCCATGTGGGCGCAGACACGCGAGGAGGCGTACTGTACTGGCGGTACTTTTGCTGGACGGTCATGGCGTGCTCCGGATAAGACTGGATGGAATACTGATTTTTTATCCAGTATACCGAAACACTGTGTTTTCAGCCAGTCCCATCTCAGCCTAACCTATCAGTGGCCTGAGACCCTTTCCATTTATCTGATCGCACCCTGTTGGCTGCTATTGAATCTGGACCGGGTCGTGCACGCGGGACACTCGTGCGTTGCTATCAACACATCGGCAGGCGCAGCATCAACTAGCTTCGCAAGGACGCTTGGTGAGCCATCGGACGCAACATTCCCTCCATACTTAGAGCGATAGAAAAGATGAGCGCCCCACAATGACAAAGCCGCCTGACAAGGCGGCTTTGGGAGTGTCATCGTCGGCATCGCCAGCAACAACTTCGGTCCATTGCAACTTAATCCTAGGCTAAAGAGCAACGAGGGAAGGAGACAACCATCTACAGTTGCCCCTAACTGTCGCATCCCGGACGATCATATGGTCGCTTGAGAAACAGGTGCGGGTGGGTCT
>ENA-UOXK01000835-UOXK01000835.1-mixed-culture-metagenome-genome-assembly--contig:-NODE-835-length-23068-cov-35.276844_pt1 | contig 23068 bp, 16 predicted proteins | sample MGYA00238160_ERZ761638 | MGnify/ENA primary metagenome ERZ761638 (study PRJEB28912, sample SAMN08777098) | mixed culture metagenome | isolation source: Freshwater growth medium | place: USA...
GCCGCCCGCTCGCCGGCAGTTTTGCCATGCGAGCAGATGCTCTTGCTGCCGCTGCTGATGCTGATTCCGATCTCCCTGTCGCGCTGCGAGCGAAGTGAGCAGACGTCGAGGACGGAGGCGCGCCAAGCCGCCCGCTCGCCGGCAGTTTTGCCATGCGAGCAATCGTCGAGGGTTCCTATGCGCGGGGGGGGCGACGGAGGCGCGCCAAGCCGCCCGCTCGCCGGCAGTTTTGCCATGCGAGCAGATGCTCTTGCTGCCGCTGCCGATGCTGATTCCGCTCTCCCTGTCGCGCTGCGAGCGAGGTGAGCAGATGTCGAGGATTCCAGTGCGTGTGGGAACGACGGAGGCACGCCTAGCCGCCTGCTCGCCGGCAGTTTTGCCATGCGAGGTTTCCTGTGCGTGTGTGTGCGTGTGTGCATGCGTATGTGTGCGTGTGCGTGTGTGTGCGTCTTACCCAGGTATGGATATCGTTCCTCTTGATGTGCCTGCCTCCGAGTGCAGGTTGAGCACGATCACCCGATGCATTCGTTTCACTGCGTGCTTCCCGCCGCGTTTGCGCCGGACTGTTACTTCCGTTGCATCTCCGTATTGTCTCGAATGCATTCGAATCATGCCGATCGTCGCGCCTAGTGCGAGCTCCTCCTTTTCCTCGTCGTCGCGTTCGGCCCAAGATGAAGAGGCTGTGGCCATGCGGTCGAGTTTCTAGATTCCCTCGCTGGCTCTTCGCTTGTGGCAATCCATTTTAGGAATCGGTTTTCGTATGCCTCCTTTCCGTCACCTGGGTTGGATGCACGCGCCTGGATCACTGTGCTTTAACAAAATCTGGTCTTCACTGTGTCCGGTTTCACTCTTCGTCGCGTGACGACATCATGGAGGACTTCGTTCCGTTGCCGGGCTGGCTAGCACAAGCCGAACGCGAGAGGCTCGAGTACTATGCGCGCCATGCGAACCCGCCTGACCTTGCCGACGCTGACGACGCGCGCTCCGCGCGGCACCGGTGGCACCGCGCCGACGCGGCTGGATTCTATGAAGCGAACGCCAACTACAAGAAGAATGCCAAGCAGGCTGCGCGCTGGGGGTTGAAGCAGCAGCGTTGGGTCAACCGCGCGCGTGCCAGCTACGTTCGGTCCAAGCGCGCGGCGAAGGCAGCGTTGACGGTGCTCGTCCGAACGCGGTACGATGCGCGTGTGGCTTCGCATTACATCGCATTGGCGATTGCCGAGGCGTCTGAGATAAAGGCGGTGCAAGAAGCGGCGCATGCGCATGCGCGTGCTTTTGGCGAAGGACTCCAGATTCTTGTTCGAGCGGAGCTGCAGTCGATGTGGGCTCAGGCTATTCTTGGTGCGCAAATGGCGGCCGAGCGTGTCTGTTTGGCAGATTCGCTGGAACCACGGCCTGGCAGACTCGATGCAGATGCACAATTCCGCTTCTGGCAAGATGTCAGCATCGAGGCTTTTCTTTTTGATTGGTCTGTACGCAGTCAAGAAGCGCTCCTTTGAGAGTACCATAGGTGCCTGCCTGGTGCGGTGCGTTCAAACATGAATCGGTGGCTGTGTGGCGGGTAGAGCGCTCGAGCGGTTGCTTTGGGCCGTTGGCGACCAGCACTATCAAATCCGGGGGGAGCCAGGACTCCATACCGGCTCTGGGGTCGTCACCCGGGGGTCGTGCGTTGGTGGGTCTGGATGGCTGATGTGAGGTTCGTTTATGTGATCCGTGTCTCCGTGTGTCCCGTGTGTGTCCTGTGTGTGTCCCGGCTACCCAACGCAAAAGCTTGTAGCCTATTGAGACCATAACCATGTATGCTCCTCCGCTAACTTCGAGAGCACAGGCTTGCTCTCCTCTACCTGACACCGTCTTTTGACTTGCGTGTGGAATGACCACCATGGGGTTTCGTCACTTTTCGAAGCCTCCATCCGAGGGGAGTTTGGCCCCCCGAGTTCCAATGTTAGCGCCTCTCGCCTTCGGGCTCGCCTTCCACCTTCCCACTTTATAACCGCGTTAAGGCCTTAATGCTAGCATGGCCACGAGCTTCTTTGGCCTTGCTTCCTTGCTCACGCAAACGCTAGGGTCACCGTTGCCAGATGGGCACTCTGCGCCGCCGGGCTCAACTAGCAGTGGTGAGCATCCCACGGAGCCCGATGCACACACACAGAGCCCGATGGCGGACCCGCTCATTGAAGAGCCGCTCATTGAAGAGCCGCCTCCGATATACGAGGCGGCCGCTTTGATCGAGGCGGTGATTGAGTCGGACGATCCTCAGGAACTTAATGACCCCCGGCTTTACCATGAAGAGGGCCGGCAGCGGGTGGACGAGGCCAAGGCGACACTCGCCGCCGCCGTTGCGCGTGCCAAGATTATGCATTGGCGTGCGCGAATGCCCGTGCGGCCGCTGGCTGCACACGAGCGTAAGGAGATCCAAAACCGTCTCTGGCAGCGCGACCAGCGGCCGGAGGTCGGGCGCCTGTACGGCAGCAAATCTCCCAAATCTCGAGGCCCGAGCAAGGAAGAGGTTGCGGCGGCCGCCAAGGCGGCGGCGGCCGCGTCCAGGGCAGCTGCTGCCGCGGCTGCCGCGGCTGCCGCGGCAGCCGCACCGCCCGAGCCGCCGCCGCCGCCGCCCCCGCCGCCGGAGCCGGAGCCGGAGCCGGAGCCCGAGATGACAGAGGAAGAGGAAGAGGCGCACGTTGCGCTGGTGAAGCTGAAGGAGGTGATCGCAAGCAATATGCAGCGCGTGCTCAACTTGTTCCAGGCGTGGGATACTAATGGGGACAAATGTGTCGATCGCAAGGAGTTCGCCAAGGCGATCAAAGATCTTGGGTTTGAGTTTCCAAAGTCTACGATCCATAAGCTCTTCGATTACCTCGACGACGACGGGCGTGGGACGCTTGACTACCAGGAGATGCGAACCGCGCTGCAGGCGCCGATCAAGTCGTTCGCCAAGGGCAAACCGGTGACTAAGGCGGCGGCCAAGGAGGCCGTGGCGGCGGCCAAGGCGGACGCGAATGCGAAGGCCAAAGCGGAGGCGAAGGCGGCATTAAAAGCGGACGCGAAAGCGGCGGCAAAGACGGACGCGAAGGCGGCTGCGAAGGTAGCTGCGAAGGCCGAGGCGAAGGACAATGGCAAAGCGAAGGCAAAGACGGCCCGGGCCGAGTCGGGTAAGGAGAAGGGGAAAGAGAAGGGGAAGGCCAAGGAAGCAGCAGCGAGTGCGAAGGAGGCGGTTGACGTCCAGGCCGCAGCGAGCAACGCGTCAGCCACCGACTCGTCCTCCGCGGCGTGCTTCAAGCCCGCGGAAGGTGCCTCAACCGTGGACGTGAGCGCCCTTGTTAGCTCTGTGGACGAGCCTACGCCTCCGCTGCCCACGGGATGGTTTGAGGCGAAGTCGGCCGAGGGCAAGGCCTACTTCTTCCACGCGGTTACGAAGCAGACGGTGTGGGAGCGGCCGGCGCCGTCTCCCGAGTGGCTCGCCTGGCAGAAGCAGCAGCGTGAGTGGCAGGAGCAAGCGAAGCGACATGGTCAGTGGCAGCAGCATCAGCAGCATCAGCAGCAGCAGCAGCAGCAGCAGCATCAGCAGCAGCAGCCGCAGACGCCGCAGCCACCGTTGGGAACGTCGTCGTCTGCTCCAGTGATGCCGCCGCCACAGACGTCGTCAGCGGCCCCACAGCCGTCGCCGAAGCGGCGAGGCAAGCCGCGCCGTGCCAAGACGGCGCGTGACCTGCGTACCGCTGCCGCCTCTACAACCTCGCGCGAGGACAGCTACTGGAATAAAGAGTACCAGCCGTCGGCGCTCGCGACGGATCCGCTCAAGTGCAACCCTGCGGGCATCCGCGGCTGGGTGGATCCCGACGGGATTCGTCGGCCTGAGCGCTCGCTCGAGCGGCGCAAGCTCATTCCACAGGTCGACATTGGGTACTACGAGCCCAACGGGCGCGGTGCAGGGGTCAAGGAGGCTGGGCTTCCCGCCATCTCGCAAGCTTTCAAGGAGTCGCTGCGCTCGACGTATGTCGAGCAGTTTGACAAGCTCGAGGGCTCCGAGGCGTCCGTCGAGAACCTACGCAAGATGCTCGCCAAGGCTGCCGGCGAGCGGCTCCCCTTGTTTGAGTATTGAGCTATGGAGCGATGTGCCAATGGTGTCCGCCGCGCGGATTTCCGTCTCCGTGGCTCCGTGGCCTTTGCCCCGCCCTGTGGAGAGAGACAGTGGTCGTAGTTCAAAGATGATCTGCGTGTCACTGCTTCGTGTACGTTCAGCAAGCGCAGGAGTGCCACACTGCCAACTTTAAGGCCGCTCGTGGCATGTGGGTTGACACAGGGACAGGCTCGTGCGCTGCGACTCGTATGCTCCTACGGTCACCGTGACGTAAGCTTTAACGGCCCCGCGCCAATTCGGCCCGCTACACCGTTGCTACACTATTCTATTGACTATTCAGATTGTTACCGCCGTCGTGCGTCGAAGTGGTTAGTGGGTCGCCTTAAATGGGTCCTCGGACCCTGAGTGTGCAAAATCGAGCACGTACTTGCTACTTCTACTGATCATACTCCTCTGTACTGACACTCACTTGGCTTGACTTAGTCACTTGAATCATTGACTTGCCTTGACTTGACTTCGCCTCCGCCCCGCGGCACGCCACGGTGGTTTCACAGCCAATGTTTATAACCCGGTGCCGCTTTTCTGCAGAAGTTCCTGTCCTCCTGTACAATGGCTTCGCCAGTGCCTTGGTGTCTGCCACGGCGCCCCAGATATCTCCGAGCCCAGAAGGGGGGTAGGCAGCCCGCAACGCCTTAGGGGTGAGCGAACCGCTGCGGCCCCCGCGCCGCGTGCGTTAACCAGAATTGGTTTCATTACGATACCGCGTAAAGTTTTACGCGGTGCCGCGTGATCCTCGCTCACGAGGCCATTGCCTGCCCAGGTATCAGCGCCAGCGCCGCAGCTCTGCCCGCGCGAGCTGCCTGACCGGCCGCGTGATCCTCGCTCACGAGGCCATTGCCTGCCCAGGCCTTTTTCGTCGCAGGGGGCATACAGTCTTCGCGCTACGCGCCTTCGAGGCCTCGTAGCTGCGCCTCCACCTCATCGCTTCAAGCAACCTTCGCTCGGCGATGTTGCACTTCCATACCGCACCTCCGGCGGGCGCGGCGCCTGGCGCACCCGCGGCTGTTGCCGCTCGAGGCGCTGATCCGTCCGTCGAGGTGCCCGCTGCGCCGGCTCACTTTTGCCGCCGCATCCAGGGTTTACCGCTTTCTATCGCTCCTGGAGCGCTCATCCCATTCGGCTCCCTCTGCCCTCTCTCTATCATCGAGTCCATCATGGGCACGGCGTTGAACACCAACGGGGACCGGGCCATGCAGCAAGTCAACTTCCTCGCTCGCGGTGTCTTCCCGGAGAAGCTCGACGCAGCGATCGCTCAATTGGAGGCCGAGCCTGCCGGTGTCGGCCTCGACCCGGCGGCGGTGTACGAGGGCCTGTCGCACGCTGCCTCCGCCGTCCTGGCGGCGGTGGCGCGCGTCGCGCAGCGAGTGCGCGACGGTTTTCCTCTCCACCCGGCGTACATTCTTACGCCAGCGGACTTGTACGACCACGAGCCAATGGCGCTCGCGACGCCAGCGGAGCTGCTCGCCCTCAGCCGGCCACCCAACGGCCTGTGCTTCATCCACTTGGAGGGCGACGGGCATTTCCTCGTGTACTACGGCACCCTCGCCTTCGCAATGTACGGGCGCTGCCTGGTGGCGTCCCGCGATGCGCCAGACACTCCGACACGGCGCTTTCTGGCGGATCTTCACGGATTCTGTGAGAACGCCGGACTGGCTCGGGCCCCACCGCGGTCCACCCGGCCTGCGGCGGTGCCGCCCGCAGTTGCCGTTCCCGCACCTGCGGTGCCACCCGCAGCAGCCGGCAGAGGAAGAGGACGGGGCGCGGCTCTCAACCCGGCGCCCGCATACTCTTACAGGCGTCAAAACCGCTAAAGCGGGCGATCGACATCCTCGACAACGGCTCCGCAAGGCATAAGCTCGTGGCCGACGCCTTCGTAGCTGACCGCGTGTCCCGGTCCGGCGCCCCACCGACGCTCATGCCCAGGACCGACCAGGAGATCGGCTTCCACACGAAAATGCCGAAGGAGCTTTCCGCAAAGATTCTCAGAGGTGCGTTCGACGAGATTGACTGGGTGGCCTTCCTTCGGCTCCTGCTCGCGGTCCAGAAGCCGAACCAGGTCATCGCGTCCTACTCAGAGGCCTGGTACGATCAGCACTTCGTCTCCCTCGTCACCCCCCACCTCGAGAGGATGTCCGCTCTGCTCGGCCTGCCGTCCCTGTTCCTACCCGGCACCATCCCGGTGCCTACTCCGCCCAATTTCGGCACCTTGAGCATCATTGCGACGACGATTTCTCGCCAGCACGCCGAGATCGTAGGCGTGCCCAATGCGTTTTCGCCCGAGAATCTTCTCAGCCTCGGCAAATTCGCCAGCGAAGTCTTCCCCGAGGCCGCTCGCAGCTTTCACTCATACTACTCGTTCGCTGACCCGGCCGGCCCTCTTCCCGGATCGCTGTTTGAAAACCCTTCGGCCGCGCTGGCTACCCTCAACACTCTGCAAAAGTCCATGGCCTCGCAGGAGACAATGGCAGTCGAGCAGAAGGCGTTCTACACGATCGCGGCCGACGTGGCCAGGTACGGCTCCCTCGAGGCTTTCGTGCGGCAGCTCAGCGGCAGTCGGCGCGCGCCTTCGCCCTCCCCCAGCCGTTCGGACTCTGACCACCCGAAGAAGCCGGCCAAGGGAGGCAAGGACCGCGTGAAGGATGACCCCCGCGGCGACAAGTCCCCCTCGCGAGACCGCGGCAGCGAGCGTTCCCGCTCACCGGTGGACCGCTCCGGCTCGCCTGGCCCGATCGGCTCTCGCAAAAGCAGCGTCCATTACTCCGCAGACGGCACCGGTTTCTGGTACCAAGACCCGCTGTCGAACCACAAGGCTTCCCCCGTGTACGCCTTCGCGGATCTCGAAAGGATATCGGGCAAGTCTCACCAGGAGCTCGATTTCCCGGTCATCCTCTCGAACAAGCACACGGCGCAGGCCCGCGCCACTCTCTGCAACTTCGAGGGACAGCCCGGCCACGAGCACGCGACATCCTCGGCCCACGTGGCTCCCTTCGCTGATTTTGTCGAAAAGGTGCGCTCGCATTTTGGGCGGCCGGCGTCGCCAGGGGCATCGACGTCGGCGAATTCCCGCCCGTGAAGCGCGAGCAGGGCTCCCGCTCGCCCTCCCCCTCCGCGAAGCGCGAGCGAGGCTCGCGCTCCCCTTCTCGCGACAGGGCATCGCGTTCCCCGTCCAGCGGCGCGCGCCTCGCAGAGAAGCGCCTCGCAGAAAAGTCGACCCGTGGCAAATCGCCCGCGCCGCCCCGGAGCTACTCTCCAACATCGGCCCGCGGCGAACCCAGCCCGCCGCGCCTCCGCGATCCGCCTCCGCCGGACGCGCTGCCTATCAGGCCAGCCGTTCGAAGAAGCGGCGGAGCCGCCGCCGTCAAGAAGGTTCTGGGCGCTGGCATCGCCTTCTCGGCAGCAGCACCTTTCCGCCGCGCCTGGGCGGCCGCCGCCGCGGTGGTACGATCGGCTTCGGCGATGCTCCACGCCGCCGCAGCGCAGACCCGCCCGGTCGTTCACCTCGCGGCCGCGCCGTCGGCTGCCCTCATACGCACCCTCGTCGTCGTGACGGTCATCTCCGCGGGAGGCCCAGCTCGTTTCCTCGCGCCACTCGAGCCCGACTGCCTCCTCGGGCACGTGTCGAGCGAGCCCGCGGCGCGTCAAGCCGCTCTCGCTGCCGCGCGGGTCGTCCTCTCCCTCCTCCCCGTCCCGGCGCTCCAAGCCTCGCCTTTGCTCATCCCCGCCTTCGAGCGCACGCCGGCCTCGGGCGACCCCTTCCAGACGGTCGACCGCATCGTCGCCGTCCCGTTCTTCGCGGAAGCCCCGCCGCCCTTCGCAGACGCGCACGGCGGGTGGCTCCAGTGGCTCACCCTGGCCGCCGCCTCGCCCCTCATCTACGCCATCGTCGCGCATGCCATCAACCGCGTCCGTACCTACAGGCCGACCATACCGCGCCCTGTCCTAGACGCTCTCATGTCCGCCTCCACCCGCTTTCGCTCGGGGGCGATCGAGCTCAGGCGACTAGGATCTCCCGCCAGAGCCGTCAAGCGCGCTCCGTCGCCCGATCTCGGCTCGAAACGCGCCCTCTCGCCTCCCGTCGGCCCTGCCTCCAAGCGACCCGCGACCGACGCCGCCCTGCGACACGCGGCATCGAGGCCCGGACAGATGCCCGCGTCCTTCTCGGATGCCATCACCAAATCTCTGGCGGTCGATGAACACCTGCGCAGGACCCTCCTCGCCGTCCCCGACTCCGACCCCTTTGCGGAAGCTATGCGCGCGTTCGCCGACCGCGTCCAGCCGGCGGACATTTCCGAGATTCCCCCGGCGTTCATGCTCGACGGCGGCCTCCCCACCTTCGACAACCCGGAGCTCTTCTCTATGCCATTCTCGGTGCGTGTTCAACCCCCGCGGACAATCCCGCTGCAGCCGGTCCCGCCACAGCCGCCGCCCCCTCCGGACTTCAAGCCCCAATGCCTACAAGACCTGCTGACGCCGGAGGGGACCAAGCTCTTAAGCCAATGGTACGAACAGATGTATGACTACCTGCTCCTCATTGACGACTTGGCGCCCTTCGTCAGCCTCAGCCGGAAACGGCGATCGGCCATCCTCGACCGTGCGGCGGCGGGCGACGAAACAGCCGCTGACGAGATGATCGCCATCATCGTCGGCGACATTCCGGATCGCGGCATCTCCCCCTTCACGCCCGACGTGCGCGCGTTCATCATCAGTGCCGCCCGGACAAAATCTGCAGTCCGCCCGCTCGCCGTCGCGGACATGCTCGACACGCCCGCCTGGTGGCCGGAGCTCAGCGTTGGCTCGTGGGAGCAGCTCTTCAACATCCGAAACTACAATGGCCCTTCAGACGACGAAATCCAGCAAACCATCCTTCAAGCGCGCCCAGAGCCTCTCGCCCTTGGCAAATCTTGCTTCGACTCGCGTGCCCAAGGCATCGTCTGGGACCTACGCTGCTCCCCTCCGCGGCCAGTCGACTACTCGGCGCCTATTTCCACGCACTTCAATCTTGATTTCGTGCGCGATTCCCTGCGGGCGCACCCGACCTACCCCGACCAGGAGATCTTCGACCACCTGCTCTTCGGCGTGCGCTTCAAGTCGCAGCCTGAGTACCAGATGATACTCCAACCCCACCTCGCCTCTCTTCCCCTCGGATACGAGAATGTGCACAAGGAGCTCCGCCGCCTTCGTGACAAGGGCTTCTTCGCATGTTTCGACCATCCACCGTTTGCCCCCTGGCAAACACTGTCAAATGGGGTAGTGTGCAGAAAGCTGGAACCCGACCGCCCCCGGCGCACCACCGACGGCGGCAGCCCCAGGCGCGGAGACAGGCCGTCGCGCGCCCCCAGCCCCTTCGGCTACTACCGCCGCCCCGGAGGCTCGCGATGGAAGGTGGACACAGACGGCAGGCGCGTCATCCCCATCAACTCTACCCGCTGGCCCGAGGATGACTTGCAGCGGGGCACCCTCGAAGTGTTCTACCGCGGGTGGAGCGACCGCTTGCGCGACACGGCCGGCTCGCCTCCCCCGTTTCACCCTCTCATTTCCTTCCAAGGCCAGGGACTCTTCACCCCCCCTCACTCTCGCCCCCCGTCCCCGATCGAGAGAGACGATGAGGATCCGAGCGCTCGCAGGGCGGTGATCATTTTCTCGGGAGCGCCGGACCAGCCGGTCAGCCTCTCGAAGCTCCTCAGGAGCCTCGGCTGGACGGTCATGGACTTTGACCTTCTCGTGGGGGGCCCGGAGCACGACGTCCTGCGTGACGGGCCGGCCGCCACGATAGCCAAGGCAGCGGAGCAGGCGCACTTCGTCTGGCTAGCCCCCCCTTGCAGCCCTTACTCGGTTGCCGCGGTCGACCGCCCACAGCTCTTCTCGGTGGAGTCCAAGTGGTGGGCTCAAGGGGAGACCCACACCGGAGGTGACCCCCGCTGGACAGCGTACGTCCGGCGCGCGGTGGCGATCGGGCGTTTCGTGGCACGCATCATCCTCGCTTGCCATACTCGGCGTATCCCTTGGGTCGTCGAGAATCCTCCTCGGCGCGACCTACCGGGCATCCTCGGCTACTGGGAGGAGTATGCCGATTACGGTACCCTTTGGCACGCGCTGAACGCCGACAGCCGCCTCGCTTCCGTCGACTTCCAGGATGTTACCTTCCCGTATTGCGCGCTTGGGGCCGCCTACCAGAAGGTCACCACCCTGCGCTCCAGCTCCGGCCCGATCATCCTCGCCTTCCGGGGCCTGGTGTGCGCCCACGGCCGGCACGAGACGCGGCTGCACGGGCAAGCGCCAGATGGTCACTCCCGGACGCGGCTCGCTGCATCGTACCCGCAGGCCATGATCGAGCGCGTCTGCCGCGCGGTCGACGTGGCAGTAGGCGGCCCTGCGGCTGCGGCCCCCGGCGCGGACCGCGCCGGGCCTTCGGCGCCCAGCGGGCCGACCCGCGGCCAGCTTACGCTCAGCTCTCGCCCCGCCGCCCCGGCGCTCCGCCTCGGCACGCTCGTCGACGTCGACATCACGCGTGGCGGCCCCACCCCTCACTTCGCCAATCCGTTCAAGATGGGGAGCTCCGGAGTCGATGGGCGCTTGAGGGAGCTCGCAACGGCGACGTACCGCGCGTGGCTCTCGGCGAGGACGATCCCGGCCGGAAAGTTCCCCACTCGGCTGCCCATCTGCAAGCTCCTCGAGGACCTCACCGGCGAGAGGGTTGAGCGCGAGCTCGGGAGTCTTTTCGAGCTGCACGGCCGCACCTGTCGCTTCCACTTCGTGTGCGGCGCGAGGTGCTTCGGCAAGGCCTGCCACGGCCAGTCCCTCGTCGAGCTCGCGTCCCTCCTCCTGGACGCGTCCGGAGACCCGCCGTTCGCCAGAGAGCTAAAGATCACCGTCCCCGAGGCGATGAGCGATCTGGCGATCCTTATGCACGTCTCCCACCTCACCGGTCTCCCGGTGATCCAGATTGCGACGGATGTGTCCGACTTCTTTAACCAGCATCGCCTCCACCCTAGCGAGGTGCCTCGCGTCGGGCTTGTCACCCTTGACCTGGACCTCCTGCTCGGGGCCGTCGGCAACTTGCACCGGCACGAGCCCAGTTTCTGCAATGTCGCCGAGTACGTGCTGGGCTACGGCCTCTTCTTCGCCTCCCAGATCGGGCAGAGGCACGCGTACCTTCTGACCTTTCTTTGGCTAGTCGAGATGCTCAAGGTCTGCGGGCCCGTCGTCGACGCCCTCTGCGAGCGACACCCAGTTCTGATAGATTGGATGGAGAAGAGACGCACGCTCCTCGAGCCTCCCGACGACCCCCTGGACCCTACGGCGAGGGTGCGCTTCGGCCAGGCGCAGCTCTTCGCTATGAGCATGTACACCGACGACGCGCACAAGAAGATCCTCTCGGTAGAGCTGGCGGTTCTCGGCCTGCGCAGCTGGCTCAAGGTCACATCCTCCCTCAACCTGACGATGGCCATCGTTCAGAAGCAGATGATCGGCCAGTTCGTCACGAACCAGGGGCTGCGCTTCCACTCCGGCTTGGGGATTGTCTACGTCCCTCACGACAAGCTCCGGCGAACGTTTGCTAGCATCTCCGAGGCCTCGGCGGGCACCCTCTCCCTCCGAGATTACCACTCCCTTCTCGGTCTCCTCCAGTCGCTCATCTTCGTGGTGGGCCTTCGCCGCTCAGCCACCTTCGGCCTCTGGGAGCCTCTGGCGGGGGCGGCGGACCTCCACCCCGAGCACCTTCTCTCGCCCTCCCCCACTATCTGCGAGCGCTTGTCTGCGTGGCGCGCGCGGCTGGCGGAGTGCGCCGGCGCGTCCTTCGAGGCTGGCGTAGAGCGCTTCTCTGACGAAGGCCCTGCCCAGCTTCCCCGCGAGGCCCGCCTAGTCTTTGTCTTCCGCAGCGATGCTAGCAAAGACGGCGCGCGCATGCCCGGGCTTGGGGGCTGCCTCGGCGGAAAAGGCTGGCGATACCCGGACGCCGCGCCCTTGTCCGCAGCCGAGCTGGAGCTCCCGATCGCGGTCACCGAGTTCGTCGCTTTCTACGGCCAGGTCGAGGCCTTCGGAGACGAGGTCCCTGAAGAAGCGCTCGTGATGGCCGAGGTAGATGCGCTGGCCACCGCTCAGAGCCTGACCGAGGACGCCGCCCAGTCCGACCTCATGCAGACCGTCTTTCTCGCCCTCCAGCAGCTGCCCCAGTTCGTCCGCATTCGAGATCGGACGATAGTCGCCCACTGCGCCGGCGATGCGAACATCTTAGCGGATGCCTTCTCCCGCGGCGAGATGGGGACGGCGCAGGAGATTTGCCGCCAGATGGGCATGGCCTTCGAGCTGCGGCTCAGTCCCCCGGGCGTCTGCCGCCTCATGGGCAGCCTCATCCGGCGCCACCGCGCCTCCACCGCCCCCGGGGTCAGCAACCCCAACATGGCCCCGTCTCCGTTTGCCCACTACGCGCCCTCCGCGGTCACGCAGCCGTGTGGCGATCAGCTGTGGCGCCTTTACGAGGACTACCTCCTGGGCCTCTCGATGGTGATCCGTCTCCGTTGAGAAGCGCTCGAGCCGCCATGGGTCCGTATTGTGAACGCGGCACCATGCCGCCCAATGAACCCACGCCGACTTTGTCCCTTGGAAGTTCGCACCGCTGTGCATCCGCGCGGGTCATACAGATGCTCGCACATGGACTGGAGGGTGAAGGAGGTCGGGCGCAGGGCCAGGCGCGACGTGTCCTCCTCCAGCATGCGAGAGATGCGGCTCGCGAGGCCGTGAGATGCGTGGGGCGAAGGGTCGCACACGAAGGAGCAACTCCGCTTGGCCGGCGCCTCGAAGCCGTAGCCCTCTGGGAACGAGAGCACGCAGCCTTCCACACGCTTGCGCGAGGGCGTAGGACGCTCCGACGGGGAGATGCTGAACACGGGGAGCGAGAAGCTGACCGCCGTCGACAGCGCCCGCGCGGCGGGCGGGGACTGAGGCGCCTCGGCGATCGCCTCGTAGCCTGGGGGGAAGAACAGTGACGGGTGGGCGACCGGGCGCCCGTCCATCGAGAGGTTATGCGTCCCTGGCGTCGTCGACGTGACGTGATCCTCGAGGTCGCCCAAGGCGTCAGGGGGAGACCCAGGGGGAGACCGGGGCGAGCGCTCCCACTCTCGGTCAGACTCCCACTGCTCGCGGCTGTCGGCGTACGACCTAGGTGAGCTCCCCCAATAGTCGCTGGGCGGCGGGGTGAGGCCGCCGCATGCGAGGGCCTCATCGTCGAGCGGGTCCTTCAGGCGGGCTTCATCCATTTTGTGCATCTCAGGCAGTCCGCACACCCAAGGAGCGGTCGTAGGGCGGCCCTCCCGAGCAGCGCCGCCAAAACGCTGTGTCACATCCGCAAGATGCACAAAGATCGCGACTTCCCCATGGTGGCTTCTCGCCTTGTTCAGAACGAGATCCGAAAGCTCTACATGGACCACAAGGCTCGGCACGGGGTCGGGGACCTAATACCGAAAAGGAAGGAACCCTTCACGCGCGAAATCCTGTTGGACACGATCTTGGGCGCCCCTGAGGGCACGGCAGTCGGGCGGTTCACGATCGCCTGGGCCTCGCGCAGCGGCCGGTCCCTCCGCGCGCTCACCAAGACGCTGGCGTCCACCGGTTTCCGAAAGGCCGAGGTTTCGGTCGACAAGGTCGACCAGTCCCTGAGCGACTGCCTCACGCGCGCCGGGCTCTCTTGGCTGCTCCGCGGCAAGGTATATGCCTCCGGCTCGGCGCCCGCCGACCTTCTCTCGTCTCCTCAGCCCGGCGACTTCGCCGTGCTCCAACCTCCCCCGAGCAAGTCCGACCCATTCGACATGGTGTGGGGGTCCAAGCCCATCTTCCTCCCGTTCTGCAGCGACCCTCTGTCCGCCTTCACCTCTTTGGCAGACATAGAGCTCAACGACCCCATCATCGGCGCTCCGGAGCGCACAGCCATGTTCACTGACGATCATGGCGCCCCGCTCACCGGCCATTTTCTCGACCGTCTCCTCCATGGGCTCTTGCTCCGCCACTTCCCGGAATCCGTCGCCAAGAATTACTCATGGCACTCCTGCCGCATCTGGCTGGCAACCGCGCTGCTCGCCTCGGGGGCTTCGCGCGCGCAAATACAGGCGCTCTGCCGGTGGCAGACGGACGAGAGCCTAAACATCTACGCCTGTCTCGGCGCGGAGCAGTACTCGCGCCTACTCGCCGGAGCCTTCGGAGCCCGCATTGACGCAGCTCGTGCAGCGACGCTCGCCGACGCCGTCCCCTTCATATGCAGGCACGATGTCTTCGCGGCTACCGGTGCCGCCCGCGTGCTCGCAGACGCAGACTTCGACGCAGAGCTCGCGCCCGAGGACGATGCTGACGACGACTGATTTCCCCCCCGAGGCACACAGGCGGCGCCCACGGCTAGTGGCTGCTGCGCTGGTCACTCGCGAGACACACAGGCGGCTGCCCACGGCTAGTGCGCGACCGCGCTGGTCACTCGCGCGAGGCACACAGGTGCCTGCCACGGCTAGTGAGCAGCACGCTGGTCACTCGCTCCTCCCCGAGGGCGCGCGCGTCATCCACGGCTAGTAGCTGCCGCGCGGACCCTCGTACTGAGACACACAGGTGGTCGCCCACGGCTAGTGAGCGCCATGCTGGTCACTCAGCCCCTCCCCGAGACACAGGCGGCCACCCACGGCTAGTGGGCGCCGCGCTGGCCCTCGCACTGAGACATACAGATGGCCGCCCACGGCTAGTGAGCGCCATGCTGGTCACTCAGCCCTGTGATTACCCGCCCTCCCACCCAAAAGGCACCGAAGGGGGAGCACATCTCTACGGATCTCTACGGCGCCACACGCTTGCTGCGCAAGCATCGACCAGGGCTTATCTCGCGCTGACCTTCGAGAACGTGTCTGTCTTCCATGCCCATGCTTTTAATATTGCCCTACTCTTAGCGGTCGACCCACCCTACCGCTCAAGAGGCTCAGACGAAACCGGGCGCCCAGTGGGAGGCTCCTGTACAATGGCTTCGCCAGTGCCTTGGTGTCTGCCACGGCGCCCCAGATATCTCCGAGCCCAGAAGGGGGGTAGGCAGCCCGCAACGCCTTAGGGGTGAGCGAACCGCTGCGGCCCCCGCGCCGCGTGCGTTAACCAGAATTGGTTTCATTACGATACCGCGTAAAGTTTTACGCGGTGCCGCGTGATCCTCGCTCACGAGGCCATTGCCTGCCCAGGTATCAGCGCCAGCGCCGCAGCTCTGCCCGCGCGAGCTGCCTGACCGGCCGCGTGATCCTCGCTCACGAGGCCATTGCCTGCCCAGGCCTTTTTCGTCGCACCCACCACCATCCCCTGTCTCCTCCAAGTGTGTTAGCATACATATTCCATGCGCATCTCCAGTTAGAGGGGGGGCTTATCTCGCGCTGACCTTCGAGAACGTGTCTGTCTTCCATGCCCATGCTTTTAATATTGCCCTACTCTTAGCGGTCGACCCACCCTACCGCTCAAGAGGCTCAGACGAAACCGGGCGCCCAGTGGGAGGCAAGCGTGAGCCATGCCCATTAACACGTGGGGGCAACCTACTCCTTGGAGTGTAGATCGAGAAGCAGAAGAGCTCGCCCAAGCCAGCCTTGTTGCCCTCAATAGAGGTGATTCGGCCAGAGCTCTGGACCTTGCGCAGCAAGCGCGTGCAAAAGCTCCTCTCGTCTGCTTCCAGGCATACCACGCACAAGGAGCTGCATTGTCGAAGTTGGAGCCTCCGCAACTTGAACGCGCTTTGCAGTGCCTTGATGAAGGCATCGAAGTGGCGCATCGCCTCAACCCAGATTGGACAGCAGATAAACCTGTCGAGTGGGGTCACATGGGCCATAGAGCATTCATGCGGCTGCTGCACGAAAAGCTGTTCGCCCTGCGACAAAGCGAGCGTACCGCCGAGGCGTACGTTCTTGCCCGGCGCATGCTAAAGCTCAACAGAACTGACCATCAAGGCGTCCGTATCCTCGCATTGGAGCTTGCAGGCAACTTCGGATGGATCGAGGCCATGGAAGCGATCGTCGCCGACTTTCTGCGTGATGGCTGCGGTGACGTCGACATCTTGTACGCGGATGTGCTCGTCGGACAGCTTCGTCGGGTTGACGAGGAGGAAGTACGTCGCAGGCTCGCGAGGGCGCTGCGCTCCAATATGCACATCGCGAGATTTCTGATGCACCCGGAGGAGGCTAATGATTTGGGCCACACCAAGCGAGCGTCAGAGGCGATGGATTACGTGAAACGTATGGCTGCGGTTTGGACTCGCATTGAGTACATCCATGAAAAGGGTACCTCGACGTCGTCTGCCGTCGCTTGGCTGCACCGTTGCGAGGCTGCGTCGGTCCCTAGCGAGACGAAGCTCGTCGCTGAGCTCGAGAGATGTGGCTATCTCCTCATACAGTTTCGCAATCTTGATGGGAGCAGCCAGATGATGGAGGCGACACGGCGTCTCGACTTGGTCCCTAGCGGGCCTCAGTCTGGGAGCATACAGCCCCATCAAGTGGGCCACGCGATCCAAGTGTATGACAAGCATGCCGAGGCGGCCGATGGCCGCACAGGCGACTGGCGAAGTTTCAAGTATGATATGCTCATGGCGACCCCTTTCTTCGATGTGCTTTCGGCACATGCACCACCACCTCCCACGCCCCAGGAGCTCATGTGCGATGAGTTGCTGAGGAGCATGGCGGGTAGGGCTACTCCGCCTCGAGGACGAGGCGGCCGCGACTTGCCCCCGACCCCCGTTGAGGCATGACGACAGCACATGGGCCAATCGAATCCCCAATCGATCCCATAACACGTACAGTAGCGAGCCAATATCACGACTTAGGGCAATTATCAAATATTTACGGGGACTGCCGCGCACACCGGGTTGCTCGAAGGCTTCCATGTTCGGTTGTTCCGAACCATAAACCATAAAACACGTACACGATCACGTCTCACGTGACCGGAGCGCGGGTGCCGGCCCGACGCGAACGGTCTGAAGCCCCGGCGGCACCAGTCAATCAATCGGGTTCTTAGATCCAAGATCGCGGGCGGCTGTGTCCATGCGGCTGTAGAGAACAGTGCCGAGTAACCCAGCAATAACCTGAGTTAGTGCTCAGGTTATTGCTCAGGTTATTGCTCAGGTTATCGTATGCAACTCCCGCGCGTCATCCGTTTAAATAGAATACGAACAACGAGCAACGGTTATACGGCGAATCCGATGCGGCTTGCGGGCGAATCCGCAACCGAGGTCGGAGGTGCGCGGGATACTTATTTGTTATTTATCACAACATCCTACATAAGCGATCCGGCGGTAACCGAACGTCCGAACCCGGAATCCCGCGCTCCCGCTCGGGCTCGCGCTCGCGAATCGGTACGAATGTTTTGCCGAACGTTAGCGCGGAATTGGAAAATGGGGATTGCTCAAACCGCAGCACATGCGCGCACCGAAAGATGAGGTACCAAAGGCGCTCTCGCGCAGGCCCACCCCAGGGCCCTCGCGCGACAGCCGACACACCTTCGTTATTGACCATCTACTGACACATATGCTTGGGGCGCGTGAGTCCCCCAGCCCGCTCCGCAACGTTCTCACGCGTCGTCATCGATGATCATGCCGTCGCCCTCCTCCTCATCATCCTCATCCGTGCCAGCCGGAACGCCCTCGCCCTCGGCTGCCGGCAAGGCGTCCTGCAGCAACGGCTCGTCGGCCTGCGCGGCGTCCTCGTCGTCCATCTCGAAACCGTCGGGCTCGTCGGCGGCGGGCGCCGCCTCGTCTTCGTCCTCGGCCGCGGCAGGCGCGACGGAGTGCGTGATGCGCAGCGGGCCCGTGTCGCCTGGGCCGCGCAGCAGCAAGCGGCGCTGGTTCTGGCTTTCGGCCTCGTCCTCGTTGACCGTACGGCGTGAGAAGGTGATCGACGATGGTCGTGCGGACTTGGTGCGGTAGCTCTTGCGCGCCATGGCGATGCGCGACTCGATGGGATTATAGCTCGCAACGGTTTCACCAATGGCCAGGTAGTAAGTGTCCTGCGCGCTGGTGTCACGCTTTGCGAGCGTGTATTGGTACTCGCGCACCCACTCGAGGGGCACGTCTTCCTCGAGCGCCTCGTCCGCCCCCTCGCGCGCGGGCGGCAGCATGTACGCGAGGTACATCTCATTCTTGTCCTGCTCTTTGCGCGAGAAGCCCTTGCACAGCGCGCGCCCGATCCGCTCTCGCGCGTAGGCAACCTCGAGATCGCCAGGCTTGGAGAGACTCGGGTCGATGTCGAAGGTCATGATGGAGTACCTGTTGTCCCAGCCAGCGTAGTCGGGGAGCACAGGCACCGAGCTCACCGGCGTGAGGCTCGGGTCGCTCGGGTGGACCAAAGTCGACGAGCGCACGTTGATGGTCTCAGCATCGTCAAAGGACTTTTCGATCGCCTCGATCTGCTGCGCGAGCGTGCGCGTCGTGTTGGTGGTCATGGCGAGGTGCTTGGAGGTCTCGAGCACAGGCTTCGATTCCATGTTCACCTTCTGGAACTTGTTGACCGAGTCGTACAGGTTGTTACTCATGATCGGCGTCTTGCGCAGGAATGTGACGTTCTCACGCATCTCCTTGGCGACAGCGGCGATCCCCTTGCGTTCGCCGAGCGCCTGGGCAAACGCGCTCGCCGAGAGTAGCTCCTCATCGGCGGCGTCGAGCTCGGTGCCGGGCGCGGCCGCCGCGAACGCCTCCGGGTCCACGAGGTCGATGGTGATGCCCAGGTCGGGCTCGGGCAGCAATTCGTACTTTGCACTCATCTCGACGGCGCTGTCGAAGCGGAACCGTACGAAGCTGGCACGCTCGAAGTCGATCTCGAGGAGCTTCGGGTCGGCGGGCAGCGGCGGCAGCCCAGCCCCGAAATGGTACGGGCACACGAAGTCGCCGAGCTCGAGGCGCCGGGCCGCCCCGCTCATATCTGCTCGTGGGAGGAGGCGAGAGGGGGCTCGGGTGGCAGGGGCAGGGGCAGGGCAGGGCGATGGGGGGGTTCGGGTGGCAGGGTCAGGGGCAGGGCGATGGGGCCGGTGGGGCGCGATGGCCTGGCAGGGGCGACCCTAATATGGCAGGGCACGTGAGCGCGCACCCGAGGAGACGGGGATGAGGTTGAGCATCCGCTGCCGCTCCTTGTTCGCCACCGCCGCCTCCTCCTCCTTCTTGCGCTTCTCGTGCCTGCGCCGCTCCTCATCCGCTGCTGACGGCTTCTCACCACGATTCTCCTTACTGCTCGCCGGCGCCCCAGCGCCGCTCGGACGGGCGCCGCCCGAGGGCGGGGGCGGCGGCGGCGGCAGGCGGAGCCCCGCCACGCCCGGCTGCCCGCTACTGAGCGGCGGTGGCGGCATGCCACCAAAGGGGTTGGCGTTCGGCGGAGGTGGCGGCATCGAGGCAGCGGATGCCATACCCGGCGGCGCGAATCGCATGTTGGGCGGGGGCATGCCCATGCCCATACCCATGCCACCGCCTTGCATGCCCACCATCGGCGGCATCGGCGGCCGGCCGGGGAAGCCACCGCCGCCGGGCAGCGTTGGCGGAGGGCCCGACGGAGCGAAGCTGCCGCCGCCACCGCCGCCGCCGCCGCCGCATCCGCCGCCCATCACCTGACAATAGGGATTCTGCCGCTGCTGCGAGGCGGTGCCCGCTGCTGAGACGGCGGCCGCAGGTGCCTGGGCCCTCGCCAACAAGTTGGACGTGAATTGGCCAGGAGGTGGCGGCGGCGGCCGCAGTGGCATCATGCCCGGCATGCCTTGAGGCGGCATGCTCGGAGCCGTCAAGAGCGGGTTGCCCATGGATGCGAGGAAGTCATCGGCCTGCTTGGATGCGTCGTTCGACATGGCGTTCAGCAGATGATTCCCAGCAACTTGGCAACGGGACTTGCGCCGCGCGCGCTCAGCCGCTCACGGCTCGCGTGTTAGTCCTGCGCCTCCTCGCGTCGATCGTTCCAACTTTCGTTCCACAGCATCTAGGGAGTGAGCTCAGTTCAGTTCAGTTCAGTTTCTTCGCGGTCCCCCCACGCTCGTAGGGAGTGAGCGTGTGCGTCATGGGGAGTGAGAGAGTGAACACGCGCCCCGTATTGTTCGACGGTGGGTCTGTGTCTCAATAACTCACTCACTCACTCACAGCAATTCGGTATTCGCGAGTGTGAATGTGCAGTGTTTCAAGCCTGTAGCCTCTTACCGTGAAGTTGTACAGTTCTGAACCGGCTCGTCCCCGCTCCGCAAAATCTTATCACGATCCTTTAGTGTGGCCGGTGCGTCAGAATTGTACACTAACAAGCAAGGCAACCACACGACCGAACCAGAAGATCTCGACGAGTCCGGCCGGCTCGCAGAGCTCAGCTCCTGTCACTGAGCGCCGTCTTGAGCGCCTTCTTGGCCAGTCGCCGTTCCTTGGCGCGCCACCCATCCCGCACGGCACGCGCCTCCGCGAGCACCGGCGCCGATGCAAAGGGCGCCACCGCTTCAAGTGCCTCCCGCAGCGCGCTCAGCTCGCCTTCGAGCATCGCCTGACGTAGCCGAGCGTCGGCCTCGCGCTCAGCACGGCGCTCCTCGACGGACGCGGGCGAGCGTGCAGGCTCGTCGGAAGCGCGAGCGCCGAGATGAGCGGTGGCGCGCTCGCTTGCCTGCAGAGCGGCGACGCTGTCCAGCAGGCGCCGCTGCACACCAGGCGAGTGCACCGTCGTGGTCGAGAAGGAGGAGGAGGAAGAGGAGCCGCAGTCGGTCGGCACGCGCATTGGAAGCACGGGGCCGCACAGAACGCCTCCCTTGCCCGCGCCGGCCCCAACCAGCGCTGAGGGGCTACAGGCGGCGGCGCTCGCGGCGGCTGCATCGCTGAACCGTGAGCATGCGGGATGGCCGGCCGCGGTCATCGGCCGTGGAGGCAGTCCGGGTGCCCGGGACGGCGTCGGTGACGCCAGAGTCGACGGCGTCGATGGCGCCGTCCCGAGCGCCACCGGCAGCGCAGCCCACGGGGTTAGGGTTGGGGCGAGGGCATGGGCAAGAGTGTCCGAAGCCGCGACGGTTAACGCGGCGGTCGGCGCGGCGGCCGCATGCCGCAATTGCGCATGTCCCAGTGGTGCATGTCCCAGTGGCGCATGGTGCAGTGGGTGCGCTTCGGTGGTAGCCATCAACGGTGGTGTTCCCGTAGTACACATTGGCGCATGGCTCAGCGCAAGCCGCACGCAAGCGGGGTGGCCGGCGGCGGCGGCGGAGAGTCGAATGGGCTCGCTCACACTTTCGCTCGCCCACGCGTGCTCGAGCAGCACACGAACCGTCTCCAAATGCCCCGCCGCCACCGCCACGTGCAATGGCGAGCGCCCGCGTGGCAGCTGTACGTTCGGGTCAGCGTGCGCCGCGACGAGCATTCGGGCGACCTCGGCGTGGCCGCGGCTGCAGCACGCGTAGAGCGGGCTCATGCTGCCGTGGATGCCCTGCTTCGGGCGCACCACTGCTACCGCGTCCACGGGCGCGCACGCATCGAGCAGCAGCCGCACGAGCGGCACGCAGCCCTGCAGCGATGCCTCGTACAACGGCGTGGCCCCGTTCGTGCGCCCGACCGAGGCGTCCGCGCGCCACTCGAGCAACACCACGGCGACATTCTCGTGCCCGTGTTGAATGGCCACGAACAATGGCGTAGTGCCGTCCGCGAGGCTCTGATTCGCGCTGCATCCCGCTAGCAGGAGGAAGCGAGCAACGTCGGCGTGGCCGTGCTCGCAGGCGACATACAAAAGATCAGGCTGCGATGCAGCTTCGCACAGACTCTCGGCCACGAGCCGTCGGAGCACAGGAAGGTCTCCGCGCTCGACAGCGAGCGCGAAGGTCGCCTCGGCCTCTCGCTCGGCTGATGTGTGCGACATGCTCAATGTGGGTGCATTGTGCCGATGCGGCCGCGGCGTTTCGCAACTTTCCCCCCCCACCTGTGAACAGCCTGCATGTCGCGAGCATGAGAATGAAGCGACTGTGACGTGTGCGAGGTGTTGCCCTTCACGCTTTGAGTTTGGTCTGTGCGTGTTGGTGTGTTGTGAATGAAAAGCCTGAGAACATGGCGACAAACTACGCCAAGTGGGCAGCCTTCGACGACAGCTCAGAGGACGACGACCTACCAGCACCCCCAACAGCAGCACCGGTGGCACCATCAGCGCCAACGCCGCCCGCAGCGGCAGCAGACGCAGCCACAATCATCGAGCGGCTCACCCGCGCAGAGCGGCTCGGTGAGGAGGTGCTCGCAGAGCGCCGCCAGATGGTGGAGCTCGACAGGCAACGCAACCAGAATCGTGAGGCACTCGCGGCGCTGCGGCGCATGGACCGCGACGCTGCTGCGAGCGCCGGCGTCCCTGCGCCGACTAAGCACTGGATGTGCATGGGTGACGTCTTTCTTCGGCGACCTCACGCGACGACGCGGCAGTTGCTTGAGGAAGAGCAGGCGCGCATCGAGACCGAGCTCGAGGGTCTGCGCACCAGCGTCACGCGCAAGACCAGCGCGCTCTGCGAACTTGACCCATCGATCATGGGCGGTTCCAATATCCATCGATCCTTCCGAGATCTGCATGGGATGTCGGCTGCTGAGCTCGAGCGGCAACGCGCATTCGAATGAGCGGTAGCGACGCGCACAGCAGTGCACTCAGCTGCGCGGCAGGAGACCGCCCGCCGCAGCACCACGGCTGTGCGCGTATTGTACGCACGCGCCTCGGCGGTCGCGTGAGACCGGGGATCTGGGCATCTGTTGGCAGTGTCGGGATAAAACCGCCGCCCGGGACAGGATAAAAAATCCTGGCTACTTCACGTTGAGTTCACAGCCGTGGGCGTCACACGGCCGTATCGCATATGTCTGTGTATAGGCCTTTCGTTATAACGAGTACGGAACACCCCTTTCACGCTTTCAGCGCGTTTCACGAGTCTTCTCTGTGCATCACACTTAGGGATGGTTATGAATAAGCAGCCCCCCACAGA
>ENA-UOXK01000838-UOXK01000838.1-mixed-culture-metagenome-genome-assembly--contig:-NODE-838-length-23054-cov-38.544458_pt1 | contig 23054 bp, 17 predicted proteins | sample MGYA00238160_ERZ761638 | MGnify/ENA primary metagenome ERZ761638 (study PRJEB28912, sample SAMN08777098) | mixed culture metagenome | isolation source: Freshwater growth medium | place: USA...
ACGGGCCGACCCGAGCGCGTCTGAAGCCGCCAGCGAGCCCGGCAGCGACGCTCCGAGCCCGCCCCTTAGAGAAAAAAAGGGTCGCTACAATAGTAGAACTCGGACAAATCTGATCAGAATTTTCACAAGGTGAAGGGGCCGACGGAAGCAGATGTGTACCACAGCGCGGATATATATAATACCATTTTCATTCGATTGTATCCGCCCCTCAGACGCGCTCGTACACGTAGAAACTCGCCTCACCCCACGACATGGCGGTCACCAGCCGGTGCGGCGGCTCGGTGTCGGATGCCGTATCCATTGGGACGCGGCGGAAGGCGGAGGCGAGACCCGATGAGTGCGCAGCGCGTGCCGGCGGGGCATGCTTCTCTGCCTCCCCCTCCGCCACCTGCTCCTCCGCCGTCTTCTCGTCGACGTCGTCCTTCATCATAAAGTCGAAGGCGTCCGCCACGTCAGCGTCAGCATGCGCTTCGAGGAGGTCCGATTGCATGCACACGAAGCGCGCGCCGCGCCGCAGCCCTAGCGCTCTGCGGAGCACCTTGGCCAGCAGTGCCGACGGGAAGCAGAGACTCGTGGCGAGCACCAGATCCGCATCCGCCCAATGCGCCTCCAAAATGTCGCCATGGATCAAACGCACCGGGGCCATCGTCGGCGCAGGGTCGGCGGCCGCATCAGCCGTTACATCAGCCGTTACATCGGCCGGCGCCTCGGTGCCGCGGCTCGCGATCTGGGCCGCGAGCCACGCGTGCACTTCCACAGCGCCCGCGTGCAGATCTGGCACGAGCTCGATGCCACGCACCTCCGCCGCATGTGGGAAACCGAGCGCCGTACCGAGCACCATCCGGCCTGTGCCCGATCCAATGTCCACGACCACGTCGCCGTCCCGCACGCCGAGCCGGCTCATCATCAAGTAGAATGGGACAAACTCAGCCTCGCCGTACGTGAGCGACACGCAGTTCTGGTCAACGATCCCCTCGGGCGTCGCCTCGTCTCGCCACGTGGGCGGCGCACGTCGGCCGGCGCCCAAGGAGTACTCTCGAGAGCGCTCGAAACCGTCGACCATACGGAACGCATGCTTGTAGAGCTGGCACGCGTCGCGCATAGCAGCGCTCGGCAGCCGCGCCTCCTCGGGCACAAACTCGACCGCCCATCCGACAGCTGACTCCGCGCCTGGCGAGGCGGCGCTGGCGGCGGTGATGGCGGCGGTGCTGGCGGTGGCGCTGGCGGCGGCGCTGGCGGCGGCACCGGGCGCCTCCGCCGCCTCGAAAGCGGGCGCCTCGCAGCACGTTGCCGCGGCCGCTTCGGCCGAGAGGACCCGAAATTCGACGCCGAGCTGCTCTAGGCCGGGCTCGATGAAGGGCGGCTCCTCACCCCGTCGCAACACGCCCAGCGTGACGACAGCGTCGGGGCAGTCCCAATGCCATGCGGCGGTCTCGATGCTGATCGTCACCACGGCGGAGGGCATCATCGGGCAGACATGGCACCAGGTGTAGCCCGGCGACGCTAGCCCGCGGTCGGCGAGCGTAGCCGGCAGTCCCCATTTGGATACGAGCACGTAGCACGTGGCGCTTGCATGGCTGCTGCCACTCGCGGACGCGGGCAACGGCAGCCGAACCTCGACAGTGCCACGCCCGAGGCCGCATGCTGTCGCACGTACACACGTTGCGCCGGAAGCATGCTCCCACACTGGCATCGGCACGCTGGCAGGACCACGCACCAAGAGCGTGCGCTGCTTCTTGGCGAACTTGGCCGTTGCTTCGTCGCTGCGGATGGGCAGCATGGTGCTGATGAGGGTCGGCTCGGGAGCGCCCGGAAGATGCAGGCTTACTGCGGTGTCGCTCAGCTGGAGATCCACTGAGTCGGAACTCCTCACGTTCTTAAGAACCAGCTGCATTACGTACTCCGCGGAAGAGCCGCGAGGGTGCAGCGTCTGCCGCACGAGGTCGACGAAGCCGAAGTCGTCCATGCTCGCGGCGCCGAGGAAACGCCCATCTCGGCGCGAAACAGAATGAGAGGACTTCAATGATGAGTGGCGTGCGGATAGAGTAAAAAGTCTTTCGTGCAAGTTTGCAGATTTCGTTTAGCCGCCGGACATCACGACGAACAGGGCCCCAGGGTGAAGATGAGTGACTGCCTCCCACACGACGCCTTTTCGGGGCTTGTGGGTGTGTGTCTGGCCGAGAGGGCCCTGAAACGATCGAACGAAGGACAGTGAAGATGCGCTTCGTACCGCCCGATGGCGCCTCGCGACTGGCGGAACACGCCTCTGCAACCTCTCTCGTCGCCCTAGGGACGCTATATGGTACCGATAAGGTCGGTGCTGGCTTTGCGGCTGTATACGACCGACTCCTCTCTCCGCACAGGCGACAGGTGCTCAACGTTCTGGAGGTGGGAGTTTCACTTGGTTCATCGCTGCGCATGTGGCGCGACTTCTTTCCGAATGCGACCGTGTGGGGCGTCGACACATTCAAGCGAAGCCAAGGCTCGTCGACGTTACCAGATGGAGGAGTGGAAGGCTGGCACCACCCATTCTTGGTTGAGTGGAAGGCTGGGAAGCACGACCGCATCAAGCTGGTCGTGGGTAACCAGAGCGACGAGACCGACATGGTGCGTGTGGTGGACGAGCTTCTTCCGGGTGTACCATTCGACATCATCGTTGAAGACGGCTCACACTTCCATCACGATCAACAGAGGAGTCTCGTCCAGCTCTTCCCACTGCTGGCTCCAGGCGGGGTGTACATCATGGAGGACCTCCAAAGCCATCTCAACGCCGCCGGCTACCGTGAGCCTCGGGGTGGCGCGAACACGTCGCTCAGCGTCCTGCGGCGCTACGAGCAGTCCAAAAATGCGACCAGTTTGCAAAGCCGCTACCTGACCGCTGGCGACGCCGCAGCGCTTCACAATTGGATCAAATCGGTCGAGGCCGTGTGTGCAACTCCAGGCTATCCAGCATCCGGCTGCTGGCACATCACGGGGATCATTCGGAAGAGGACTACTCCGCGCGAACTTCGAGCGCGGTATCGCCCGTCGGGGTAAATGTCGAACAGAATACATGTAGCAAAAATTGTGGTTTCAGAAGCAAACTATTCTCAAAGTCGGTTTCGTCGCGAAAGCTTTGAAGAAAAACGGACCCGCTTGTGGAGCAGCGCTCGGGCCTATCCACACTGCCGTGTCGAGATGCCTCCGAAGACGATGCCAGAGAAGAGCACGTCCAACTACTTGACCATGCATAATGAAGCGATTGCCAGAGACCACGCGGCTCGTGTGATTCAGGAGCACTTCCACTCACACCACCACGCCAACCCAGAGAGCAGGGTGTTGTATGAGACCAGTGCTGTATTTCGCTCGCCGGCGCACCATCCGAAGCCCGCCAACGTCTTCAACAGCAGGCTCTTCAGCCCGCCGCCCGAGAGGCCGGAGTGGATCTCAGGCGTGACTGCAAAGCAGACAGGCTTTGCAAACACACGAGGCTTTGCCGAGCAGCAGCGGCTTCTCGACCCTCGATCTAAGCTCCCGCTCGCCACTGACTGGCACGGCCGCTCGCTCAACGATCACGTCTACACAGGGCCGCTCCACCAGGGCCAGACGGTGTTCTCATACAAGCCGCTTCCGAAGGGTCACATGGCCGCTAAGCTGGAGAAGCCCGCCCCTGCGCCACCGAAGCAAGAACCGAAAGGGCGCGTCCGTCGCATCAACGACTTCTTCGAGGCGGAGGTGCCGCTGTACCACTGAGCGCATGCTCTCGTCCGGTGGTCCTAGGACATAGGGCATGGCATCCAGTGCTGTTCCGACGTAGGTCTTCAATGTACGATGTACTGAACGTGTCGTCGGACTCGGTTACCGCGTGTGTCCGGGGGTGAGTAGGACAGCGGACCGCTGCGCGACGTGTCAGCGCTACGTGTGCGTCGGCTGCGCGCCGCCGCTCCTGCGCGCAGCGGTAGCGGACGAGAGTAGAGCCGCGCGGGTCTCCTTGTTGATGTACAACAAATTGTACTCTTCGGTCGGGTTATGCTTATCACTCGCTCAAACAACGCACCCCGATCTCAAAGCAAACACTTGAAACGACCACATGATTGCGGCGCGATTGGATTGTAAATTGGCATTCGACGGCATGAGGTGGCTGCCACCCCCTACGGCTTTATGGCGTGCCGAACTCTCATTGGTCGTGTGCTGTGCGGAACTGCACGGAGCGGTGCCCTGACCGCTCGAGCCGCGCCCCTCGTCGATCGGGCTTGGGGTGCGAGAAGTCGCGGGTCTGCTGAGGCGCGCCTCAAGCGATACTGCAATAGCCATCTGAGCAGGGACGGCTCCCAGCAGCGGCTCCCCGCCGTCCCCTGCTGGATGGCTGTGGCGGGCGCCTTGAGAGCGCAGTGGCGGGTGCCTCGAGAGCGCCGTGGTGAGCACGGCCACCCACCCTCCCCACGCCGGACCCCTCTTCCTCCTCGCTGTCGCTGTCGCTGCCGCCTCTGCCTCTGCCTCTGCCTCTGCCTCTGCCACCGCGGGCCGCTGGCTCTGCTGAGTGAGCGAGGATGGGCACGCAGTTACCCGCCCGACTCGGCGCCGCCTTGAGCGGCTTAGAAAGCGAGGATGGGCACGCAATTGGGCTCAAACCCGTTGTTATCGCGGGTTTCGTGCAGGCACGAACTACGATGCTCCGCGTTGAGAAGAAGGAACTCCTCTTGTAATTGATCGAGAGGCTGCTGCGCGGGCGGCGGCGCCTCGAGCTCGAGCTTGGCGGAGATATGGGCTGTGAAGGCGGCGCGCAGCTCCTCCTCCTCCTCCTCGTCCGGTCCGGGCTCCGGCTCACTCGGCATCCCTCGTTTCGCGCGGCGCGTGGGCGTGTCAGGCTGCTGCGTACCCTCCATCTCCTCCATGCTACTCTCGCGGCTACCTGCCTGGTCGGCAGCAGAGGCGCTCTGGCGGCGTGCGGCGTAGCTGCTACGCTGCGGAGAGCTCGCGGGCGTGCGTATCGCTGAGAAGAGCATCGCCGAGCTCAGCCCTCTCTTCTCGCGCTCCGCATCGTCATCGAGGGCCAGCGCAAAGAGAGACGCTTCACTCCATTGCTGCTTGCGTGCCACATTGCTAGAGGCGGCGGCGTCCAGGGCGGGCGGGGAGCGGCCGTCGTCCGGGCTCGCGGGCGAGGACGTGCCCGAGCGTGGCGACGCGGGCGACAAGGGCAGCTGGATGTTGATTCCGGTGAGGAAGTTGCTAGGGTCGCCGAAGAAGGCAGCAGACGTGCCGAGGCTACGGTCGCCCGGCACGATGGCACGCTGCTTGGCACGCTTGCGTGCGAGCTTCTCGCCGTCCTCGTCCCTCGGCACCATCAGCAGGCACTTGCGGTTGATGCACGCCTGCTTCTTGATGCCTGCGAGGGGCGGCGTGCACACCACGTCAGGCGAGAACTCCACGTCAGCCACGGCAGTGCCTTGGGCAAGGTGTTCCCCTGGATGACGCAGGTACACAGGGACTGCCACCCATTTGGTGACAAGCAGCTGGCCGCAACGCTCGGCAAAGCGGTGGCGGCTGTGCGAGGGTAGAGCGCGCACCCGGCCCGCCAAACTTGGGTTTGTCTTGGCAGTTGTAGCAATTGCCGCAGTCCTGCGCAGAGAGCAAGGCATGACGTTTCGGCAGTCTTGAGCGAGTGCCATCATTGGGTTTCCCGGAGAGCAGCCAGCCTAGCCAGGCGAGCAGCAGTATGTGCGCCCTCAGGCCGATGGAGGAGCGTTCTGAAGCTGCGTGGATGGCCGCGCTGGCCACCGAGCGTGCGCGCGCAGCACCACACGCAGAGATTGCAGGTTCTGGTGAGTGCGGCAGCCATAGGTGCGCTCGCACCGTCGACTTGCAGTTGATGCACTTGCCGCAGCGCGCCAGGCGCTTGTCCTTCTCTTTGTCTGCTTCTTTTTTCTGGGACACTCCGCCCGTAGACTTCGGCGCTGGAGTCTCCATCGCCTCAAGTACGCAAAGGTTGCGACACGTGTTGAGGAGTCGGAGCTTCGTGAAGTTGAGAGCTTGGGTTCCCTCGTAAACATGCATCTGGACCGGATTTCCCAAATATGGCCGAGCGGTCTCATTCTGACAACCACAGATGACCTCTCGTGCCGGTATACCACCCGGAGTTTTTGAACGGTATTCCGACAGAGCGCCGCTCCGCGTGCACGCGAGCAAAACTATTTTGGGGAAACGAGGACAAGTCAGGAAGGACGGCGTGCGGGCAAACGCAAGGTAGGCTGGGGCGGCGGCAGACTCGTTGGTGGCCCTTCTTCCGTCATCACGCACAGTCTACCTCATAGCGCGCTTCTGCTGTTCTGCTGGCGCGGCAGCTCAAGCACAAACCAGGCTAACCACGCCGAGCCACAGCGTGTTTGGTCATCTGATTGGAGATTGCCACGCCGCCCCACAAGCCGATGAATGCCCAGCGTGAGAACGGGAAGGAGGACTGCGAGCCCTATTGGGAGGAGGACAAGAACGGCGAGGAGGATGTGGAAAAGGAGCTGGCGCTGGGCAGACGAGCAGACGAGCAGACGAGCATCCTTGCGGAACGCATTCCCGCTTCTGCAGATGGAGATGGAGCCATTTCGATTCCGCGAGGATCGTCGTCGCGGTTCTCGCGCATGAGCAACCTCAGCAGGCGCACACCAGTCGCGCCAGCACGCGTATTCGACCGCAAAGACATTCCATCGGCGGTTCGGCTGCCGTCTCCACTGCGTGTGCCGTCCCCGCTCGCGGTGGCAACCTTGACGTCTCCACTGCGTGTGCCACCAGACAGCAACATCGTGCTATACGATGAACACGTGCTGCGGCAAGTGCACCAATTGCAAATCGACACGAGATGTCGCTGCACAGGTTGGCTGCTATTGCTCCTCGTGGTTCCTTCGGCCACAATCCAGCTTTTGCGTGCCTACGATGTGGGCATCGAGCTGGACTTCAAGAACATGCCGCCTGCACATCCCCCAGTACCACCGCCGTCTCCGCCCCCATCTCCGCCCCCACCCAACCCGCCGCCGGCTCCGCCGCCCAGTCCGCCACCAGCACCGCCGCCGCCGTCAACACCGCCATCACCACCGCCACCAACACCGCCACCGCCTTCACCACCGCCACCCATGCAACCACCGCCACCTTCACCGTCACCACCGCCACCAACACCGCCACCGCCGACAACACCGCCGTCACCACCGCCACCATCACGGCCGCCGCCGACAACACCGCCATCACCACCGCCACCAACACCGCCACCACCATCACCACCGCCACCCATGCCACCGCCACCACCATCACCGCCATCACCACCACCACCAACACCGCCACCACCATCACCACCGCCACCCATGCAGCCGACGCCACCATCACCGCCGCCGCCGTCAGCACCGCCACCATCAACGCCGCCGCCATCACCACCGCCACCCATGCAACCACCGCCACCATCACCGCCGCCGCCGTCAACACCGCCACAACCACCGCCGCCGCCACCGCCTTCTCCACCACCGCCGCTGCCGGCACCGTCGCCGCCACCCTTGCCGCCGCCTCCACCATCACCGCCCACCTCACCTCCTCTGCCTCCTCCCCCCGCATCGCCGCCACCCATGCCGCCGCCACCGTCGACGCCGCCACCGACAGCACCTCCTCCTTCGCCGCATCCGCCCAACCCTCCACCTCCACTACTGCCTCCGCCCGCACCACCGCCGCCCTCGCCTCTTCCGCCCGTTCCACCGCCGCCTGCACCTCCTTCGCCGCCCCAACATCCGCCAGCGCCGCCGCCGTTGCCACCCAGCACTTATGTGATGGTGCTGGCCATGTGGGGTCGCGAAAAAGCTTCGATGCTCCACTCGATCGTCAGCACCGAGCACATCCTCATCGGAGCTGCAGGCGAGCTGGCTCACGTATTATTCGTCCATCGCCGAGAATTGTTGCAATCGGCCATCGTGCTGGGCGTGAGTCTGCTGCTGTGGCTGTTGCTGTGGCTGTGCTTAGAGACGGTACGACGATATGCAGAGCGGCGCGAGCTCGAGCGGCGGTCGGCTGGGTCAATCGTACGGTTTGTGGGCGCAATCATCGCGCGCCGGAAGCGGAGGCGACAGCATGAGGAGAATCTGCGGCTCGAAGAGGCAGCCGCAAAGGCGGAGGCGGAGCGGCTGACGCGGGAGAAGGAAGAGGTGGAGTGGCGGAAGATGCTCCAGCGCCGCGAGGAGGAACGCCAAAAGAAGCTGAATGGGCCCTTTTCACACGCGTATGACCCCACTTCGCTGCCGTCAGTACGCTCCCAACAGGTCGCTCTCGGTACGCTGCCGGCAATACGCAAGCAATACGAGCGCCTCACGCCATACGGATATCAAGATGGGTATAGAAGACTGCAAGAGACATAATCATATCGACAGATACGACCTTACGAACCGCCGAACGAGCATACGCATCGCATACCGGCATAGGCGTCTTGCCTAGGCTTAGAAAAATCTAACCACCAGTGGCGGGTCAAATACGCGACACGCGCCAACGCAAGACCGAGCGTGGACCGCTTCGTCAGTCGTACTGTCCCCAACCGCCGCGGCGGTCGAGCCGTCCGGTCCCGAATCCCGTGCGCGGTGCCGGTCGCGCGCTCCCGCGGCGCTCGCGGTCGAGCGTCCTCCGCTCTGCGCTCTCGAGCGGAGCGAAGTTACGTTACGTTATTGGGCCCGATATCCAGAGGTTCATCCACACCCCAGGTCCTGAGTGGAGTCCACACGACGTATCCCGCGCCTCTCGCATCGCCGGTCGAGTTCGCCGTTCCCGGTCCTTAAACAGCTCGGCTGTACGCGACGGTAAGTTGGTAACCGCGTAACCCTCTCCTTCGACACAATGACGGATTCACTGACACGGAGTCTTCACGCCCATCGTCAGAGCTGCCAGACGCGGCGCACATTGCTACTCATGAATTGCACCGCCATAGTGGGCGAGAGGATGTAGCGCATCAGCACATAGGCCACGTAGTTGAGCCATCCGGGCACCGCGAGGGGGCCGCACTCGTTGAGGCCCAGAAGAGGGGGGAGCGCAGGTAGCCAACGGGTACGCAACATGGCCCGCAGCGCGCAACGTGCAACTTCCTCCGCCTGCATCGGAACCGCAAGCGATTGCGTCGCGGCAGGCGTCGCGGCAATAAAGTTCGGCGTGTAGATGGCGCCGGCTGCACAAACGCGTACCGTGACACCATTGGGCGTCAGTTCAGACCACAGGCCCTCAGCAAGCGACGTTGTGAAAGCCTTCGAGGCGGCGTAGGTGGCTGCCGCCGCGTGCCCGTGAAATCCCGACATGGAGCTCATCAGCAGCAGTCCGCCGCGACGCTTCTTCGCGAGGCGAGGCGCGAGCAGCCTGCAGCATCTCACGAGCCCGGCGCAGTTCAAGCTCACAATCATCTCGAGCTGATCGATTGGAGTCTCGCAGAAGTCGCCTTTGGTTGAGAACGCAGCGTTGTAGACGAGCAGTCCCACGTCACGAGTCGCGGTCGCGTCATCGAGCCTCTGCACCGCAGCCTCGGTGGACAGGTCCATAGGCAGTGCTGCCACCGAAATGCCGTGTGTCTTTTCGAGCGCAGCAGCAAGGGAGGCCAGCGGCGCTTCGCGCCGTGCGATGAGGATGAGATTCAAACCGTGCGAGGCCAGCAGATGCGCGAAGGCAGCGCCAAGTCCCTCGGATGCTCCAGCGACGATGGCCCAAGGGCCGAATTTGGTGACGACATCGCACATTGAAGTCCGTCGTCTCCACCGCTCGCGAGCCGTAGCCAGCCGTTTCGAGCTTCGCCGCGACAGCGCGCGAAGGCGGTTGTCGGCTTGCTGAGGGCCGCGCTCCGGCGCGGCGCGAGGCCGTGTTCCGGCTCTCCTCGTCTCTCACGCTAGTCGCGGCTGCGTTCGCGCGAGGCGCGCGCGCTTTCTGCCATCATGTGCGCGTGCGTGCGCTTGGTGCCATCTTGTGCGCGTGGCAGCTTGCAAACCTTGTTGTTGCCGTCAATCGGATCACCGTTCTCCGTCACCGCGTGCGCTTCGCAGGCGTGACGACAGCACGTGGAGCATGCCGCGACGGGCGCCATCAGAAGTCGCCCGGCTTTTCATCGTACGCTTCAACATGCTACAGAACCTAACTTCACATTCGTACACGGTCTCCGGCACGGCTGTTCTGGCAGTTTCGTGATCGTGATCGCATCTCTGTTCGCCGCCGCCACCGTCGCCGCCGCCACCGTCACCGCCGCCATCGCCACCTCCGCCTCCGCCCAGAACCAAAACGCAACAGAGTCCGTCTGCGCCATGTGATCACTGCTCTTCACTCTCCGTCGCGCGGCTGCGTTTGCGCGAGGCGCGCGCGCTTGGTGCCATCATGTGCGCGTGGCATTGCTTGCAAACCTTGTTGTTGCCGTCGATTGGCTCGCCATTCTCCTTCACCGCGTGCGCTTTGCACGCGTGATGAAAGCACTTGGAGCACGACGGGCACCACCAGAAGCCGCCCGGCTTTTCATCGCACTCGCAGCAGAAAAACTTCCGGCGCGGGGCGGCGGGCTCGTCGTCGTCGTCCTCCTCCTCCTCGCTGCTGCTCGCTGCGTCCTCTTCGTCATCCTCATCCTCAGTCGCAGGCTCACTGCCATCCTCAGCTGCAGGCTCGTCAGGTGCGGCGGCGGTGGCGGCGGTGGCGGCGGCGGTGGCGGCACCAACTCCACCACTGGGCATCGCATGGACGGGCGCAGCGGCCGTACGTGTACGCGCGATACGCTTGAGCTGCTGCCGTGCGGCCACCGCGGCTGCCGTCACAGCAGGCGGCGCAGCAGGCGACGGCGCCTCCTGATTGAGGGTGGCGAGCAGCAGGCGCTTGAGCTGCTGCCAACTCTTCCCTTTCAAATCGCTCGCGACGCTGCCGCGTGCGCACAGCTGCCCGCGGATCAGGGTGAGGCGCTCGTTGCGTGGCCTCGAGGGGAGCTCGTCGATGCGGCGGAGGTCGTTGGCATACTTATCAAACAGCTCAGCTGCAGAGATCTTTGGCGGCGACTTCGCAGCCGCCGTCACGCGTCGCTGCTTGCCGACCTCGGTGAGGTCCCAGTCAAACAGGGTCGTCCACGGTCCAAACTGCCGGCCCTCGACCGCCTTCAGCCCGGCACGAGCATTGAACAGCGAGCGGTCTGGGCACGGGGACAGACCCCATTGCAGCATGCGGGCATCGGTTGCAATCATGATGATCTGCAGGTTGGCTATAGAGCGCATCGGCTGCCCCGCCACGCCCACTGGTGGCACCTTCTTCAGCACCTCCGTCGCAAGCCCCTCGTGCGTGAGCGCTTCGAACCATGCCCTCTGCGCCCCATCCGAGCGCTCGTCACTGTAGCCGACTGCCTTTTTTATGTTTGGCGTTGTGCGCAGGACATACCAGACTTTGTGCAGCCGATAAACCGCTGCGGGCAGCAGCCGAAAGACTTCGAGGGCAATCCGGCCCTCGTGCACAAACGGCTCCACGAGAGGCCCGGTGTACCAGGCCCACTGCACTGCAAGCTTCAGCCCGAGCTCCTCCGTGAGGCCGTGAATCCCCGGTGTAGTGTCACCGCCCATTAAGATGAGAGCCGCCGCCACATGCGCGCAGCGGACGCGCCGGGCACCCATCTCACCCAGGGTTCCGGCGGGGATAGCGCGGGTTAGGACTTCTGAGGTAGCGACCGCGGTAACAAACTCGTTCATGCTCCAGTACTTTTCCGCCTGCGGGGCCGTGCGATCGACAGATGCCACCATGACGTGGCCTATGTTTGGGGTCACTGAAGGAGTCGTGAGGCTGCTGGGAAAGAGGAGACGTGGCAGCAGGACGAGCGCCGCCTCCTTGAAGTCAGTATCGCTAATGTAAGCAAGAAAGTGGGCACCTGCACTCACCTCCTCCAGTGCATGCCTCCATAGCTGGTCTTCGCCCTCTGCGTTATCGGAAATCTCGCCCATCGAGATCTCAACTTTAGGCTCCACGCCTCTCCGATCGTGAGCGTGACGGGTTCCTAGCTGCCCTCCAGTCACTGCTGGTGCTGCCGACGGCGGTCGGACTCGTATAGTGATGGGCCGAGTAGGGTGGGCCCCGACACCATGCACCGTGAGCTCGCAGCCGCTTGGCACTATCGAGGGCTTGTACAGCTGCGAACTGCGACCAAGCGCCTTCCCGATCGTGAGTAGCGCCGCCTCGCGACCCCCAAAGAACTTATCGAGCAGAGCAGCCTTGAGACTCTGCGAGACCTCGCCCAAGTCAAAATCGCTTTCATGAAGCTTGCCGCCCGCTCGCTCCAGCCTTGCCTTCTCCTCTGATGTGAGCTTGGCAAACGCCTCGGAGGCCCTGGAATAGAAGGTGACCCACTTGTACGGGTTCAAATCACCAGCATCGAATACATAGTAGCCACGAGTGAAACTGTTGAAGAGCGGCGTCACTCGACGCTGGAATGCATACTTAATCTCTTCGAGGCCCGACCGCTTTCCGGCGTCATCAGCAAGGGGAGCATCATGAAGCATGCGCGCATCTCCAAATCCATCGACGCCAAAGGCGTCGCACATGATCTCGAGGAGGCCATCGGAGCTCAGCAACACGTTTCGGCGGATGTCACCATCGAGTGGTTCGAGGTTGAGCGAGACCCCATCGCCTAGAGCCCAGGGCTTGATGCCAAATAGCTCAACAATGGCGGGCCACGCCTTTGCCTTTGCAACGTTGAGCGTCGGTACCCAAATTCGAGTGCCATTCAGCACGTGGGTGCTCGGTGAGCCAACATCCCACGGCCCAAGCAGGACGCCGCCTTTTCCGAGTGCCCACCTTGCCTGCTGCTGCTCTCTAAGCACCTTAGCGGCGGCCTGGACCACCTTCCGTGGCACCGGAGCAATTGAGATTGGCGCCTCTCTCTTCGTTGAAGAGGCTGGGACCTGGAAGCGAAAGCCCTTATCTGCATTGAGAAAGTCGCCTATCACATGGCGTCGTAGCCGATCGTGCATCTCCTCCCGCAAGCGCAAAACATCTGTATTTTCCATAGCCTCCGCCGTGAATGGATTGAGCAGCTTCGCCGCCTGCTGCTCCCGCAGCTTCTCAACGTCCGTCTCTCCCGTCAACTGCGATAGCTGTGCCATTTCATGGCGGTAGCAACTGCCCACCGTTGATACCTGGAGCTCTGTTGTCGCCCCCAGACGTGACAGCTTCAGAGCCAGAGTGATCGTCCCATCAGAACGAGCACATACGTTTGCAAAGACGTGTCTTGGGGGGACAGCTAGAGAGACGCGAATCGAGCTCAGCCCGCTGCTCGTTTCGAGCACTATTTAGGTGGAAGCAGAGAATCGATGATCCCAGGTCAGCAGGATTCGCGAGAGCTTGCGATTGGGAAGGGGAGCGAGATGGGAGGTTCGAGTTTGAATGACTCACGTGAAGCGAGCTCGAGCTGGCGGCTCACAGCAAGCTCTCGCGTAATCACCGAGCCCAGCCGAGATTCGATGGTAAGGAGTAGGGCCGCTGCGACGGCTGGTTGCTGCTGCAGACGCCTCGCTGCGGCGCTGGCCTGATCAAGCTTATCCGGGCGCACCCCGCCAACCATCGCACGGAGCTCTTCTCGCACCATCTGCAGCGCCTCCACCGTTGCGGCACTTCGTGCCGCCTCTCGGTCGGTAAAGTGCCCCCCCTCCATATCGCGCTTCAGAACCTTGATCAGAAATCGCTCCACGGTTTCATCGTTAAAGTAGTTGGCACCGCCGAGTCGCACCCAAAGGTTGTTGGCCCACCAGGCGAATTTCTCTTCTGAGAGCAACAGCTTTGCCCGGATCTCGCGACCAAAGCAATCCACGTAGAGGTGGTGCCGTCCGCTCAGCAGCAGGAGCTGCAAGCCGTGTTTGAGGGAGGCGAGGACGAGAGGGCATGCACTCTCGGGCTTGAGCTCACCAGCAATCGTGCGCCCGCGCGCTGCGTCAGCGAGCATCACTGAAGGCATCACGAGCGTCTCCATCACAAACTCGTAAAGGGCAAACGAGACCGAGTTCGCACGCAGGGATTCGATCGATTGCTTTGAGCACAGGTCGGCTCGTAGGGCACGCCATGCCACGAGGAGACGCCCAAAAAGCAGTTGCACGAGGAGCCAGTAGCCCTCTTTGACCTCAACGATGTGCGACTTGACGCGCTCGAGTCCAGGGAGTGCCTCGAAGATGAGTCGATCGAGAAGATCAGGAGCAATCTGGAAGGCGCTCCTCTGCAAATAGATGACTGCGTGCATGATCCCCAGGTCGAATGTCTCGTCGAAGACGCCGGTCATCTCAGCGTCGAGGGAATCGAGATGGCGCTGCCAGATGGTGCGCACAGAGTCGTCAAGGCCTCCCTTAGCAATCAATGCATCCAGGCCGCGCCTTTTCTGCTCTCGTTGGGCAACGAGGCTCTTCAGCATTCGCTCACGAGCTGCCCATTCATTTGCGTGAAATTGTTGGTCAGCCGAGCAGCTTAACGTCTTCTGTACCTTGCTCAATGACGCCCAAAGCTGCTCATCACGAGTCCGTAGATCATCGAGGAGCAGCCGCCCGACGGACATGCAAGCCTGAGTTACGCCCAGATCGGTCGCTTTTTGAAGCACGGGTGCGATGTAAACGAGGCTGTCGCTAAACTTGCCGCGCACTTGGCGGTTGAAAGGCAGCGATGTCTGTGGCGCTGGCGATTGCGTGGTGGCTGCTGTGGACCGATGAGGCGACGGGGGGCATCCTGTGGCCTTGGGCCGTTTTGGAGATGGCTCGGGCGCCGATGGCTCAGGCGGCGTAGCTGATGAGCCTTCATCAGCAGATTTCGCGCTCGAGCCATCGCTCGAGCCGTGAGAGGGAGCGTACTCCTCGTCACTTTCGCGCTGTTCGCCATCGTCGCTAGAGTCATCTTCTTCGTCTCCTTCATCTTTATCGATGCGAGCTTCACGCCGGCGAGCCTTTCGCACTTCAGTTGCTTGCCGCGTCCATTTATTATATTGTGAGTAGCCGTTGGCATGGTTGAGGTCGAGGGCAGACTCTTCCATACGCTGCCCTGGCAAGACGAGCAGCCGCCGCGCTAGCTCCATGCGATTCGGTGCCGGCGCAAGCTCGGTGCTCTCAACAAGAGCAAGCTCCCAGAGTTCTCGGTCCTCGGGTTGCACCATGTCACCCTGCCCAATGATATAGGTGGGCAGCTGGCCGACGTTGCCGTCCTGATCCCGAACTAAACAGATTGTATCGTGCGGCTCACACGCAAGCAGGGTGAGCAGTTGACGCTCACTGACAGCGATGGCCGAAGGCAGGTGCACCGATGGTTTGTAGTCGCATATCGCTCGTGCCGATCGTCGAGGTGGCGAGAGGAGCGTGTCTCGTACTTGTCTGAGATCGAAGGCGCCGCGCGGCCGCTGCGGCCGGTCACGCTTCCGACGGCCTTCTCCACACGCGTCCACGTCCATTGCAGTTGGTGGCGTTCCGAGAGCCTGACACTCAAGGGCGGGACCGAGAGCGCGAGCGCTGTGGATAATGGAGGTCGCGAGCCCCCCCTTGGTGCGTCGGAGGAGGGCGGCGCGGCTGATGGTAGACGCGCCTGCAGCGCTGCGGCGATCGATGGATGCTGCGGCTGCGTCGTAGAATGCCCACCAAGACGCTTGCGCGGCGACCTCAGAGGCGGAGTGCGGCTCGAAGTGCTCCAGGTCGAGGCTCAAAAGGGCGGGCGGGCACGTTGACCTGGGCGGCACTGGCGACGGTGATGGCGGCCCGAAAGGAAAGGGCGATGGCGGCGGGGCACGATCACGGGTCGCAATGAGGGCGACGAAGTGGAGGAGCTTGCCGACGTCACAGTTATCAAAGCGCAGCGTCCACCCATCGCCCTCCTTCATCCATTCGATGAGGCGTTTGATGCGATTCTCCTGTGCACCCTCCTGCACGTTGAGCAGCCACTGGCGTGAGAGCTCCTCGTTTGGCACAATCTGGAAGGAGAGGAGATACTGCGTCAGCTCGGACACGTTCACCGCGGCGCGCACAGCGATCCCCAGATGCGTCTGCAGCGAGAGCAGCAACTTGGGCTCGAGCGAGTGAAGGATGCAGATCTCACGCATCATGGATCCGTTGAACCGGTTGCGGAGATATGTTGAGGTGAGCGTCTCGCAATCCTCGCGCTCGCGTTGCGACGACGTGCCCGTAATAGACATGAGGATACGCGCGGTCAGGCGCTGCGCGAGCTCCGGCAGCATGTTGGCGCCGCTCGGCAACGGCAAGCTCATGCAGCACTCGGCGAGCCGGTGGCGCTCCACGCCGAGAGCTGCGTGTGCAAGGAGATTGAATTCATAGGGCAGCACGCGTTCGATGAAGGCGATGAATTGCAGCGAGTTCGCGCCCGTTGCCTCAAAGGCACCGCGCGTGGCATCCCACGTGTCATAAAGTCGGCCAAGCATCTCGGGCGTGATCACCGCCGCGTGTGCAAGAGGACGCGCCAGAGCCTGGCGCCACGTTGAGAAGCTAAAATCCGACATGGGCTGGAACTTCGATCGATCCAGATCACATATCTGGTCAAAGGCTCGGGTGGCGGGCTCGGCGACGGCCGCGTCGCTCCGAATAGCACCTGAGAGACCGTCGTGAGAGCGACCTTCTTGCCTGAGCCCGCCCAGATGAGCTGCCAGCTGATCTTCGGCCATCTTGACGGCGAGTCTTTTGCTCTCGAGTGCTGCCTCCGCCTCGGCGAGCTCGGCCTGCCGGTGCTGAGCTATCTTCGTGGCATCTGACAGCTCCTGCTGAGCCCGTAAGACCGCCTCGCGTGCCGCCGATTGTGCCGGCTGCTCAAGCCGGTTGAGCAGCAGGAAGAGGTCGAAGGCCAAGCAACCACACGCCGCGCACGCGACATTGGCCATGACCGTCCGTACGATCGGCGGCGCCTCGATGCATTTCCAGCCGCTCTTCTCCTTGTCGGTGTTCCCCGGGTGCAGGAGCCGTTCGAATTGCCGGAGCTCGGATGTGTTGTTTGGCGTGAACGGCATCGCATCACTGGCGAGCCCAGCACGTAAGCAGGCGGCTTCGCGCGCGTCGAGGAACTGCTTGGGTTTGCCCACGACCACGACAATCGCACCCGACGCGTGCTGCAGGTACTTGATATTTTCCAGGAGCTGCCACCCGTTTGTCTCCGTTCCAGCGTTGATCACATACTTGTTGAAGTAGGCGGGCCGCAGGCCATGAGCACGGCAAAAGTTGCCCTTGGCTGTCGTCTCGTTGAGCACAAAGTGCAGAATACCCTCGGGGCTGACGACCTTGAGCAGTCCGGCCATGCGAGCGCGCGGGCGAGGGCGAGCGCCGGAAGACGAAGAGTCGCCAACATAGCCACGGACGACGCACTTTCGTTACGGCCGTACAGTACGGCGCTTAGCGCCGCGCTGAGCGCTCGCAAGTTCGACATACCGTGCACTGTACGGCGAGGACCGGTACGAAATATGCGAACCCTCTCAGCCGTACCGGGACTCATACGCTGTATTCTAATACTGGACCGATACAGATGCATCCGACACCAGGACAACTGCACACTGCTGTAGAGCTGGAGACGAGTCGTGAACCTGACGACACTCGGCGACAGAAATGCATGACACTGATTGCAAACTGGTGGATGGGCGCCGTCAGAAGCGAAAACTGTCGATTCAATCTGCGACGCCTGAGCCAGAACGCGCTGGTAAGGGCACGCGGAGGACGCTCCGCTCGCTCTCACTCCGCAGCGCGCCCGAGCTGCCACGGCGTATCGGCACGGCCGAGCGTGCAGCACGCTACGCGTGCACGCCAAGCTAGCGATGGCTTCCTGCCCTGATGGTAGCCTCGAAATCTGGCCTGTGACAGGCAGCACAGTCACGTCGGCACGAGCGGTCACGGTGAGGAGGCTCTTGGGATAGGAAAAGGTGCGAGAAGCACGCGTGGCAGCGCGGCGTGGCAGCGGCACCTAAAGGTAAAGCACGCGCGCCTCGTCCTCGGCGCGCTGCGCAGCCCAAGGCAGATCTTCCTTCTCTGTGAAGATCAGCCTCCGGAGTGATTGAGGTTTTACGGTGGCTGCACGGTGGCCATGGTGACTGCGCGAGCGCGCGCGCTGGCTATGGCGTGCGTCGGTGGGTCCGGCCGGCCGGGGCGCGCGTCGGCGGGCGATTTACTGCGTTGCAGCGCGCGCGAGGGCGAGCGGAAGAGAGAAGCTTCGCCGCGACAACGACATTTTGGCTACGGCTCGCGAGCGGAAGAGACGGTGCCTGCGAAGTGCGTTCCGACGACCACTCACTCCCACGAGGCTGTTCATACCCGGTAAAAAGACACCGGGGGGAGCCGGGACACACATACCCGGTACTCGGGAGCTCACTCGGAAACGATGGTAGGGCACGCAGGCAGTGTGAACTCGGTCGCTTATTCGGAATCTATGGTACATTGTATGGTACCGGTACTGTAGGACTCGCAGGAATACCGGGTAGTTTTGCAGCTGGCATAGCTTCGTGTGTTTATTGTGTGCATCTTAGTTCAGTTCAGTTCAGTTCAGTTCAGTTCAGTAAACATGCAAAAGTATTGGAGTTTCAGGCTGAGGTCGCTCTCTTGACCTTCCCCACCCCCAACCGCATAAAGGCCGATTGACGAAAAAGGGCGAAAACGGAAAAAGACTTATTCGACCCGGTCCTGTACTTTCGTGCAAACTTCCTATGCTTTCCTTCCCAGCCTGTCGCTGACGGACGAGACGCAGATGCTGGTCTTCGTGGTCAGTGCAACTGCCCTCTCTGGCGCTACCGGTCTGGATGGCGCGCGGCTCACGTCGTCGACACTGGCAGCATCGAGTAGCTTTCCGGGCGCGGCAACCTCTTCAACTCCGGCCTTCTCCGACCGCACGCGCATCGGCACGCTCGACGTTCCAAGACTGGCCATCGGCACAATCGGATGGACGCCCGAGGATGAGGCGGACTCCGCACGCTTCGCCGACGTTGCCCGGGCGGCGACTGCCGAGGGCCTCGACCTCTTCGACACCGCCGAGCGCTATGGTGCTAAGGGCTCCGCGCTCATCCCGGCGGCGCTCGCTTCCCTTGGGCTGCCAGTGGACAAGGGCTACCTCGGCGGCGACACCGAGAGCCGCCTGGGCACGTGGATGGGCGGTCGCGGCAACGTGATGACCAAGTTTGCACCCACCCCGTGGCGCGGCGACGCTCAGTCGGTCGTCGACGCGTGCCGCGGCTCGGCCAGCCGGCTTGGGTGCGAGAGCGTCGCGCTGATGCAGGTGCACATGCCCGACATCATCCAGCCGTTCAAGGCGTTCGGGATCGAGAACCGGCGCGAGGAGGCGCACTGGGACGGCCTGGCTGAGTGCTACCTAGAGGGTCTCGCCGCCAATGTAGGCGTCTCCAACTATGGCCCGACGCTGCTCGCGCGCTGCCAGGAGCACCTCGCCAAGCGGGGCGTGCCACTCGCGTCGAACCAAATCCACTTCAATCTGCTCTACCAGCGTCCTGGCGCGCTCGCGACGGTAGCCGCGTGCCAGGAGCTCGAGGTCGCGTGCCTCGCCTACTACCCGCTCGCGATGGGCCTACTTACAGGTAAGCTCACCCCCTCGGGCTTGCGTGGGCGCAGCGACTTGCGCAGCCGTGAGTTGCTGCGCTACCTTGAGGGAGGGATGGGCGGTGGCTTCCCGAACACGGCAGGCGACATCCCCGACGGCGGCATCCGGCCGTTGCTCATCGCGCTGCAGGAGGTGGCCGCTCGCAACGGGCGCACGCCCGCACAAGTCTCCCTCAACTGGATCATCTGCAAGGGAGCTCTGCCGATCGCGGGCGCCAAGTCGGTGCTACAGCTGCGCGAGAATGCGGGCGCGCTCGGCTGGCGCCTCTCGGCCAGCGACGTGGCGCTGCTCGACGCGGCGGCCGCGGCCCTCCCTTTCAACTTTCGAGGCACCGGCTTCCAGACCGCGGACTCGAAATTCGTCGGGTATGGTTTCGAGCGATGGCGCCTCGACTGAGGGAGATTGCACGAGATACTCGCGAGAGCCGGTGGCACCCGCACCGGCAGCAGGTGCGAGGTGAGGTCGACGCTCGGGTGGCAGGCGGATCAGTCCTGCTGAGCATGACTAACATACGCGCATGGAAATTGGCAGCTCCTGCATGCATATGTACTGCTCTGGAGCATTGCCGTAGCTAAAGCATGGCCCAGCATGGCCCAATTTAGATTTTTGGTGTTGAAGAAATATTAACACGGCGACCGCAACGACGTTCCCGGGACATTCACATTCACACGTTGATCAGCAGCAGCGGGACGTGTCAGTCGATCTATCACAGTCTCCTAAGACCATCAAATGCGTGCGCTCCCTCTGTCGCTCCGTGCGGCCGCACGCGAGCTCGGCCGCCTGCCCGAGGTGGCCGACGCAAGACGTCTGCTCGCCTCAAATGACGTGGCGGGCGCGCTCCGCAACCTGCGGCGTGCCGTGCAGATCGTCGAATATGTGCCGATGCCGCCACTTCGGCTCGCTGCGTTGGGAACGCTCGCTCAGGTGCTGCGCGTGAAAGGCTCATCTTCAGAAGAGGCCAAAACTTGGGCTGGAGCGGTAGAGCTCAGTGCTGGGGCACCCGACGACGGTGCCGCTACTATGCGATTGCACGCGCTCAGCGGGGCAGCAACTTGTGCGCTACACCGGGCAGAGCCAGTGGCTGTGTTGGGCCACTGCGCGGCAGCGAGCTCTCTTGCGTCGACACCGCTGTGGAAGCACACATTCGGCCTGCATTCGGCGCTCGCACAGCTGCAGCGAGGCTCCGTACTTGATGCGTCGGCGATGCTCGAGGAGCTCGAGCGACGGGAGGCGGACATGCCCTCGCCCACCGGCATGGCTGCGGACCCCGAGGGTGAGGCGCTCGCCGCATGCGCGGAGGGCGTGCAGCTGCTGCGAGGCGACGCCCTGGCGATGGCAGGCGACACCGAGGCTGCTCGGGCACGCTGGATGACGCTGCTGCCCACGTCCGATGCTCCGAACGCGGACGCGGCGGCAGCGTCTGCCACCAATGGCACGTCCGCTGCTGCGAAACGCGCGCGGGCTCTGCGCGAGGTCGCGGCGCGCTGCCGTGTGGGGCGTTCGCTGCTCACGCCGGGCGCTGCTCTGGATGCTCCTCTCGCACGCACCCACCTCGTCCGCGCGCTTGACGTCTGCGAGAGTGAGCTCCCAAGGGAGGCAGGGCTCCACGCATCCACCTTAGGCGAGCTCGCGGCGCTCTTTGCGAGCCAGGGAGAGTTTGTGGCAGCGGAGGGGCTCTACCGCAGTGCGCTGGATCCGCTGACGAGCGGGCGGCCGACCAGTGCCGCCGAGGCCGCGCAGCTCCTCACACCCGCCCATGCATTCGCCGAGCTCCTGGGGAGACTCGAGTTCAACGGCAAGCCCCGCGTGAGTGAGGCCGATCGGCTCAGGGCCCTCGCGGCCACCCTGCACGCTGTGTATCCAGAAGCTCTGCCGGCCGGCCGCGAGTGGCGTGGCCTCGAGCCGTGGTATGCGAGCACGTGCGAGGTCGACTGGCTCGGTGAGTGCGCGGCGGGCGGGCTCTGATCGGCCCGACCCCGCGCTGGACGCTCCACGCGTGGTCTCCACCGTCGCCACGCCACCTAGTCGCTAGTATCGTAAAACCGCTCAGCTAACCGTTCTCACGACGCCAAGAGTCCGAATATACTGTTCAATGTACCGGTACCATCCAACATCGTCTCACAACCGAACCGATTTGACCACTGATGGATTTCGGGCTAGGGATGTGTTCGCACCATCCCATCCGACGCTGCCAAAGTGCCACGTGTTTGAATGGAATGGCCTTCGAGGCGTTAGAACGTGGCCATTGCTCATCGTCAGCGATGTGTGTGCCCCCTCGGTGGCCCACTTGGGATTGCGGACCGTTTGATGGCCCAAGCGGTGGCGTTCCTCAAGTCGCGCGTCCTGCGCGCGCTGGCGCTCTGCGAGCGAAAAGTCGCGAGGAGCATCCGCCGCCATGCCCAAGCGCGCTGCGGTGACCGAAAGTCGCCTCGCTTGATCGTTTCGCAATTGACCAGTCGGTACGTCCCTGCCATCATGGAAGCCCAGCCGTGCGTAGGCGTCCTTGCTCATTGCTTCCCTCCTCGAGCGCTCCTCAGCCGGGTATGATGTGCGCTCCTCCAAAAAGCCAAGCCTTGAGCGGCTCTCTCGGCCTAGAAACGCCGCATTTTCGCGACTCTGATGCGGCTCTGTTGTGATCGTTCGCTGCTCCAACCAGCCGAGATTCCCGCGCGCCGCATCCATCATATTCTTGATCATTGAGCGCTGCTGCGCGGACGACTCCGTTCGGGGCTCATTAGCATACAGCCGGAGGCCATTCATGATCGCCGTTTCTCGCGTAGTCCTACCAATCGTCGCATCTTGGCGCATCTGCTTCCTGTCTGTGGCTTCCAGGTCCGGTCTCCAGCCATAGCGCTCGCGTTCGGACCCGATGCCGGAGCGATGAAACTTGCGGTCCGCGGCGGACGTTGTGTCGCGCTCCTCAGTGAAACCAAGGCCAGCGGCACGGCGTTTGACAAGGTTGCTTGCTTCTGCGCGCTGCTGAGGCGTGCATGAAGAGCGCTCTTCGGCCCATCCCAACCGAGCGCGCTCGACTGCCTTTGTATGAGCAACGTCGGCACGAATGGCAGGGCTTGTGTTTGGATCACGTTCGTGGATCCATCCCAACCGTGCACGGTCATTGTAATTGTCCAACTTTGCCCGTTCAGCATCATTCAAGCTGCTACGCGCACCCTCCAGCCAGCCAAGACGACCTCGGCTCTCTTGGATTGCCGACTCCAGCTGTGCACGCTCTTCCGCAGAAGCTGGCGGATCGCGCTGGCCTCGCTCCATGCCTTGACTGACTCGCTGCTGCTGCAAATGTGCCGTCGACTGCTTGCGTGCAACATCAGACATGGGTGCGGCCTGAATAGGCTCGGCAAATCCAAAACGCCCGCCCGTATCGCGGCGAGCGCCTTTCACCATGAGGCCAAAGCCCGAGTGCCCGACTTCGCTCCCCGTCCGTCGCCCGACGCCGTTTCACCTATGTTTAGAGTGCTACCGCCGGCTTCCCCACCCCCGTTTGTCGTTTCTCGTTT
>ENA-UOXK01000840-UOXK01000840.1-mixed-culture-metagenome-genome-assembly--contig:-NODE-840-length-23021-cov-20.171035_pt1 | contig 23021 bp, 19 predicted proteins | sample MGYA00238160_ERZ761638 | MGnify/ENA primary metagenome ERZ761638 (study PRJEB28912, sample SAMN08777098) | mixed culture metagenome | isolation source: Freshwater growth medium | place: USA...
ACCAGATGCGCGCGGCCATGTCCAACCTGCCGGGCGTGCGCAGCAAGGTGGGCCTCGGCGGCTCGGGTGAAAAATACATCCTGACGCTGACCGGCAACGACGCCGCCGCGCTCACCGCCGCAGCCACCGCGATCGAACGCGACCTGCGCACCATTGGCGGTGTGGGCAGCGTGCAGTCCACCGCGTCGCTGGTGCGAACCGAAATCAGCGTCACGCCCGACCTGGCCCGCGCCGCCGACATGGGCGTGACCAGCAGCGCGATCGCCGAGACGCTGAGGATTGCCACCGTGGGCGACTACGACACGGCCTTGCCCAAGATGAACCTGCCGCAGCGGCAGATCCCCATCGTGGTCAAGCTCGATGCCGCAGCGCGCGGCGACCTGGATCTGCTGGCCCGTCTGGCGGTGCCGGGCAGCAAGGGCCCGGTGATGCTGGGACAGGTGGCCACGCTCAGCTTCGGCGGCGGCCCGGCGGTGATCGACCGCTACGACCGCGCGCGCAACATCAACTTCGAGGTGGAGCTGGCCGGCATTGCGCTGGGCGACATGAAGAACGCGGTGGAGAAGTTGCCGAGCCTGCGCAACCTGCCGCCGGGCGTGTCGGTGCTGGAGATTGGCGACGCCGAGGTGCAGGGCGAGCTGTTCGCCAGCTTCGGCCTGGCAATGCTCACCGGTGTGCTGTGCATCTACATCGTGCTGGTGTTGCTGTTCAAGGCCTTCCTGCACCCGGTCACCATCCTGGCGGCGCTGCCGCTGTCGTTGGGCGGTGCGTTTGTGGCGCTGCTGCTGGCGGACAAGAGCTTCTCCATGCCCTCGTTGATCGGTCTGATCATGTTGATGGGGGTGGCCACGAAGAACTCGATCCTGCTGGTGGAGTACGCCATCGAGGCACGGCGCGAGCACGGCATGAACCGGCTCGACGCGATCCTGGACGCCTGCCACAAGCGCGCGCGCCCGATCGTGATGACGACGATTGCCATGGGGGCGGGCATGTTGCCGATTGCGATTGGTTGGGGTGCCGCCGACAGCAGTTTCCGCTCACCGATGGCGGTGGCGGTCATCGGCGGTCTGATCACATCGACCTTCCTCAGCCTCTTGGTGATCCCGGCGGTGTTCACGCTGGTCGACGATGTGTCGATCTGGTTTGCCGGGCTCTTGGGTCGCAAGCCACCTCGCCCTGACGCCGGGGAGGCTGTTCGCGCCTAGGGGTTGGCGGGCTCGCGAGCTTGCGCGGCTACAGGCGTGACAGGCGCTTGAGCGCTTCCTGCAAGGTGTCGTCTCTTTTTGCGAAGCAGAAACGCACCACGCGCTGATCAAACCCGTTGCCGTAGAAGGCCGAGAGCGGGATCGCGGCCACGCCGATTTCCTTGGTGAGCCACTGGCAAAAGTCGCCCTCGGGCAGGTCGCGTTCGGGCACGGCCAGGCTGGAGATGTCGACGCACTGGAAGTAGGTGCCTTCGCCCGCGAGCATGCGAAAACGCGTGGCGGCGAGGCCCTCGCGGAACAGGTCGCGCTTGCGTTGGTAGAACGCGCCGAGTTCGAGGTAGGGCGCGGGGTTGGCCATGTAGGTGGCCAGGGCGTGCTGAACCGGTGTGTTCACCGTGAACACGTTGAACTGGTGCACCTTGCGGAACTCGGCGGTGAGCGCGGCGGGTGCGACCACGGTGCCCACCTTCCAGCCGGTCACGTGATAGGTCTTGCCGAAGCTGCTGACGATGAAGGCGCGTGCCGCCAGGCCCGGAAAACGCGCGGCACTCTGGTGTTGTTGCCCGTCGAACACCATGTGCTCGTACACCTCGTCGCTGATCAGCAGCACGTCGGTGGGCGCGAGCAGGTCTTGCAGGCGCTGCATGTCGGCCGCGCTCCACACGGTGCCGCTGGGGTTGTGCGGGCTGTTGATGACGATGGCGCGGGTGCGCGCTGTCATGGCGGCGGCGATGCGGTCGAAATCGGGGCGGAAGGTGCCGGGCGTGAGCGGCACGCGCACCGGCACGCCGCCGGCGAGTTCGATGTTGGGCACGTAACTGTCGTAGCAGGGCTCGAGCACGATCACTTCGTCGCCCGGATGCACCACCGCGAGCAGGGCGGTGAGGATGGCCTGGGTGGCGCCCGCGGTCACCGTGATCTCGGTGGCCGGGTCGCAGCGCAGGCCGTAGAGCGCCAGCATCTTGTCGGCCATGGCCTGGCGCAGCGCGGGCACGCCCGGCATGGGCGGGTACTGGTTGTGGCCGGCCTGCATGGCCTGGGTGACCGCGTCGAGCAGCGCCGGGTCGCAGCCGAAGTCCGGAAACCCCTGACCGAGGTTGACCGCCTGGTGCTCCGTCGCCAGGGCGGACATGACGGTGAAGATGGTGGTGCCCACGTTGGGCAGGCGGGAAGCGAGGGCGGGTGTGCGGGGTGGGTTCGGGCTCATGGGCTCAGAGTTCGTAGTCGTCCGGGGTGCCGGCCATGGCGCGCATGACCTGGTCGCGCGTGAGGCGCTCGCTCAGCAGCTCGGCAAAGCGCAGCACGAAGTGGCGCAGGTAGGTGCCGCGCTTGAAGGCCACGCGCGCGAGGTTGTGGCCGAACAGGTCGGCAGCCGGGCGGGACACCAGATCGGGCGTCTGGTTGTCACCCGCCATCGCCATTTCGGCCACGATGCCCACGCCCATGCCCAGCTTCACGTAGGTCTTGATCACGTCGGAATCGATCGCTTCGAGCACGATGTTGGGCTGCAGGTGGCGCAGCGCAAACGCCTGGTCGATGCGGGTGCGGCCGGTGTAACTCGGGTGGTAGGTGATCAGCGGGACCTGGGCCAGGTCTTCGTGCGTGATGCGCTCGCGCTCCAGCAACGGGTGGTCGAACGGAAACACCAGCACGTGTTGCCATTCGTAGCAGGGCAGGGTGACGAGCTCGGGGTAGTTCACCAGCGACTCTGTGGCCATGCCGATCTCGGCCACTTCTTCCATCAGCATCCTGGCGACCTGGTCGGGCGAGCCCTGGTGCAGGCTGATCGCCACCTTGGGGTAGGCCTGGCGAAGCGCGGCCACCGGGCCGGGCAACACATAGCGCGCCTGGGTGTGGGTGGTGGCGATGGAGAGCGTGCCACTGTCCTGCGCCGAATACTGTTCGCCGATGCGCTTGAGGTTGTTGACCTCGCGCAAGATGATCTCGATGCTCTTGAGCACCTGCAAACCCGGCTCGGTCACGCGCTTGATGCGTTTGCCGTGGCGCGCAAAGATCTCGATGCCGAGCTCGTCTTCCAGTTCGATGATGGCCTTGGACACGCCGGGTTGCGAGGTGTGCAGGGCCTTGGCGGCTTCGGTCAGGTTCAGGTTGCGGCGCACGGCCTCCTGCACGAAGCGGAACTGGTGCAGGTTCATGGCCCGGTCTCCAACGCAATCTGCGCGAGCAGCGCGGTCAGGCGCGGGTCTTCACCCGCGGCAGGCAACTGCTCGAATCGCACCTGGGGGTGGCTCTCGGCCAGGTCTTTCATCAGCACCGGCAGGTCTTCGCGTGCGTGTTTGCCCATGCCGAAGAACAGCGGCAGAACCCGCACGCGCGTGGCGCCGGCGTCGACCATCTGGCGCACCGCGGTGGCCATGTCGGGCTCACACAGTTCGAGGTAGGCGCACGACACAGCCGCCGCCGGGGCGCTGCGCGCAATCTGCTGCGCCACCGACTCCACCGGCAGGCGCCACAAGGGGTCGCGCGACCCATGGGCAAACACGATCACACCAAGCATGGACACGCTACCTTCGCAAGACGAGCCAGCCAAACGCGGCCAGCGAAAACACCGAATAGATCAACGCGGGTGAGGCCGCCGCCAGCCACGGCTGCCAGGCATTGAGGTTGCCGATGTAGCCGAACACGTTGTTGAGCAGGAAGAAGCTGATGCCGATCATCACGCCGCCGAACACGTAGGCGGTGATGCTGCCCGAGCGGAAATGCAGGTAGGCAAAGGGCAGGGCGAGCACCACCATCACCAGGCAGCTCAGCGGGTAGAACACCTTGCGCCAGAACTCGATCTCGTAGCGCTGTGCGGTCTGTCCGTTGGCCTGCAGGTGGCGGATGTACCCGAACAGGTCGGCGGTGCGCATGGTCTCGGGTTTCAGCAGCGCCACCGACACCATCTCGCTGTTGATGCCGCTGGGCCAGCGGAAGGTGTCCAGCTCACTGCGCACGATGCGGGCTGAGGACTTTCCGGCGGTGTCGAACTCGCGTCGCTGAACCTGACGCAGCGTCCACGAGTCGTCCGCCTCGATCTGACCGGTGGCAGCGGTCAGCGTGGACACCAGCGATCCCTGGTTGTTGAACTCGAAGATGCGCACGTTGCCCAGTTCCCCCTGCGAGGACATCGAACCCACGTTGACCGAGAAGTTGCTGTAGGGCTGGCGTTCCTTGAGCCACGCCCCGGTCTGGCCGACACTGATGTCGCCCTGGTAGCGCGCCTTGAGCAGCTGCGCGGTGCGGTCTGCGAGCGGCGCCAGATAGTCGCCCATGGCAAACGTGAGCGCCACAAACACCGCGCCCAGGCCGAGCAACGTGCGCAGCGCGCGCCAGGGTCCGAGCCCGCTGGTTCGCAGGATGGTGTACTCCGACCCTTGCGCCAACCGCGCCAGCACGAACACCGCACCGATCAGCACCGAGATCGGCAGCAGTTCGTAGATGCGGCTGGGCATAAGCAGGCCCACGTAGAGCAAGGCGTGCGGGACCTCGTACACCAGCTTGGGGTCCAGCGCCGAGGGCTTGCCCAGGTCGGGCAGCTCGTCCACGAAATCGAAGAAGAAAAAGAGCGAGAGGAAGGCCAGCAGCACGAAGCCCACCGCCAGAAAGATTTCGCCGTAGATCAGGCGCCGGATGGTCCTCATGCCGCCGCTCCTTGCGCAGCCGCGTGGCGGCGGCTGTTGAGCCAGCTTCGCAGGCTCACGTTGTAGTGCCGCTTGGTCAGCCACAGCACGGTCAACACAAACACACCGCCGTGCAGCATCAGCATGAACGCACCCAGGCTCACCAGACCGCCCGCTACCCAGCTCTGGCCCAGGTTGAGCAGGTTGTAATAAAACACGAACGAGAACAGGGTGAAGAAGAGGTTGCCGCCGCGGCCTGCGCGCGGGTTGCCCGCGGTCGTGGCCAGGGCGATCAACACAAAGTTGAGCGCGGTGAGTGCCATGCCGATGCGCCAGCCCAGTTCACCCAGGTTGGCCCGGTCGGGCTCGGTGATCAACAGCAAGGTGCTGCGCGACTTGAGTTGTTGTGTGCCCCGTTCCCCGATCGCGCTCGATCCGATCTGCGTGCCGTAGCTCTGGAATTCGCTGACTTTCAAACCGCTGCCATCGGCCGCTGTTTCCAGTCGCTGGCCGTTGTTGAGCATCAGGAACTGCTGGTCTCTCACCCATTCAATGCGGCCCGATCGGGCCGATGTGACGGTCTCGCGGCCGTCGTCTTCGGTACTTGAGATGAAGATGTTGCGGCCTTCGGTGCCACCGGCCGTGTCCTTGTCGATGAAGAAGACGCGCCGGCCACTCGACGATTCCTGAAACTGGCCAGGCGCCACGCGCTCCAGATCGCCGCGGCGCTCGAAACGGCTGCGCAGGTTGTCGGTTTGCTGGTTGGCCCAGGGCCAGACAAAAAACACCATCAGCGTGATGACCGCCAGGATCGGCCACGAGAAGCGCAGCACCGGCCCGAGAAAGCCCCCGAGCGAGCGGCCGCTGGAGAACCAGATGATCATTTCGCTGTCGCGGTACATGCGCGAAAGCGTGAACACGATGGCCACGAACAAGGCCAGCGTGAGGATGGTGGGCATGCGGCCGATGACGGTGTAGCCCAGCACCAGCGCAATCTCCTGCGGGTTCACGCTGCCCCGCGATGCCAGGCCGAGTGTGCGGATCAACAGCATCGTCAGCACGATGGTGAAGAGCACCACCAACGTGGCTCCAAAGCTGCGTGCCAGCTCTCTGCGGATGGAAGAATGAAATAACATCGATTGCTACAAGGAAAACACGATTATGGACTTCGAACTCAAATCCCTCAGCGCTGCACAAGCGGCCCAACTGCCTGTCGACGCGCTGCTGGTGTTGGTGCCCGACACGACCCCGACCATGAAGTCCGCCGACCAGGCCCTGACCCGACTGGTGGCCCAGGCGGTCGAGCACAAAGACCTGGAAAGCGGCGTGGCCAAGATGCTGGCCTGCTACCGTCCGGAAGGCTTCAAGGCTTCGCGCGTCACGCTGGTGCGCTCCGGGGATGGCTCTGCCGCGTCGGTTCGCAAGGCCGTGTCGGCCGGCATGGGCTCGCTCAAACAACCCGGCATCCAGAAACTCGCCGTGGTGTTCAGCCTGATCGACGCCACCGACGACGCCGTGCGCGCCGCCATGCAGGCCTGTGCGGACGCTACCTACTGCTACACCACCACCAAACCGAGCGCCAAGGCGCGCATCGTCAAGCACGTGGTGCTGGGTGTGACCAAGGCTGCCGACGCGCAGCGCGGCTTCAACATCGGCAAGGCACAAGTGGCGGGTGTGGAGTTCGCCAAGGAATGGGCCAACCGCCCCGCCAACCACGCCACCCCCACCATGCTGGGCGAAGCCGCGCGCAAGCTTGGCAAGCACCCCGGCTTCAAGGTGGACGTGCTCGGCCCCAAGCAGGTGGAAGCGCTGGGCATGGGTTCGTTCCTGTCGGTCGCTCGCGGCTCGGTGGAGCCACTGCGCTTCATCGTCATGCACTACAACGGCGGCGCCAAGGGCAGCGCGCCCGTGGTGCTGGTGGGCAAGGGCATCACGTTCGACACCGGGGGCATCTCCATCAAGCCCGCCGCCGACATGGACGAGATGAAGTTCGACATGGGCGGCGCGGCCAGCGTGCTGGGCACCTTCGCGGCGCTGGCCGAACTCAAGCCCGCCATCAACGTGGTGGGCCTCATTCCCAGCTGCGAGAACATGCCCGACGGCCAGGCCGTGAAGCCCGGTGACGTGGTCACCAGCATGAGCGGGCAGACCATCGAGATTCTCAACACCGACGCCGAAGGCCGGCTCATCCTGTGCGACGCGCTGACCTACGCCGCGCGTTTCAAACCGCGCAGCGTGGTCGACATCGCCACGTTGACTGGCGCCTGCGTGATCGCTCTGGGTGGTGTGCGCTCGGGCTTGTTTTCGGCGCGCGACGATCTGGCGCAGGCCCTGGCCAGCGCGGGTGACAAGTCGCTCGACCTGTGCTGGCGCATGCCGCTGGACGACGAGTACGCCGACGGCCTCAAGTCCAACTTTGCCGACATGGGCAACGTGGCTGGCCGCGCGGGCGGTGCCATCACGGCCGCCAAGTTCCTCCAGAAATTCGCCACCGAACTGCCCTGGGCCCACCTGGACATCGCGGGCACGGCGTGGAAGAGCGGGGCGGCGAAGGGGTCCACCGGACGGCCTGTGCCCCTGTTGCTGCAGTACCTGATTGATCAGGCCGAGGCGCCCGCCAAGGCTGTCTCATCGGCCAAGCCATCGGCCCGCCGCTCCACCAAAGCCTGAGGCCGCGAGTGCCCGACGTCGCTTTTCACTTCAACGCGCCCGACCGGGTGGGCTATGCCTGTCGCTTGCTGCGCAAGGCCTACTTGCGAAACGCGCGTCTGTTCGTGTGGGTGACTGAAGGCGATCTCGCCCGGCTCGACACAGCGCTGTGGACCATGGGCGCGGGCGAGTTCGTGCCCCATTGCCGCAGCGACGACCCCGAGACCGTGACCGCACGGTCGCCCATCCAGATTGGTCACCAACTGCCCGGGCAACGCGGTGACCTGGTTCTGGTGAACCTGCATCACGACATGCCCGACGACCCCGTTGCCTTCAAGCGGGTGATCGAGGTCGTGACGCTGGACGAGGCAGACCGCGCCGCAGCACGCGAGCGATGGCGCCAATACAGGGCGCTTGGCCTGGAGCCGCAGCGCCACGACCTCCAATTGGTGCCTTCGGATTGAAGTTGCACCGCGCTGGCGCATGACCGTCGCTAATGCGGCATTCGCTGCGGTGATGGGGTCTGTGAAAACCCTCGATTGCGCTTTCGCCTTGTCACGTATGTGAAATTCACGGCTTTTTTAGAGTATCTTTATGAGCGTGATGGCAAAAGTTCCCATCGCTTAACTTTTTAATCCTTTTCGAGGAAAACCATGCAACTGAACCTGAAACTGGCCGTTCTTGCTGCGGCCGTCGCTCTTGCCGCTTGCGGCAAAAAAGAAGAAGCCGCGCCGGTCGCAGCACCCGCGGCGGCTCCTGCACCTGCAGCCCAGGTCATCAAGATTGGTCACGTCGGCCCCACCAGCGGTGCGATTGCCCACCTTGGCAAGGACAATGAAAACGGCGCCAAGATGGCGATCGAGGAACTCAACGCTGCTGGCCTGACCATCGGCGGTGCGCCCGTCACCTTCGAACTGCTGGCTGAAGACGATGCAGCCGATCCCAAGCAGGGCACTGCTGCCGCCACCAAGCTGGTGGATGCCAAGGTTGCCGGTGTGATCGGTCACCTGAACTCCGGTACCACCATCCCCGCCTCGCAGATCTACAACGACGCCGGCATCCCCCAGATTTCCCCATCGGCCACCAACCCCAAGTACACCCGCCAAGGTTACGCCGGCGTGTTCCGCATGGTGGCTGACGACGTGCACCTGGGTGGCACGCTGGGCAAGTACGCCGTGGAAACCCTCAAGGCCAAGACCGTGGCCGTGATCGACGACCGCACGGCTTACGGCCAGGGCGTGGCCGACGAGTTTGAAAAAGGTGTGGCCGCTGCTGGCGGTACCGTGGTGGGCCGTGAGTTCACCAACGACAAAGCCACCGACTTCAACGCGATCCTGACCACCCTGAAGGCCAAGAAGCCCGACGTCGTGTTCTTCGGCGGCATGGACGCCGTGGCCGGCCCGATGCTCAAGCAGATGAAGCAGCTCGGCATCAACGCCAAGTTCATGGGCGGCGACGGCATTTGCTCCAGCGAATTGCCCAAGCTGGCCGCTGACGGCATGGCCGACGACCAGGTGTATTGCGCCGAAGCCGGCGGTGTCGAAGGCGAACAGAAAGAAGGCATGGACAAGTTCCGCGCCGACTTCAAGGCCAAGTTCGGTGCCGACGTCCAGGTGTACGCGCCCTACGTGTACGACGCAGTCAAAGTCATGGCCAACGCCATGGTGACCGCTGGTTCCGCAGACCCCAAGGTCTACCTGCCCGCACTCAAGGCCACCAACTACAAAGGCGTGACCGGCAACATCACCTTTGACGAAAAAGGCGACATCAAGAACGGCGCCCTGACGCTCATGACCTACAAGGCCGGTGCCCGCACCACCCTGGCTGTGATCCGCTGATCGGCGTTTCCTGGTTCTGTTTGAAAGGCCACCCTCGGGTGGCCTTTTTCATGCGCGAGCCATCCTGCTTGTCGGCGCCGGTTTGCACGGCAAGACCTTCGACATGAACCGGTGCGGTGATGTCCTACACCAGTGGTGGGTGAATGAGGCTATGGTCGGCCCAGGTGATCAAGCGACACCCCAACACTCAAGGACATTGGCATGGACAACATCTACGAAGCTCTGAGGGAAAGCCACGAACTGCAGCGCACGCTCTGCCGGCAGCTGGCGCGCACCAAACCGGAAGATCCGCGCGCCCAGGAAATTTTCAAGGAACTGCGCACCGAACTCGCGGCCCATGCCGCAGCCGAAGAGCGATTTCTCTATGCGCCCATCCTGCTGGACGACCTGGGCCTCAAGCCCTCAAGGCACGCCCTTGCGGAGCATCACGAGATCGATGAATGTGTCGAAGCCCTCGCCAAGGCCCGCAAGAAACCGGAGGTGTGGAGCGAGCTGGCCAAAAAACTGTCGCACGAGGTGCACCACCATTTGAAGGAAGAAGAAACCAAGTTCTTCCAGCTCTCCGGCAAGATCCTGAGCGACCGGCAGAAGAGCAGCCTGGCCGGCAAGTACCGGCGCGACCTGAAGCGCATGCGGGCTGTGGAAGCCTGATGGCGGTGGCGGCCAACATGGCCGCTGCAGAAAAGAAAAACGGGCCGTGAGGCCCGTGTTTGCTTGATCCCTGGCGGAGAGGGCGGGATTCGAACCCGCGGTGGGTATTAGCCCACACACGCTTTCCAGGCGTGCGACTTAAACCGCTCATCCACCTCTCCGCGAAGCCTGCGATTGTAGCAGCCTCGAGGGCCTGCTCAGGCGGTCGAGCTGCCGTCGGCCGTCTTGTGCCAGGCGTGTTGTTGCAACACCTCCAGCGAAACGTGTTGCAAGGTGGTGGCGTTGGTGCTCTCCAGCACCACGGGCGGTGCCACGCCGGCTTGCAAGGCTTCTTTCCAGCGCTCAACGCACAGGCACCAGCGATCACCCGGCTTGAGGCCGGCAAACCGCCACTCGGGCCGGGGGGTGCTCAGGTCGTTGCCGCGTTCGCGTGAAAACTCGAGGAAAGCGGCCGTGACGCGCGCGCACACGACATGGGTGCCATGGTCATCGGGGCCGGTCTCGCAACAGCCGTCCCGGTAGAAGCCGGTGAGCGGGTCGTAGGAGCAGGGCAGCAGTTCGGTGCCCAGGACATTGCGCGCGAGGGTCATGGTGTTCTCGACGAGGGCGAAAGGATCAAACGGTCTTGCTGCTGCCGACCATCTTCATGGCCGACGCAATCAGGGCAGACACCTCGGTCATGTTGCTCGGCACGATGAGTGTGGTGGTGGCGTCTGCGGCGACCTTGCTGTACGCGTCTACGGCGCGCTCGGCCACCTTGAGTTGCACGGCTTCCTGGCCACCTGGCTGGCGAATGGCTTCAGCCACCTTGCGGATGGCCTCGGCGGTGGCTTCGGCCACGGCGAGGATGGCGGACGCTTCACCCTGCGCGTTGTTGATCTCGGCCTGCTTCTCGCCTTCGGAGCGTGCAATGAAGGCTTCACGCTCGCCGGTGGCGATGTTGATCTGTTCCTGGCGGCGGCCTTCCGAGGCGGCAATCAGTGCGCGTTTCTCGCGTTCGGCGGTGATCTGGGCCTGCATGGCCAGCAGGATCTCCTTGGGCGGCGTGAGGTCCTTGATCTCGTAGCGCAGCACCTTCACACCCCAGTTCAGCGCGGCTTCGTCGATGGCGTGCACCACCTGGGCGTTGATGATGTCGCGCTCCTCGAAGGTCTTGTCGAGTTCCAGCTTGCCGATGACCGAACGCAGCGAGGTCTGGGCGAGCTGGGTCACAGCGACGATGTAGTTGGACGAGCCATAGCTGGCGCGCATGGGATCGGTCACCTGGAAATAGAGGATGCCGTCGACCTGCAGTTGGGTGTTGTCGCGCGTGATGCAGACCTGGCTGGGCACATCGAGCGGAATTTCCTTGAGGCTGTGCTTGTAGGCCACCTTGTCGATGAAGGGCACAAGGAAGTTCAAGCCCGGCGCCAGCGACGAATGGTATTTGCCCAGGCGCTCGACCACCCAGGCGTTCTGCTGCGGCACCACCTTGACGGAGCGCGTGATGAAGATGGCGGCGACGATGAGCAGGAGGATGGCGATTTCCATGGCAGGCGGTTCTCGATAAGTTGGAAGGGTGAGGGTAGCGCAGGCGCAGACCAGCGCCGGGTGTCAGACCTTGTCGACCAGCAGGCGGCTGCCCACCAGCTCGGCCACGCGGTAAGTGCCTGCCGTGGGCGTGTTGCCCGGGCGGTGGATCACCGTCCATTGCGCGCCCCGGTACTTGACGCTGGCGGTGCCGTCGGGGTTCCATTCGTCGATCTGCAGGATTTCGCCCACATCGAGGTTCACGCTGCGCAGGGCGCGCACCGACGGCTCGCTGTCGCGCCGCTTCTTGATGAAATACCAGGCCACCACCGCCGCGGAACCGGTGCTCGCCGCAACGATCAACTGCCCCACCATCCCCAGGCCGGCGTGGGCGGCCAATGCGCCCGCGGCCATGCCCACGGCCATCATGAGCAGGTAAAAAGTGCCTGTGAAGAGTTCGAGTGCGACGGTGGAACCCGCCAGCAGCCACCACAAGGTTGAATCCGACATGTTTGCGCCCGTTGATTGAATCGATGGTCTGGCCGTTGTGCCGACCGCTCTGCGGGGGCAGAGGGCGGCGTTTGTCTGACCAATGCCACATTCTGCGGCAAATGAACGGACGCACCGGGAACCTGTCTCACGTTGTCCGTACACTTCGCGCTTTCTTTCGCCTGATGGCCGCACCCCCCCTGCGGCTGGAGAACCTCATGAAATTCCGCTTTCCCATCGTCATCATCGACGAGGACTTCCGCTCCGAAAACACCTCGGGCCTGGGCATCCGTGCGCTGGCGCAGGCCATCGAGGTCGAGGGCTTCGAGGTGGTGGGGGTGACCAGTTACGGCGACATGAGCCAGTTTGCCCAGCAGCAGAGCCGGGCCAGCGCCTTCATCCTGTCGATCGACGACGAGGAGTTCAGCCACGGAGCCGACCTCGACCCGGTGGTGCTGAACCTGCGCAACTTCATCGACGAGGTGCGGCGCAAGAACTCGGACGTGCCGATCTACATCTACGGCGAGACCAAGACCAGCCGGCATCTGCCCAACGACATCCTGCGCGAGCTGCACGGCTTCATCCACATGTTCGAGGACACGCCCGAGTTCGTGGCGCGCCACATCATCCGCGAGGCCAAAAGCTACCTTGAAGGCATCCAGCCGCCGTTCTTCAAGGCCCTGCTCGACTACGCCGAAGACGGTTCGTATTCGTGGCATTGCCCGGGTCACTCGGGTGGTGTGGCGTTCCTCAAGAGCCCGGTGGGCCAGATGTTCCACCAGTTCTTCGGTGAAAACATGCTGCGCGCCGACGTGTGCAACGCGGTGGAAGAACTGGGCCAATTGCTGGACCACAACGGCGCCATTGGTGCGAGCGAGCGCAACGCGGCGCGCATCTTCAACGCCGACCACTGCTTTTTCGTGACCAACGGCACCAGCACCAGCAACAAGATGGTCTGGCACCACACGGTGGCGCCGGGCGACGTGGTGGTGGTGGACCGCAACTGCCACAAGTCCATCCTGCACAGCATCATCATGACGGGCGCCATTCCCGTCTTTCTGAAGCCCACACGCAATCACTACGGCATCATCGGACCGATCCCGCAGAGCGAGTTCGAGATCGACGCCATCAAGGCCAAGATCCGCGCCAACCCGCTGCTGGCCGGCGTGGACGCCGACGCGGTGAAGCCGCGCGTTTTGACACTCACCCAGTCCACCTACGACGGCGTGCTCTACAACACCGAGGCCATCAAGCAGATGCTCGACGGCTACGTGGCCAACCTGCACTTCGATGAAGCCTGGCTGCCGCACGCGGCCTTCCACCCCTTCTACGGCAACTTCCACGCCATGGGCAAGAAGCGCGTGCGACCGATGGAGTCGGTGGTGTACGCCACGCAGTCCATCCACAAGCTGCTCGCCGGCATCAGCCAGGCCAGCCATGTGCTGGTGCAGGACTCGCAGCACGTCAAGCTCGACCGCCACCTCTTCAACGAGGCCTACCTGATGCACACCAGCACCAGCCCGCAGTACGCGATCATCGCCAGCTGCGATGTGGCCGCGGCCATGATGGAGCCGCCCGGTGGCAAGGCGCTGGTGGAAGAGAGCATTTTCGAGGCGCTCGACTTCCGCCGCGCCATGCGCAAGATCGACGCCGAGTTCGGTGACGACGACTGGTGGTTCAAGGTCTGGGGACCGGACGATCTGGCCGACGAAGGCATGGGTGAGGCCGTCGACTGGGTGCTCAACCCCGATCCGGCGGGCTCGCAGGCCACCGCCAAGGAATGGCACGGCTTTGGCGACATGGCGCCCGGCTTCAACATGCTGGATCCGATCAAGGCGACCATCGTCACGCCGGGTCTGAACCTGGATGGCCGCTTCGAGCCCGAAGGCATCCCCGCGTCCATCGTCACCAAGTTTCTCGCCGAGCACGGCGTGGTGGTGGAGAAAACGGGTCTGTACAGCTTCTTCATCATGTTCACCATCGGCATCACCAAGGGCCGCTGGAACACGCTGCTGACCGCGCTGCAGCAGTTCAAGGACGACTACGCCAAGAACCAGCCGATGTGGCGCATCCTGCCGGAGTTCTGCCAGAAGCACCCGCGCTACGAGCAGATGGGCCTGCGCGATCTGTGCCAGCACGTGCACGAGCTCTACGCCCGCTACGACATCGCGCGCCTCACGACCGAGATGTACCTGAGCGACCTCACGCCGGCCATGAAACCAACCGACGCGTTCGCGCACATCGCGCAGCGCACCACCGAGCGTGTGCCGATCGACGAGCTCGAAGGCCGCATCACCACCAGCCTGGTCACGCCGTACCCGCCGGGCATCCCGCTGCTGATCCCGGGCGAGGTGTTCAACAAGAAGATCGTCGACTACCTCAAGTTCGCGCGCGAGTTCAACGCCCAGTGCCCGGGCTTCGAGACCGACATCCACGGTCTGGTGGAAATGGTCGGCGATGACGGCAGGAAGCGTTACTTCGCCGACTGCGTCAAGGCCTGATCAGCGTGGTGCGTCAGGCCGCACCCGCACGAAACTGGCGAAGCGCGGCACGCCGCTCCCATTGACGCCGCGAAAGCGGTAGGTGACCCATTCGCCCACCGCGGGTGGATGGTCACGCTGGGCATCGGAGAAGCCGGTGCCCAGGCGGAACCTGGCGCCCTCGGGCGTTTCGACCAGCAGGGCACCCAGGCGGCCGGCGTGGCGGCCCTGGCCCGGCAGGTGCTGCAGCACGCGGGCCTCGGCGTCTTCGTGCGTCTTCACCTTCAGCAGCTCGTCGTTCCACTCGGCGCGGTAGAACGAATCGCCCCGGTGCAGCATCAGACCCTCGCCGCCGGCTTTCACCAGACGGTCCAGTCGGGCCATCAACTCGGCGTTGCTGGCGACGCGCTCTTGAGCGACGGCCTGCACCCAGGGCTGGTTGAGTCTTTTCACAAGCGTCTGGTAGGCCTGGATGCGTTCGGTGAAACGCCCCGGGTGGGCGGGCAAGTCGAACACCATGAAGCGAACCCGCCGCCACGCATCTTCGCCAGGGGTCAGTCGGCGCACCGTGGAGAGCGTCTCTTCAAAACGCCCGCGGCCGATCCAGAGTTCACCGTCCATGGACTCGGCGGACCAGCCGGCCGTGAACCAGTCGGGTGCGGTGATGGCCTCACCGCCCCGGGTCAGCAGCCGCTGGCCATCCCAGCAGGCGCGCAGGCCGTCGTATTTTTCACTCAGCCAGTAGTCGCGCAGCGGCACACCGGGTCGGTAGACCTTGGCGAGCATCAAGGCGGGAGTGTCGCCAGCCCGCGAAGCACCGGACAGGCCAGCCCAAAGGAGGCCCAGCACGCCGAGCAGTTCGCGCCGCTTCACAACGCTCCCCGAAGCGCAAAGGGATCAGCTCAGCGCTTCGCTGTCGCGGCTCACGCCCGTGGTGTGGCTGTAGCCACCGTCCACATAGGTGATCTCGGCGGTCACGCCACCGGCCAGATCGCTCAGCAAAAAGGCGGCCACGTTGCCCACGTCTTCGATGGTCACATTGCGGCGGATCGGCGAGGCGCTGGCGACCATGTTCAGCAGCTTGCCGAAGTCCTTGATGCCGCTGGCGGCCAGGGTCTTGATGGGGCCGGCACTGATGCCGTTGACGCGCATGCCCTTGGGGCCGAGCGACTCGGCCAGGTAACGCACCGAGGCTTCCAGGCTGGCCTTGGCCAGGCCCATGGTGTTGTAGTTGGGCACGGCGCGCAGGGCGCCGAGGTAGGTGAGGGTGAGCAGGGCCGACTTCTCGTTGAGCATGGGCAGCGCGGCCTTGGCCATGGCCGGGAAGCTGTAGGCGCTGATGTCGTGGGCGATGCGGAAGTTCTCGCGCGTCAGACCATCCAGAAAGTCGCCGGCAATGGCTTCGCGCGGGGCGAAGCCGATGCTGTGCACGAAGCCGTCGAACTTGGGCCACACCTGCGCCAGGTCGGCAAACAGTTTCTCGATCTGGGCATCGTCACCCACGTCGCAGTCAAAGATGAGTTTGGAGTCAAAGTCGGCCGCGAACTCGGTGATGCGGTCCTTGAAGCGCTCGCCGACATAGCTGAATGCGAGCTCGGCACCCTGCTGGTGGCAGGCCCTGGCGATGCCGTAAGCGATGGACCGGTTGGACAGCACGCCCGTGATCAGCAATTTCTTGCCAGTGAGAAAACCCATGTTTCTGTCTCCAATGAAAAATCCTTCAGAATTGTCGCATGCACTTCTCCCGCATTTGCCCCGGCCACCGACTCGTCTCGACGTCCCTGGCCGCGTTGCTGGTGCTCTGGAGCACGGCGGGTTGGGCCGCTCACGGCTATGCGCTGTGGGGCCAGCTCAAGTACCCCGACGGGTTCACCCATTTCAACTATGTCAACCCCACCGCACCCAAGGGCGGTGAGTTGCGGCTGGTGAGCAACCTGCGGCTGTCCACCTTCGACAAGTACAACCCGTTCACGCTGCGCGGCAGTGCGCCGGCCTATTTGTCCAACTTGATGTTCGACTCCTTGCTCGCTGGCGCGCTGGACGAAAACGGGGCCGCCTACGGCCTGCTGGCCGAGGACGTGGTGACCGCGCCCGATGGCCTGTCGGTCACGTTTAAGTTGCGCGACACCGCGCGCTTTCACAACGGCGACCCGGTGCTCGCCGCCGACGTGAAGCACAGCTTCGACACGTTGCTGGGTCCACACACCTCACCCGCCTTCAAGACCGTGCTGCAAGACGTGGCCGGACTGGACGTGCTGGGCGAGAGAACCGTGCGCTACCGCTTCAAGAAGCCCAACCGGGAACTGCCACTGACCGTGGGCGGGCTGCCGGTGTTCAGCCGTGCCTGGGGCAATGCCATCGACCCCAAGACCGGTCAGCGCAAGACCTTCGACCAGGTCGTGACCGACATTCCCATCGGCAGCGGGCCTTACAAAATCGGTCCGGTTCAGTTCGGCCGGGACATCACCTACGTGCGCGACCCGGCCTACTGGGCGCGCGACCTGCCGGTTCGCCGGGGCACCGCCAATTTCGACCGCATCGTCGTCAAGATCTACAAGGACAACACGGCCAAGCTTGAAGCGCTGAAGGCGGGCGAGTTCGACCTCATGCGCTTTTTCTCGGCAGGGGACTGGGCGCGTCGCGTCAACGGCAAACGTTTCAATACCGGTGAACTCGTCAAGGGCGAGTTCACCCACCGCCTGCCCACCGGCTTTCAAAGCTATGTGCTCAACACACGCCGACCGCCGCTGGACGACATCCGCGTGCGCGAGGCGCTGGGTCTGGCGATGGACTACGAGTGGATGAACCGGCAGATGTTCTACAACGCCTACCAGCGCGTGCAGGGCCTGTTCGGAAACACCGATTGTTCGCCGCAGGGCACGCCATCGCCCGAAGAGCTGGCTTTGCTGGAGCCCTGGCGCAAGCAGTTGCCGCCCGCTGTGTTCGGTCCGGTGTACGCGGCGCCTCGAACCGATGGAGCGAACTCCCTGCGCGGCAACCTCAAGCGTGCGAAGGCCTTGCTGCGCGAGGCCGGCTGGACGGTTCAGGGCGGCCAGTTGCGCAACGCGCAAGGCCAGGCCATGGTGCTCGAGTACCTGGACAGCAACGAGACCGGCGCGCGTGTGGTCACACCGTGGATACGCAACCTGACCAAGCTCGGGGTCGAGCTCAAGTTTCGCCCGGTGGACTTTGCGCTCTACCAGCAGCGCCTGCGCAGTTTCGATTTCGACATCGTCTCGCTGGCCTATGGCGGTACCAACAACCCGGGTGCCGAGTACGCTGACCTGTTCGGCAGCGCGGCGGCCAAAACTGAAGACTCGGGCAACCACACCGGCATCGCCAACCCCGCCGTGGACGCGTTGATCGAACGCATGATCGAAGCACCCACGCAGCCCGAGTTCCTGGCGGCCTGCCGCGCGCTCGACCGCGCCATCACCCACAGCCATGTGCTGATCCCGCAGTGGTCGGCCACGACGCACCGCATGGCTTACAACGCGTGGCGACTGGCTCGTCCAAAGGACATGCCGCCTTACGCATCAGGTGAGGTGTGGGCCATCGACACTTGGTGGGCTCAGAAATGATGCCCCCTCGCTCCACCGCTGCGCGGATCGCTGCCCCCCGAGGGGGCTGGCCTTGCTTGGGGCGGCCCGGCGCGGCGGCCCTCTCACCTCGAAGGGACTGACGCACCATGTGGGTCTACATCCTCAAACGCCTCCTGCTGATGATCCCGACGCTGTTCGGGGTGCTGCTGCTGACCTTCGTGGTGATCCAGTTCGTGCCGGGTGGGCCGGTGGATCAGTATCTCGCCGAAGCCCGTGCGGGTGCCGGCGCAGCGGGGGCCGAAGGTGGTTCGGTGTACCGAGGCGCACAGGGTGTTGACCCCAAACGCATCGAGCAGATCAAGGCCCTCTACGGCTTCGACAAACCCGCGCATGAGCGCTTCTTCCAGATGCTCGGCCAGTTCGCGCGCTTCGACCTGGGCACCAGCTTTTTCCAGAACAAGGCGGTGTCCGAACTCATCATGGAGAAACTGCCGGTCTCCATCACGCTGGGCCTGTGGACCTTCCTCATCAGCTACGGCGTGGCCGTGCCGCTGGGCGTGGCCAAGGCGGTGCGCGCCGGCTCGCGCTTCGATCTGGTCACCACCTTGCTCGTGCTCATTGGCTACGCCATCCCCGGCTTCGTGCTGGGTGTCGCGCTGCTGGTGATCTTTGGCGGGCAGTTGCAGTGGTTCCCGCTGCGCGGCCTCACGTCCTCCAACTGGGAAGAACTCAGCTGGGGCGCCCGCATCGTCGACTACCTGTGGCACATCACCTTGCCGGTCACCGCCATGGTGCTGGGCAGTTTTGCGGTCACGGCCATGCTGACCAAGAACGCGTTCCTGGAAGAGATCCGCAAGCAGTACGTGATGACAGCGCGCGCCAAAGGCCTGAGCGAGCGGCAGGTGCTGTGGAAACACATCTTCCGCAATGCGCTCATTCCCATCGTCACGGGCTTTCCGTCGGCCTTCATCGGCGCTTTCTTCGCGGGGTCGTTGTTGATCGAAACGCTTTTTTCGCTCGACGGTCTGGGTTTGCTGAGCTACGAAAGTGTGATCCGGCGCGACTACCCGGTGGTGCTCGGTACTTTGTTCTTTTTCACGCTCATCGGCCTGGTGACCAAGCTGATTTCCGACCTCTGTTATGTCTGGGTGGACCCGCGTGTCAAATTCGACTGAAGCCGTGACACCGTCGTTGTCCCCGAGCGCGCGCGCCTGGCGGCGCTTCAAGCGCAACCGTCTGGGCTACTGGAGCCTCGTGCTGTTCTGCCTGCTGGTGGTCGGCAGCTTGTTCGCCGAGGTGCTGTCGAACGACCGGCCCTTGGTCGTGCGCTACGAAGGCACCACCTATTTCCCCATGGTCAAGGACTATGCAGAAACCGTGTTCGGCGGCGACTTCGACACCACCACCGACTACCTCGATCCCTTCATCCGCGAGCAGATCACCCAAGGCGACAACTGGGCCATCTACGCACCCAATCCGTATGGCCCGCAGACACTGAACTACTTCGCCAAGCTGCCCAATCCTTCGCCGCCGAGGCTGGACAACCTGTTCGGTACCGACGACCGCGGCCGCGACCTGCTGGCGCAACTGATCTACGGTTTTCGCGTGAGCGTGCTGTTCGCACTGGCGCTCACCGTCATCGGTGTGTTGCTGGGTGTGGTCACCGGCGCCATCCAGGGTTTTTTCGGCGGCAAGACCGATCTCGCCTTCCAGCGCTTCATCGAAATCTGGGGCTCCATGCCGGAGTTGTATTTGCTCATCATCTTTTCGGCCGTGTTCGCGCCCAGCATCAGCCTGTTGTTGATCCTGCTCAGCCTGTTCGGCTGGATGGGTCTGAGTGACTACGTGCGCGCCGAGTTTCTGCGCAACCGCCAGCTCGACTACGTGCGTGCCGCGCGCGCGCTGGGCCTGTCCAACTGGCAGATCATCTGGCGCCACGTGCTTCCCAACAGCCTCACGCCGGTGGTCACCTTCCTGCCGTTCCGCATGAGCGCGGCGATCCTGGCGCTGACCTCGCTCGACTTTCTGGGCCTGGGTGTGCCGCCCGGCACGCCCTCGCTGGGTGAACTGCTGAGCCAGGGCAAAAACAACATCGACGCCTGGTGGATTTCACTCTCCACCTTCGCGGTCCTGGTGATCACGCTGCTGCTGCTGACCTTCATGGGCGATGCGCTGCGCGATGCGCTCGATCCGAGAAAGGCCGACAAATGACGGCCCCCACGCTCCCCGCTTCGCGAGGTTCGCTGCCCCCCGAGGGGGCTGCCCGGCCTTGGGGCGGCCCGGCGGCGGGGCCCGGCCCCACGCTCCTCAACGTCAAAGGCCTGCGCGTCTCGTTCGGCGGCCAGGAAGTCGTTCACGGCATCGACTTTTCCATCAAGGCGGGCGAAAAGCTCGCGCTGGTGGGCGAATCCGGCTCGGGAAAAACGGTCTCGGCGCTCTCGCTGCTGCGCCTGGTGCACAACGCCGACGTGAGTGGCTCGGCGCTGCTCAATGGACGCGATCTGCTGCAGTTGACCGAACACCAGCTGCGCGGTGTGCGCGGTGACGAGGTGGCGATCATTTTTCAGGAACCCATGACGGCGCTGAACCCGCTCTACACCGTGGGCGACCAGATCGGCGAGGTCTTGCAGCTCAAAAAGGGCCTCACGCCGCGTCAGGCGCTCGCGTCCACCATCGAGCTGCTGGCCTCCACCGGCATCCCGGAGCCGGCGCGCCGCGCCGATGCCTTCCCGCACCAGCTCAGCGGCGGCCAGCGCCAGCGCGCCATGATCGCCATGGCCCTGGCCAGTGCGCCCAAGCTGCTGCTGGCCGACGAGCCCACCACCGCGTTGGATGTGAGCCTGCGTGGCCAGATATTGGATCTTCTGGCAGATTTGCAGCGCCAGCACGGCATGGCGGTGTTGCTGATCACGCACGACCTGAACCTGGTGCGCCGATTCGCCGACCGCGTGGCCGTGATGGAGCAGGGTCATCTGGTGGAGCAGGGCGCAGTGAGCGACGTGTTTGCCGCGCCGCAGCACGCCTATACCCAGATGCTGTTGGCGAGCAAACCCGAGCGCGACGTGGCGCCGGCCCAGCCGCCCGCCGCCGATGCCACGCCGGTGCTGCAAGCCCGCGGCCTGCGCGTGGGTTATCCCGTTCCACTGCCCGGCCTGACGGGTTGGTTCAAGAAAGGTGAGTTCGTCGCGGTCCAGGGCGCCGACCTGGACGTGGCGCCGGGTCAGACGCTGGGCGTGATTGGCGAATCGGGCTCGGGCAAGTCCACGCTTGCGCTCGCCGCGCTGGGTTTGCTGCCCTACCAAGGCAACTTGCAGGTCACAGGATCCGACTGGACGCAAGCTTTGAAGAGTGGCGAGAGCAGGGCGCTGCGCCAGCGGGTGCAAGTCGTGTTCCAGGATCCGTTTTCATCGCTGTCCCCGCGCATGACCATCGAACAGATCGTGGGCGAAGGACTGCTGGTGCACCAGCCTGGGCTTTCCGTGGCGCAACGCCGTGAGCGCGTGGTCAAGGCACTGGCCGATGTGGGCCTGGTGGACGACCCGCGGCGCGGTGGCGACTGGTTGCAGCGCTACCCGCACGAATTTTCGGGTGGCCAGCGTCAGCGACTGGCCATCGCCCGCGCGCTCATCATCGATCCACAACTGCTCGTGCTCGATGAGCCCACCAGCGCGCTGGATGTCACCGTTCAGAAGCAGGTGCTGGCCCTGCTGCAGCGCCTGCAGCGCGAACGCGGCCTGAGCTACTTGCTGATCACGCACGACGTGGATGTGATCCAGGCCATGGCGCATCATGTGATCGTGATGAAGGACGGTGAGGTGGTCGAAAGTGGCCCGGTTGAGCAGGTGCTGCGCGCCCCCGAGCACCCTTACACCCGCACCTTGGTGCAGGCCGCCGCCTGATGCGCTCAAAGGCTTGACTTGCGTCAGGCTGCTGACGAGATGGGCGGCGTATAACCGACGCTCATGACCGATTCCTCTCTCGCTTCCACACGCCCTGTCTCGCTTCGGTCGCCTGGGCGCTGGCTGGCTCTGGGCTGGGCCGACCTGCGGCGCAACCCGGTACCGGGCCTGGTACACGGCTTGCTGCTCACCGCCTTTGGCTGGCTGCTGCTCTGGGCTGCACGTGACCAGTTCTGGCTGCTGGCCGGTGCCTTCTCGGGCTTTCTCATCGTCGCGCCCATCCTCGCCACCGGGCTCTACCAGGTCAGCCGCCAGCGCAGCGCCGGCCTGGGCGAGGTGGTTGAGCTCTGGCGCTCGGGCGATGGCCGTTTGGTGAAGTTCGGCCTGCTGCTGGGCTTGGCCGGCACGGGCTGGGTGCTGACCTCGGCCGGACTCATCACGCTGTGGTCGCCCGTGCCCATCCTCAAGCCGGTGGATTTCCTGCGTCACGTCGTGCTGGTGCGCGAAATCGGCCTGTTCGAGGTCTGGCTGTTGCTCGGCGCCTTGCTCGCAGCGCCCGTGTTCGCGTCCACCGTGGTGGCCCTGCCCATGCTGGTGGACACCCGCGTCTCGGTGATGGAGGCAGTGACGGAGAGCTGGCGCGCCGTGGCCAGCCATCCCGGGCCCATGGCGTTGTGGGCGGTGGTGATTGCCCTGCTGGTCGGACTGGGCATGCTCACCGCCTTGCTCGGGCTCATTGTGCTGATCCCGCTGCTGGCCCACGCCAGCTGGCACGCCTACCGCGACCTGACCGCCCATCGGATGGGGCGCTGAGCCATGGGCAACACCCTGTTCGGCTACACCGAAGGCCAGATCGCCCAGTTCGGCCTGACCTTCGGCGTCGGCGCCTTCATCCTGTACATGCTCTTCATCGTGTTCAACCTGGCGCGCGAATCCAAGGCCGGCAAGTTCGGCACCTTCGTGCTGTTTCTGGTCCTGTCATTCGGCATGTTGGGGTTTCTGGCAAAGAACCTCATTCAATGGGTTCTGGGTATTTGAACGGTGTTCAGCATTGAACTGTTGATAGGGTTGCCAATCGCCTGTTGCAGGCGTTACAATGCGAGCTTCACGACCAAATGGGCGGGTAACTACCGGCC
>ENA-UOXK01000857-UOXK01000857.1-mixed-culture-metagenome-genome-assembly--contig:-NODE-857-length-22814-cov-34.279977_pt1 | contig 22814 bp, 11 predicted proteins | sample MGYA00238160_ERZ761638 | MGnify/ENA primary metagenome ERZ761638 (study PRJEB28912, sample SAMN08777098) | mixed culture metagenome | isolation source: Freshwater growth medium | place: USA...
ATTGCTTTAAGATTGCTTCCAGCCCGTCCATGTTAATTCATGCCCGTCCATGTTCCGTATGAAGCGTATGTGCCCCCGCAAGGCGGCACGTCGACCCGTCCTCAGTTACCGCAGTACTAGCGTCTACTGGCTACTGGCACTATAATCTTAAACGAGATGCCGCGCACTCCATGGATGCCGCGTCCGACGCCGATCGGACCGACCTCTAAACGCGTTTCAACGTCGTATTCCTATTCGAGTGTCAAATGTGAAATTTGTTCGAGTTCCGGCAGCGGCACCGCACATGTACTGTACCGGGTAGTCGGTACAGACGGACGCAAATGGAAGGATGTGACCTTGATGCGCATCCGGCGCTCACGCAGCTACACATCCCTCTTCCTCTTCTTCTTGCGACGCTCGCTCTTCTTTTCAATCGCCTTCCGCTCGCCCTTGCTTGCCGTCGCTTGCAGGCACGCCAGCCCGCCAGTGATCGGACTGACCAGCTTCGCCGCCAGCCATCGAGGGACCCCACCCTGGCATTGGTCATCGTCGTCGCTCTCGCTCTCGGCGGCGGCTGTTGCCACCGGCGCCGCGGTCGACCTGTTCGTTCCTGTCCGTCCAACTGTTGTTGCCGCTTGCGCTGCGGGCTTCGGTGCCTTGATTTGCTTCCGAGGCTCGCCATCGGTCATCTCTTCCTTCGCAAGGTCGCGCAGGTATTGATCTACAGGCTGCCCATGCGCCTCAAGCAGTCGGATCGCCGCTGGTGCGAGCGGCCGGAGCGCCCTTGTGAAGAAGGCGTGCGCCGTCCCGGGCTGCCCCTGCCGACCTGTGCGCCCGATTCGGTGCACGTACTGTTCAAGGTTCGTCCCAAAGTCCCAGCAGACCACCTGGCGCAACCCTTCAATGTGCACGCCGCGCGCCGCGACGTCGGTCGCGACCAGAATGCACAGCTCGCCGCGTCGGAAGCGTGCGAGCAAGTTGTCGCGCTCCGGCTGCGAGAGACGCGATGATAGCGCCTCAGCCTCGTGCCCGTGCCTCTGCAAGAGCGTCGTCACGAAGGCGACTGACTTGATCTTGTTGGCGAAGATGAGGATGCGCGAGTCGCGCGACGGCGCTGACGAGGAGGGCGAAGACGAGGAGTGCTCGGCAGCGCTGCCAACAGAATGCGCGTGGACGAGGCTGTCAATGAGTCGCAGCAGCTTGCGCGGCTTCTTGTGCTCCGCACAGATGGAGACGACTTGCTTAATGGTGGACGGCACGACAAACGGCGCATCGCTCGTGGTTGCTGTGATGAGCGGCTCGTCGTCACCCTCGTCCTCCGCCTCCTCATCGGCTTCGATGATGCGCCGCGCGTTCGCTCGCCACGGGCCTCCAGCACCGACGGCGCCGTCGCGGCCAGCACCCTCGCCGCCGTCGTCGGCAGCGCGCTGCATGTCAACGTGCTGCATGTCGACCACCATCGGGCGATTCACGAGGCCCGCCGCCGCAGCAGGCAGCCCCTCCGGTATCGTCGCGCTGAAGAGCAGCGTCTGGCGTGCGCCGCCGGTGCGCGCGTGTATGGTCGCCACCTGCTCCGCGAGCCCTGCCGAGAGCAGAAGCTTGTCCGCCTCGTCGAGCACCACGTAGCGCACCTCGTGCAGATCGATGCATCCAGCGGCGGACGGCACAAGCGACTGTGCGGGCGTCGACAGGTCGAGGAGCCGCCCAGGTGTGGCGACGACCACATCCACAGCAGGCGAGCTCTGCAGCTCGGCCAGCTGCTCGGACCGATGCTGTGCGCCACCGAAGACGGTCGCTACGCGAACTACCCTCGGCTGTAGCTCCGTTGGTCGCAGCACCGCCTCGCACACAGAGCCCACCTGCTGTGCGAGCTCCCGCGTCGGCACCAGAATGAGAGCACGCGGCGTGCCGAGTGAGGTGCTCGTATGCCAGCGACCGATTAGAACGACGAGAGGCATCGCATAGCACAAGGTCTTGCCACTTCCAGTCGGTGAGCAAGCAACCACATCGCACCCACTCAGACAGCACGGCCAGCAGCATCGCTGCATCTCGGTGGGCCGATCGAGGCGCATCGATTGCATCGCTCTGACCATGGCTGCCGGCACGCTGACTTCGGAAAAGGGTGAGTGACATGGCTCGGATGCTGGCCACCTTGCAGGCGCAGCTGGCACTCGCTTGTGATCAGCGATGACGCGTGGAATCGCACGCTGTGGCTCCGCTGGTGGTGGCTGCGGCTCGCCTGCTGCGGGCAACTGAGGAGGCGCACTCGAGCCTTCGACTTCGTGACGCCGGCGCTTCCCTCGGCTCCGCTTCGGCGCCGACGGTCGATTGACCGACCTTTTCGCCATCGGGCGACGAGGCGAAACTTGTAACTTCAAGTGGAAGCGCCTTGTTGGGCGGACGGAGATCGTGCCCTGGCTAAACACAAACAGGCAGCGATTTTTGTAGTGTACTTTTGTAGGAGTGCGCGCCGCACAGGCACTCTGCATGTTCGGACAGGCTCGCAAACGCTCGAGAGTGCATTTCGAGTAGTGCGTGCGTGGCGCTCTGCGTGTGGGCACACGCCTCGACGGGACTCGCCGTGCAGGAGACTCGGCGAGAGGGGTACGTTCCTCACGTGTACATGCCCGCGGGCAGCTTGCCGTCGGTATTCTTGCCGACCTCATCCTTGGCCGCCTCGAGGAGCGCGGCCATCGTGATGCGGCGCTTCTCAGGGTCGGCGTGCAGCGAGGCCTCGACGGCGGCGCGGAAGACGGCCGACTTGATGTGGCCGCCCGAGAGCTCGAAACGCTGGCCGAGCTCCTCAAAGTTGACGTCGGGCGCCATAGGCGCCTCCGCGGGCACGTGCATGCGCCAGAGCTTGGCGCGCATCGGCGCGTCGGGCGTCGTGAACTCGAGGATGAACTTGAAGCGTCTGTGGAAGGCGGTGTCGACCTGTGCGTACCGGTTGGTGATGGCGATGGCGATGCCGCTGAACTCCTCCATGTGGTGCAGGAGCACTCCCGTGTTCATCGAGTCGTGCCGCGCCGTCGAGCCTCCATCGGAGGTTCGCTGACCGAAGAGACCCTCTGCTTCGTCAAAGACGAGCACCGCGTCCTGCCCCTTGGCTTCGACGAAGACCTTTTCGATGTTCTTCGCGCTCTCGCCCACGTACTTGTCCATGAGCTGCGCGCAGTTGACGATCATGAGCGGCCGGCCCACGTCGAATCCGATCGCCTCGGCCGCCAGCGTCTTACCGGTGCCCGGGTCTCCGTGGAAGAGGGCCGTGATGCCCTGAGCGCGCCCGTGGTGCCGCTGGAAGCCCCATTGGCCAAAGAGGACTGCCTGCGCCTTCGAGTAGTTGACCATGTGGCGCAGCTTCTCCTTGATCGGCTCGGGCAGCACCACCTCCTCGAGCCCGTGCTGCGGCACGATGCCGCGGTCGAAGTTCGACATCGCGAGCCGGCCGCGCAGCTGGTGCGAGGCGCCTGCGTGCAGGTCGGCCATGGTGACCGTGGGTGACAGGCCGTCGCGCGAGACGGCGATCGAGAGGGCCGAGAGCCAGGCATTCTTGATGAAGCCGCCTTGCAGCTCGTACTTGCGTGCGAGGAGCATGAAGTCCACATCGCTTGCGAGGGGCAGCTTGGGCGGCGCCATCGCGCGCCAGATCTTCTCGCGGAGCAGCAGGTCGGGCTTGGTGAACTCGATGGCGAGCGTGATGCGACGGTGCATCGCCTCGTCGAGGTCCATCGGCCTGTTGGTCGCGAGGATGCACAGCCCCTCGTGCCGCTCCAGCTCGGTGAGCACCGTGTTCACCTGTAGGTTGCCCTTGGTGCGGTCCATGAAGATCGACTCGCACTCGTCGAAGAAAAGGATCGCGTCATGGATCTTGGCCTCACGAAATACGAGCTTGAGGATCGCGCCCGCCGAGTTGGCGCCGAGCGCGGGGAAGTTGATCATGAGCACCTTCTTGCCGATGAGCGTCGCGAGGGCATTGGCCATCATGGTCTTGCCCGTGCCGCTCGGCCCGTAGAAGAGAAGCACCATGCCGCGCCCGTACGTGAGCCGCTTGTGCAGGTCGAGCTGGCGCGAAGCCTGCACGAACGTGTCGAAGTGGCGCACGGTGTCGAGCACAAGCGTCTTCTTGGCCTCGGCGAGCACGACCTCTTCGATGTCCACCGAGGGCGTGTACAGGTGCGAGCCGTCCATGAGCTCGGAGAACTCGGTGTCGAGCCCGACGACAAAGTCGAGCATGCGCCGGTCGATCTCGGCGAGCGTCTGCGTCAGGTCGGCCCCGAGCTCATCGCCGTGCAGCACGAGGATGCCCTCGCGCACGAGCACGGCCGACTTGTAAAAGTACTTGCGGTGCTCGATCTGCGCCTGCAGCGTGTGCGAGAAGGCGCGCAGGAGCACCTCCACCTGCATCGTCTTCGAGGGCGAGTGCGAGCCGCCGCCGCCACCGCCCCCCATGAGCCCCGTGGAGCGTGGCGCGATCGCCTGCCCGATCATGGCGACGACGACATTCTTCTCGAACTCGCACAGCCCGAGCGCTGAGCCGAGCCGCTCGAGACGCGGCAGCCGCTGCATGACCTCGGCCATGGCGCCCAGCCGCGTGCGGATCCGCTCGCACAGCCGGTCGGCCTTCAGCTGCAGCTTGCGCGCTCGCTTGGACTCATGCCGCGCCTTCTTGGAAGCCTCGTGGCGCCCGTTGCGCCCGAAGCGACCGCGGCCCAACGCCTCGATCTCGTAGGCATACTCATCCATGCCCCAGTAGCCCTCGTCGTGCATCGAGGGCCCCATGTCGTCGTCCGAGACGTCTCCATCCTCGGAGCCGTTGGCGTTCGTCTTGGAGTTGGCCAGCTGCTGCCCTCGCTCCTCCATGTGCCGTCGCACGCGAGCCACGTCAGAACGCAGCTTGACGAGCTGGAACATGTCCTGCAGGTACTCGAGGTCACTTTCATACGGACCCGTACGCGGCTTGCTGACCACATCCTCCTCCTCCTCCTCGCCGCCGCCCTCCTTGCCTTCGCCCACGCCCTCCTTACCCTCCGTTTCAGCGCCCTCCGGCTCCGCCGCCTTCGCCTCGCAGCAATGGTGCCGCACCTTGAAGAGCGACCTCAGCAGCTTCGAGTCCGCCGCCGCCGACGGCGCCGCGCCCGTAGCCACCCCTGGCGCCTTGGCGCCGCCCTTGACGAGCGCGACTTTGCCCTTGCCGACGTCCTTGGCGGCCGCCTCAGCAGCCACTTCCATCTGGAGGAGCGAGTACAACGAGTTGGTGCCGCCGCCGAGCGTCGCCAAGTCAGGCAGCAGCAGCGGCACGCCCACGGAACCATGGGACGGGCGCTCCTTGTTCCGGCTGAGCTTTGCGTCATCGAAGCTCGGCTCCTCGCGCAGCACGCGCATCAGGTCCGCCTTCTCGATGTTGAAGATCTGAGAGTCGGTCAGCGGCAGAGCGAGCATGAGGAGCACGGCCTCCGTCTGCAGCGCGGGCAGCTCGGTGAGCAGCTGCGAGCCGGGTAGCACGACACCCTGCTTAACGTGCCGCCGCTCCGTCTTCTGGAAACTCGCCAGGTCCGACATGCTCACGTCCAGAATGCCCGCCAGCGTCACCGCGGCCTTCGAGTTGTTGCCGTACAGGCTGCTGCCGCCACCGTAGCCCATCGAGCTGCTCATCTTGACAGAATTGAAGGCATGGGTCGTGCGCATCATGAGCAGAGCACCAACGAGCTTCCGGTCGACGGGCGAGAGCTCGTACACGTCGCACGTGCGGACGAATCGGGGTGGCAGCCCGGTGTCGACAAGCGGCATTGGCCCGCGCTTCTCGATGCGGGTTTGCAGCTTAGCGACCCATTCCTTGACGGTCGGGAGCGTCTCGATCGCGCGCGTCACACCCACCGCGGTTGCGTCGGCGAAGTCGCGCGACGCAAACGAGATGACGCGCTGCTGGCACTCGGCAGCAAGCTTGTGCACGGCCACTTGCAGCGACGTGAGCGCCTCGTACGTGAGTAGGAAGGCGGCGTTGTCCGCAAAAGGGCCCTCCTCCGCGTCGTCGAGCACGGCTGCGAGCGGTCCGGAGAGAAGAGCGCGTACCGTCTCGTGCGAGCCGACCGTCGACATGATGCTTGCGCTTCGGGCGCGTGAGGGAGCGCTCTTGATACCGGATGTTCACACGCGCATCTAGAATCCCCCCAAGAATAGCCGCTTACTTCGCTCCCGCACGAGGCACCGCACACTCTTCATCGAGTTGGCTTCAGGCGCGATTTTCGCACATGAAGAAGAAGGTCGACGGCATCATCATCAGCAGCGCCGACAACGCCGCAACACACTCTGACTCGCCTGCTGCACCCATCTCCAAGGCTGCCAAGCGCAAGCTCCAGAAGAAGCGCGCCAAGGCAGCTGCCAAGGCGTTGCACGAGGCCAGTGTGCTCGAGCGAGCGGAGGCCAAGGCCGCACGGGTCGCGGCGGCTGCCGCCGCTGCCGCCGCTGCCGCTGAGGCACAGCATCCGCCGCCAGAGCCTCTAGCGTTTGCTGCGGATGAGGACGATCATTGCGAGACGGCGCCAGAGGCATATGTGCACATTGAGGGCTTGCTGCGGCTGACAGCGGGCGCGTTGGGCATCGAACCGAACGAGCTGCGAATCTACGACCCGTACTTTTGCAACGGTGCAGTTGTGCGACACCTGGGTGCACTCGGCTTTGCGCACGTGTACAATCGCAACGAGGATTTTTACGCACGGCTTGAGTCCGGCGACCTGCCGCCACACGACGTGGTTGTCACCAATCCACCCTACTCGGGCGCCCATCCCGAGCGCCTGCTGCACTTTCTCGCGCAGAATGGCAAGCCGTGGCTTGCGCTCATGCCCAACTGGGTGCACGCGAAGGAGTATTATCCAGCGGCGAACTCGCCCGTAGGCCGCTCAATCTACCTGGTGCCTCGCAAGCGCTACAATTATTGGACGCCCCGGGGCCGGCGCGCCGACGTGGCCACCGGCGGAGCCAAGAAGAAGACGCACGGGCACACGAACGCCGCTCTCGGTATCCGCACGTCTCCCTTCGTCTCGTTTTGGCATGCTGGACATCTACCTCCCGAGGTGGTGCAGCGTGCCACGCCGCCGGACGCGACCTGCCAGCTTTGTTATCGCACAGATGCGCTGCCGCCGTACATCAGGCCCTGACCGGTGACGGTTGCGCGTACGGCTCTCTACACAGTGAAGCAGCAACAATCCGCCGGAAAGCCACGCCGCCACGACTCCACGGTGCGCAACGGCACGAGTGCACAGGCTGGCGCGGCCCCCGAGACGCGAGAGTCCTGGGAGAGCTATACGAACACCCGGGTCTACTAACAACCGCACACCTGACACCGGCCATGTGCGCGCGGGGGGGATCAGCACGGTCGCTGGGTGTATCGGCGTGTCGGAGATTACGTTTCTTCTGTGATACAGGCACAGCGATGTGTGTCTACAGTCTAGCCCGAGTCGACGACCGGCGGTTCCGAAAGCCCGAGACTCGACTCGGCCCGCCCTCAACTTTTGGTCACTCCGACACAATGCCAAGCCGAGGGACCTTGTGTAGAGACGTCAGACCTCACGTCACGTGGAGCAGACCGGCGGGCCGGGGACCGGACGCACCTGCACACCTGCTCCCACCGGGACCGCGAGGGACAGCACAGAGAGAGAGAGAGAGAGAGAGAGAGAAAGATTCCCCTTAGGCCTGACAAGGTACCCCATTGCGCGTTGATGGGCTAGCAACCCTTACGCAGCGGGCCACAAGGCAACGTCTCCATCTCAGCTGAGCATCTTGGTCACAGCGTAGCCCACACCCGCGCCCAGCAGAGCACCTTGAGTGGGCGTGATGCAGCTGCCGCTGCTGGACGCCGCCTCGCCAATCTTGCGCATGGTGCACACAGCGTCTTTGTCGGTGTAGATGGACCGGAAGGCCTTGCACAGTGCAGCGTTACCGACGCTGCCCACCTGCTTGTCGTTGATGGCCACGCCGAGCTTGCCGCCGCTTGGTGAGAACATGAGCGTGGTGCCCTTTGGCGCGCCATTGGGCAGGCCCTTGAGCAGGCACTCCTCGAAGTCCTTGATGAGCTTTGTGTCCGAGCAGCGTGGCTTGAGCGCATCGGCGAGTGCGCTCGCCATCTTCGCCGCGCCCACGCCGTAGCTCATCTGGAGCAGAAAGGCGCCCGTGTCGTACTCGCCGACAGCGTACACCTTGATTGGGCCCTTGTAGCGTACGCCGAGGCTTAAAAGCGAGCCGCCTGACTTCTTTTCGGGGAAGGAAAGGCCGGTCTTCGGTTCGATCGTCGCGCCAGCCGCCAGTGCGGCGCACAGAGAGAGGATTGTTGCAAGGGTCGTCGGCATTTTCTGATCGCGATCTCCCGGAGGTGCTGATCTGACGATTTCGGGCTACATCATAAAATTTGTTTCGCGATGACAAGACAAAAACACCATGTGAAACATCGAGGATGAGTCAGCGTCCCTCGCAGTTCACGGCTTGCAGTTCACGCTCCGCCACCGGTCCTCGAGAGAGAGCCACACGCCCTCCTCAACATCCGAATGAGCATGGATTCGGCCAGCGTGCAGCCAAGCAGCGAGCAGCTCAGCAGCCTTGGCGCGCCGCTGCTCGCCGCTTGCTGGGCAGAGGCGGGGTTTGGTGCAAAGCGGCCGAGCGTCTCTGGCGCACGGTGGCCTAAAGAAGTAGAGTGCAGCTACATAGATTGCGTGGGTGATGCTTGCACGAAGCGCTCTCTGTGGGTGAAGCTATACAGTGGTGGCAAGGGCACGACGATGCCGAACGGACTCTTTGCACGCCTCATCACACAGCCGCTCTCGTTGGCTGCGATCGTGGGCATGGTCACGCTCGGCGTCAGCGTGTTTGCTGATGCAGCTGAACCTGCATCGACGGTACTGCTGAGCCTGGTCGGGGGCCGCGAACTTGGCTTTTACATCTTCGTGGCCGCCGTCTTCGCGCACGTGTCCGAGGCCGCCTATTGCTACTGGGTGCTCCAGAGCCTCCGGCAGCCTCTTGGAGCGTGCCTGGCGTGGGCCTTCTTGGTGAGCCTGGTTGGGTGGCCAGTGACGCGGAGAGTGGTGCAGCTCAAGCGTGTGCAGCTCAAGGTGGCGTAAAGTTGTCGAACGATGGGCTGTCATATGAGTCTGCCACATGATGGCGTGGCGCGACGGTTGGCCGACGTGACGTGCACTCAGTCATTGGTACGGCGGCGCATCTGTGTCAAGTCGCGCGCACGCGCTGCGTGGCCGCCGAGGCCGGGTGGGAGGCTTTGGGAGCTGGGACGCCGGCGCCGCGGTTTCCGTTCCGTTCGATCAGGAACACAGGAAGACAGGCACAGGGATCTCGTTCGTCGTACGTCGAATCGTCGACGCTCGATCATGGCGCCGGTCCGCGACGCACACGACAAGCCGCATCGGAGAGGCCGGAGGCGTGCAACACGCGGACCCACGGATGCAAGTGTGTATTCATCAAAATTCCACTTATACGGCTCACGATCTTCAGAGATGAGACACCTGTATCACCTTGCGTGCAACCTCGGGCTCGGCTTTCCGGATGTAAATAAGTTGTAGTTTTGCCCGTCTCGTACACGTAGCGGTCGCGCACCCGCGCCCTGTACGCTGCACGGTCGCCGAAGAAAAGCGCTCGGATCCGAGTCTCGTCGACTGCTTCGTCTGTGGTTAACAGGCCTTGCGGATCGTGCCGCTGGCGTGTCGCTCGAGCCCCGCCGCCTTTAGGATACGCTCTCATCCAGGCATCGCCCTCGTGAGCATCGCCTCGGCGCGCTCCTTGGCCTCTCGCATATCCTCGAGCTCGAGCCGCAGCGCCCGCACCTCCTGCGGCGAGGCGCTCCCGCCGCGTAGCGCCTTGAGCTCGTTCTCGAGCTCCTCGCGCGCCTGCTGCTCCTCCTCGAGCTGCTGGTTGAGATACGCCATCTCCTCCTCAAGCTCGGCCTCGCGCTCCTGTAGCTTCTTCAAATCCTTGCCGTTGCCGCCGCCGCCGCCACCCCCGCCGCCGCCACCCCCGCCGCCGCCACCCCCGCCGCCTGTAATGAGCTTGAGCACCTCAGCCTCCTTGGCCTGCACCGCGCGGTCGGCTGCCTGCAGCTTGCGGTGTGCCTCGCTCAGCTGCGCCTCGGCCTGCTCGGCTCGCCGCTGGAGCTGCTCACTCAGCTGCTTGGCCTTGAAGGCCTCCTGCTCGGCGCGCTTGACCTTGGAGGCATCCTCGGCCTGTTTCTTGTCGGCTGCGAGCTTGTCCTTGGCCTGCACCGAGCCATAGTCGTCCGACTCCTCCTGGTTGGACGCGGCCTGGCTGCGCCGGCTCAGGTGGCGCGGCGGCAAGGGCTCCTCGTCCACCTCTCGGGTGCTCAGCTTATCGACCTCGGCCGTGAGCTTGGCGATCGCGCGGTCCTTGGCCGCGAGCGCCTCCTTCTGCTTGTCGATGGTCGCATACACCTCTTCGAGGTTCTCGGAGCCGCCCTCCTCGACAGGGTTGGCGTGCAGCTCGGCGAGCTCCTTCTCGTAGGCGAGCCGGTCGATCTTCTGCTTGGCGGCCGCGAGCTCGTCGCGCAGCTTGCGCAGCTCGGCCTCACGCTCCTCGACCACCTCGTAGTAGCGCTTGGTCTGTGCTTGAGCCTCCTCGAGCTCAGCCTCGAGGGTCTCGACATCGTCGGTCAGGGTGTACTTCTCCTCCTCTAGCACGACGACTTCGGAGTGCGCCTCCTTGTACTTGGCCGACATCTCGTCGAGCTTCGTCTGCAGCTCGCCGCTCTTGCCATCGATCAGCTGGAGCCGCTGAGTGAGCTGCTCCGCGCGGATCTCGGCGCGCATCTGCGCCTCGCGCGCATCCATGAGCGCCGCGTCCTTGGCGTCGATCTCCTCCTGCACACTCATCAGCTGCTCCTCGTTCGTGATGGCCGCCTCCTCTAGATGCAACTTCTCCTCCTTGAGATTGAGCACCATCTGCTCCGACGCCATCTTGAGCCGCTCCGCCTCCTGCGCCTTCTGGCGCGCCGCCTGCAGCTCGCTCGTCACCTTGTTCAAGCGCGCCCCGAGCGTCTTCACCTCTTCCACAAGCTCGTTCGGCGGGAGCGTGCCCACCTCGGCCGGCCCGCCCGCGCCCGAGTCGGCGCCTCCATCGGCGAGCGCCTTGCTCTGCTGCTGCAGCGTGACGCTCTGCTCGGCGAGCTGGCCCTGCAGAGACGTGGCCGCCTGCGTACTCGCCGCCAGCTGGAGCGCGAGGCCCTCGGTCCGATTGGCGAGCGCGCGCATCGCCTCCTCCTTGAGCGCTTCTGTCACCGCCGCCGAGGGCACCTCGACCTCGAGCTGCGAGCCCGGCACCGCGCCCTCGGGCACTGTCAGCCGCACCTCGTGCCCGTCGGGCGCCATCACGGTCAACTCGTGCCCGGGCAGCGCGCCCTCGGGCAGCGTAAAGATGAACGTATCCCCGGCGGGCGCGGCGGGTGGCAATTCGACCTCGAGCTGCGAGCCCGCGGGCGCGCCCTCGGGCACCGTGAGGGTCACCTGCTGGCCCGTCGGTGCCGTCACGGTGAGCTGCGTGCCCGGCGCAGCGCCCTCGGGCACCGTCAAGACGAGCATCTCGGCCGCGGGCGCGGGCACCTCCACCTCGAGCGACTGGCCCGGCTCGACGCCCTCGGGCACAGTGAGCGACACCTCCTGCCCGCTCGGAGCGGTCACAGTGAGCTGTGTGCCCGGCGCCACGCCCTCCGGCACCACCAGCACCACCTTCTCGACCTCGGGCGGCAGCTCGATCTCGAGAGACTGGCCTGCCGACGCGCCCTCGGGCACCGTGAGCGACACCTCCTGCCCGCTCGACGTGGTCACGGTTAGCTGCGTGCCCGGCGTCGCCCCCTCGGGCACCTCGAGCGTGATCCTGTCGCCCTTCTTGGCCTTGCGTGGAAGCGGCGAGGGCGCCTCCGCACCGACGACGCGCACGGCGTTCGCAGCCGCCTTGGCCACGAGCGCCTCCGCGAGCGACTTGGCCGGCGCGACCGCGACCGACACACCCTTGGTCTCGGCCTTGGGCTCGCTCGTGAGCACCTGAGCCGCGGTGATGGCCTGAGCCGCGGGCATCCCGATCCCAAGCGAGGCCAGCGTCAGGCCACCCGAGGGCAGCGGGCGCGGCGCGACGGTCTGCTGGCTATTCGGCGCGCGCGCCTCCTCCTTGATCTTGGTCGCAGCCGCCGGGTCATGCCGGCGCAGCTCCGCGTCGAGCTTGGCCGCTTTGAGGCGAAGTGTCGCCAGCTCTCCCTCCTCCAGCTGCCGCTTGGCCTCGGCGAGTGCGGACGCTTTGCTCGTCATCTCACTCAGCTTCGCCTCGGTCTCGCGCAGCCGCGTGTGCGCAATCTGGAGCTTGCCCACCGTCGCCACGATCTCGGCCTTCGCCTCCACATCATCCATCGTCCCAAAGTCGAGTTTGAGCTCGAGAGCGGCCATGTTGACGTCGTACGGATTGGAGGTCGGCGCGACCGGCGGCGGGATGGACGCGGGGTCCGAGACCGCCGCGCCGCCGCTAGGGGGCGCGCGGGGTGGGGTCAACGGCACGGCCGCCGCGCCGAGCTCGCCCACCTTGGACTGAAGCGCCTTGTTGGACGAGACGTGGCGCTCGATGCCCGCGCGCAGCTCGTCGATGTCGGATCGGAGCTGCTCGTTCTCGGCGACCAGCTGCTGCTTCTCGGCCTTGAGCTGCGTGTTCTCGCTCACGAGCTCGTGGCGCAGCTGCTCGGCCTCCTGCCGCGTGCGCTCCAGCTGCGCCTCCTTATCGCGGATCGACTTCTCCTTGGCCTTGTCCTTCATCGAGAGCCGCTTGCCCAGCCGGAGCACGACGCCGTTGAGCACCTGGCTCAGTCCGTGCAGCACGCGTGGCAGCTCGCTCTTGCTCGCCACGTCACCGAGCACGAAGAGCTCCTTCTTGAGCACGGTGACGCGCTTCTCCATGCCCGCGCGCGCCTGCTCGTCGACGGTCTCACGCCCCGCCTCGACCGCCTCGAGTCGCTGCTGCACCGTGTCGAGCTCCTGCTCGACTGACCTAGCGAGCACGTTCCCAAACTGGGCGAGGGGCTCGAGGAGGGAGCTGTGCGCGCCGCCGCCCACGCGCTCATTGTACTGGGCGCGCTGCTTCGAGGCGAGCTCGATGAGCATCTCGAGGTCGGCCACCTCACGCTCGGCACGATCGTGGGGCTGCGCCTGGTCCTCTTCGCGCGCGCGCTCGAGCTGCCCCTCGGCCGCGTACACCATGTTGTCGAGCGTCTGCAGCGCGTCGGTCACCATGCTCTCGTCCGTCTGGACCTCCTCGCGCAGGCTCTTCATCTTGAGCACCAACTGCTCCAACAGCAGCTTCGACTGCAGCTGCTCCTCCACCGTGGGCTCGGTGCCGTCGGCGCGCGCCGCCTCTAGTGAGAGGTATTGCTCGACCTCGCGCTGCAGGTGTGCCACGAGCACGCTGATGTAGCTCTTCGACTCCTTGACCTTGCTCACCTGCGCCTGGCGCATGCGCTCGAGCGCCTCGACCTCGTCGACGAAGCCTGCGTTTGCCTGGCCGCCCGCGCGCGTCTCGATGAGAAGCAGGTCCACCCACCGGCCCGAGTCGGCCTCGAGCATGCTGCGCCGGTCCTCGGCCGCCTTGCGCGCCATCTCGGCCTGGAGCGCCTCCTGCTGCGAGAGCATCGCCTGGCGCATCGCCTCCGCCTCGCGCGCGTGCCGCTCCTTCTCCTCGAAGGACTGCTTGAGGATCGCGTCGCGCTCGGCGAGCTGCGCCTCCATCTGCTCTCGCTCCTCGTCGGTCATCCCTGAGCCGCCGCCGCCGAAGCCGCCGCCGCCGCCCGCCGCCGCCGCCTCGAGCTGCGCTCTGAGCGCCTCGATCTCGGCCTTGAGCTTGCCCACCTCGGTCATCTCCTCGTTCTTGCGCGCCTTGAGCTGAATGGCCTTGGCGCGGTCGGCATACTGCAGCGTGTTCAGCGTCTCCTCGAAGTTGTACGCCGCGGGTGAGATGGCCGCGAGCATCACGGTCACCGAATTGCCGCCGAGCGACTCCTGCAGCACACGCGTGAGCTTCGAGTTGCGATACGGGATGAAGACCTTTTTGCCCTTCTTCGACTGCTCGGCGAGCGCGTTGATCACGTTGCCGAGCGCCGAGAGCGACTTGTTGATGTTCGCGCCCTCCTTGAGCTTGTCGCCCGTTGCGCCCGTCTTGGCGGCGCGCTCGGAGCCCGCGAGATCGACCAGGTTGATGGTGGCGCGCGATTCCTTCTGTTGCCCCGCGATCACCTCCTTTTGCGAGAGGCGGATGATGAAGATCGAGTGCGAGCGCGACGAGGTCGCATTCATCTGCGTCGCCGCCACCGCGCGCGCCGCGTTGCCCTGGTCCATCAGCTTCTCGATCTTCTCTTTCGAGTCGACGCCAATCTCCTGCAGACCGGCCACGTACACGCCGAGCTTCGGGTCCTCCTTGACGTCGATGTGCGAGTCCTTGCGCGTCTTGGCGGTGCCGCGCGTGGCAGTCGGGTCGAGCAGGTCGTAGAGCACCTCGTTGTAGATCTCGAGGAACGAGCACGTCACGAGGAACATTTTGTTTGGGTTCTCCTCCTTTGATGCCTGGATGCGCTCGAACATCTCGGCGTTCATCTGCGGGATGATGCCCGGCAGTCCGGCGTGGGGCGCGCCCGTCATCGAGAACGATTTACCCGCGCCCGTCTGGCCGTATGCGAAGATGGTACCGTTCCAGCCACCAAAGGCCTTGTCAAGCAGCGGCTGGCCCAGGTTTCCATATACGTCGGTCTGGAGCGAGTCATCGTCGTACGTGTAGTCGAAACTGAACTCGCGCAGCGGCGCGCCGGGCTCGTTCGGCGGCTGCAGCGCCGCGTACCCACCGGGTTTGATGACCACGATCTTCTCCTCTTGCTGGCTGATCTCACGCTGGTTGAACGGGCGGCAGCGTACGGCGACCATGACCGACGATGGCGCCTCGGACGACGAGCCCTTCTCGATGGTGGCGACCATGGCCGCGGTCTTCGCGGCAGCCCGGAGCTTGTCCATCGGCCGTTGGCTACTATGGAACTTCACAGGAAGGGTGCGTGAAAAGGGAATAATGAAACGCAGGGGGTGGGGGCGGGTCGCTCCCAACTGTAGTCGCCCACCTGGCCTTCGAGACCCGGCCCAGCGGCGTGGGGGTGTGGGCGTGCTGCGCGTGCCCGGTTTTAATTCGGAATTCATCATCATCGTGTACAGTGGGCATGCGACGCATGAAGACGCCGGCTGAAATCTTAACCATCGCCCACTTTTCGCGCCCGTGGTTTCGTCGATTCCGGTGCGAGACTTGGAAGGTCACTCGAGGTCACCTTCCGAATGTCGCACTGTGTACGCTTCGGTCTATTGCTCGCGCCGCTCGCCGCGTATTGCAGCGTAGTGGCGCCACCCGTTGTGTCCGCTAGCCGCCGGCGTGCGCCACCGCCAAAGTGTGGGCTCGATGACTCTCTTCTCGCCGGCCTGAGCGCCGAGGAAGTGGGAGTCGCCGCTTGGCTGGCTTCCGACGAAATGGGCCAGGCGCACCTGCTCGACGGCTGGGCCACAGCTTCTGCCGAGGATAAGCGCCGGCTGCTCGCGCAGATCGTCACCATGGACGATAACTACCCCGCGGACGCGGCTGGGCTGTGCGGCCTGACGGCGTACGTGGCGCACGCGCGAGTGCTTCTTGCAGAGGCAGCGGCGGATAAGAATCCGTTCGAGGGGTACGAGGTGGAGATTCCCGAGGGCGAGACGCTCGAGATCGGCTCGGACGCCTTCCGCGCTGACGAAAAACTCGGGATGGGCGCAATGCCAGGCGCAGCCTTCGTGCTCGTCGCGGGCGGGCTGGGCGAGCGGCTCGGATATGACGGCATAAAGGTGGAGCTGCCGACGGAGACGATCACCTGCGCCTCGTTCCTCGAGACGTACATCACGTCGCTGCTCGCGATGACGCGCCGCGCCGGCCCGGGCGCTCCCCAGGTGCCGCTCGTCATCATGACCTCGGAGGACACACACGCCAAGACCCTTGCGCTGCTCGAGGCCAATAGTTATTTTGGGATGCCGCGTGAGTCGCTGCACTTCATCACGCAGTCGAACGTGCCGGCGATCCAGGACAACCACGCGCGCTTCGCGCTCGACAAGGCCGACCGCTTCACGCTCCAGACGAAGCCGCACGGGCACGGCGACGTGCACACGCTGCTGCACACCTCAGGGCTGCTTCCCAAGCTGCGTGCCAATGGGTGCACGCATCTCGTCTTCTTCCAAGACACGAACGTGCTTGCTTTCAAGGCGATCCCGGCCGCGCTCGGCGCCTCGATCCGGCGCAAGCTCGACATGAACTCGCTCACGGTGCCGCGCTCTCCCGGAGAGGCTGCGGGCGCCATCTGCAAGCTCGTGCGCGCCGGCGAGCCACCGCTCGTGATCAACGTGGAGTACAACCAGCTGGACGCGCTACTTCAGGCCTCGGGCAAGGGCGGCGACAGCGCGGACGCGACAGGCTACTCGCCCTACCCAGGCAATGTGAACACCTTCATCCTTGCCCTCGAGCCGTACGCAGCGGCGCTGCAGGCCACGGGCGGCTCGATGCCCGAGTTCGTCAACCCCAAGTACGCCAACGCCGAGAAGACCGCCTTCAAGAAGCCGACGCGGCTCGAGTGCATGATGCAAGACTTCCCCAAGCTTCTCGGACCCGAGTCGGCCGTTGGCTTCACCTCCTTTGACCGCTGGTTCGCCTTCTCGCCGGTCAAAAACTCGATCCCCGAGGCCCTCAAGGCCGCTGAAAAGGGCGTGTATGCCGCATCGCCGGGCGCGGGCGAGGCGGCCGTGTTCGACGCGAACGCGCGGCTCATGCGCCTCGCGGGCGTCGAGCTCGCGCCGCCCGCGCCACCCGCCACATTCCTCGGGCTGCCGCTTGGCCTCTCGCCATCGATTGCGCTCACGCCCAACTTCGCCCTCACCGTTGATGAGCTGATGCATCGCATGCCTGGCGGCGCCGCCGTGCATCTGACTGCGCGCTCGTCGCTCATGCTCGACGGCGACGTGCGCCTGCACTCGCTTCGCCTCGACGGCGCGCTCGCCATCCGTGCGGTGCCCGGCGCTACCGTCCACGTGCGCGACTGCACCGTCACAAACGATGGCTGGCCGTTTGTGCCGGTTGAGCCCGGCACCGAGCCGAAGGGCGTGAGCATCCGCGGCTACACGATTGATCGGAGCATGGGTTCCGACGTGGTGGCCGGCGAGCCGGGTGAATACGAGCTCAGCGGCGACGGCAAGCTATGCAAGCTGTAGTGCTGCTACCCGCCCACACACTGTGCGTTGGCGACCGTTTTGCAGTCACGACGCTTCCCTGCCGCATGCGCTGCGCCTGTACACCTTACGGCGCCGTGCGACGATCGACGTCGTAACGTAGCGCGGCTGACGACCTCGGAGAGCTGCGAGCGACGCAGCGCCCGTAGCGCGCGAGAGAGGGCGGAGATAATCCCTTATTGTTGAACATGTATGGTAACATACTCCGTCCGAGAGGACGGACCGCCTCCGGTGGATCGGATGAACGGATCGTCGCGCGCAACGAACCGCTCCGTCTCACCGTCCGTCGTCCGACAGACGGACCGGATCGGACGTCGTCGCGCAACGATTTTTACCGTAGCTACGTTAGATACGCGTTAAGCGACCGTCCGTTACTACTTTCCGCCCGCATCGCCACGGCCCACGCGCGGAACCGTAACGATTATAAATCCAATCCCTCGACGGCCGAAATAACAGCGCACGTTACATGACAATACCGTAGAGTACCGCTCTTGCAAAGCCCATCCGCCTCCATCTAAGTACATGGAGCAAGTCCACTTCTGGCCCACCAGACCACCACGGTCTCAATCGCACAAACCACCATCGTCGCGACGCCCATGTCTGAGAGAGCAGAGTCAGAGGCGTAACACTAAGAGCGGCCCGGATAATAGCGCCTCTTTGCCAGTCAAGGAATGATTCTTCTTGGCGCTGAATGAAGGTCTCAGGCACCTCGAGCGCAGCCAAAACGAGTGCTTACACGTTGTGTTCTCGTCTGATCCGATCGAGAGTAAAGTTTGTGCGTGGCTGACTTGCCGTCGGTTTACAGCCTTGCATCCCGGAATGGTGGGCCACTGCCTTCAACTCTTCAGGGATATTGAACTCGAACACTAGAACGTCACGACGACGCATCTCACCAGGCCGCCCACGGTGGATGGTATTCGTGTCAAATATAAAGCCATCGCCGAGCCGACCGAGCATCTGCGTTGCGTTGTACCGATTCCTCACAAAGTCACCATCAAACCGAGACTCGAAGTACTCACTGTATGAATAGTAGACGGTGCGATGCGAACCAGCTACAATCTCCGTGGGGTGCGTTTCGGCAGTAACGTCTTGCAGAAAAATATATGCTTTCAGGCGGCGTCCACATCGGTCGTGGTGCCAAAGAGTTGATGTGATAGGTTTACGGTACTTCCGTAGGTCTCGTCTCGTGGGTGGCGCATTGGCTATGGAGCCAAGCCGGTAAGCTCCATACCCCGATAGCTCCGCATCAGCACCAACATAATTTAGCACGACATGGCCCAACGTGCTGATTGCTTTTTCGACAGTTGGCTCAAAGCTTGGCAGGTAAGGAATGTTGGTACCACCCTCGTCATGGCCGGGGTTCTTTGACACCATCGCATTGTCTACCAGTCGCGGCACGTCATGGCGCAGAATGGTGTCGGCAAAGCCTAGTTCGGCGCCAAAGCGTGCGAAGCCGTCGCGATTCAAAGAAGTGACCAGCCGGTGCAGATTGTGTGGGCCTCGAAGGGGACTTACAGCTGCATGCGGTCTTGCAGCAAATCGTCGTAGTAAAATCTCTCCAGACTCGCGCTGAAGTTGGTCCCCTGAGAGTAATATCGGGCGTACGGTGTCTATCATCACGGAGGAGTTGAAATTCCACTCTTTTGGAAACGAGATGCCAAGCTCATTCCAATCCACGCCGCATGCAGAGATATCAAGTTTACGCTGCTCAATATGATGACTCCGTTGCTTCCAATGTGCGATGATTTTTGTTGGGTACGCGAACGCCTCTGTATTGTTGTCTGCAAACGGATTGCCCGCGACATGCCTCAGCGGCATACCTTTGGCTATAGCCTATACGGGTATAGCGACGCGCGCGGACGCGCGCGCGCGCGCGGGGCCAGCTCGCGGTTTAGTACAGTACCGGGTACCGGTATTGTACCGGTACCGGTAAACTTGGTCGCGTTGGTTGATTGGCGGTTCATCAAACACAAACGGCAGTCTGGTGAGCGCGACATGGACATCCCGGTCCTTGCTGAAGCTAGACCACAGGCTCTGAATCACAGTGGGTGGGCGGGAACAACACTTTAAAAGATTAAAACGCAAACTCAAAGTCTCAAACACAAGAAGCTGACGCGCATCGACATCGAAGCGTCCGACCGCCGTAGAAGATCGGCGGGCACGGAGTGCTATTGATAGAGCGGCTATCAGCGCACATAAAAACATATACCGGAACCAGCCGTTAACAGGATTTCATGGGATTTTTGGGGGGTAGGGTAGGGTGGGTGTGCCGAGGGGCGGAAGACCCCCTACCTACCTACTCTCGGTGGAGCTTGCCAGCATCGGGGTAACCCCTACCTACCTACCCCCGCCAACTTAACATACCAAAAAAGGAAGGTCTGTCGTCGTACTTTCGGTGATATTTATTCGGTGATCGACTCACCTTTTGATCGGTGCCCGGCTTGGCGGCCGACTCGCTCTCGGGCAACTCGGGTACAACTCGGGGGCCGTTTCGGTGATCGGCTCGGCGCCCGGCTCAGCGTGCGTGCGTGTGGCGGAGTCGAGAATGACATCACTCGTGACGCTTCGGCCGCCGCGTTCGACCCCCTAACCCCATTTTTTTCTCAAAGACCAGACGAGGGGGGAGGGGGTACCTACCTACCCTGGGCCAACCGGCCTGGGGTGGCGGCCACCCCTACCTACCTACCCAAAATGCGGCACCCGTACCCTACCTCCCAAAAAACCCAAATCCAGACTTTGCGCGGACACAGTCCTCGCCACATGCCGACATCTGCGCGATTCGTCTCAATGTGCATTGTGGACAACCTCCAACCAATCGAGCGGCAGATGGATGTCGTCACAATGTGTACGACAATGCTGTGCTCACTCATGCTGACGACCAAGCCCAAGAAAGCTCCCCTGGTAATGGTGGATAACTACACGGAAGGGAGATGGGGCAAGGTGCTGCAACAGACGGGTGCAGAGCTGATCCGTACTCGTGGTGTCCCGCCTTGGAATGTGTCTGGGGCCCTTTCTCGGCGACTATGCCCGCAGCAAACAACTTCATCCAAAAGTCTCTCTAATCACTCAATGGGCTTCTCAAGTAGTTCGTTGTGTGTTCCTCCCGGGATGTATACCTACAACAAGCTGCACTTTTGGGACCCAGACTTCACCAATGAGACGTTGCTCGTTCTGATCGATGCCGATGCTCTTATTATCCGTGACGCCATCACAATCACAGGGGTAACGCCTCCTGCTGCACTTGGATTTACCAAAATCTGCTCCACGGACAAGCCCGTTGGCCCAGCCAATTCAGAATACAAAAGCCTTATAAGAGACTCTTATGGCATTCATAGCGACCAGAGAGGATTCAACTCAGGTGTCATAGTATTCGAACCGCAGCACCAGCTCTACCATCGCATAATGAACATTTATAGGCAAGGCTTCTTTAAGCTTGACATTCGAAACTGGAAAGGCATGGGCGAGCAGGAAGTACTCATAGAGGCCTATTGGGACGAACTGAATCAGCGTCGTCCGCATCAACTTAGCGACGAATACAACTTTCGTGGATACAAATGCAACTTGCTCCGGGCCAATTTTAGCCAGGTTAAGATTGTTCATAGGCGACCTAGTCAGCATCGCACGGACTTGATCAGCAAAGCATGCAGTCGGAGCGCGGAATGGGAGACCCATGTACGGGGAATGGTCTCTCGAAACCAATGTCAGTCCACCCCGCGCCAAGACTGCACTTCCTTTAGAGCGGGGGTGGCGGCGGCGGCGGCGGCGGCGGCGGCGACAGTGACGGCGACGGCGACGGCAACGGCGACGGCGACGGCGATGGAGGCGAGGGACATGGCGATCGTACGATCCCCATGAGGGATGGCGACAAGGGCGGAGACGGCTGTGGTGGTGCGACGAGCGATGCGATGGCGGCGATGTCAACTGTGGTGATGGCGACGGCAGCGGCATTGGAGGTACTTACGTCGCGTGGAGCGCACTGCCCTCGGCTTTGAGGAGACGCCCGTGGTCGATGGACGATGCCGACCACGGCAAGAGCGAATCCGCACCGACGGCGACGCCGAGGCCGGTGCTGCGAAGGCGGAAAAGTGCAAGAAGGCGCGGGTCACCCTGCCGGTGCTCTCCGTGCTGCAGACGGTGCTTCAACACGCTGCCGAGGCGCTCGCCGACAAGTGACCAGCAACACAGAGCCAATCGCAAGCGCGGCTAAGACACGACATGCTCGGAGCCTAACCTCGCTGAGGCGGGGCCCGCGACGTAGTGCTCCGAGCGAGCACCACATGAGCTTTTTTTTTACTTTAAAGATTCGAATATTTATTTGCAAAGCTCGTAGATTTATTTTGTGGACTTTTCGGGTTTTCGATTTCGGCCGGTTTTCGAGCAGCACTTTAGCAGGTCTTGTCTCGACGTTGTCTGGCGGAATGCACATTCCAGCCTCAGATCCCTCGAGCGTGCACCAGACAAAGAATCGACACCTCTAAAAACGTCCACACGACGCCATCTGGTATGGTGATTGAGATCTTGGCGCTGCTGCCCTTCTCCACCAGTGACCGTGGGATGGGCAGCTCAGCACGGTCAAAACGTTCCATCGGATTCAGCCCGTTAGAGCCTTGCAAGCGCCCCACGTGAGTGCCGTTTATAGCAACTTCGGCGTGCTGAAGCGGATTTCCTCCTGCTGCAGTATTTGGTGGCGTTGCACCTGCGTCGAAGATGAGCCGCAAGGTTGCCCCCAAGTTGAATTCGGAGAGCTGCATCTCCAAGTCCAGCGTGCACGGGCCTTGCAGGGAACGCGCGAAACCCGCCCAGGAGTTGCGATCGGGGCTTGACCAAAATGTCGAATCCACGCGATATTGCATCATCCTACAGCTCGAGGCGTTTCGCAGCCTGGCGTCGTCATGTAGTAGAATGCCACCGAGCTGGAGTGGCGAAAGTCTTTTCGGCACTCCTCTTCTGATGGAATCCCGTTTTCCTTTTGACTGATCCAGTAGTGGAACCCGTCGTGAAACTGGATCGGGTCCAAAATGAAGAAGCGATACAATGCCATCGAGCCCTTCCCCTCCTGCCAAATACCACCGTGGAAGGGAAACGAGTGACTGTTCGGGTTTGACCCTGGCATGTACGCGTTCCACGGCAGATTGAAGTCGTCCTCGAATCCAGTTCCCCGATAGTTTGGCAACTGGGTTACAGCGCTGTCTACGGCCCAGTAGTGGTTACCCTCAGTGTGAGCCGTCTGACTCTGGGAAGCAATGGCCTTCTCATCAAAGAGGACGCTGTCGAATGCATGGTCGTCCGCCAGCCGCTGCACTTGCAAGCTGAGATGCTGTGCTTGACGCAGACAAGAATGGACACCAGCGACGGCTACCTTGGCGGATTCTTCTCCCCTCAGCACCCACCCGATGGCGACCGCACCAGGGTCCCCGCGCCCAAGCCACCCGAGCCCAATACCAGCAACAGCAGCAGCAGCAGCAGCAGCCGCAGCAGCAGCAGCAGCAGCAGCAGCAGCAGCAGCAGCAGCAGCAG
>ENA-UOXK01000871-UOXK01000871.1-mixed-culture-metagenome-genome-assembly--contig:-NODE-871-length-22640-cov-38.240159_pt1 | contig 22640 bp, 15 predicted proteins | sample MGYA00238160_ERZ761638 | MGnify/ENA primary metagenome ERZ761638 (study PRJEB28912, sample SAMN08777098) | mixed culture metagenome | isolation source: Freshwater growth medium | place: USA...
CGCCTCCGCCGCCGAGCCCACCACCGTCGCCCCCACCGCCCTCGCCGCCGCCCTCACCGCCTCCACCATCGCCGCCGCCATCACCTCCCCCTCCCTCGCCTCCCCCTTCGCCTCCGCCGCCGAGCCCACCACCGTTGCCCCCGCCGCCAAGCCCGCCGCCCTCGCCGCCACCTCCGAGCCCGCCGCCATCACCTCCTCCACCCTCACCTCCTCCTTCACCGCCTCCGCCCTCGCCTCCACCCCGCCCGCCGCCACCTTCACCACCGCCCTCCCCGCCACCTCCAAGCCCGCCGCCCTCGCCGCCTCCACCATTACCGCCGCCTCCTTCACCACCGCCATCGCCACCGCCACCATCATTCCCGCCCTTCTCGCCCCTGACTTCCGGCCAGACTATCGTCTCCGTAATGTCAACGGTCGTGCAGCTCGGCCTCACAATTGGTGGTGACGTGTCGTCGCTCGGAGCCGCCGAGCTGGGCAATCTCACGAACACGCTCAGCACATCGCTCAACTGCCACCAGCCTACCTGCGTGATGACGGTGCAGGCCTCGGCGGGCAGCGTGGTGCTCTTCATCACGCTCACCATCCCCAACGACGGCCCAGGCAACAGCAGCGCCACCGCCGCCGCCGCAGCAGCTTCAGCCTCTGCGCTGGTTGCTAGCAGCCCCAGCGAGCTGACGAGCAGCCTCGGCGTGACTGTCGAGGGGACGGCGCCCGTGGCCGTGCTGACTGGGGTCTCTGTGCCGATCGTGGTCGCGCCGCCACCACCGTCACCACCGCCTCCTTCGCCGCCTCCTTCGCCGCCGCCTCCTTCGCCGCCACCACCAAGCCCTCCACCATTGCCGCCGCCGCCAAGCCCACCTCCGTCGCCGCCCCCTCCATCGCCGCCTCCCTCTCCACCACCGCCTTCCCCTCCGCCGTGCCCTCCGCCTGGTCCTCCACCAGCGCCGCCGCCGCCAAGCCCACCGCCCACGCCGCCTCCGTCACCACCGCCCCCGTCACCGCCACCGGTGCCCCCGCCACCTGCCAACCCCCAGACCAAGAGCATCATGTTTGAGATCACCACTCCGGCTGGCCTCGACCAGACCAATCTCACCCAAGGCCTTGCCGCCGCATTCGGCTGTGCTCAGCCGGCATGCTACGTCGAGGTCACTCAAGTGACGCCACCATCGCCACCACCGCCTTCGCCGCCTCCCTCGCTTCCGCCCCCCCCGTCGCCCTCACCGCCCCCGTCGCCGCCCTCGCCGCCCGCGCGGCCGCCCCTGCCTCCTTCGCCGCCGCGTCCTCCTGCCGCGCCGCCCCCGCCGCCGCTGCTCCCGGGCGACTGCCTCTTCGTCGCGCTGAGAACGGACGATCCGGACAACTTCGGGCTGCTCCTCCTCAAGACGCTCGGCTACTCGGAGACGCTCTACGTGACCGATGACCAGTGGATCTCGTCGAACGGACCGTTTGCGATGGCCGAGTCTCATCTGACGTACACTAACGGCGTCGTGGACGTGCCCGCCGGAACGGTGCTCCAGTTGCGCAACTTCACCGGATCGCCGCCGCTCGCGGCCAGCGACCTCGGCGACCAGCTGCTCGCGTATGTGGGCAACTCCTCGAACCCCACTTTCTTGTGCGGCATCGACACCACCGCCGCAGGATGGTTCGTCCCGTGCGCCGAGACGTGCAACTACGCCAACGACGGCTTTTGCGACGACGGCGGCCCCGGTGCCGAGTTCACCCAGTGCGCCATCGGTTCCGACTGCGCCGACTGCGGCGTGCGCAACCAGACCCGCCCACCCGCGGATCGTTCGTACCTCCCCTCGACCCTCGTGGACGGCTACAGCGCGGTGGCCTTCGGGCACTACGACAACAACGCCTACCGCGGGACGAACATCGGCACCATCGCACAACTGCGGGCGGCGATCACCTCAGCCGCCAACTGGGCGAAAAGCAACTCGATCGTCCCCGCGGCCATCAACGTGATGGCCGCCTTTGAAGTCCTTCCTTCGCCGCCGCCATCCTCATCAGGGAGGAGACTCCAGAGCGTCGGCTCACCGTCGCTACCGCCGAGCACGCCACCTCCATCGCCGCAGCAAGTGTATACAGTCGTGGTGACGGTGTACGCGGGCAACATCGAGGATGTGATCAACCTGGTGGCAGCGTTGAATTCCTCAGCGATTCGAATCAGCAACGGTCACGGCAGCTCTGTGCCACTGGGAAGCCTGGTGTTGAGCGTGACGCTCCCCATTCTGACCATCGTAACAACGGCACCCTGGACGCCACCGCCGTCACCGCCTCCGTCACCGCCACCGCCCTCGCCGCCGCCCTCGCCGCCGCCCTCGCCGCCGCCCCCGCAGGCACCGCCGTCGCTGCCAATAGTCACCCCGATACACATCAGCATCCTTATCGGGGCGGCTGTCGGCATCGGCTTGGCGATTTTGGTGTTGGCCTTCTTCGCCGGGCGCTATTGCATGCATTGCTGCTACGCCAAGCCCAAGCCCAAGCCGAAGGGCAAGGACGGCAAGGACGGCAAGACCCTTACGCATACTCCCTCCAAGAAGGCACTCCGCGACCCGAACGCGGCTCGGGCGGAAGCGTACGCCAAGGTGCTGCGCGACCCGAAGACGTCTCGTCGCAAGGAGGCCGCCAAGAACGACGTTGAATACGCGGCTGAGACTGCGTCCGTACAGGTTGCCGTCGGGGCTGCCGTCGCCAACCCCCCTCATCGTGAGCACGAGGCACGTGAGAGGCGTGCGAAGAAAGAAGCAACTGCGTTGAAGCTCCTACCAGCCCCGGCACTGCCTGAGGCGGCGCCGGCGGCACGGCCTGAGCCGGCGCCGGCGGCACTGCCTGAGCCGACATCGCTGCCTGACGCGATACCGGAGCTATTCCTCCCGACATTCAGAGCAATGAACAACTTCAGCAGCTTCATGAGTCAGGTCGTGACAGCTCGCTTCCCTGCACCAGCACCAGCACCAGCACCAGCACATGCACCAGCAACCGAACCAGCCCACCAAAAGGTGGAGGCGCCCGGTGCGATTCCAGAGGACAATCTGACAGTGTGACAGACAATCCGCCCGACCTGAACGCGTGACGGCGCACCGCATCGTACGAGCCTGGCCCCCTCCAGGCCACATTCACAATCACAGCACACCGCAGCGTACGAGCCCCCTCCAGGCGGCCAGCGGAATCACATTGGCTACACATTGGCACTACATTGGGATTCAGAGCCAACCTCGAGGCGGCCACGCACAGCGGAGCACGGAGGCCATGGTTGTGGCGCAGTCTGCCGGCGCCGTTGTTGGCTCACGGATCGCGTGGCACAGAGCTAAGAGGTCTCGCACTGCTCGACATCGCCCAACACTGGGTCATTACGTGGCATGGTACCATGCATGGCACAATGGTAAGTTTCAACGCGTGGAACAACAGATCACGCGAACGGTACAAAGGTAAACGCATGGGGTAGTTGATCGTGCTGAGCTGACATGTTCTCCAAACATGGTGATTTCGAACGCTGAGGCGTTAGATTAGTTGTCTTCAGGGGCAACGCAACAAGAGGGGCGGTAGAGCGCGCTCGCTCCGGCACTGAGCGGCGGCGCGCCGTGGTTGCTTCTCGTGCGGCGGGAGACAAAGCGGGAGAAGAGTGAGTCGTCTGTGACTGTCGGTAAATGCACAATTGTGTGGTTGCTTCTCGTGTGGACGAGAGTTGTCGTATGTCGAGAGCCGTCTGTGAGTGAAATTGATTACGATGGAGTTTGAGAAAGGGTCAGTTGAATCGACACACAAGGTACCGACCAGCCATGACTTCGTTCACAGTACACAAATTCAACTCAGTTCACAAGCGTCACTTTCGCACTGCCCATGCGCCCTTCGGTCTTGTTGCTCTCGCTCGCCCCGTGCTGCCGTGCCTTCGATGGCGCCGACATCGAGTCACCGCGCTGGTCGCTTCTCAAAGTCTTTGAGAAGTCGCTCTCCGCCACGGCGGGTATGGTGCGAGGAGTCGGCGATGGCATTGCCATCGGCACTGGCACGACCATCCGCATAGTAGGCGGTTCTATGCAGCAGATTGGCGTGGGAATCGACGGTCTTGGCGAAGCGGTGGAGGGCGATGTCTCGCAGGACAAGGTCTCTGACAGCCTGCGCACGGTCGCATCACGGCCGATCCGTGTCGTTGGCCGCGTGGTGCGTGCGCTTGGCGACACGACCAACTTTATCGGCGACACGACCGAGAAGGTGGCGTCCGAGGCAATGGGCATGGTGCCCGACACGGTGCGTGTCGTTGAGACGCTGGTGCGCACCATCCGCGAGAAGATTGGCGACGTGATTGACGACGAGAGCGGAGAGACATCGGCGGCCCAGCCGGCTGCCAACAGCCGTAGCCTCGAGGAGGGCGGCGGCGGCGAGGGTGCGGCCGGCGCTCGCGACGTAGGTGCCGTCCAGCAGCAGCCTGGTAGCGGGGCACGAGTCAGTATCTTCGGCGAGGACGCCGCATCACTGTCGAGCAGTGCCGACAGGACCAGCAGCAGCAGCAGCAGCAGCAGCGGCAGCGGCAGCAGCGGCAGCAGCAGCAGCGGCAGCGGCAGCAGTAGAGACGGCGGCGGCGGCAGCGGCAGCAGTAGAGGCGGCGGCGGCGGCAGCGGCAGCACACTCGATGGACGGCGAGCAGCCATCGGCGCCCGGCACAGCGCCATGCGCGCCCGGCTGGGCAGCGCGCTAGGCAGCGCGATGGGCGGCGAGACCCCCCAGTACAGCGTACAGAGCCACACTCTGCTCGCTCTCGCCACAGTGGCACTCTCCGCCCGAAGCTCGCTGCCTCGCGTCGGCCTCGTGTGTGTGTTGGTGCTCGCCCTGCTTCATCTGGGTCACGTGAACGAGGTAGCGCGCGCGGCCGTTGCACGTGACGCCGCAACGTCGGAGAGGTTGGCAGCATGCCTCGACCCCCGCGTGTCCCTCCAGGCACTAGTCGCCGAGCCCGTAGGATGGTTGAATGCCCTCCTCGCGTCTGGATGGGGGGCGGCTCTCGGCCGTTACACAGCGGAGGTGGCGCGCGAGGCCCTCGAGGGTACGCTTGCGACGCTCACGCTCCCGAAGACGTTCCGCTCCGTGAAGCTCATCGAACTCAATCTCGGGACGCGTCCGCCGCTGCTGCGCTCCGTTGCATGCGTCGCGTGTGCTGGCCCGCCACCTGCACCGCGCGACGGTTGCGCGCTCCAGGCCGAGCTGGAGTGGGAAGCGCCCCAAGCATCAGCCACGCTCGCCTTCCAGCTCGCCAACGTCGCCTCGCAGCCGAGGCTTCGGTTACGTCGCGCGCGGCTGCGCGGCACCGTGCGGCTGCACTGGGAGTGGGTGCCAGACTACCCATATATCGGTCGGCTGCGCGCGACCTTCGCGAGCCCTCCGGAGGTGACGAATCTCTCGATTGAGCCGCTGGGCACTGTCGACGTGACCGCGCTCCCGGGCATTGGCGCGTGGCTGCGAGAGTCTCTCCGTGTGTCCATAGAGACACAGCTCTGCCTGCCCTCGTGGGTGCAGACGGACGTGCGTGTGAGCGCCGCCGCCGTCGAAAAGCTCAAGAGCGCGCAAATCATTCGTGCGTTCCTTGCCGAGCAACGGGCAGAGGCAGCGGCGGCGGCGGCAGCGGCGGGTGCTGGTGATGCGGCCGCTGGGGCCACCAGTACCAGTACCAGGGCCGCCACCGCAGCAGCAGCGACGACAGGAGCGCAAGCAGCAGCGGTGCACGACTCCCCCATCGTCCCTCGGAAGGCGTCCGAGGACGGCGGGCTCAGGATGAGCAGCACAATTAGCAGCACCCCCGCCCTTACCAAGCAAGGGCAGCCCGCGGTCACGCCGCAAGAGGCGCTCTTCTCGCCACTTCCACCTTCGCCACAGTGGAGGCCTGAGCACGAGGACAGCGAAGATTATGGATGGGCCTACCGATAGCACGACACCGTCGGTTCCCCATCGCCGCGCTCCGGTACTAGATGCCCGTCGACGTCGTGCACTGTTCCGTTCAGTACGGCCATCTCCAACTGTGGCGGTCTCATGGGTCGTAGCTAAAGCTATGCAGCTTTCCTGTTTAACTCTTCGCGAGCGAAGTTAGGACGTAGCAGTGCGCAGCGTACCGTTTAACCGCACACCGATAGACGGGTAGAGGGTAGTTTTGAAGAACATCGACGACTTTCTCCGACGTGCGACGCACGCACGTGTTGGACGCACGACGCCGCGGCACGAGCGCGCGCCACGCCCACGGCGCGGGACGTCGGTGCACGGTGGGAGAGGACGTTTGTTTCTCAGAGGAGGTAAAGCGTTGGTAAAGCGGACACACTCACCCATGCATCCGAGATCCAGCACCGCGCCGTGAACGCATACGGGCACAGCGTACACACGCGGGCGTACTGTACACCGATCGCCTCGTCAACGTCATGCACACCCGCCACCCGACCACAGTCCGACATCTGTGATCTGACGCGCTTTTCATCGCGCAGAACCGTACAACTAGTAGAGTCAAACTACCGAAATCTCCCCCGCAACTGACTCATTCAGTACTCGAGTAGCGAGCGGTATTCCACTTGTACCCCTCCCCCATCGCCGCAACCATCGTGACAGTGGAAGCGACGTCATCATCATCATGATTCCCGCCAAGATCTCCATCCCAACGCGCTCCAGTAGGATGGCTCCCCCAGCGCCTTGGTCCCTGTCGTGGGTCTCGAACTCTCCGCTCGGTCAGATCGGGAGGCGAGCCACGTCGACTTGGACTGTAGCCGCCTGCTTCTCGCTTGTTCCGATCGCTCAGGCGACACCGACCCACCTCCCAACCACGGCTCCGGCGACAAGGGTAATCGCAGAGTTGTCGATGGCCGCGGACGCCCTTTCTGCCTCTCGGACTCGAGATTCGCCTCGAGCTCAGCTTTGGTGCGCGAGGGCGGGGGCGCTTTGTACCCACCAAGGTTGTACGCGCGGCCTGGTGTCCCGTTTGCCAGGGGGCTTCCAAGGTTGTACGCGCGGCCTGGTGTCCCGTTTGCCAGGGGGCTCGGAGATCTCGCCGCGGCCGCGGCCGCCTCTGCCGCTTCTGCTTTCTCGGCCTCAGCCTTGGCAGTTTCCCCAGACGGCTTGGCTGTGACACCCAACCAATCAGGTGGCTGCCACCACTCCCTGGGCGGGGCCTGCTCGGTCGCCGCCTTCTCGGCCGCCGCCTTCTCGGCCGCCAACTTCTGGGCCGCCGCCTTCTTGGCCGCCGCCTCCACGCCCTCAAGAACATCACCGTTCTGTGCGAGCTCGCGGCCGAGAATCGGCGAGAGCCGTCCATCTTCTAATTGACGAAACCCACCACGCCGAGGATCCTCATTCGCGCTGTGCTGACCCTCTTCACGCCGTCGCGGTGCTCGAGCTGAGCTGGTCGGGATTGCAGCTGGAGGTGGCAGACGCCAATTAGGGGAAGAAGACGCCAATCCCTCTGCAACTGCCATGTAACGCGGTTGCCATGTAGCTGCCGCCTTCTTGGTCGCCGCCTTCTCGGCTGCCGCCTTCTCGCCTGCGGCGGCCTCCTCTGCCGCCGTCGTCTCGGCCGTGACCAAGTTGCCTTGTGAGTTTGGCGGGGACAGCGGTGAGCAGCTGGATCCGCCGCGCGTGCCGCTGGCGAGCGGCGTCTCAGCAGCACGCTGGGCTGCGCGTGATGACCTGGAGCTGGCGGTTGTTGAGTCTCGCTGGCCTGCGCGTGATGACATGGAGCTGGCGGTTGTTGAGTCTCGTAGCGGGTGCGGTGGGGCCACCGCTTCTTGTTGCTGTCGACTGTGTTTGGACGGGCTCTGCTCAGGCACCAAACGCTGAAGGGCGAGCTCCTGCTCTCTGATCGTCTCGTCAAGGGCGACCTTCTCCTCTCGAGCAATGGATCCATTCCCTCTCGTCTCCGGTCCTGGCCTCGCCTCCCGGGCTGACTGCAGGCTCGACGACTTCTGCCGCATTTTCTCGCGCGCCATGCGTTGAGCCGCACGCACCTCTTCCGCCGACTCCACTTGCTCCTGCGGCTTCGGCTGCTCCGCCGGAGCTTCTGCAACCGAAGACAACGGAGCGCGGTGGCTCAGCTCAGGAGCCTTCGCTTTGGCTTTCGGCTTGTCCGTGCGGCCCGACTTGTCCACTGACTTGTCCCGATTTGACAAGGGCCCACTTTGCTTGCGATCGCTGTGCAGACCCGACGGCAAATCGCCCCTGTTCGACGCGCTCGCACCTGCTCCTGCTCCGATCGGGTCCTGCACGCCTTCAGGGTGCGTGGTCGAGGGCTTCTGCGGACTGGTAGACCTGGGCGGCGAACCACTGGCTGCTGCCTTCGCAGGTGCTGCGGCCGGCTTCGCTGCTGCTGCTGCTGCTGGCTTCGCAGGTGCTGCCGGCTTCGCAGGTTCTGCCGCCGGCTTTGCTGCTGCTGCTGCTGCTGCCTTCGCAGGTTCTGCCCCGATCGGGTCCTGCATGCCCTCAGGGTGCGTGGTCGAGGGCTTCTGCGGACTGGTAGACCTGGGCGGCGAGCCTTGCTGCGGCGAGCCTTTCGGCAACGTCGACCCGGCACCTTTCGGAGGCGAGCCTTTCGGCAAAGTCGATCCGACAGACGGTCGCCCAGCGGCAGACGGTCCATCCGCTGCCTCCGCTGCTTTCGCTGCCGCCACACGCTGCGAGCGAACCTGGGCTCTCGCGTCTTTGCCGCGCTTGGCTGCCTGTATCTTGGTGGCCGCCGCCATCTGCTCCTTCGTCGACTGCACCTGCGCACCGGCCCCACTGGCAGCAAGCAGATGCATGTAGAGATGCTGAGTTGCCCGGTTGATCTCCCTGGCCAGCTCATTCTCGGAGGGCGAGTCTGACAAGGTCTGATAGTCTGCACCCATATAGGTCTGATAGGGTACTAAGCAACACCGCACGCACGCGAACAGCAAGATGCCAATCAAGATCATTGACAAGATCATACCCGCCATAGCGAATACATCACCGACAAAGGTTGCAAGGATCAACTGATTCGGGCGCATCGGCGGCGCTGGGGGCAAGGGTGGCGGTTGCAGAGGCGAGGGTGGTGGTTGTGTTGGCGGCAGAGGTGGTGGCGGCGGTGGCGAAGGTGGTGGCGGCGGTGGCGGCGGTGGCGGCGGTGGAGAGGGCGGCGGTGGTGAGGGAGAGGGCGGAGGTGGCGAGGGTGGTGGCGGCGGTGGCGACGGCGACGGTGGCAGAGGCTCGGGCGGTGGTGGTGGCGGCGAGGGCGGCCGCGGCGAGGGTACGGGCGGCGAAGCTGGCGGCAAAGGAGGAGTGTGGGGCGGGATGGAGTAGCCGGGAGGCCACGGTGGCGGTGGAGACGGCGGTGACGGCGGTGGCGTTGGCGAGGGCGGCGGTGGTGGGGGAAAGGGTGGCGGTGGCGAGGGTGAGGGCGGCACTGGCGCGCTTACGATGCCATACGAAAGGACGGGCCGGTCGGTGAGAACCACGAAGTGTTGCAGCTCGAGCTGCAGCGCTGGCGTGAAGCAGCTCATGTCCGTGCCGACGGCGCGCAGGACCATACGGCCCGATGTTGGCGAGCCCTCGGGCACGTTCGCAGTGACCATCACCTTGGTGCCTCGATGCTCGATCTGGAGCATCTCATGCGCGAGACCTCCTGCGCCGCATGCTTCCATGGCTGCCAGCAGCGCCTTGCTAGGTAGCGCTCCCACTTCTGTGAGCTTCCTCTGCCGCTGTTCCTGTTGCCAGTGCGGCGGCTGTTGCAATGACGGCCATTTTGTCGGCACGCCTTCGCCTTCGAAGCTCACGCTGAAGGTAATGCGCTCGATGGGCGCATGCGTGGGATCGAACGGTACGAATGGCGCACCGAGCACTGGCCAGAGGAATTGGAGGACGAGGCCGCCCATGTACAGAGGCCGCGGCCGGCGAAGGGGCACCAGACCACACTCTATTGGGCCAAAAAAGGCGTGAAGATGCGGGAACTTGGCAAAACCAAAAAATATCGAAGGAGACGAGTTCGTTTCCGAGACTTCGCAGTTCGTCTCTTCCGTTTCCGAGACTTTAGTTCGAACACTACCGTTTCCGAGACTTCGACTTCCGTTTCCGAGACTTCAGTTCGACCATTTCCGTTACAAGGTACACACACTGGTGTTCAACGAACTCAATCTCTAGAACTCAAGTCTACCCTCCCCGATTCCGAGACTTGAGTTCTAACTCAAGTCTCTCAAATGGCATTGGTCCAACGAACTCAAGTCTCGCAAACGGAAGTCGAACTCAAGTCTCGGAATCGGCGGCGAAGTCTCACGAACTCAAGTCTATCCTCCCCGATTCCGAGACTTGAGTTCGAACTCAAGTCTCGCAAACGGAAGTCGAACTCAAGTCTCGGAATCGGAAGCGAAGTCCCACGAACTCAAGTCTATCCTCCCCGATTCCGAGACTTGAGTTCGAACTCAAGTCTCGGAATCGGAAGCGAAGTCTCACGAACTCAAGTCTCGGAATCGACTCAAGTCGACTCTCCCCGATTCCGAGACTTGAGTTCGAACTCAAGTCTTTGGCCGAACTCAAGTCTCGCAAATGGTATTGGTCCAATGCGAGACTTGAGTTCGTGAGACTTCGCCGCCGATTGCGAGACACAGCCAATCTCGAGAGAGATGAAGCTGCGCTCCGTATCCAAGGCGAGGTTTGGAGGCTTCAGGAGGGCACAGACACGGCGCCCGATGTCCTCCCACGGCTTTCCCACGGCCAGGGTGCTGATGAGGCCTCAGTGTTGAACCACTCTTCTTTCGCTCAGAGGAGCACACCACATCAAGCGAGCCGCCTTTCTGGGAGTACATAGGCCACTGCCCCCCCTGAGCACAGTCGACCCACTCTCGCACTTTCGTGCAAGGGAGCCTTGCCATCCGAAGATGACTCGCTCATGACGGATGGGATGGACCGACTCCCCGGCGGCTCTCCGATGCAGCTAAAGAGGGTGACACGAGAGGCCAGGATCAAGCACGATCGCTCACGTGGGGAAGCTGGGGAGTCCTTGGGACGACGTTCCGGTGGCCTTCTTCCACCCACCCCCTCATCTCCCTGGCACGTTCCGCATCTGCAACGAGGGGGGTGCGATGAGGCTGTCAGAACCAGCTGATATTGTCTCGGCAACTCACGCAGCGCATACCTTTTATCAAAACGGAAATGTCAAAAGCGCACCGTCGACGTCCACAGGCCTTGTGATCACAGGAGAATCTAAGAAGCCGTGCACGCGCCAATTCTCACTGTCTACCTCGTCACCTGCGTGTCCAAAATCTCCACGAAAGAGGATCATGTCCCCTTCCTCAAAGACTGCAATCTCGTGCTCATCAGTGTCGAATGGCCATCCGTGGAGCCTAGTGTTATTTTGGAGGGCCAAGACAAACGCGAGAGGTACATCTTCAGGTGGTCGATTCCACAAAGAGTTCCGTGCTGCTGAATCAGCGTGGCGTGGTTGGTGTTCCTTGCGCTTGTTTGATCGAGGAAGGCTTCTCAATCCACACAGAACCGAGAGCTGTTTCTCACCTTGCGAGCACGAAAGGTAGCCAAGCGCACGGAATTTGGCTAACAGTTGAGGGCCTACCTCTTCCGTCCAGCTTTGGTGGCCCACAGTGTGCAGTCTCTTTCCATCTGCTACCAGCTTTCCCCTACGTACGTCGTTGAATATGGTTTCACACTTGCTTGATCGGATTTGTCTCTTCATGTGCTCTGAGAGCTTCAACACGTCTTTCAGTATGACGAATCCGCGCCTGTGAAGTGGGTTTTGCCGCATCAGCCAGGTATTTGCACGGGCTTGCAAGCGCTCGTCCAAGTAGTCAGATCGGATGGTTGCCTGCATTTCCGCACTTTCTTTCGACACTCGATCCACAAACCCCTCCATCATGCGCAGATTGTATGAGACAACGTGCAGTCCGTCCACTTTCCCTGTGTCTTGCGAGACCACTTCATTTCCGAGGACGTCCGCGTGCACGGTGCCATGTAAGCTTTGGTTGTAGTTGCTGACAAGAACGCAAATGCTGTCCTCATGCAGCACTGGGATCGAGACCCCTCGTCCACCCGTGGCAGATTCAAAGATGGCGAATTCACGCCATTGAACGGGGTGCTGCTCATCTCCACCCAAGAACAGGATGGCACCGCCGAATACACCTCCCCCATCCATCTTGTCCACGTGCAAATCCGACGCACTGGCATCCGGACGGTCACGCGACATATGACCTCGAACCACCACCTGTTGTGATGGGAATGTGACACCTCCTGGGGGTGCACGTGGATATTGGCACGTGTTCCTCCACACGTCCTCGTCGCTTTCAGCTCCGTCAGTTACACACCAGCTTGCCATGTCGGGAAACAGTGCAGTCAGACAAACGGCCAGGGTACCATTCAGAGAACTCAGAATGGGTTCGATTTCATCGCTCCTGGATCCCGGTGATCTAGAGAACGGAATGTTCGTCGACTGGCCATCCAGCACCACGGAACGTCGCTTCCTTCCTGGCAAAATGCCATTGCCCAGACTAATGTACTGGCCCGCTGCAGGCTGGATCGACGTGGAGTTTACTTCCCCTTCTTGCTTCCCGGCCCAGATTCGTAGCTGATCCACGAGATTCTTTGTCGCCCCTTCACCAAGGCCATTCATCTTATCCACTGCGGCGGGCCTGACCCAAGCGACACGTGCCACAGCCTTGCCGTTTTCCGTTGTTATCTTTGCTCCGTGCATGCTTTCTTCATGCAGAAGAGGTAATGGCACCCGATCCAGAACGAGTCCACCTTGCGCGGACCTCAGGATTGGATTCCCAACGGAACCTGCAGACGCATGATCTGGATGGGAATGGTGAGATAGGGAGGCGATCACCTCGCCACCATCTAGCAAAGCGCCAGACACGTGGAGGCGCACTCCCTCGCCCCTAATGACGTGCTCGGAGATGTTCGCACACAAGCTCTCACCGGCACGGGTCTTGACTAGTCACCTTTCTCCGAGGTGAGATATTGTTGCTAAGCCAGGGAAAAATGCCTTCCAAAACACCGGTACGGTGAAGTGCATGAGGTGGTTAGGGAGGTAGCCAGCGAAGTGGCCGCTGCCATTGTATTCCACGACTATATACAAGCCATTTGGTTGCCTGGACTTCAGTACGGTTTCGAGAGTGTCCAACGGGTGGAAGACCTCACTGCATTCCTCGTCGCCGTTGAACACCACGAAATGTTTCGGTGATGTTAAGTCCAAGACGATGATAGGTACGTTGAGGAGATTCGCTAGCACTCCAAAAGCGCCGTCAGTTCCCCCCCAAGTACCGTTCTGCGTGTCCGAGGCACACTTCAAGCCCAAGATCAACTTGACGTTTCGCTCCTGTGCCTGTGCGTCTTTCACGAACACCTTGTCCCGCCCCAGCACATGAGTCTGCATGGCACGCACTAGGATGCTCGACATTCTGTAATCACGCGCAGTTGGGGTCTTCTCAGGTTGAGTTTTCTGGAGGACTCGGACTGGGTTGGCGTGATCCAATGTGCCGCCGTAGCCAGCCATAACGGCGTACAGCCAGCAAGAGCCATTCCCTTTGACGGTCACACGGGTGCCGATGAGGTTCTTGGGTACCTTGTCCAATCGAACACGAACCGCGTGGATGGCACTTGCAAGATCCTCTTTAGACTTCTGAGCACCTTCGTGTGAATAGTACCGCTCAAACACCTTTTTATTCCACGCTTCGACAGCATCTTTAGACCATTGCGAGGCGAGCAAGTGCTCATTGATCTCTGTTGCCGCAGCGATCTCACTATCAATCGCCTTGCTTTCCAAGTGCTCGGTCTTGAGATACATTTCCCATGCCTTCCTGTCCTTGACGCTCAATGTCAAGACGTCGACGAAGCTCTCCTTCCTGGCTCTTTTGGGGGAGGACTCGGCAGATACGTCAGACAAGAGGGCTGATGTTGAGGCGTAAGATGCCTGCGCGAACTCCGCCACGTCCACTGCACCATCCGCGGAGAAGCCCACTTTCTCCCAGAATGCCTTCGACTCCGCCTTGCATCCTCCGATGTTGACGCGAATCTTGGTGTTGGGCTCCAATATGAATAGGAGGGTACATAGTTGAAAGACAAGCAACGCGCCGTTTCCTTTTGCCCCGGACGCGCAACAGCGCACGATCTCGAGGATAATGGCCTTCTCCCTGGAATGTTTCCTTTGCATCCGTCTCAACAGCATGACACCATCGCATGCGCCACCACGCTTTCGTACGAAGTAGAACGTGTTGTCTTTCGCCGGTGATGTGTGCATGATTGTCCAAAACGAGGAGAGCGTCGAATTCGGCTGGAAAGGAGAGGTTTCATCCAAAGGCACCACATCCTGAAATGCTTGATCTGGATTCAGCTCTTGGGCGCCACGCATCAAAAGGCAGCCCTTCTCGGATCCATCCAGCTCATACCGCAGGTGAAAGGACCATGGGCATTCCTGATGAGGATCTGGTCCAATGATGAAGAAGGAGCTCAATCGACCACCAGGCTTGGTTCTCCAACTTTTTTCGAGAACTGCAGGTGCTGGTTGGTCTTGTGCCTTGCGATCTGAATCTTTTTGAGAGTGAGAGTCCTTGGTTGTCGAGCTACCAGTCTGAGAGGCACCAGACACCCATTCCGTTTGTCGCCTCTTCCAAGCTTCTTCCGCCTCGTCGTGTTTTGAGCAATGACGAGCCCATCTTCGTATGTCCTTATCAAAACGGGCTTGAGCAACGTTATCATTATAGTGCCCGTAGTCTGAACGCGTAGGATAAGTTGGCCTTTCATCTGCCTTCGAGGGACGCAAGTACTTGTAGTGTTCTCCGTCGTACATGACATGAATCGTGGGGTTTAGATACGGAGTCTTGAAGGGAGTGGCATACCGTGTTGGCTCCTTTCGAGTTGAGTCGTGCACGACTAGGTCGACCTCGAGAGCCAAAGCGGTGAGAAGAAGGCCTTCTTCGGACACCCATTCATCTGCTACGGCCATCTGGGCTCGAAACCACTCCATGGCTTCTTCTGTACTTTCGCCGTCTCGGCGCTTCAAAACCTCAGCGATGACATGTACGTGCTCAGGGAGTTTAGCGACGACGAAGTCCCTGTACTTCGCGTGCTGATGCTCGTCGAAGTCAAAGTGCACAGCCAAGCACCGGAAGAAGCATGCTCCATCTCCGACGACGTCGAAAACTTCGTACCCAGCTTCGGTAAGGGATCTCGTGAACGCCTCAACCTCCGCCTCCGAGGCATTCTTGCGTACCGCGTGATCATCCCATTTCGCTTGTTCTGGTCGTAGTTCATTCTCAACATTGTGCTCTCGCAAGGCGTTGCGAAGTTGTGCAACGAAATCTTTTTTGAGGCCACCAGCCTTCGGTCTTACGCCCATTGCGAGGAGGTGCATTTGTAAGGTTTTGACGGTCATGCTTGGGATTGAGCCTGCCTCCAAAGGAGGGAGGGTCGAACTCGGTAACGCTGCTGAAGGTTCCTTAGAAGCGACGCCCACCTCAAGGTTTGCCTCGTCCGTCTTGGCCAGCGTAGCGCCCTTGTCATCCACCGTCATGTGCGCTTCCATGTTGACGCCGTCTGCCGCTTCTCCTGCCGCTTCTTCAGACTCTTCGCCCTTGTCATCCACCGTCATGTCAGCTTCCATGTAGACGCCGTCAGCCGCTTCGTCTGCCGCTTCGTCTGCCGCTTCTTCCGCCTCTTCCGGGGGTACTTCGCTGTTACTCTTAGCGATGACATCATCCACTGTCTTCCGCAGCCACTCTCTGTCGTAGTGTGACCCCTGCTTCGCACCGAGCTCGGTCTCGAGCATCACCTTCAATTGCCTCATCGAGACTACATGGAGGTCGACTGCCTTGATGTATCCATCCACCCAGGTCATTATCGATTCTAGCGTCGGCCCGTCGTGTGACACTGAGTCTTGCATCCTGAAACTTTCAACACGTTCGTCGATGGAGGCGACTGAATTGGAACTTGCTGGAAGACTACCATCTGCTGTTTCCTGAGCTGTTTCCTGAGCTCTTGACTCGTCTACCTTCTCGGGTCCCTTAGTCGAAGCATCTTCCATCTCTCCGTCAGACGGGTGCTCGTCAACCAAGACTCCATTGATGAAGGCCTCACGTTCATGCAGCGTTTGGTTTGTCAGTGGTTCCCGAGTTACAACCACTGTTGCAGCAACTGTCGCCGTAACAGAGGCTAGATCGAGGTCTCTTGAAGGGCACTGACCTCGACGGTGGCCAACCTGCTTGCAAACGCTGCACGTCTTGGACGTGCCCTTTCCACCTGGATTGTAACCTTTTCCGCCTGAGGCCGCAAAGTGTCCAAGGACAGTCTGGGCCTTGGTTGCTGAATGAACGTCTTCGATGATGCTCTTAACGCGCCGCTTTTCATCTGCAGACTGCTTGAGGATCGATGGACGTCCTTTTGGAGTGGGCCGAATTTCCGGTTGAGTAGCCTGCAGGAACTGAGATGTCGCATGGCATGATACCAAACCGCGGATGATTTCCTGGCCCCCGGGGACAAAGAAGTCGGGCCCAACTTGACGTTCCCAAGTGTCTGCGCGGCACCAATACGGGACCCAAGCACGCCAATCAGTATTGATAGCTCTGAAGACCGCCTCCGTTTCCTTGCACCACAAGTTGCTGAAGCCACCCTTGCCACACGAGCACAACTTATGAAACTGCCTTGTGTGGAAGCAGTTTAGGTCGACGACATGAACAATCTCTCTGTTGAGAGTCACTCTCCACACCTTATCATTGTTCTCGTCCGCCTTTTGAACACGGAGGAGGTCCTGCGCCTTCGCTTTCAGAGCATTATGTTCCACGAAGACCGGCTCCGTGATGGAATCCTGAGGCCAAGTGTCATCTGGCCTGAGCAGCGCCGCTGTTTGCCTAAAATTGTGCATCGCTTTCAGATGCAGGACCTTGCTTCGCAAGTCGTCATGGCGGCGTTTGAGAACGGCCACAGCAGCGAGCAACGAGTTGCAGAGCTCCTTTTGCTTCCGCGTCTCTGCAAACATGTGGTTTGAGATTTCAGCAAAGTTGTTGGTCTTGATGCCGAACAAGGACCCTTGGAGGTACGCCTGACAGATTTGTTCACGAGGAATCTTATGAAGCGGGCTGCGTGGCGGGAGTTTCGCGTACAGTTTATCAGCCTCTTCGACTCGTCCGAAAGGCACTTGCAAGAGCTCTTCGTATATTTGCAGGCTCAGCTTGCATCGTTTCCTCAACTCGGCTTTGAAGTGGTGCATGCACCGATATAAGCTGGAGGAAGGATGCATGGCGTTCTGGACGCTCATGAGCGCTGGCCCGCCATCTGTGATTGTCACTCTTCCGGGCTCGTTCAGAGGCGAATTCGTCGTCATCCCAGGTGTCGACGACTGGCTCAAGAGCACATTCTCCGCCGTCATATGCGCGTTCAGAGCTGCATTGCACTCGGACGCAAGCAGGACACTGATCGAAATGGGATGGACGTTCTCGTTGGCGTCTTTCGTCGCCCGTATGAACATTGTACCAGCTGCATCGTCTCTCATGGCTGCCCCATCAATCGCATCGACAGGAATGAAGTTCCGCAGATTGTCGTACATCATGTTCTTTGGGATCAGAGTCCAGCCAATGACATACTTGTTAGAATGGTCCTCGTCCTCGTTGTACTTGGAGATGACTGTCGTTAGATTGTCGGCAGAGAATGGAACGGACTTGGCGACCGGGTCCTTCGCTTGCCAAGCTCTGTACTGATTCTTCGCTATGTCCACGATCATGGTGGCGACGGTGGACGCGCTCACCATGTGGAATGCGACTCCGAATCCTTGCTCACCGAGATTGTGAGCCAATCCATGCAGCAAGCTGACGTTGAAGGCTGGGGAAAGGATGCTGGGTGCCCTCAACTCCCTAAGAACGGCGAACGCCATTCTTCTGTTGGCTGCTGAATCGAGCCGCTGCATTTCTTCGAAGACGTCATCCACGCTCCACGGCGAGTTCGCAGCATCGAATTTGGACTTAAGGAGGCTGACGTGGTGCGACGCTTTGACACGTCGACCCCCGTTACCTGCTGGAACTAACGAAAGAGCTCCTGCCGAACTGGGAATGGTCGATGTGCTCGCTGTGTTGGATGCTCCACAAGACATGTTATCCGCACAGCTCGGAGGGGGTGTCGGAGTTGCCAAGCACGTATGAGGTTTGTATAGAGTGCACACCCAGACGAAGTCGTCATCAGGCACATGCGAGTACGATTGCAAAAAGGGAAGATTTGGTAGAACGATTTTGGTCGTAGGGTTGGCCTCAGTTCCCAGTCCGTAGAAAAATTTCGTCCAGGAGGTCTGCTTGTATGTCCCCCTCCGCAACTGTCCCATCTTTATGAGCTGCGCCTGAACGATGCAGTGACAACCTGCTTGATTGAAGAAGTCTTTGACACGGCTGCCGTTTTCTTTTTTCGCCTTCTTCTTCTCCTCCGATGTGGAGCCTTCTTGTGACTCTGGAATGACTTTCACAGCTTTTCCGCCCGGTTCGTTCATTGATTTGCAGACATAAACTTTGCAGGTATCCGCTGTGCCACTCAGGGAACGCAGCGCTGCCGGGCATTTTGAACGTATGAGGAGGTCTACCACATTTCCGCCCGGTTGTCCCGTGAAGTCTAGCACGCTGCCGTATTGGAGTTCCTCGTGGGCGCCCCGTTGGAGACCAGCTCGGATGGCATCTTGTTCGGTATTTGCCGCCTCAGCCAGGCTCGCATGGCGTGAGATCTGCATGGCCTCATCCACAAACGCCGAGGATGTCAAGTACGCAGCTTCTTCAGCACGGTCCTTTTGAAGTTGTCGGACAAGAACCTGAACCGTTTCCGGTAAGCACGTGAGAGGTGCCGCCTCGACGTGTTGCAAGACTGAAGCGTGAGTGACCTTGATCTTCTCCCGGATAGCACATTGAAAAACTTCAGACGAGCTGATGATGTCTTCTGTGTTGCTCGCAGCAACTTCTTTCTCACGGTTGTGGACCATAGCCTCGTCTTCGACTTTGGCAACCTCGAGATCATGCATCGGCGTGCTGAGGGGCTCGACGCCGTCAAGAGGAACATCGAGATCAACTTGAAGATTCGTTATGAGGTGGATAGACCACGCTGATTTGGATTTTCGATACGGAGTCTTGGACGCCGAATGTTCATGAGTACCATCTGGTACAGCAGGAGGAGGAGCTGGTCGACGAGATGCAACTGAGCCGGTATCAACCACATCAGAGGTCATGCGTGCCTTACCGCCACGTCCTTCATGCGCAGCATGACTAGGTTGAGACGGAGGTTTTGCAGCTGGAGTCGTAGAAGATGAACTAGAGCCTCCGGGATTCTTGGGGGCAGGCATTCGTGTCTCCCAGTCCTTCAGGAGGCCGGCGTAGTTATCATGTAACACGCCTCTGCCAGCTAGGCGTCGATCGTAGAGCTCCCATGCAGCCTTGACGGTGAAAGCCCTGTCAACGCCGTCCGAGTACTGCTCGAGACCGGCTGTCACGTTGGAAGGCACCCATCCGGGGGGCAACGGTGCCGCCGACGAGGATGGAATGGATGCACCGAGCGAGGATTGATCATCCGGCGTGCGACAACCTTCTGGACGAGAACCATGTACCCCGGCTCCTGCAGCAGCACCAGGAAGAACTGCGTCTCCAGATGAACATTTTGATTGCGATGGAGAGGAGGCCAGACCTCGAGGAGGAGGCATAGACGGAGAAGACGATGATGACATCGATGCCGACGACGCCGTACCTCCTTGATCCGGTGCTGTGTTGCGGTTCTTTTTCCGCATCAAGCAAGGTTGCGCACGCGCGCTCCCAACCCGTCACCGACGGGCGGCGCCTTATCGAACTGGCAAGTCTCGAAAACGAAACCACGCACGAACTCAAGTCTCGATAACGGTACTGGCAACCCTGTTTACTATCTTTCGAACATAGATTTCTCTACAACCTTGTCACGCAGGCGAAACACTCAAAGCAAACTTCCTGTGAACAAACGTTTTGTGTGTATTAACATGAACAAACGCTCGTGCACAGAGCTCCGCGCGATGACGTTCGCCATGGCGTCGCGCGATATCCCCTCTCCCGGACAAAAGATCCGCAGCCAGAATGGCCTCTGCGACGGTACGTGAAGATTGTGGCGACGCCTCGGAGTTCATCTTAATCGAAGTGATTCTGGAGGATGGCCGTCCCGGCGAGAAAGTGACCCGTGCGCGGCATCGCCATAAAACCATCCCTGGGACCCACAATGGTTGCCGTCCCACCAAGTTGACCAATTAGAGAGCCTATGTGCGGTGTGCACTCAGACATGAGATGCAAGCGCACGACGCCTTTCGAGAAGCTGATTTTGGCCTACAAAAGGCTCCACCGCGACGTGAGCCGAGGCTCGTTGTACTTTCAGTACAACGGCCAAGAGCTATTTCCGACACAGACCCCGGATGATCTCGAGATGCAGGACGGCGCGGTCGTTCACGCGCTTCGCGTGATCGCCATCGAATAGGTCAGGGTGTACACGGGTTGCATCTTTGGGGAATGGTGAGTATGAGGTACTTGTGTTCCTACCTATCAACGGCGGCCGAGTACTGCTGGAGACGTTGCACGTTGTCACGACGGCGAGGCATGGAGGCGACGGCGACGGCACTGTTGGTGAAGGGAGGTCTGCCGTGGCGAGAGTGGAGAGCATCGGGTGGGATTGATATAATTGTCCATTCAATTATGAGGTGATTTTCTCACTCCACGGGCATTTCAGGGCAAAGGGCCCCAAAAAGGGCCCCTAAAATGCTAGTAACCACAGGCGCAGCGCTCGAGCTACGAACGTCGCTGCGTGGAGATGCGCCAGGAGCTGAATCGTACGCTGTGAGCAGATGCACCTGAGATGCGTCCATATAGTGATGCGTGGTCAACCCCGTTTTGATGCGGTGGTCGGGCGATCCACCTCTACTGCCACCTAGCGTGTCTCCAGGTTTTCATTCTCAGATTTCGTCTCTTCGGACCTGACTTCTGCTGCATCGTACAGGTATAGCCAAGCGCAGTTCTGGAACACACCTGCCAATCAGGCTGCGCAGGTGAGGCTTCATTCATCGATGCGAAGAACGCCAAGAGGGAAATGACAAGAGTGCCGCATAAGCAGGTGTGGAACTCATCCTCGACAAGCATGGTCCTCAAGGCGCACATGTTACTGATGCGTGCCAGCGCTGCAGAAGGCGCACGGGAATGACATCCGCAAGTGTCCTCGGTGATACTGGCGCAGCAAACAAGTGCAGCACATCCCAGTGGTGCAACCGGGTTAACGGTTGAAAGAAGACCAACTGGCAGTCGATGAAGTGGAACACTCCAACAGCGCACATACAGCGCACTAGGGGCGAACATGGTGATGACAACCACGGGTGGAAGACCACTCGAGAGCTTCGCACGAGAACACGGGTAGGAGTTCTGGAAGACACCTGCCAATCCAGATGCGCTACTATCTTCATGAACTCCATTCGGCAAATGTTTTGCTGCAAGTTCACATGAGCAATTGGAACTCATCTTCGACAAGCAAGATTCTCAAGGCACACATGTTCTCGATGCGTGCCTGCGGAAGGCGCACGAAAAATCACATCCGACAGTATCCTCTGTGCGTTTGCGCGCAGCAAAGCAGTGCAGCACATGGTGTCGTTCTTTGCACCGATGCCATAAGGATGTTTGTGACCAATGTTCTAACCAAAGACAAAGCAAACATCGAGATGACATACTCGTGCTCAAGAGCAGAGAGGCACATGAGCTGCGAATCAGGTGCTTGCGAATAAGAAGATTCTAACATGGATGTATACGTCGAAGGAGATTTGAACATCGAAGAGTCTCTAACATGGATGTATATGTCGAAGATTTGAACGTCCGAAGAGAGCTGACATGCGATGAAAGCGGAGACGGGAGTCGACGGTCTAGCGAAAGAACCGACGGCTCATGGCTCAACACACTATTATCTTCCCCTACATGCCACACTGCATGTTCTGGTTCCTCGCTCACTCTTAGCACCAACGGACCCTAACCATACCCATGATGCCCATGTGAAGTAGTGATACTATACAACCTGAGGATGCGCCCAACGGATACGCGGCGAGGATCACGCGGAGACGAGCTTTTTAATCCGTCTGGTCGGTGAATCACGAGAGCAAATAAGAAGGTAACATGGATGGATCAGGCTTAAAGACGTATTGACGCCAAACCTCCGCAGGCAAAGAGCACAAAAAATCACGATAACGACAAACTTGAGTCACGCACTGAACTCCACTGATGCTGTCCTCGTCTTGAAGTTGAAGTAGTTTGCTGTGCAAAGCAACCACTTGTAACACTGCCCGTTCAGCCTCGAGTTCGGAATCGTCGACAAGTGATCTCAGAGTCCCACATCGATTGGCGACGAGTAAGTCACCGAACGTCATTGAGGTCGGTATGCAACTAATGACGACCATGTGCTCAGAGGGAATAAAGATGTCGCGCAAAAAGCAAAAGAGGAAGATGTGCCAAGCGCCGTGCTGGTTATCAAAATCCAAAACCCAGCCATGGACTGCGGTTGCACGCGCCAGGAATTCGCTCTCGGCGTGCGTTGACGCTCTCCCAACACCGAGCGGACTGCACAACAACGACAACGTCGTTGCGTGAGATGCAGGTCGGACACGAACCAGTGATCCTTGGGAAACGACAGCACCCCCAACCACGGGCCACGCG
>ENA-UOXK01000887-UOXK01000887.1-mixed-culture-metagenome-genome-assembly--contig:-NODE-887-length-22415-cov-54.382871_pt1 | contig 22415 bp, 9 predicted proteins | sample MGYA00238160_ERZ761638 | MGnify/ENA primary metagenome ERZ761638 (study PRJEB28912, sample SAMN08777098) | mixed culture metagenome | isolation source: Freshwater growth medium | place: USA...
CCGCGCGCGGCTGTGCCTGCCCTGGGCAGGTACTGCGGGTGCAAGGCGCGCTCGCGCAGCCGCCGAAGGAGCTGGCAGCCGCGGTGGGGCAGCACGGGTAACAGCAGCGGGGTGAGCTCGGCAAGAGAGATCCGATCTCCGATCCGATCTCCGGCGAGCCCGAGCATCGTGAGGACTTCGTCATACGCCTTCTGTGCGGCACCGCTCTCGCTTGCGGCCATGAAGCGAGCAAACGCGGTGCGCGCACCCGCCTCCTCCTCCTCCGCCGCCCCATCGCCCTCGTTGAGCTCCTCGTTGAGCTCCTCGACAAGGGCCGGGTCGTCCTCGATGTCATCGACCAGGTACGCGGTGGCGCGCTCAGGCTGCAACGTGAGAAGGTCCTTCGCTGAGGTGCGCTTGGCCTTTTTCGACAACGCCATGAAGAACTGTTTCGACAACGCCTCGAGGCGATCCTCTGCGGAGTCTCCAACGAGGCTCGACGTTGAAGCGTCCATGGGCAGCCGCCCCGACCTCATTTTCGTGAGAGACTTGACCTTCGAGAGCGACGGCCGAAGGGCGGCCGAGGGCTCAGTGCGGCCGGGGCCCGTCTTGGAGACCCTCTCATCCAGTACATCCTTGTGGGATCGCCGATCGTTGGTGGGCTCGCGCATCGAAGTGCGGTCTTCGCGCATGAGCTTCTTGGACGACGCAAACAACGCTAGCTGGGTTTGCTGCTCCCGGGCTTTCTCAAAAGCTTCCGCCGCAAGCACCTGCTGCTCGTCTTGCACGACGGGAGCGTGCGCTTCGATCGACTCGTGCGTCAGACCGACGAGACCCTCCGGCACTACGAAGGCGCCCACCACCTTGCGCGCCATGAGGAACTGTGTCTGCGCCGCCATGAAGTCCTTGAGCGGCGTGAGGTAGATCGCTTCAACCGAGCCCTCCCCGGAGCCAGCGAGCACTGCCGCCTTGGCCATGAGCGTCTCGAAGTCTTTTTGTACTCTGTCATCGAGCATCTTGGAGATCGAGACCTCGATGTCGTCGGCGGGCTTGCGCCGCCTCTCCTCTGGCTTGCCCGCATCCTCATCCGCCTTGGCTGCTGTGGCCTTGGCCTTGATCTTGGCACGTGCGTCTTCGGCCTTTTCGAGCTTGTTTGCCCAGTCGCTCGCCTCCTTGGAAATGGCGTCCACTACGGACTTCAGGACCGCCGTGGCGTCCTGGATCGCCACGCACGCGCCCGCGGCGAAGTCCTCCTCCATGACATCCTTGCCGGGCAGCGCCAGCTTTGCCACGGCCTCCTTGACGTCGTCCGCGAGGAGCAACTTGACCAGCTCGCCCACCATCTGCTCCTCGCTCAGCTTCGCATGCGACTTCGGGCCGAGGATCGAGCGCAGCCCTACCTTGGACCACGCCTTGATCTGCTTGGCAGCGCTCACGGTGCGCCGCGCCGCGCTCTCGCAGCCCGTCTTGAGCGCCTTGACCTTTTCCGCCTGTGCACTGAAGGCCGAGGCTCCCTCTTCCGACACTGGCGCTGCCGTGGGCTCCTTGTCGAGCTTCGCTGCCGCCAGCCCTTCCTTCATGGCGCTCGCCAAGAGCACTTTGGCGCCTTCGAGCGCACCCTCGAGTAGTCCGTCGGATGCCTTGGGCGCGTACAGCGCAAACTCCGCCTCGTACTTGTCGGGGTTCGCAGCGTACCCTTCGGCACCGAAGCGGAAGCGCTCATACCCAGATTGGAGCGCGTCGAATGCCGCCTTGACTTTCTGCTCCGCCTCGTTGCGCTTGAGAGGGCCCTCTGAGCTCGCAACGGCCTTGGCTTGGGCTACCTCCTCCTCGGCAGCCGCGCACGCGGCGGCCGCTGTGGCCTCAGCCTCGTCCGCCGCCTGCTTCTTGCGCAGCCTGTCCGCGGCCACAGAGTCCGCCTTGGCCTCTGCATCGACAGCCTTCTTCTGTTTCTGCTGCGCTTCGTAGAACGTGTCCATGGCCTTCTGTAGCTCATCACAAGCGCTGGCAAAAGCGCTCTCTGCCTCCGCCTTGGCTTCGGCTGAAGAATTGTCTTCTCCCGCCTTCTTCGCTGCCGCTGCCGCCTTGACACTCTTGGCCTCCTCGAGAGCTGCATCTGCTGGCGTGAACTCGCCTTTGGCTGCCACCGTCGCCGCCTTCGCCACCTCGAGCGCCGCGTCTGCCGCCTTTGAGGCCTCAACTGCATCGAGCTTCTTCTTCCGCGCCGCCTCGAGCTTCTTCTTCCTGGCATCTAGCCTGATCTCCGCTACAATGTACGTGCTGCAGATCTTGGTGACGCTCATCAGAATCTCCTCCGCCTGGGCGAGCAGATTGACGCACTCCATCACCTCAGTGTGGCGGACGGCCTTCTCGAGTGTCGCCAGCTCGAATTGGTGGCCGCTGATGTGCTGAATCTTGGCTGCCGCATTGGCGGAGCCCACAAAGGTGCTCTCTCTGGCCCACACCGAGAGCGAAGGCAACTGCAGTTGCTCTTCGCTCATCCTTGCATGTATCACATCCTTTTCAGTGTGTGAGTAAAGATCGTAGCGCTTCTTGATCGGATCGATGCAGTCTTTCAGCTCTTTGCAGCCCTGCTTGATGCCGAGGATAGCCGTATCAAGTTCAATGCCTTTGGCCATTTGTTGCAACACGGTCTCTTCAATGGCCTCCTTTGCGTCCTCGAGCGCTGAGGCACAGCACCCCATTCTGTGGGCCGTCGAGGCGGTGTTCGACTAGTGACTGTAGTCCCCGCGAGCGCGCGGCGGACTTCGCCGCCATACTCCCAAAATGTTTCACAGTTGTGCATCCAGCAGAAGTTCGTCAGTTTCGTCGCAGTCCCCCCGCTCCGAAAAGCAACTTACAATGAGTTGTCAATCTCAAAACCTCTCACACTCTCACGCCCAAGGACAACACGCGATTATTTTGGTTATCATGTGGTATACTGAGTAGGCAAGATACATGTATTCATAGCTCGAGCGAAAACCTTACAAGGGAAACCATACTAGGGAAACCTTACGCGTTCTTCCTCTCTCTCAGGTAATCAGGTGAACCCCAGCTTTTACCCGGCGTACCCGGCGAAACAACGGCTTGGGTTGTGTATGGGTTGTGTTTCGTGTTTAGGGTATCGTGGACGCATTCGCCTCCCCCAATCAGTGGATGCTGTTGCTGATGTTCATCTGGCCACACGTAGATGCACACGTAGACACCCTAGAGCTTCTCCAAACTCGAAGTGGCCACGGCGCGGGTCGTCCGAGCGCAGGCGCCCAGTTCCCATCCGCCCGCATGCACACCATTATCTGAATGATTCGTTTCTGCGCGTTCTCCTCCCCTAACAGAATCGACGAAACTGGCTGCAAAACTGGCGTCCCTCAGCTTCCCTCCCTACAGCGCATCGAGCTGATGCTCGGCAGCGATGGAGTTCTTTGCTTCGGCACGGGCGGCAGCCCGCCTCCCGGCGATGGCTTTGTCGTACAGGGGATCACCGCGGATGGACGCATGAAGCTCGCGTCTCAGGAAAGCTGGGCAGCGATGCCGACTGCCATGTCGTACAGCGATGTCGTACAGGGGATCACCGCGGACGAGAAAGAAAAGGCGATCCTGAATGAGCAGACGCAGCGCTTCTCCGCCATGAAGCTGGCGACCGATGGCTTCGAGCCTTGCGATTCCAACGGCGAGAAGGTCGTCGCCGGCACGCGTGTGCAGCTCTTCGGCTTGCAGGCGCGTCCTGATCTGAACAACACGTACGGCCGCATCGTCACGTACAACGCCGCACGCGGCCGCTTCGGCGTGCAGCGCGAGGAAATGATTGACGACTCGCAGCGGACAGGGCAGATACTTTTCGTCTGGGTCGGCATGGAGCAAGAGACGCCCATCGCAGTCAAGCCCGAGAAGCTGCGCATCGCGCCTCGCCTACCCGCGGCGATCGGGACGGCGGCAGGCTCGAGGCGCACCTACGCCCTGAACGCCAAGTACGTCCTCGACTGGCTCGACACGGGCGGCCACATTGAGGCCCGGCACCCGGTGTGCCACGACACGGTGCTCACGCTCGCGTGCGCCGTTGGCGCGTCCTCCTGGGCGTCCTCCCTCGTCCGCGCCTTGGTCGAGCGCGGTGCTAACGTCAACGTCCGCGCGCTAAAGGAGACCACGCCTCTGATGTACGCCGCCTTCGAGGGCCACTCGGAGATTGGTGACAGCGCCTTTCGCGGCTGCACCTCGCTCGCGTCGATCACGATCCCCGAGTCGGTGACACAGATTGGTGGGTACGCCTTTCAGGGCTGCACCTCGCTTGATGATCGTGCACACTCTTCTCAGCGCCGGGGCACGCGTCAACGCGGTCAATAGCGACGGTCGCACCGCCCTCGGCGACGCTATGATGAACTGCCACGCAGAGGTTGCGGCTATGCTGCGAGAGGTCGGCGCATTCGGGATCATTAACCCACAAGGCTTCGAGGATGTGTGAGTCTGGATCCGATGAATGCGAATGCCCGGACGCATCCCCAACTGCTCCGTGCAGCACGGCTGCAGGGTGGTTCCCGACCGAAGTATGCTGTACTGTCGAAAAGTCAAAAGAACAGGGGGTGTTCGGTTTGAGCCGTGAGCGCCTCGACTCATCGACGATCGAGAGGTAAGGTGGTAAGCTCGTGTGAGCGTGTGAGTCGTCGTTCCTCGTTCGGAGTGGGTATGTCAGAGGCGTAGTTACTTTCACCGCTTCGCGTACTGTTACGCACGACACTACCGTACAGTACAGCGCGCCCCTGTAGTGTACCTTCAACGTCAGGCCGGGAGTCCCGTTTGCCCCGTCTGCCAGCCGCCCGGATTCACGCGCGCACCTTGCTCTGTCGCGCCACCTTGGCCTTGGGAGCAGCGACGGCGGCCTTGCCCTCCATCGGCCGCTTGGCACGCGATGGGGGCTCTACGCGCGCCGAGTGCACCGGTGCCGAGGGCGCCGAGGGCGCCGTCGCGCCATTGCCGCCGCCCGTGCCACCCTTGCCGCCTTTTGGGGCACCAATGGCCGCAGTGCCGTCGCTCAGACCGGGCAGGGGCGCAGCGGCGAGATGATGAGCAGCGAGGCGCAGAAGGAACGGCAGCGGCGCCTCGGTGGGCGCCGCTCCACGGGTGGCTAGAGCGGCCAGGGCCGCATCAGCAGCCTGCCTCGCCTCGACAGCCTCTTCACCGAGCCGCGCTGCCTTGGCCGTGAGGCCCTTCTCAAGCAGCGCCACCGCGTCGACCAGCGCGAACGCGTCGAGTCGGGCGCTGGTAAAGGGCGGCGGCGGCAGCAGTGCGCCCGGTGGCGCGCTCGCGGACGCGTACAGGTACGCACGCAGCTGCACGCGAGCCTCCGCGAGCGGCGGTGGCAGCTCGAGCGTCTTCTGCGGAGGCGACGGCTTTGGAAAGAAGTCTTCGAAGCGCTGTTGGTACGCCTTCCAGTCTGGCGGTGGCGGCGCCGGCGTGCTCGAGGGTACACCAGCGCCGCCATCACGACCGCCGCGGCCAGCGCCCTTGGCGCTCGTGACGACGCTCGGCGTGTCAACGCAGCAGAGGCACACGAAGCGGCACACGTCAGCTAGCGTGACCCACGCACGGGGGTCGCTTGGTGCGAGTGCCGCGAGCGCTGCCTTGAGCGCTGCTACCGTCGCCGCGCCGAGCGCGACGGTGCTGCGACGGACGGCGCTCGGCGGAGGAAGTGGCGGAGGCGGCTCCTCCTCCTCCTCGTGCTCCTCCTCGTCGAAGAGGTCAAAGCGGCGCACCGAGGCCTTGGCGTTGCCTTTGCCCTTTGCGTTGCCTTGGCCCTTGGCGTCGCTCTTGGCGTTGCCCTGGCCCGTGGGTGCGCGGCCGTGCGTGCCGTGCGTGCTGGGCGGCCCGTCGAGGTTGGGCGTCGGCGGCGCAGCAGCGGGCGGGGCGAAGGCGGACAAGGTGGCGGCGGCGGAGGCGGCGCTCACGGCGGCGCTCTCGAGCTCCTCTCGCAGCGCCGCCGTCGCATCGCACAGTAGCTCAACGTCGGCTAGCTCTTGCGCCAGCCTGCTCGCCTTCGCCGACACGGCACTCGCCCGGGACGGCGCGTTGAATGCCGAGAGCTCCTGAACCCAGCCCTGGACGGTCGCCTCACGCCGCGCGGCTTGCGAAGGGAGGCGGGGCGCTGGCCGCGCCGTCCCGGGCGCTGGACGCGCTCCTGCTGGCGCGGGCTCCGCAGGCGCCGTCTCGGGCACCTGCTCCTCCCTCGCCTCGTCCTCGTCGTCCTCGTCGTGACCGTGCCCATTCTCGGCAGCAGCCTGCTCTGCCGCCAAGCCCGCCGCCTCCGCCGCCTCGCCGTACTCGTCATCCTGCTCCGCAGCCTCGCTTCCACCGTCCGCGCCGTCGGCTCTCGACTCGTCGGAAGGCAGCTCCTGCGTCAGCGGCTCCTCTAGGTCGGCGGCCTCGGCGACAGCGGCTTCGTCAACGGCTTCTTCGGCGGCAGAGCCCAGGGCGTCCTCGTGGGCGTCCTCGGGCACCTCGACCGCGGCGAGCTGCATCACCATCTCCTCTCCCTCCTCCTCCTCGTCCTCCTCCTCCTCCTCCTCCACTTCCATTCCCCCCATCGCATCGTTCGTCACACCGCCGCCACCGCCACCGCCGTCATCATTGCCGCCGTCATCACCACCGTCATCACCGCCGTCATGACTGCCGCCACCGCCAGCATGGCCTCCCCCACTGGCACCGCTGCTCGCGTCGCCCACATCGGCCGGTGACGATTTGCCGGCGTCGGCATCCTTGCGGCCGCCATCCCCGTTGTTCCGGCCACGCTTGCTGCTGCCGCCGCCGGCCGCTTGCGATGCCCCTCCCTCGGCTGCCTCTGGTGCGCCGTCTACCGCGCCTCGCTTGCGGCCGTCGCCCGCCCGATCGCTCGAGCGGTCGGCAGCGGGCCGCGTGGATGCCGAGGCCACTGCCCCTCGTGGTGGCGCGGGCTTGGATGCGGATATGGGGGCGAGCTTGGGGGCGGGCGCGCGCGACACCGACGGACCGAGGAGTGCTTGGGACGGCGCGCGGGACACCGACGGACCGAGGGGTGCGGCTGGCGCACGTGGCAGCGCGGCGGGCGCACGCGGCGGCGCCGCCGCCCACTGCAGACCCGCAACGGCTTGCGCCACGTCCGCCGCGAAGCGCAACCGATCGAGATGGCTGGCGAGGCGTCGGCGGCAGGTCGCGAGCGTCTCGCACTCGGCGCCCTCGGCCGATGGCGCGGCGATGAGGTTCGCAGTTGCCTGTTGCTTTGCATTCTCGACCGCCGCAGTGGCGGCCGCCGATGCCTCAGCGGTCGGGAGCACGGCACCGTCTGCGGCCGCACCCTCGCTGGACGCGGCGATCGGGTTCGCACGCGCAAGCGAACGCGCGGTGAGCATGACGCTGAAGCGGAGGCCCTTGTGCTCATCGATGAGGTGCGTGACCCACGCGTCTGCTCTCGCCGCTGCCGCCCGCGCGCGGCTCTGGAGCTGCTCATACTCGCCGCTCGCCCCGCCGCTCGGCAGCGCGGCGTTGTACTCCGGAAGTGCGTTGGAGCTGCCGTCCTGCAGCGCCAGAGCGAGCGCGGACTGATACGGCACCTCATTCGCCCTCGCCTTGCCTTCAGCCTCGCGCACGGCGGCGAGCTCGGCATCGGCGGCGGCAAGCGCGGGGCTCTTGTGAGCTCGCTCGAATCGTGCGCGCTCGGTGACGCACGTGCGCACGAGCGACAGGCATCGTCCCGCCTCCTCGCGGGCGTCGATGACCACTTGGGTCAACAGCCGTCGCAGCTTGAGCTGGCGCTCATGCCGCTGCTCCGTGCCCTGGTTGATCGCCGCCGAGATGGACGCCATGTGGGCCGCGTCCTCGGAGGCGGTGTCAGTGACTGCGGCCCGGCTCGATGGCACGCCGGACCACCAGCGAGGCATGTCTGAGTGGCCCGTCGGTCGTCGGCGGACGTGTCGATGTATGCTCGGAGCCCGCGCGCTCTCGCGCGCCGCGCGAGAACAGAACGTTTTCGTGTGCAAAGTTACTCCCAACACATTCACTTGAGTTCACACGTTCCTCGGCAGCAGTGTGTTCACGTCACTCGGCAGCAGAGATGTCGATCTTTGTGCTTCTCTGGACCCTGCTGCCCACGCCGACCGACGGCGTGCGGGGATTCACGGCGGCTACTCGCCTCGGTGGCCATAATCTCGCTCGCCGCCGCTGCGCTACGCCGCGCTTTTGCTACACTGAGCCCGACCCCGAGCCCGACCTCGAGATTGATGGCCCATCGCTCAACGAGGAACTCACGGTGTCGGTGCAGTACCTCGGCGGCGCCGACTCGCGCCAACGCCGTGTGCGCCGCACGAACCGGCCACCGGCCGAGGAGCGCTGGAGGCTGAGCACCGAGGAGGCGACCGACGGCAGCGGTAATTACATCTATCGCCGCATGTCGGCCTTCTGCAACTATGCATCCATAGATGTGGAGGCGGCCATCGATCTAATCGCGAACAATGAAGCCTTCCGCCGTTTTGGGGACTCAATCTCGATCACGAGCTATTCGGACGTCGTGCACGTCCGCATGACTTCGCCCCCGACCTCCGCGACCGCATCGACGACCGCGATGCGGTCGATCGTGCGCGACGCCTACCTCCTGCCGTACGGCGCGACGGTGTTGTGGGGCTTCCAGTCGCGCGACGAGCTCGACTTCATCGATCTGATCGCCCCGTGCTCCGAGCCGCTCAGCAGCGTCCCGTACTCGGGTGACATGGCCAGTGAGGACCTAGGCGACTCCGACTTTATGCTCTACACGCTCGACGACGCACCCGAGCCCTCTGACACGCCGGCCGAGTGCGCCACCGATGGAGGCATGTCGCCGCCATCCCCTGAGCAGCTTGCACGGGACGACGCGACCGGTCGACGCGGCAGCGCGACCGTCTCACTCTCTGCCGGTGCGGTCACGCTCTCAAACAAGCTCATCCGTATCTCGAGTACCGACGATCCCGTAGAGAAGCTCGCGATCTCCTTCGCCTTCGCGCAGTCCGTCAAGCTCGGCTTCTTTGAAGCCCTGCTTGAATCCACCACCGAGGCGATCAAGCCCATCCCCGAGCAGCTTGCAGCGAAAGGGAGCACCAACATCGACATCAAGCAGGTTGCCAAGCTGACGGGACGCCTCTTCCTCGAGCGAAATGAGGTCAACCTGTACTCGAACATCCTCGACATCCCCGACTTTTTTTGGGAGGCGGAGGAGTTTGAGCCACTCTACCTGCGCGTCAGCCGGTACCTCGACATCGACGACCGCGTCGTCATCCTCAACAAGCGTCTCGACATCGTCAATGACCTGCTCGACTCGCTCTCCGCGCAGCTCGAGGTGGAACATGCGAACCGTCTTGAGTGGATCATCATCTGGCTCATCTCGGTCGAGATCGCCCTGGAGCTGCTCAAGGACTTTGGGGGCGTGCATGGCGGCATCAGGCTGCTCGGGCGCGGCTGGCAGCTGCTCAAAAGGCCAGCAGTGGCGGCGGCAGTAGCAGCGGCGGCAGCGGCGGCGGCGGCATTAGCGTGGCGGCGCCGGGGTCAGCATTCCTAGGAGGCTGATCTCGATACACACGACACACACACACACACACACAACAAGGACTGAGCAGAAAGAACAAGAACGAAGGGACGACCAAGGGCTCCACAAGCTATTTATTCTTTGACAATCACGTACATGTCACGTATCGAGGACACAATAGGAGGGAAGAGGCGGGCCGGACGCGAAGGATGAGCAGTTTTCGTTAGATGTTCACCAGCGCGTGCCAAACGAGCCCCGTTTCGTCATTTCGTGCCCGCGAGCCGCGAGTGTAGCCGTCCGCCCTCGACCCTGTGGTCACGGGGGGCGCTCAGACTCTTTCTTGTACACCAAAGCCGCATCAGTGATCACCTTGATGATAGCTACCCTGACAATATCGTTGCTACTTCGAGGCCCGGTCAACGGCGCGGTCTTCCAGGCTGTCAACCACCGCGCAGGAACTCTCCTGGCCAAAGAGCCATCCTTCTTCGACAAGATTCTCTTTGGCACCAGCGGCCGCTCTCAGAAAAAAGATCCGGAACTGAAAGCAGCTCGGAAGACGGACCTCGCGGCATTCTTTGCGCAGCTTGACGCAGATGGCAATGGAACGCTGGACCGCGACGAGCTCAGCCGTGCCTTGATGCTCATCGGCCTTCAGAAGATTGACTTTGATGCCGCATTTGATGCGCTAGATATCGATGGCGACGGGATGGTGACCTTTGAGGAGTTTAATGCGGCGCTCCCATCGAGCACGCGAGCAGCAATCGTGGCGCGAATCAATGAGGACGGCGTCCTGCCGAGCCTGTACTTGCCGCCAGAACAATGGAGCGAGACGCGATCCCAGGCGGAACTGCAATGGGAGCAGAAGGTCCAGTTTCAGGCGCTGCGCTCCGGCAACAAACTTCGCCAGAACGATATCTTGCAAAATGAGTTGGGCAAGCTGTGAGCCGCTGTGCGGAAAGCCGCGTGCTTGGTCCCGTTGACTAAATTTGCCCACTATGCTTTGCCTCATTTCGCGTTGGCGGCCTACGTAACTTGCCCTCTCCATCCTATAGAGAAAAGAGGCGAGTTCGGACATGGAAACGTCTGAGGCGTGTCTAACTTTGCGATCACTACACTACTATTATTTCAGGATACTCACGATACCACTGACTCGTCGTTGTACTTCCGGTCACGTACGACTGTGCACTTGTAACACGTAAGTTTCACTAGCGGCTCGCGCGCGGCGACGCCTCACCCTAGACAGGAGTTGCCGTTGGAGAGAGGCGGCCCGCCAAACGAGGTCCTATACTACTGGAGAGATGCGACATATGAGCGAACTTGACCGCGGCGACGGCGGTGAGAGCGATGGTCTGCATCCGTTTAGCATCCTCTCGGGCTCGTTGCTCTTCCTTGGCGCGCACCGCCGCGGCAGATGCTCGATTGAGCTCTCGCTTGGCTCGTGCCACGGCCAATTCAAAAGCCTCGCTGGGCGTGAGTCGTTCGGGGTGGGCGAATTCGGGCGCATCTGCGGCCACCTCTTTGGAGCGCTGCCACGCCCAGACGCTACTCTCAGCCGTGACTTTTGCCGCGGCTCTCGTTGATGCGGGGCTGTTGTGACGTCCGCTGCGGGCGCTGCTCTCAGCCGGCGCCTCGGGCTCGGCCACGTCCGCACCATTGGGCTTTCGCTCCATACTTGTTGTACGCGAAACTGGTGGGCCTTCGGTCCGATCGTCTTCGGTCCACACCCTCATCGCGGCTGAGCTCGGTCTCGTCCAGTCCTCGTCCATACCCTTGTGCGGTGCCAGCACACTCTCGGTCGCCGCAGACTGTAGATCTACAGGCTGCGGCGACCGAGGCTGCGGCGACCGAGGCTGCGGCGAGCGAGGACGCTCGTGCCCAGCTGCTGCCTTGTCTCGTATGGACCTTGGCGCATCTCCTCCACAGTCTGCGCCCTTGCTATGCTCCCCCGTGACGCATTGACGGATGCTCTCGACCAGCCAAGCCGCCGTCCCGGGCTCGTAGCTTGGCTCGTAGCTTGGCACATGCACGACGGTTGGCACAGGCACTGGCGCTTCGGCCGCTGCTGCCGCTGCTGCCTCTGCTGCCGCCTTCTCGGCCGCCGCCGCCTCCGCCGCAGCCGCCACCGCCGCCGCCGCAGCCGCCGCCGCCGCCGCCACTGCAGCAGCCACCTCGGCCGATGCCGCCTCTGCTGCCGCCTTCTCGGCCGCAGCTAGCGCGGCGTCTGCTTCCCGTGGACTCTCTGCTTCCTCAGTACTCGGCGCTATTGGAGTCGTCCATTCAAATGCGTTCCTCTCCATTTGACGTGAGTAGGCTTCGTAGCGCCTCCTCTCGCGCTCGCGCAAGAAAGCGTTGATCGCGTAGATCTCAGCGCGGCGCTGACGATGCGCGGCGCGATCTTTGGAATAGAAGAGCTGCTTCTCTTCGTCAATGTGGCGTGTGATGCCATCGAGCTTGTTCTCGTTGGCCTTGTATGCAGCCTCCAGCTGCAGGCGAGCCCTATTGACTGCTTTATCATACGCGAGCTTTGCGGCCGTCAGTGGGCCGGGCTTGGTTGGGTCATAGTAAAACTCAGGACTCTCGGACCTGCTTGCCTCTTCCAATGCCAAGCGGCTTCCGTGCTGGATTGCCTCTTCCAACGCCACGCGACTGGAAGTCGAGTCGCCGGCAACATGAGGTGGTAATACGCAAGGAATGCTTACCATTTGTGGCTGTTCTGCCCGAGGACTCGGGCTGTTGGACCATGTCGCGCCCATGAGACCGACAAAGGCCGCCAAACAGGGGAGCAGGTGAAGAGACACAACGCGGACCAAACACGACCTTTCACTGTGAGTGGTGCCGGTTCGGCCCGTTAATAAGTTCCGCAACGGCCGATTTATCATCCCGAGTTGAGACAAGGGAAGTATCCAAGGATTTGGGCTGTGTGCCTGTCACCAAAGTCTTCAGAATTATCGCTTTTGTCCTTGGGCGTGAGAGACTGTGAGTGGTTTTGTATTTTGAGATTGGCAACACATTTGTAAGGTGCTCTTCGGAGAATGTGGACTGTGACGAATCCTGCAACTTCGCGAACTTTTTTTCGGAAAAACAGTTTGGCAGTGAAGTCCCGCCGCCGCGCTCGGGAACTGAGCAGACGAACACCGCCTCGACGGCCCACAGAATGGGGTGCTGTGCCTCAGCGCTCGAGGACGCAAAGGAGGCCATTGAAGAGACCGTGTTGCAACAAATGGCCAAAGGCATTGAACTTGATACGGCTATCCTCGGCATCAAGCAGGGCTGCAAAGAGCTGAAAGACTGCATCGATCCGATCAAGAAGCGCTACGATCTTTACTCACACACTGAAAAGGATGTGATACATGCAAGGATGAGCGAAGAGCAACTGCAGTTGCCTTCGCTCTCGGTGTGGGCCAGAGAGAGCACCTTTGTGGGCTCCGCCAATGCGGCAGCCAAGATTCAGCACATCAGCGGCCACCAATTCGAGCTGGCGACACTCGAGAAGGCCGTCCGCCACACTGAGGTGATGGAGTGCGTCAATCTGCTCGCCCAGGCGGAGGAGATTCTGATGAGCGTCACCAAGATCTGCAGCACGTACATTGTAGCGGAGATCAGGCTAGATGCCAGGAAGAAGAAGCTCGAGGCGGCGCGGAAGAAGAAGCTCGATGCAGTTGAGGCCTCAAAGGCGGCAGACGCGGCGCTCGAGGTGGCGAAGGCGGCGACGGTGGCAGCCAAAGGCGAGTTCACGCCAGCAGATGCAGCTCTCGAGGAGGCCAAGAGTGTCAAGGCGGCAGCGGCAGCGAAGAAGGCGGGAGAAGACAATTCTTCAGCCGAAGCCAAGGCGGAGGCAGAGAGCGCTTTTGCCAGCGCTTGTGATGAGCTACAGAAGGCCATGGACACGTTCTACGAAGCGCAGCAGAAACAGAAGAAGGCTGTCGATGCAGAGGCCAAGGCGGACTCTGTGGCCGCGGACAGGCTGCGCAAGAAGCAGGCGGCGGACGAGGCTGAGGCCACAGCGGCCGCCGCGTGCGCGGCTGCCGAGGAGGAGGTAGCCCAAGCCAAGGCCGTTGCGAGCTCAGAGGGCCCTCTCAAGCGCAACGAGGCGGAGCAGAAAGTCAAGGCGGCATTCGACGCGCTCCAATCTGGGTATGAGCGCTTCCGCTTCGGTGCCGAAGGGTACGCTGCGAACCCCGACAAGTACGAGGCGGAGTTTGCGCTGTACGCGCCCAAGGCATCCGACGGACTACTCGAGGGTGCGCTCGAAGGCGCCAAAGTGCTCTTGGCGAGCGCCATGAAGGAAGGGCTGGCGGCAGCGAAGCTCGACAAGGAGCCCACGGCAGCGCCAGTGTCGGAAGAGGGAGCCTCGGCCTTCAGTGCACAGGCGGAAAAGGTCAAGGCGCTCAAGACGGGCTGCGAGAGCGCGGCGCGGCGCACCGTGAGCGCTGCCAAGCAGATCAAGGCGTGGTCCAAGGTAGGGCTGCGCTCGATCCTCGGCCCGAAGTCGCATGCGAAGCTGAGCGAGGAGCAGATGGTGGGCGAGCTGGTCAAGTTGCTCCTCGCGGACGACGTCAAGGAGGCCGTGGCAAAGCTGGCGCTGCCCGGCAAGGATGTCATGGAGGAGGACTTCGCCGCGGGCGCGTGCGTGGCGATCCAGGACGCCACGGCGGTCCTGAAGTCCGTAGTGGACGCCATTTCCAAGGAGGCGAGCGACTGGGCAAACAAGCTCGAAAAGGCCGAAGACGCACGTGCCAAGATCAAGGCCAAGGCCACAGCAGCCAAGGCGGATGAGGATGCGGGCAAGCCAGAGGAGAGGCGGCGCAAGCCCGCCGACGACATCGAGGTCTCGATCTCCAAGATGCTCGATGACAGAGTACAAAAAGACTTCGAGACGCTCATGGCCAAGGCGGCAGTGCTCGCTGGCTCCGGGGAGGGCTCGGTTGAAGCGATCTACCTCACGCCGCTCAAGGACTTCATGGCGGCGCAGACACAGTTCCTCATGGCGCGCAAGGTGGTGGGCGCCTTCGTAGTGCCGGAGGGTCTCGTCGGTCTGACGCACGAGTCGATCGAAGCGCACGCTCCCGTCGTGCAAGACGAGCAGCAGGTGCTTGCGGACGCTGCCACTGAGCCCGAGGCCGCCCCTCGGCCGTCGCTTGTGAGGGCGCTCTCGAAAGTCAAGTCTATGCGCTCGGGTCGGCTGCCCATGGACGCTTCAACGTCTAGCCTCGTTGGAGGCTCCGCAGAGGATCGCCTCGAGGCGTTGTCGAAACAGTTCTTCATGGCGTTGTCGAAAAAGGCCAAGCGCACCTCAGCGAAGGACCTTCTCACATTGCAGCCTGAGCGCGCCTCCGCGTATCTGGTCGATGACATCGAGGACGATCCGGCCCTCGCCGAGGAGCTCAACGAGGAGCTCAACGAGGGCGATGGGGCGGCGTCGGCGGAGGAGGAGGCGGGCGCGCAAGCCCGGGAGCAGCAAACCCAGCAAGCGTTGTTTGCGTCGTCCAAGAAGCTCTTGTTTGCGTCGTCCAAGAAGCTCTTGCGCGAAGACCGCACTTCGATGCGCGAGCCCACCAACGATCGGCGATCACACAAGGATCTAATGGATGAGAGGGTCTCCAAGACGGGCCCCGGCCGCACGCGCACGCGCACGCGCACGCGCACGCGCATGCTCGATACCATGCCGGGCAATAAACCACCCGCGCCCAACCCAGAGGACACTGAGATTTCGATCATCGACGGATGGGGCGAGGCCTCGAGTCAGCGCTCCTGTCCAGCAGTAGTGTAAACGGCCAAACCACCAGTGTGGGAAATATGTTGGGGTAGGCGAATGCGTCGTTTGCGTCCACGATACCCCAAACAGCACGACACCGACCGTGTCGTTCGTAGGCTCCAGTGAACCCAAGCCGTTGATGTTTCGCCGGGATACGCCGGGTCATTCGGCCCATGGTATGACCGCGGGGGTTTACCTGTTTACCTGAGAGAGGGAGAACGGGTCTGGCACGACCTTTTCACGTTCGTTGTCGACGTGTGGCCAGATGTAACATGAAACATCAGCATCCAGAAAGATAGTGATATACCGTTTCGTTTTTTAGCACACGACATCGACAATGCACAATCATGCGTGATTGCGACAAATGTATCGTTTATTCCAGTCTTTCAACGTGACCGCACACCGAGTTGCTTCCGTGCTCTCTGCCTTCCGTTCTCCCGCCGACACATACTCATACACGCTCCGTCGTCGTGAGAGTACATGAACCGCGTACACCGCTCCAGAAATCCAGCAACAGTACGCCGTGCTGCCCCCACACTTTTGCGCCGCCTGGGGTTTGCCTCGGGCGCGGACACCCCGTGCCAGGCATCTCGCCGTGTCGGGCACCGCCGTGTCGGCGATCTCGCCAATGATCACCCAGGCATGGGCGTAGCACCATGAGGTTCATGTTCACACCATGAGGTTCATGTTCACAGGGTCACCATGAGCGCGGACCAGTGGAGCTATGCGGCGGCCGCCGTCATCGTCGTGTTCGAACACCACGGACACCATTCCCCATCAGGTCCAGCTCCGTAAAAGAGTTGGCGCGCATCTCCTTGATCGGGATCCCGTTGAACATCTCGATCTCGAGGTTGCCAAGGACAGCGGCCGAGAGCTGCTCAGCGCCGTCGTCCTCGATGTTGTTGCTGCGGACGTCGACGCATGTCAACGCGCCTGTGACAACGGCCTGTGACAGGTCCGACGCCAGCAGGATCGCATCGGGCGGCTCGAGTAGGGAGTGGGAGAAGTCAGCGGTGGTCTGGTCACGCTGAATGCCGCAGAGCGAGACGCCCTTCTGCTTGGCGACCTCAGCGAGCATCTTGGCGGACTCCGCATCAAGTCGATTGCACAGAAGGTTGGTCACCGTCAATGCGCCTGTGACGCTCGTGCGGAGCGCCTCGGCGATCAGCTTGCCACCAGCAGGGCCGATGCTCTCGGAGGACGCGTCCATAGACATGATCTTGCTGTCCTTGTTGCCGCAGATGGCGGCAAAGATGGCACCCCAGCCCTCGTCCCCAAGCTCGTTGCCTCTGAGCTCGACGGACGTCAATGCGCCTGTGACGCTCGTGCGGAGCGCCTCGGCGATCAGCTTGCCACCAGCAGGGCCGATGCTCTCGGAGGACGCGTCCATAGACATGATCTTGCTGTCCTTGTTGCCGCAGATGGCGGCAAAGATGGCGCCCCAGCCCTCGTCCCCGAGCTTGTTGCCCCCGAGGTCGACGGACGTCAATGCGCCATTAACGCTGAGCAAGTCTGCGAGGTATTGGGCGCCCTGTGGACCAATTTCTCCACCACTGGTCTGGCTTGCGTTCAGGTCTAGCGCCTTCAAGCTACTGTTCTGCTTGAGGGCCTCACAGATCGGTTTCACACCGTCGTCACCCATCCGGTTGTTTGATATGGCCAGGCTCGTCAGCGCGCCATTAACTCGCAGGGCGTCAGCGATTGCAGTGATGCCCTCTACAGTGTAAATGCCCTGGCCCCAATGTTCCACACCGCACAGCACGTTGTTGGAGAGGTTGATAGACGTCAGCACGCCTGTGACGGCCACCATGGCCGCCACTGACTTTGCTCCCACTGGACCGAAGCGGTTCTTGCCCATGTGGAGCGACGCAAGCTTGGTCTCCTTGTTGCTCTGGATGGCCTCGCAGACTGCGCTTACGCCCTCATCTCCGAGGTAGTTAGAGGACAAATTCAGGGCCGTCAGTGCGCCATTAACGCTGAGCATGTCGGCGAGATATTGGGCGCCCTGTGGACCAATTACTCCACCACTGGTCTGGCTTGCGTTCAGGTCTAGCGCCTTCAAGCTACTGTTCTGCTTGAGGGCCTCACAGATCGGTTTCACACCATCGTCACCCATCCGGTTGTTTGATATGTCCAGGCTCGTCAGCGCGCCATTGACCAAAAGCGCATCTGCAATAGCTTTTGGCCCCTCAGGGGTGAAGACGTTTGTTCGCTGTTCGTGGTCCCAGTAGCCTCCGATAAGATTCGACGAGAGGTTGAGTGACGTCAGCCCGCCATTAACGCGCAGGGCCTCGGCGATTGCAGCGATGCCTTCTGCGGTGTAGGTGCCTCGAATATATTCTCCCCATTTAAAATAGATGCCGCACAGCTGGTTTCCGGAGAGGTCAATGCTTGTCAGCCCACCTGTGACAACAGCCTGTGACAGGTCCGACCCCAGCAGGATCGCATCGGGCGGCTGGAGGTCCTGGTTGCGGAAGTCAGCGGTGGTCTGGTCGCGCTGGATGCCGCAGAGCGAGATGCCCTTCTGCTTGGCGACCTCAGCGAGCATCTTGGCGGACTCCGCATCGAGCTGATTACCCAGGAGGTTGGTCACCGTCAGCGCGCCATTAACACGCAGGGCGTCGGCGATTGCAGTGATGCCCTCTGCGGTGTAGGTGCCATGTTGGTCGCCATCGTCGTCAGTCCAGATGCCACACAGCTGGTTTCCGGAGAGGTCGATGCTTGTCAGCGTGGCCCCAAGCTGGCGCCGATGACGGAAGTCAATGTGGGCGCCGCCCAACAGAGCCATTAGGGCCGGGCCGCACAGCCACACTGCCTGCGGCACCGAGGGCACCGCGAGCGCGGCACCTAGGCCGACGAACGCGAGCGACCAGAGCAGCGGATGACGCGAGACGCGATGCAGGCCGTGCAGGCCGCCTGTGACGGCTACCATAGCCGCCACAGCGTTTGCTCCAACTGGACCGATTCCATTATTTTCGAAGTTGAGCGACGCGAGCTTGGTCTCCTTGTTGCTCTGGATGGCCTTGCAGACTGCGCTTACGCCCTCATCTCCGAGGCAGTTAGAGGACAAATTCAGGGCCGTCAGCGCGCCTGTGACACTGGCCTGTGACAGTTCCGACGCCAGCAGGATCGCATCGGGTGGCAGGAGTCCGTACGAGGAGAAGTCGGCGGTGGTCTGGTCACGCTGAATGCCGCAGAGTGAGATGTCCTTCAGCTTGGCAACCTCAGCGAGCATCTTGGCGGACTCCGCATCAAGCTGATTCCCCAGGAGGTTGGTCACCGTCAGCCCGCCATTAACACGCAGGGCGTCGGCGATTGCAATGATGCCCTCTGCTGTGTAGGTGCCTTGTTGGTCGCCAAAGCCGTCAGTCCAGATGCCACACAACCAGTTGTTTCCGGAGAGGTCGATGCTCGTCAGCCCGCCCATGACGGGTATGAGTCCCGCAACAACCATGCCTCCCACGACTCCAAAGCCCTTCCCCTTCAGGTCCAGCTCTGTGAACGAGTCGGCGCGCATCTCCTTGATCGGGATCTTGTTGAACATCTCGATCTTGATGTTGCCTAGGACAGCAGCTGAGAGCTGCGTAGCGCCGTCGCCCGCAATATCGCCGTCGCGGACGTTGATGCCTGTCAACACGCCATTGACGATCAGAGCTTCAGCAATTGCTGTGATCCCCTCTGCAGTGTAAGTTCCACGCCCATGGCTGTCGAGGCCGCACAGCGTGCCCTCGAGGTCCAGGCTCGTCAGCACGCCCGTGACTACAGCCTGTGACAGGTCCGACGCCAGCAGGATCGCATCGGGCGGCTCGTATAGGGAGAAGTCAGCGGTGGTCTGGTCGCGCTGGATGCCGCAGAGCGAGATGCCCTTCTGCTTGGCGACCTCAGCGAGCATCTTGGCGGACTCCGCATCGAGCTGATTACCCAGGAGGTTGGCCACCGTCAGCCCGCCATTAACACGCATGCGCATGGCGTCGGCGATTGCAGTGATGCCCTCTGCATTGTATTGTCCTTTGCCATCAGCATCGATGCCGCACAGCTGATTGTGTGAGAGGTCCAGCTGTGATACCATCCAAAACAAAGGCAAGGGTTAGAGGAACAGAAATGGCCTCTGGGGGGTCAGAAAGCGAGCACCTGTGTCAAGGCGCCGTTGACGCCAAGAGCTGCGGCGAGCTCCTTGATGCCCGTCATGTCCCCGCCGGAGTCAGTGAGATCATTTCCGGACATCTTGATGCTCGTCAGCCCGCCATTAACGCTGAGCATGTCGACGAGATATTGGGCGCCCTGTGGACCGATTTCTCCACCTCTGGTATAACTCGCGTTCAGGTCGAGCACCTTCAAGCTGCTGTTCTGCTTGAGGGCCTCACAGATCAGTTTCACACCGTCGTCACCCATCCTGTTGTTTGAGATGTCCAGGCTCGTCAGCGCGCCATTAACGCGGAAGGCATCCGCAAGAGCATTGAGACCAGACCAGTCTGGCAAGTTGGTCATTTTGAGGTCACCATCTCTATCTTTGGCCTTAGAGACGATCATTTCCTTGCCCTGATAAACAACTTTGTCGCCCACATTGAAGGAAGAGCCCTGGACCTGGCTTGCCTTGATGTAGCCAGTCTCATTCACCAAGGAACAGAGATTGTTGGACGAGAGATTGAGACTTGTCAGCCCGCCATTAACGCGCAAAGCGTCGGCAATTGCTGTGATCCCCTCTGCATTGTAAGTTCCTTCCCCATAACGATCGAGGCCGCACAGCTGGTTGTATGAGAGGTCCAGCTGAAAATAACATTCAAAGCAAAACCAAGGGTCAGAGTAACTTTCAAGGCAGTCAAGGGGGTGTCAGAAAGCGAGCACCTGTGTCAAGGCGCCCATGACGAGTATGAGTCCTGCCACGACCATACCTCCCTCGACTCCGACGTCCTTCCCCTCCAGGTCCAGCTCCGTGAACGAGTCGGCGCGCATCTCCTTGATCGGGATCTCGTTGAACATCTCGATCTTGAGGTTGCCGAGGACAGCGGCTGAGAGCTGCGCGGCGCTGTCGCCCGTGATCTTGTTGCCGCGCATGTCGACGCGCGCGAGCACCGACATAGCAGGTATGAGACCTGCGACGACCATGCCGCCCTCGTCGCCGATCTCCTTGCCCTTCAGGTCGAGCTCGGTGATGGAGTTGGCGCGCATCTCCTTGATCGGGATCCCGTTGAACATCTCGATCTTGAGGTTGCCGAGGACAGCGGCTGAGAGCTGCGCGGCGCTGTCGCCCGCAATGTTGTTGCCACGCATGTCGACGCGCGCGAGCACCGATGTAGCAGTACCGAGGTACTCAGCCAGTGGCGTAGAGATCCCAGGGCCCAAGTTCTCGCCGGACAGGTCCCATGCGGTGATCTTGCTGGTGGGGCTGTCGCGCAGGGCGTTGAAGATGCTGGTCCAGCCCTCAACGCCCAAGTTGTTGCCGCGCAGGTTGCACTCGGTGATCATTGTAGAAGTACAGAGGTACTCGGCCAGTGGCGTAGCGATCCCAGGGCCCAAGTTCTCGCGGGACAGGTCCCATGCGGAGATCTTGCTGGTGGGGCTGTCGCGCAAGGCGTTGAAGATACTGGTCCAGCCCTCGACGCCCAAGTTGTTGCCGCGCATGTCGACGCGCGCGAGCACCGACATAGCAGGTATGAGACCTGCGACGACCATGCCGCCCTCGTCGCCGATCTCCTTGCCCTTCAGGTCGAGCTCGGTGATGGAGTTGGCGCGCATCTCCTTGATCGGGATCCCGTTGAACATCTCGATCTTGAGGTTGCCGAGGACAGCGGCTGAGAGCTGCGCGGCGCTGTCGCCCGCAATGTTGTTGCCACGCATGTCGACGCGCGCGAGCACCGATGTAGCAGTACCGAGGTACTCAGCCAGTGGCGTAGAGATCCCAGGGCCCAAGTTCTCGCGGGACAGGTCCCATGCGGAGATCTTGCTGGTGGGGCTGTCGCGCAAGGCGTTGAAGATACTGGTCCAGCCCTCGACGCCCAAGTTGTTGCCGCGGACGTTGACGCGCGCGAGCACCGACATAGCAGGTATGAGACCTGCGACGACCATGCCGCCCTCGTCGCCGATCTCCTTGCCCTTCAGGTCGAGCTCGGTGATGGAGTTGGCGCGCATCTCCTTGATCGGGATCCCGTTGAACATCTCGATCTTGAGGTTGCCGAGGACAGCGGCTGAGAGCTGCGCGGCGCTGTTGCCCGTGATGTTGTTGCCGCGCACGTCAATGCTAGTTAATGAGCCATTAACGCGGAAGGCATCCGCAAGAGCGTTAAGACCAGACATGTCTGGCAAATGGGTCATTTTGATGTCGCCATCTCTGTCTTTGGCCTTAGAGACGATCATTTCCTTGCCCTGATAAACCACTATGTCGCCCTCATTGAAGGAAGAGCCCTGGACCTGGCTTGCCTTGATGTAGCCAGTCTCAGTCACCGAACAGAGATTGTTGGACGAGAGATTGAGACTCGTCAACGCGCCCGTAGCAATGTCTGACGCGATCAGGATGGCGTCCGATGGGCCAAGGCCCTGGTTGGCAAAGTCGGCCTCCTTCTGATCGCGTTTGATGCCGAAGAGCATGATGCCCTTCTCGACGCCGATCTTGGTGAGCACCTTGGCCGACTCGCTGTCCAACTTGTTGCCGCGCACGTTGCACACGGTGATCGTTGTAGCAGCACCGAGGTACTCAGCCAGTGGCTTAGCGATCCCAGGGCCCAAGTTCTCGCCGGACAGGTCCCATGCGGTGATCTTGCTGGTGGGGCTGTCGCGCATGGCGCTGAAGATGATGGTCCAGCCCTCGACGCCCAAGTTGTTGCCGCGCACGTCGACGTGTGTTAATGCGCTCATGGCAGGGATGAGATAGGCAATGAGCATGACCGCAGGCCCATGGAGCCCCTTGTTGCACAAGTCAAGCTCCGTCACGGTGCCCTCGCGCATGTGCTGCACCGGAATGCCGCATACCACACCTGAGCCCGCACAGGCAACGGCTGCGATCGTCAGCCTCAACGGTGGCTCTCCCTCGCCTGAGATGCAGCTGTGGAGAGCAGCCTTAGCAGTACCATGTAGCAATAAAGGACGGCGCCTGTCGCCAACCCCGTTGTCCTCATCGTCCTCGTCCTCGTCCTCGTCCTCGTCCTCGTCCTCGTCCTCGTCCTCGTC
>ENA-UOXK01000896-UOXK01000896.1-mixed-culture-metagenome-genome-assembly--contig:-NODE-896-length-22306-cov-34.395173_pt1 | contig 22306 bp, 8 predicted proteins | sample MGYA00238160_ERZ761638 | MGnify/ENA primary metagenome ERZ761638 (study PRJEB28912, sample SAMN08777098) | mixed culture metagenome | isolation source: Freshwater growth medium | place: USA...
CTGCCACAAACTCCCCAGGGGTCTTGGGCCTCTCAGCGGTCATCCCCCAAGGCTCGGTAACGGCCAGGATGCTCGCAGCGATCGCTCCCTCTGCCACAAACTCCCCAGGGGTCTTGGGCCTTTCAGCGGTCATCCCCCAAGGCTCGGTAACAGCCAGGACACTCGCGGCGATCACCCCCTCCACCAAAACCTCCGCAGGGGTTTTGGGCCGTCCATTTGCAGCAGGCGTTGTTGCCGAGATGAGCTGGCGGTCGCGCTGAGCCTGAGCCCGAGCCCGGCCCTTCATGCCTCGCGCATGCGCTTGGACCCACGTCAAAGCTTTGATGACCCGCAGCTTTGCCCATCGCTTTGCGGCCGGCCAACCAGCTGGCTCATTTCTGATGCGTTCCCTGGTGCTACGGTCGCCAAGATTCGCAAACCAAGACGCAATCATTGACACATTCCCCGACTCATCAACATCAAGATTCAGCTCGACGAGTGCATGGGCAATCTGGATGTTGAGGAGCCCAAGCTCGCGATCGCGCTCAGCCCGAGCCTTCATGCCTCGCGAACGGGCTTGCAGGCGCGTCACATAGTGGAGGATCCGCAGCCGTGCCCGTCGCTTGGCTGCGGCCCAAGCGCTTCCCTCAGCGAGGCTGTCTTTAAGCCCGGCATCGTCACAGACGGCGCCGCCCGTCGCTTGAGGGAAAGCATCTATCTCAGAGGGTGCTTGGATGGACTCCTCGGCATCGACATCGACGTCAGGGAGAGTCTCGAGCCTCACGGACGCGCGACTTGAAGGACGCACGAGATAATCGACGCTCACATGGCTCACGAGCGCATCAGGGACAGAGACAGTGTCAAGCCTCATGGACGCGCGACTCGATGGACGCACGGGCAACTCGATGCTAACGAGCCCTTCTGGGAGAGCGTTGATCTCAAATGACGCGTGGCATGATTCTTCGATGTCGATGGCGACGGCCACGAGTGCTTCAGGCGCCGAGAGTGCATTCACCTCAATGAACGTGTGGCTCGACTCTTCGATATCGAGACTGATGGCCACAAATTGCGGGAGATCTGGGAGATCTGGTCCGTCCGCGACCATAACGGGCGCGTCCACGATCCTCTTCGGTGTCTCGGTGGCTTCGGGGGCTCTGGGCGTGGGCTCAGAGAGGTCGATGCCTCCAAAGAGCGAATTCAAGGATGTTTGGCCCGACTCGTCGACCTTCACGCTGACGGTCATAAGTCGTCTGTCACGCTCCATGCGTGCAAACAAGCCGCGGACGGCAGACTGGAACTTAGTGGCTAAGGCTTGCACGCGCGCAGTTGCTTCCAGCTTGGCGTCCTCTTTGGTCGCAGGTGGTGGAGCATCTGTATACCTGTCCTCCAGTCGAGCCAAGGCAGCCTCCGCCTCTGCCGCAGCTGCCATCGCCTCTGCATGCATCTGAGACATGGCCTCGGCAATTGCACGCTGCTCGGCCAGCTGCCCGATCGTTGCATCCAGCTCCCTCTGCAACTGTTGCTTCTCGCTTTGGAGCTCCTCATTCTTGTCTTGCAGTTTAGCCGAGGCCGCCGTTACTGTTGCGACAGATGCCGCCTGCTCTGCTTGCATCCGTACGATAGACGCCGCCGTCTCTGCTTGCGTCTGAGCCATCTGGAGAAGTCGCTCGGTCATCGCTTCGAGTTTCGTACGCTTTTCGGCGAGTTGCCCAGTCACTGCATTCAGCTCAGTCTGCAACCGCTGATTCGCGCTTTGCAGCTCTCCGTTCGTGCCTTGCAGACGAGCAAAGGCAGCCGCCGCCTCAGTGGCAGCTGCCGCTGCCTCTGCTTGCATCAGAGACATCTTTTCGATGGTCTCACTCTTCTCGGCGAGTTGCGCAGTCGCTGCATTCAGCTCGTTCTGCAACCGTTCCATCTCGCTCCGCAGCTCTGTATTCTTTTCCAGCAGTTTGCCCGAGGCAGCCGCACCTGTCCACTTTTGCATAATGGACGACTTGTTTTTCTCGGTGGCAGCCTTGGCCGCCTGATCGAGCAGCAGAGTCATCTCATCGATGTGGGTACGCTGGTCAGAGATCTGCCCATTGGCTACATTCAGCTCGCTCTGCAACCGTTGGATCTCTGCTCGCATGCCTTGGTTCTCAAAGTGGTACTGCGCGCACTCGCTCTGTGAGTCACTGAGGGCGGCTTGTGTACTTGCGAGCAGCGATTCCAAGGCACTCACTTCCCGCTCCGCCAAATGGCACTCTCCGGCGTAGAGGTTCCTGGTGGTCCGATTTTCTGCTGCCGCCACCGCCATGAACTCCATCATTGCTGTCACTTCCGCCTCCAAGCCCTTCACTTCCGCCTTCCATGTCGTATTGCGCATTGCGAAGGCGGGACGCCATCTGGCAAGCTCTTCACGCATAGGCCGGAGCTCGCTGAGCTCCGACATCATGACCTTGCCCTCCTGATACAAGCGGGACACAGTCTGATGCTCGCTGCGGAGCTCCTTGCGAAGCTTCTTGTGCTCGGCGTTGGCCGCTACCTGCTCTGCACGGCGCAACTCCTCGTGACTGGTCGCGGCCGCTGAAGCTGCCTTGTGTGCCTCGTCAAGCCTTGCCTGCAGGGCAGCAACTTCCGCAGTCAACTTCTCGATCTTCCTCAGGTTCTTGTAGTCCGGTGGTAGGCTGTTGAACCTGTCGATGGTCGCTTTCGCTGCTAGGTGCTCATCCATAAGCTGCGACAGCTCTTCGTTGAACTCAGCGTTCGTCCGATTTGCAGCGGTCAGCTCTCTTTGCTGCTGTTCGATCGTACGCCGCATGCTGTTTCGCTCGGACTTGAGCGCCTCGCGCTGCTCGAGGAGCTTGGCCTGCAGCTGATCGATGCACCCGCGCAGACCTGCAACCATGATCCTCTGCTGTTCGGGCGACTGCCCGAGCAGGGGCTGGGCCGCCGTAGCAAGACTTGGACTCTGCCAGCTCATCCACCTCTCTGGCGGCGAGGCCGCCATTGTCGAAAGCATGGCTGGGTTGCCAGTTGGCGATGGCGTCCTCGGGGACCGCCCGGGGAAAAGATGGCTCACCGGACTCGATGGTGGGCGCCCACCAGGCCACAGGTTAATCGGTGACTTCGGCTTGCCGCGAAGCTTTGGTGGAGGCACTAACGCCGACAATGACTTAGAAGCCGGTAGGGAGCCTGTAATGGTTCTCGACTCACTCGCGCCTGGCAGGTAAATCACGGTTGTATTGGGGCTCAGGGCTCCCAGCTCTGGGTCCCAGCCGCTTGAGACCTCCAGCGGGGGCCTGACCTCCATCGAACCAAGGTTCGTTCGGCTACCGCCGCACGTCCTGGAGCGTGCGTGCGTCCCGTCGTCGCCGCCTTTACGAAACGGACCGGCAAGTTTGGCGCTCTCAGTTTGGAGCCAAGGATCACTCAAAAGGCGGCGCATCTGAAATGAGGGCGAAACGACAACCTGGGATGTCGGCACTCTTAGACATGTTTCGGGTGACACATGCACGCTCGGGCAGTCGCCAACGGCCAACGCCTCTTGGCCCTTTCGCCCTCTTCCTTGGGGCGAGCCACATCGCGCCACAGCGCCGTCGGACATCGGCACATGAGCATGTGGCACATAACGGTCGCATACGACGGCGACACGCAATAGAGCGCAGCGTTGCCTCGTCTCTCTGCCCTCGCTCCCCCGGCCTCTCGCCCCCTTCGCTACCCCTTCGGCTACTTCGTCTGCTGCGTCGCCTGCTGCTGCTGCTGCTTACGCCTTCGGGCACAGACTGTTGGCGAGGGCTCCGAATTCGGCTGCCTCTGCCACACCGCCGATGTTGATGTTGTAGCGCGCGTAGACAGGTTGTCCGGCGGCGTCGGTTGAGCTCAGATTGACCTGCACGGCCTTGTTGTTGACCTCAAACTTGGTCGTGGCGGCAAGGCGCGCGGTGAGCACGGGGCGGCCGTACTTTTTCTGCCCGATCATCTCATCACTCCCTCCGCCCTCTGCGTCCTCAGCCGCCGTTCCATCCTGCACAACCGGGCGGAACTCCACGAAATGCACGCCGTCGTCGAAGAGAAGGCGCAGCTGTCCTGTGCCGATCGGCTTCCATCCCTTCTCTTGAATCAGTTCCCCCTGATCATTCTTCTTCTCCTGCCGAAAGACGGAGACCTTGCACACGCACTTGTGCTTTGCGACCGCGTCACCCTCGCCGCCTGCGGTCGGCAGTGGCGCGGATGCCATCACCGGCTTGGCAGCGGGGGCAGGCGCCGGCGCAGCGGGCGCGGGTGCGCCGAAGCCGCCCAGCGTCGGCAGAACGGGCGGCGCCGCGACGCCCGCGCCGAAGGAGAAACCACCGAATGCGGGCGGCGCAGCGGTGCCGAATGCGGGCGGCGCGGCGGCGCTGCCTCCGAAGGCAAAGCCACCCGGAGCAGACGCGGGCGCCGCCGTCCCAAACATTGGCGCGGGCGCCGCCGTCCCAAACATTGGCGCGGGCGCGGGCGCCGCCGTCCCAAACATTGGCGCGGCGGGCGCGGGCGCCGCCGTCCCCAAAATCGGCGCGGGCGCCGTTGCGGCGGGGATCGAGGCTCCGTTGGCAGTGGAGCTGCGACCACTGACTGTGGCGAGCGCGTCGCGTTGGTCAAGGTACTGCTGCACCGCCTCACTCCAGTCCGTGCAACGCGACCCTCGCTGCCACTCGTTCTCCAGGTGCTCGAGAAACTCGGCGTTGAGCGCCTTGAGGTCCTCGACCGACGCGGGGGGAGCGGCGCGCTTCGGAGCGGCGGCGTCGGCGGGCTTGGCGGCGGGCGCGGCGGCGGCGGGCGCGGCCGTTGGTGCGGGGGCGGCCGCGGCACCAAAGCCGAAGCCGCCGAGCGGCGCGGGAGCGGGGGCGGCTGCGGCACCACAGCCGAAGCCGCCCGACGCTGCGGGCGCGGGCGCGGGCGTGCTGGCAGCGGCGCCGCCGAAGGAAAAGCCGCCCAAGGCAGGAGCAGGCGCGGCAGCTGCTCCGGCACCGAAGCCGCCGAAACCACCAAAGCTGCCGGCGACGGCAGCTGGTGCACCGTATGTGGCCGCCGGCGCAGGAGCAGGAGCAGCCGCGGCGCCGAATCCGCCGAATCCGCCGGTGGCAGCTGGTGCGCCGAATGAGAAGCCGCCGGCTGCGGCTGCCGGTGCGCCGCCAGCAACCAGGTTAACGGAGGCAAACGGATTCGAATGGGAGGTGGCGCTGGAGGACGAGTCGGCGCTGTCTCCACGGGTGGGACGTTTGGCCTTACGGATTTGGCGCTGCGCGAGCACCGCCTGCATGCGTGGAGAGATTCGCGAGGGTGTCAGTGAGGGTTGAACTGATGCTGTGGTGTTTGTGCGTGCGTGTGTATGCGCGTACATCGTCTGCCCTTTCCCACGTACCGACAGGCTCCCCGCTGCCCCCGTTCAGCTCCTCCTCGGTCATCTCATTGTTGATCTGCACATCGGCGCCCCGCTTGCCCGACATGGCGACGCGCGGGGGAGAAGTTCACAGCGCTCAATCGAACCCGGTGTAAACAGAGGCACAATCTGAAGATGAGAAAAATGACAACGACCTTTCCACCCCATTACAAGTTCTCTCATTTGGCGCGCGACGAGCGCTCTCTTCGCGCGCTCGCGTCCGGCGCGAACCACTATCGCGGCTCGAGCCTTTTGCATATGCCGCCAATGCCGTTCTCGTCGCCCTCCTCGTCAGAGGATGCGGCCTCTCCGCCACAGCGCCAGTACGGCGACGGCCCGCGGCGCGTGCTCGTGCCCGCGAACCGCCTCGCTGCCAATGCAGCCGCGACCATTGCCTCTAATGATGCGGCCCGGCGAGCCCGTGCGCTCTTCCCGATTGGAGGCAGCAGCAGCTCCGAGGCGAGCCCCAACACCAACAGCAGCTCTCCCAAAGTTCCCATGCGGCGCTCGCGCGTACCAGCAGCCGCATCCGCCGGCGACGACAGCGGCGCCTCCCTCGCTGCGCAGCTCAATCGGGACGTCAGCAGGCGGTTCGGCAGCGCGCTGCTCGAGAGGCCGCCATCCAGTACCAGCCAGGTGCGCAGCTCGCTCACGCGCCTCGACCTTGCCCGCTCGGCGGGCCGTCAGCAGCTGCAGCTCGCACGCGAGCGCGAGCAGAAGCTCAAGGCCGAGCTGGCCAAGCGCGACGGATTCGCGGCCGTGGGTGAGCAGCGCTCTGCCGCGCTCCGGCAGGCGCTCCGCGTCGCGCAGCTGCAGCGGCCGGCGCTGCGCATCCCATCGTCGCCCGCACCCACACCGGGCCCCGAGGCGCGACGTGCCGTCGCCTCTGCTGCTGCTTCCTCAGACGCTGCTGCTGCTCTGCTGCTGCTCGGCGGCGGCGGCGGCGGCAGCAGCAGCAGCAGCAGCAGCACGCCGCCCTCGCCCGCGGGATCGAGCGCGGGCGCCGACACGATGAACGACGAGCTCGCCGAGGCGCTCTTCCGACGGCGCACGCGCGCGCACGCTCTCGCGCAGTGGGCGCGCGCCACGCGCGAGGTTGAGCTCATGCGACTTTCGCGTCGTCTCGCGATGCGCTCGGCACTCTACCGCAGCTATCGGCGCTGGCGCCGGCGCTGGGCGGCCGCGAGCGTGCTCGGCGCACGGCGCAGCGTCGCCGCCGGCGCCGTCGACGACGACCTTGCCGATCTGCCCACCACGGCGCGTGCCTTTCAGCAGTGGGCGGCGGCGACCGGACAGACGCGAGCGCTCCTCAAGGCGCACTCGCTCGTGAGCCTGCGTCTGCGCCGCCGGCGGCTCCACCGCGGGCTGCGCGCGTGGCGGGGTGAGGCGCGCGAGGCGCGTGCCGCCGACCGCGGGCGCGGCGCCGCACTGCTGCGTGCAGCACGCATCGGGATGGCAGCACAGCAGCGAGCCGCTCTGCGCGCCTGGCGGGAGGAGGCGGTGCGTCTGGGGAGCGTCCGAAACTGCGAGGCACGGGAGGAGCGCGCGAGATTGGCGAGATTGGCGGAGCGCGACCACGCCGAGGGGGCGTGGCGCCGACGGCTCGAAGCGGCCGAGCAGCAGCAGCAGCAGCAGCAGCAGGAGCAGGCGGCGGCCGCGGCGGCGTTTGCATGCGAGGCGCAGCGCAGGATTGACGAAGCTGAGCTCCTTCGAACAGAGCTCTCGAGCGAGAGGGAGGCGCTCCTCGAGGCGCTGACCGCGCAGCGAGCCGCCGAGGAGGCCATCGCCGAGGCGGAGGCGGCCATGCAGGCGGCCATGCACGAGGCAGCCGAGGCGCGCGCGGCGGCCGAGGCGGCGGTGGCGGCCGAGGCGACGGCGGTGGCGGCGGCGGCGGCGGCGGCGGCGGCGGCGGCGGCCTCGCATGAGGCTGAGTTACGAGCGGCGGTGAGGGCGGCGGCCTCCGCGGCGCGCGAGGAAGGCGAGCACGCCAGCGCATCGGCCACCGCCGAGGTGGTGCAGTCCGCGGCTGTGGAAGCTCTCATCGCTTCCGCCGAGCGACGCGTCCTCGTGAACACATTGCGCGACGCGGACGCGAGCAGTTCACTCGAGCGTGCGGCTGCACGCGCGGCGCTCGCCGCAACAGCAGCGCGCGCCGACGAGACGTCGATGCGCGCGGCGGCGGAGGCGGACACGCTGCGCGTCTCACTCCGTGTCGCCGAGGCGAGCGTCGCGCAACGGTCTCTCGAGCGTCGATCCCTTGAGCTCGCGGCGTCGCAGGCGAGCGCGGCGGCGGATGAGCTGCGTGGAGCGTACCGGCAGGCGGAGCTCGGTCGGGTGGCGGCGGCGGCGGAGGCGGCGCGTTCCGCCGAGGCCGCGAGGAGCGCGCAGGTGGACGCCGCCACGGCGCTTGCCGAGCTCGCGGTGCTCGAGGAGGAGGTGCTCGATACGGCGCGCGCGGCGGAGGAGCATGCTGGGCGGATGCGCGTCGAGGCGGAGCACACGGCGGCGCAGCTGGAGGTGCTCGCGACGGCGCTCGCGGGCGCGCGCGAGGCGGCCAACGAGGCGTGCACGGCGCTCGAGCACGAGCGCGCCTCCGCCGCCGCTGCCGAGGCTGGGCGCGCCGTCTCGAGCGCCGACGCGGCACGCGCGGCGGCGGCGGCGCAACAGGTGCTCGGCCGTGAAGTGGGCGGTCTGGAGGCCTTGCTCGTCGCCTCAGTGGCCGAGGTGCAGGCGGTGCTCAGCCAGCGCAGCGCGCTCATCGTCGACGTGGAGCACATGGAGACGCGGCTCGCATCGGAGCTGTGGAGAGGGTCGAGCCTGGAGGACGAGCTGAGCGCGGCGGCGGAGGCCGTCGCGATCGCGGAGGCGGCGGAGCGGGCGGCGTCCGCGGCGGCGGAGACGGCGGCGGCGGCGCATGCGGCGTCAGAGCTGGACTATGTAGTCAGTCTGCAGGCGGTGTGCATCGCATTGGCAGAGGCGGAGGCGGAGGCGGATGGCATGGCCGCCACGACCATGCAGGCCACGGCGGCGCGCGACCTGGCGGTGGCAGGGCGTGAGGAGCTCGCGGCCGAGCTGGTCGCAGCGCAGGCGGCGGCTGAGGCGCGCGAAGCCGCCAAGGAGGCAGCCGTACAGCACGCGACAGCGCTTGCAGCATCGCAAGCCGCCCAGGCCGCTCAGATGAGACAGGAGGGTATGGCGGCCGCTATGGCCGAATTCAACCAACGTCTCGAAGAGCAACAGACGGCGAGCGATGCGCGCCTGGCGGAGCTCGGCCGTGCCGCTGAGGAGGCAGGCGAGCGCGCGCACGCCGAGGCGGCACGCTCGGGCGTGGCGAGCGCGAGCCTGCGGGTGCTCATCTCGGCGCTCACCGAGGCAGAGGTCGCGCTTGCGACGGCGGAGGAGGCGGCGGCGCTCGCGGCGGCGCTTGCGAATAGCCGGGCCGACAAGGCGGAGGCGGTGGCCGCCGAGCGTGCCGCCGCCGCCGAGCTTGCCCGGAGGGAGGTGGCAGCCGCGCGCGCCACCGCCCAGGACAGCGCGCATGAGGCGGAGGCGGCGCGCCAAGCTGCGATGGAGGCGAGTGTGGCGCAGGCGGAGGCGAGGGCAGCGGAGGCGGCGGCGAAGGCAGCGGAGGCGGCGGCGAGGGCAGCGGAGGCGGAGGCGAGGGCAGCGGAGGCGGCGGCGACGGAGGCAGCGGACGAGAGCCGCGCCGCCCTCGCCGCCCTTGAGGTACGCTACGCGGCGGCCCTGACAGAGCGCGAGGCGGAAAACGAGCAGCGGCTGCATGCCTACGAGGCCGAGCTGAGCGACGCGCGGGCGGAAAGCGAGCAGCGGCTGCATGCCTACGAGGCCGAGCTGAGCGACGCGCGGGCGGCGTTGCAGCACGTGTCCGAAACGGCGGCACTCGAGGCGGCACAGGCGGCCGCCACGCAGCAGGAGCTTCGTGAGGCGCTCGATTCGAATCGGCTTGAGGCCGAAGCGAATCTGTCCGCACAGCGGGCGGAGGCGGAGGCGATGCTCGAGGTACAGCAGTTAGACGCAGAGGCGAAGCTGGACGCCCTGCGGAGTGAGGCGGAGGCAACTCTGGCGCAGTTCGAGGCCGAGGCCGAGGCCACCCTCGAGGCACGGCGACGCGAGGCAGAGGCGATGCTGGAGGCACGGCGACGCGAGGCAGAGGCGATGCTGGAGGCACGGCGACGCGAGGCAGAGGCGATGCTGGAGGCACAGCGGGGCGAGGCTGAGGCGATGCTGGCTCGGCACTCGGCGCACTCAGTCACGCGGCTCGCACTCCAGCTGGCTGAAGCCGAGGCGGCTGCGGCCGCGCAGTTGGCCGCTGCAATGTGGAAGCAACGGAGCGAGCTGACTGCTGCCGCGGAGATGAAGCTGGCTGAGGCCGAGGCGCTCGCTACCGCGCTCCGTGACGAGCACGAGGCGGATTTCGACGCGGCGGCAGCTGCCGCCGTCGGGGCTTCGGCCGAGGCGGCCGCGGCGGTCGCCGAGTCGAAGCGCGCACGCATCGCTGAACAGGATGCCCTCGCCGCCGCCGATGAGGCGCGACGGGCGACCGAGGCGACGGCCTGCGCTCTGCGTGCGTCATTGGCCGAGCTCGAGTTGGCGGCACGCGCAGCAGAGGAGACGCACCGGGCGGCGGACGAGGCACACCGCGCGGCGGCCGCCGCGGCGGCGGAACGCGCGCGTGCACTCGAGCGTGCGCTGAGCGCGCGGCTGAGCGACGCGGGTGAGAGCCTCCTCGATCTCGAGCAACGTGCCGCGGCGGCGGAAGAACGGGCGAAGGCGGCAGAGCAGCATGCCGCAGCGGCGGAGCAACGGGCGAAAGCGGCGGAGCAGCATGCCGCAGCGGTGGAGCAGACAGCGGCGGCAGCGGAGCAGCGGGCGGCCGCGGCGGAGGGGCAGGCGGAGATGGAGCTACAGCGAGCAGAGGTGGCCGAGCGCAACTGCGAGCATGCCCACGACGAGTACCGCGCTGCGATGCACGAAGTATGCGCCGCCCGCGCGGCGGCGGCGACCGTGGCGGGCGAGCTTGACGTTGCCACACGGGCCGCCGCTTCGTCCGCCATGCGCTGTGTTGAGCTCGAAGGGGAGCGGCAGCTCGAGGCGAGCGCGCATGCCGAGGCGCTGCGCGAGGTTCGTCAACTTCTCGAAGGGGAGCGGCAGCTCGAGGCGAGCGCGCACGCCGAGGCGCTGCGCGAGGTTCGTCAACTTCGTCAGCTCGAGGCGAGCGCGCATGCCGAGGCGCTGCGCGAGGCGAGCACGCGCGAGGCGACGCTCAACGCGGCGCTCGCGCTCGCCGACGCGCAGCTCGCCAGCGCCGAGGTGACGCTCGAGACGGCGCTCGCGCAGCTGGGTGCGGAGCGACAGGCGGTGGCCCGCACGAGGGCCGACGCGGAGCTCCTCCGACGGACCGCTGAGGACCATGAGAGCGATCTGGCGAGCCAGCTGCACGCACAGAGCGAGCAAGCCCTGCGCTTGGCGGCGCTCTCATCGGAGCTGAGCGTCGAGCTCGAAAAAGCGCGACGCGCAGCCGCGGCGGAGGTTGCAGCCGCGCGCCACTCGATTGGCCAGCTGCAAGCACAGCTCGCGGACGGCGCGGCGCTACATGCGGCTGCAGAGGCGCGCCTCGAGCGGCAGCTGGAGGAGCGCCGTCTCGAGCACGAGGCGACGGAGGCGCGCCTCGAGCGGCAGCTGGAGCAGCGCCGTCTCGAGCACGAGGCGACGGAGGCGCGGCTGGAGTGCGAGCTGAGGGAGCGCTGCGAAGCGGCCGCCGCCGCGGCGGCGTCAGCGGCGCAGCAAGCGGCGGCCGAGGCGGCGGCCGAGGCGGCGGCGGAGGCGGCGGCCCTCGCAGCGGCGGCAGCCCGTGACATCGAAGCGGCGGCGGCGGCCAAGCTGCGCGCGGCGGTGCTCGCGGCACAGAGCGTCGGCGAGAAGGAGATGCGCCGCGCGGCTGAGCGCGCCGGCGCCGAGCTGCGCGCTGAGCGCGAGGCGGCGGCCCTCCGTCTGGAGCAGCAGTCCGAGGCGGCGATGGACTGGATGGGTGAGGTGATACTCCAGCGCCGAGCTCACGCCCAGATGCGCCGTGCGCTGCGCTCGCTCGCACGCCTCGCGCGCCTAGAGGCGGGCCGCCGGCTCCTTGTGCCCAGGACAGCGCTGGGCGCCGGCGCGCGCTGGGCGTTCCGCCGATGGCAACGGTTCGTGTCTCAGCCCGGGCGCTCCACGTGGCAGCAGCTGCAGCTCCGTGCGGCAGCGGCGGCGTCGTACTGGGCACGGGCCGCCACCCTTGCGGCCTTGGACGCGTGGCGGCGCAATGGGGCGCGTCGCGAGACGGCGCTGCGCCGAGCGCATCTCGCCTCCTTCCATCATCTTCACCTTCAGCTGTGCGCCGCCTTGGGTCCTTGGGCAACGTCCGCCGCGCGACGCTCGCGCGCGCACCAAGCCCAGGCATCCAGGCGGGCGCGTGCGGCCACCGCGGCGCTCACGCGCTTGACGGCCGTTGGCAGAGCACGCGCACGCTCCACGTGGCTCGGCGCCGTGGCGGGCATGGCACGCCTCACTCGGTGCTGGCTGCGGCTGCGGGCCGCAACGGCTGGTGCGCAGACCCGTGGCCAATCTCGTGCGCAGCTCGAGCGCACCTCGGCACGCGCTTGGCTCGGACAGTACCTTGGCCGTTGGCACGCCCGGGCATCCGTGCCTCTCGCGCTGCGCGTCCGGGCGACGCGGCACGCCCGCGGCACGGCGGCGATTCTGCGCAGCCTGCAGCAAAGTGTGCAGCGCTGGCAGTTGTTCAGCCACGTCGCCGCGTGCGTCCAGAGGGCGAGGGCCAACGTGCGCCGGAGCTACGCGCGGCGAGGCGTACGCGCGTTGGCGGCGCACCGGTGGGCTCCGTCGGCCATCCTGCGGCGCAGCGCGCTCGCCCTGACGGCGGCAGAGCTGCGGCGCGGCTGGCGCGCGCTCGTCACGTGTCGACGCGTGGCCATTGCGGGGCTCACGCGCGCCGATCGCGCCGATCGCGCGGTCGCCGCACGCCAACGCGCATGCCATGTGGCCGCCTATGCAGCGTGGCGCCGCGCCTTTGTCTCCTCTGTCACGGCCGACTCGCTCAAGACCAAGGCCGACGTGGTGTGCGACGCGCGCTGGAGCCGATATGCTTCCGACGCGCTCGCTGACTGGCGGCGCACGTGCCGACTCCATTCGGTCAGCACGGCCGCCGCCGCAATGACGGTGACCCTTCGCACCCAGGCCCTCATTAACCGATGGTGCCGCCACGCCGCCGTCGCACGCACCACCGCGCGCCACGCCCGCCTCGCAGAAGGGCACGAGTGGCGCGCGTCGCGGCTGGGCGCCCTGCGGCAGTGGCGGCGGCTCGCCGCGCGCACGCACCACACGACGGCCTTCGGAGTAACGGCCGCCATGCTCGGTGAGCGGTTGCGCCATCAGCTGCGCACGTACGATCGGCAGCGGCTGTGGCGGCGTTGGTCCGCGGGTAACGGCCGAGCGGCGGCGTCGCGGGCGGCGCGTGCGCTGCCGCGGCTCACTGCCTGGCGCGTGTGGGTACGCGTGGCAGCCACCGCCAAGGCCGAGGCGGCGCTCCTGGCTGCAGCGAGCTGGTGCCTTGGCTTCTGCACGATGCGCACCGGCTACTCTATCTGGGCAGCCAGGGCGAAGGCCGCCGCCGCCACGCGCCTGGCCGCGGCGCCGCTCGACCGCTCGCCCATCGGGGCGACGACGGCGTGGGCGCTGTCGCAGTGGCTCAGGGAGGCGGCGCGCCGTCGTGTCCTGGCGGCCCAAGGGGCGCTCGCTTTGCGAAGTGCCGAGGCGCTCGCCCACGCAACTGCCCTCCGCCGGTGGCACAGCGCGACGGTCTCAGCTGCCGGGTGGCGCCGGGCTGCAGTGGCTGCATGCAAGGCCGTTGAGCTCGTGACGACGCGCTCGACGCTCCGGCACTGGGCCGCGACGAGCGCGAGCCTCAGCGCACGCGCCGCCACGGAGGCTCGGGGGCACGGCAGCGCTGCACACGTGGCGTCGCGCGCGGCGATGCGCAGCTGGCATCGGTGGGCCGTTGTCAAGGGCACTCGTGCCACCGAGGCTCGCAAGCAGCTGCACCGAGCTGACCAGAAGCTCTCGCACGTGCTGCTGCAGGCGACGGTCGCCGCCATGAGGATGTGGGTGCGCACCGCGCTCGCCTCCCGCGCACGGAGCCTCGCGGCGTCGGCAACGGCTCGACGACTGGGCGCGCGTCGGCAGCGGCTGGCCTTTGGTCGCTGGTCGCACGCCGCCCGGGCTGCGATCGCACTGCGCGGTAGCCGAGTGCTGCAGCGTGCGGCTGCGCTCACCTTTCGTGTCGCAGCCCGTCGCGCACTCGCCACGTGGGACGCCTCAACGGCCGATCGTCTGGCATCGAGGCGCTGCCTCGAGCGCGGGGCACGCGAGTGTGACGCAGGCCGTTATTCTGCCGGCTGGCGGCCGCTGCGCATGCGTGCAGAGCAGTGGCGTGCGGACACGGCGTTGGCAGCGCGAGTCGCGCGGGCGGTGGCGGTGCGCGAATCGCTCCATGCTCGATCTGCGCTGCGCACCTGGGCGCAGCGCCGTCGCGCTGAGATGAGCACCAAGGCGCAGCTGCTCTCGGCCACGGCGCGATTGCTTCGGCTTGTGCCCCAACTGCAGCTGCGTCGCGCATTGCGCCGCTGGGAGGCGTTGGCCATGGCACGTCGGGCGGCCGCAAAGGGGGCGGGGGGCGCCACCAATATTGGCGCGCTCACCACCTTCTTTGGCGAGCTTCGTCAATTGCAAGCGGCCATGACCGAGCGCGAGGCGCGCGTTGCGGCGCGTGAGGAGCATCACAGAGAGGCCGAGGCGCGCGCGGCGAGGCTCGAAGAGCAGATGGTCGCGCAGACGATGCGACATGCACGCGATCTGGCCGCCGCCGCCGACGAGGTGCGGCAGGGCGAGAAATGGCGTCGCGAGCACTCAGAGAGGCTTGCGGCGGCGCACGCGGCGCTCGAGGCGCTGCAGGTGGCCCATGTGAGTCAAAAGGCAGAGGCGGCCCAGTTGGCAGAGGAGGCCGCGGCGGCGCTGCGCAAGCACGAGGACGAGGCGGCGGCTACGCTCGCAGCGCGGGAGAGGCTCGCGGCGGCCGCGCTCGAGCAGGCGCGCGCCGAGTCGGGCGTCGCATTGCAGGCGCTCGAGCGGACTCTTGCCCAGCGCCTCGATCAGACGAACGCCGAGTACGCGCAGCGTGAGGCGGCGGCCGTCGAGCGCCACGCCGCGGAGCTCGTGCAGGCGGTGGCGGCGGCGGAGGCGCGGCACGCCGAGGCCGTGGCCGCCGTTGAAGAGCACGCCGCGCGCGCTGATGAGCGACGTCATCGCGAGGCGACGGCGATGGTCGCGGCCCTGGCAGCTGGACTGCGCGAGGCGGAGGCTGACGCGGACGCTCGCCAGCAGAGCGCCGACGCGACGCTGGAGACCGCGGCACGGGCGCAGATGGACCTGCGCGCGCGCAAGGCCGAGGCCGAGTCAGCAGCCCGCACCGCCGAGGCGGCACGCATGAGCGCCGAGGCGGCGGCCACGGCCGCATCGAGGAGGGCCGAGACCGCCATTGCTGCAGCCGCCGCGCGCCAACGCGAGACGTTCGTGGAGGCGGCGGCGACGACGCGCGGAGCCATCGAAGCCGCCATGGTCGCCGAGGCGTGCGCAGCCGACGCCAGTCTCCGTGTCGCGCTCGAGGCGTGGCGCGAGCAGCAGCGACGCGCGGCCGCCGCGGCCGCCGCCGCCGCCGATGCGCACCGACAGGCCGAGGCCGACGCGACGGCGTCGCGCACCGAGATGCGCGCGACGGTCGATCATCTCCGGGGGGAGCTCGATCATCTCCGGGCCGAGCTCGATCAGGAGCGCCAGCGCGGCTGGCGCCTTTCGGACGGCGCCACGTCCATCCAGCGGGAAGAGCTGCGCGCAGCTCTCGATCGTGCAGAGGCGGCCGAGGCGGCGGCGGTGCACGCGCACGAGGAGGCGACGAGCGCGCAGCTCGAGCTCGAGGCGGCGCGCCGGGCCTCGAGCGCGCGTGTGCAGACCGTCCGGCAGAGAGAAGCGGAGGAGCGCCGCGAGTCAGCCGGGCTGCTGCTCGAGCTGCGCGACGAACTCGCCGCCGTGCACGCCGAGGCCGCGGCCGCCGCCTCGCCCGGCTCCCCCGCCTTCGCGGCCGCCTCGCCCTCGGCGGCTGTGCGGCAGGTGAGCGAGGAGCTCCGCGCCACGCGCCACGCTCTCGAGCAGAGCCGCGCTCACCACGCGGCCGATGCGTCAGCGCTCGACGCCCAGATGCGCATCAATGCGCGGCTGCATGCCAGGTTGACCCTGCTCAGCACCAGCGCAGGCGGCGACGCGCTCGCGGCCCCCGTGCCCGCCCCAGCGCCCTACATGAGTGCGCCGCCGCCGACGGCAGCGGCGGCTTCAGCCGCGGCGCTGCCCGGGCCGTCGATGAGAAGCGTGCCCGATACGGCGCCCACGGGGCTCGCGGTGCCCCCTCGCACTGTGCACGCGCCGCGCTCGGCGACGCCGGCGCGCTCGATGACGCCGCCCACGCGCTCGACGCTCTTCTCATTGGGGACGATTGGGTCAGGTCTGCGTCTCGGAGGCCCTCCAGGAGGAGAGCTCGGAGGCGCCGAGATCGAGGGTCCGTCCGAGGTGCGCGCGCGCGAGCTAGCGGTGCCGCCGCCGCCCCGGCCGTCGGTGGCCGAGGCGCACGTCAACGCGTCGATGGAGCAGCCGCCCGCCAGCTGGTCGGCGGACGCAAAGGCCCAACTGTCGGCGCACGCCAAGAGCGTGGCCGCGGCGGCGGCGCCCCCGTCGGCTTCGTCGTCGGCAGCGTCGCAACGGCCTGCGTTCATACCAAAAAAGGAAGGCCGACTGCCGAACGGACGCGAGAAGGAGAATGGAGCCGCCGAGATGCTGCGAGCCGCCGCCAACGCGGCGCTACTTGCTCCGCGCGGCGCGCACGCCGAGGTGAACCGCCCGCAGCATCCAGGGCTGCGGCCGAGGGCGGTGGGCCGCATGTATGGATAGAGATGGAGAGAGAACGACGCCGCTGCATTTTGTCCACGTGGGGGGCGGCATTCGTTCGATGTAACTCAATCAACCTCAGCTTGAGCCCGAGAAGACAACTACAGGGAAACCGCGAAAAACCATTCACACCGAAGGCGCCGTCATGAGCACACGCAGTGTTTTTGCTCAGCCGTTCCCTCAACGGAGGTCGTCATGGACGACGACGATTATGGTTCGGAGTCCTCGGGAGACTCCGAGGTCGAGATCGCCGAGCTCATGCAGCTGGACCTTGGCGATGACGGCACGAGCTCCGGCAAGAAGGAGTATCTTGCCAAGTGCTCTGAGCTCAAGATCGTGCCGATCGCCATCTTTATTGCCAAGCTCGACTGCGAGCACATCAATCTGCGCCACCATGGAATGGGGGTCAAGGGCGCACTTTCTGTCGCGGCGGCCCTAACGGTCAATACGCAGATTCGCTCCCTCAACCTCGGCGACAATTGGTTGCGCGACGACGGAACACATGCCATCGCCAAGGTGCTTGTGACCAACGCGAGCTTGACCTCGCTCAACCTCGCAGACAATCGCATCGGGCTGCCGGGCATCATGTCGATCTGCAAGCACATGCAGCAGAACTCGACGCTTGCTGAGCTCTCCTTGAGGGGCAACGAACTGAACGACCGGGCTGCAGCGCCCTTGGCCGAGGCTTTCAAGGCGTCCTCTTCCCTGACCAAAGTGGACCTCTCGTACAACGCCTTCGGCGAGGAGGCCGGCAAAGTCTTCGGCGACATGCTCAACGGGCACTCGCATTTACTCGACGTCAATCTGAAGTGGAATGCGCTCAAAGCAAAGGGCGCTACTGCCATTGCCGAGGGCCTGAAGCAGAATTCGGTGCTCAATCGGGTAGATCTTGGCTGGAACGGGCTTGAGGATGCTGGCATTGCGGCCATCGCGGACATGCTCGGTGCGAACGCGGCGCTCACGCACCTGGATGTGTCACACAACCGGGTCAACCCTGCGGGTTGCGAGAAGCTCGCCGAGGGCATCAAGAACAACCACAACCTGCTGTCCCTCGAGCTCGGCTTCAATCCGATGGGCGTCGCGTCCTCCGAGAAAGGCGTGCTGACCAGCCAGAAGAGCGGGATCACCGCCCTGATCGAAGCGTTGCGCGCCTCGGAGAACATTGAGGCGGTCGGCCTGTCCAATGTGCAGTCGGGCGGCTCGTATGCTCGTGGCCGTGCCTCGCGCTTTGATCCCAAAAATCCCGACGGCCACTACGCCCTCGACCTGTCCCAGCCGTGGGACAGGTTCATTGCGGAGACGCTCTACGAGCGTATGACGCACGAGAAAGGAGAGTCTTGGATCAACACGACGCTCGCGGTCGGCGGCAGCGGCGGCAAGACGTCGCCGATTGACGTGACGCTCGATTCGTTCCAGATGCCTCCGAAGGGCACGCTGGAGCTCGACTACGTCACATGGAAACGGGGCCTCGAGGCGACTTTCAAGCTGGACCTTGCGAACCCGTGTGACCTCTTCATCGCCGAGAAGCTCATGCAGCGCGCCCAGGCGAGCGAAGGGGCTGGCGACGGAGATGGTGTGGAGGAGCTGCGAGAGTGCAAGCTGAATGATGAGCCGTTCGACACCTCGTCTCCGTTGCCAAGCTCAGGCACGCTGCATGTCGTCTACTTCTCGACGTTGCAACAGGATGCGATCTCGTTCGCCATCGACCTCGACCTTGGGCAGGCGAGCGCCCGGGCGATCTTGCTCAGGTTGTGGGAGCGCGTGCTCACCACGCCTACGGACTTCTGGGCCGCGTGCGCGCACAACGGGAGCGACACGACGTACCAGGATTGGTATTACCCGGTGGTGCCTGAATCGGGGACGCTCGCACTCACCTACTGCGTGCGCCTGGCGATCAAGCCGTACGACCGCGGCGTCTTCTTCTCTGCTCCGATGAAGCCGAAGAGCTTCGAGATCCTGATCCAGACGCTCTCCGTCCAAGGCACTCACAAGTGCTCTGACTTCGACAAGGTCAATCTGATCAAGCAGGCCTCGATGCGAAACTACTTTTCCTCAACACAGGTGAAAGCGCTCATCGACACGGTCAGCTATCGCAAGGGCAAGATCGAGGCGGCAGTGCTCCTCCACCCGCGGACGACCGATCAGGCCAACTTCCACCATGCCCTCAAGTCCCTCGACAAGGATTCCGACCGTCAGGATATCCTCGACATGGTCGGCGGATCGATCCAGCGCAAGAGCCGGAAGGCCTTCCGAGGGGTCCAGATGGCAAACATGACGAGCGTCTCGCTAGTCAAGGCCATGGCGGAGGGTACCAAGAAGCCGGCTGCGGAAGGTGCGCCGGCGGCCGTTGCACCGGTAGCCGTCCCCCCCGCATGAGGTTACAAGGAGTTCCTCGACGAGGCCGCACGTTTGTTGTGGCCCTGTACGGCTTCCTGGGCATGTGCAACGCGCCATCGCCCTCTCACTCGCCTATCTCGTTTCTGTCTGGAAGGGGCGCAGAGAGCTGTTGTTGCATGCATACATGTGGGTGCGTCTCGGTCTCGCGGGTCACGGGGTCTGATGGACTGCCGTTGGCGATGAACTTTTGGCATCTCGGGTCTTGTTAAATCTTTCTTGTTATGTGTTGATGCGTACTGGGACCTGGGCGGGGTGTCGCGTGTCGGTCTTGTGGGCTACGGTCATGGCACATGGGCGACGGGTGGGTACATCGGTGCGAACCGGATAAGGTACGGGTTTCCTCGGCACTGCTCAAGCACACGGGCGGTCGTGGCTCGTGCGCGCGCGCGACCGGCGCGCCCCGGATTCGCTCGCAGTCTGCCGGACCGGTGCGCGTATCGTAAGACGTAACTATGAACTAACAGCTAAGCGGTACGCGTACGGGTAAGTATTCATACCGAGCGTCTTCGGCTCCGGCTTAGGCTAAGTTTCGCGGCCGACGAGCGACGACCCGCGAGACGAGGCACGAGCGGTCCTGCCCCGCGCGCGCGCCGGCCGGGGGCTCAGCCCGGCGTCCCGGCCGCGGTCCCGCGGTGTTGGGGGTCGGTAGTCCGAGTGAACGGCCGCGGCTCTGCACGGTCGCCGATCGCCGTAGACGCCGTTTCATCACCAATTTCATCACCAATCTCAAGGTTTCATCAAACGCCCCTCGCAAGGGTGTTATGCCCAACGAGATTGCATCACCCTTCACGGACGCGGGCGAGACTGCCATGGCTGAGCTCTTGGGCAATGAAGTGGTTCCGTCAAGTTCCGTCAAGTTTCGTCACCCTTCACGGACGCGGGCGAGACCGCCATGGCTGAGCTCTCGGGCAGTCGTGTTGTGTCCGCCGCGCCGCGGTACAGCCCATCGGCGCAAATCTGGGCGATGTACAAGTAGTGGTCCAACAAATCTCCGCGGGTTGCATTGTAACCGAGCGCGCGGAGCTGAGCGCCGAATCGCGCGTACAGCGCGGGCTCGAGAGGCTGATCTACCTCGTTCTGAGGGTAGGCTCGTGGCGCGTCGATGGCGGCCTGCGCGTCCATCTGCCACGCGAGGGTGTTGATGAGGCCGTGGAGCACAGAGCCGATAATGGTCGCACCGCCCATGGCGCCGATCGCCATCCACGGTGTGAGTGAGCCATCGAGCGTCCGGTTGAAGACGAGCATGGGTGACATCGACGAGCGAGGGCGCTTGCCGCCGAGGGACTGAGCATCCGCGGGATCGAGCGCCGTCCGACGAGGCTTCTTGCCCCCCTCGGGACCGTTGGCGTATGGCTTTCGCGTCGTAGGGTCTACCCCAAGGGCGTCAAAGTCATCAAGCTCATCGTTGAGGAGTAGCCCGCGACCGGGCAGGACCACACCGGAGCCCATGCCAGACTGCACCGTCGTTGTCACCGCGACCAGATGACGCTCCGTGACGATCGAGTAATGCATCGTGCCGTGTTCCGGAGCACGGCTCGATGCGTAGCGACCCCCCGAATGCTCCGCGCCTGGAGGGACGCCAAAAGGGATTGGGGTTGGTGCTGCGCGGCCGTCGGTGCGGAAGATGGCCCGTGCGCGCTCTGCCGCATAAGCTGGGCTCAGCAGGCCATCGATCGGCACGTCGACAAAGTCAGCGTCGCCGAGGTACTCGTTCCGGTCCGCAAAGGCCAAGTTCTGCGCATCGATCATCCGTGCCCACGACGCCACGTCTGACGGGCCGCCCTCGAGCTTGCGCGCCGCGTCGAGCGTATTGAGCGCGAGCAACGTGGCCACACCCCCAGAGGAGGGAGGCGCCATGCTGGCGAGTGCAAAGGTCCCATTGAACTCAGCCCACACAGGCTTACGGCGCACGGCGCGATAGCCGGCGAGATCTGCCGTGCTCAGGAGGCCATACTTGCCTGTGCGTGGGTTGACTGCAGTCCTGGCAGTGGCCACCAGCTCCGCAGCCAGCACTCCAGCCTCTGAGTAGAGAACGGATGGCCCTTCCACAGCTAGAAGCTCCAGGGTAGCCGCCAGCTCGGGATTGTAAAAGGGCTCGCCGATGCTCACGATGGGCGCCGTGCGGGCGGCATTGAGAAAGAGCTTCGCACTTGCGTTGAAGAGTGCGAGACGCGCCACATTTTCTTTTATGTCGTTGTACAGCCCCGCTGGCATCGGTATGCCCGCTCTGGATGCATGCGCGGCGCTTGCGACCAGCTGTGACGCATTCATCGTGCCATGCTCCTGAAGTGCACGGAACATGGCGGCAGGCGCGCCTGAAGCACCTCCCTACAATGATGAAGGGAGGTGCTTCATCATGACCTCCCCTGCTTCATCATGACCTCCAAAGCCCGTCCACTGTGGCTGGACGACGTTAAGCATCGCCTGCACGGCAAACATGGCGTCGATGGCGTTGCCACCACCCCTGAGCACGGCAACGCCAGCCTCGGTGGCGTACGAGTTGCCAGTCGAAACCATGCCATCTCTTCCGACGACAGACATGATGGCTGCCTTGGAGACGAGGAGTAGCATCGCGGGGGGAACACGAAAGTTATGCAAGTTCGGCCATTTGCTTCGTGAAATTGGCATAACGAGGGCCTCTAGTGTGTGTGTGCATAGCCCACGAAAACGCTCCGTTCCCTATGGTACAGTAGTTTTGGGGCCCTCGCGCGATTCTTGTTGACGCGACTTTGTTGGCGCTGGTGGCAGGCCGCTGGTCGCCGCAGACACTTTCATGGAGACCATGAAGGAGTATGGATACGAAGACCTTGTAAGTCCTCACAGTGCTTCGAGGTCGGGCGGCGATAGTATGTCATCACGCCTCGCTCGACAGCGGCAGCAGCGGTCCATGCTGCGGACGGCTGCGTTTCCTGTCGAGGTCGGAGAGATTGCAGCTGCGTCGACTGCTGTGGTAAGCGAGCTGAAAATCCTGCAGACAGAGGTTGCCAACTCGGGCAGAATGATCTCGAGTCTGACAGCTCAGCTTAGGAAAAGCGATGCGGAGATAGAGGCGATGGGCCAGAACACAGAGCGTATGGCTGCGGAGCTCAGGCTACTAAGGGCTCAGCAAGCGGACCTTACTAACGTCCAGGCAGCTCCTGCCAGCAGGACTCCTACTGCAATGGGGCCCATGGTGGTAAATGTATCAATTGACGATGACGACATGCTCACAGTCAGCATAACATAGGCGGCGATCCGAACGCGGCGATCAACATCGGCCGAGACCCTGCGCTCCTAGCGCGCGCGGTCTGCCTCCGATGAGGGTTCGCCGCATCAGTGCAAGCAAGCAAGCTAATTAGTCGAAACAATGCGTGTCCCTGCTCCCGCGGTGTCTTGTTACGTCCGATGTACATTGTAGATTTTGATTTGTTCGTCTGAGCGCGGTCCTCGAGTGTATAGGTTCCCAAAACGGCTCTAGTTTCCGGC
>ENA-UOXK01000905-UOXK01000905.1-mixed-culture-metagenome-genome-assembly--contig:-NODE-905-length-22183-cov-7.101862_pt1 | contig 22183 bp, 22 predicted proteins | sample MGYA00238160_ERZ761638 | MGnify/ENA primary metagenome ERZ761638 (study PRJEB28912, sample SAMN08777098) | mixed culture metagenome | isolation source: Freshwater growth medium | place: USA...
AACCTTGAACCCGGACTTCCACTTTTGATTGGTACGGCTGCAGGGGGCAGGTCACTCTGGCATCCCGGCAAGGGCATTTACATGAGCCCCTACGAAGCCGCAGGGCACGCCTTGTTCGAATGGCTTCCTATCCTGGAACAAGCCCTGGAGCCCTACCCGGCAGTGGCCCTGGTGCTCAGCAGCACCTGGTGCATCCGTCCCGGGTACAGCGCCACGCTCAAACGCCTTCCGACATCCTTGCGTTCGCGCTTCATAGGCGGGACCTACCACAAGCGGGTGCATGGCGTGGATCCCTGGAACCAAGCCATGTTTCGTGGGATACCCAGAGGGGTACAAATCCAGCAGGATGCCCAGCGCAGAAAGCCGCGCCATTGGATCGCGCTCGATGACGACGTCGAAGACTGGCCTGCGGCGTATCGGCACCACCTGATCGCCTGCGACGGCACGATTGGTCTGTCCGATCCCGGCGTTCAGCGGGAGCTCAAAGAACAGCTGCTGCGCAGCCATTCAACCCCAACCACCCCTGGGTAATCTCCGTATGAGACCGCCGATGCTTTCCGCCCCATCGTGCTGACGAGCCATACGGAAAAATCACACAAGGACAGATATGCCTCTGAATCAAAGAGCCGTCAAAAGCCGCTGTGAACCCAGTGGAACTACCTTCATAGATCGCCACTACCGATTCGCTGTGCCGAAGGAGATGGACTGGAAGGTCGGAACCCGGGTGTACTTCTCCCTCATCAAGGGTGTTACTGCCCGAGGGAAGCACAAAGGGATCGTCGTCAGCAAGACGCCGGGACCCGTGTGGAAGGGGCGCTTGTTCTCTGGGCGAGTGCGGCGCAACGGCTTTGCTCCGTTGGCCAGGGGGCCCAAACCAATCGGCTGGCGCCGCCCCAAAGGGTCAACAGTCCCCTGAAGGCAGCATGCCCTGCAGCAGCTCGACGTGGGCATTAGGATCTTAGAGGGTGCAACAGTCAATATGGAGCCGATATGACGATGGGTCGAACCAACTACCCAAGGGTGCCAGAAGACTTCCCTGTGACAGCAACCGTGTCAGCTATTTCTGGTGCCAAGCCCAAGATGAACCTGGTCGAGGAAGGTGGCAGGTTCTATGCACCGGGCACGTCGCCGGGCGAGGTTCTGGCGGCCTTCCAGATGTGTGACGACCTGGTGTCGCAGATGGTCCCGTATTGCCAGAGAAAGCTGGCGACCTACGAAGGCGATCAAGAGACCACGGTCAAGGCTGCGTTGAAAGGCTTGCTGGCCAAGCGATGGTGCACCGATGCGCAGTGCGTGTGGATCATGCGCAGGGCGGTGGCTGAACTGCAGTGGGAGGTGGGTGACGATGCCTTGGAATTCAACTACCCCGATGCCGTCTGAAATCGCCAAGGAGAAGTGTCCGATTTCCTTTCGGATGATTGAGCTTGGGCTATATCTGTCGTGGTGCCGCCCGCCACAACGTACGGCCTACCCCAACCTCAAATTGCAATACCCATGACTGACGTGCTCGTGCTGAGACCACCTGAACGATCTCGCTCCCGGCGACTTCGCAAGAAGCTGCACATCGGCGAGTTCCAAGTGCTGGGATTCGACTACGAGCTGACTTGGCGCGTGGCACCGTCGATCGATGTGCAGGGTCGGTTCATCGATCAGTTGCTCGAGGACCTCGTCGCGCCCCGAGCGCTGAGTCTGGGCGGAGGGGTCAATTGCGGCTTCGTGGCCGCCCGTCGTGGGAGCGTCACGGACGCTGATCGCGCCGCCTTCGAGAGCTGGCTCGGGCAATGGCCGGATCTCGCCGAGATCAAGGTCGGCCCCCTGCGGGACGCCTGGTACGACGAGGCGCCTTGAGTGCCCGCTCTTCGACCACGAAATTCAGGGGGCCCCCATGAACGACCGGCCCCTGAAAACGAGACATGGGATATTCAAAAATCTCAGGGCGAATACATCCGGGGCAACACGACGTTCGCGTGCACCACGTTCCGGCACCCTCGGCAGCAACTGCTCACTACGCTGGGCTCGCTAAGAGGGCCGCCCCATGCTGAGCATCCTCGACCGTACAACGCGCCACTGTCACATCTTCGCGTGCTAGTTGCCGCCACACCTTGTCGGCGCCATAAACCTGCATGTCGGCCTGCCAGACGCGTTGAATCTGCGGCATGAGCACCTCGTCGCGTTTGGCTCTGTTGCAGCGCTTGTGAGGTTCGCGCACCAGCGCGGCGTGACGCCAATACACCGCCGGGGCAACCTGCAAGACCTTGCAGAGCGGCTCGATCCCGTAGGCTTGTCGATGCTGATCAATGAAGCCCTTCAGGGCTTCAGACGGCGGTCGAGCTCCGCTTGGGCGAAAAACGCGCTGGCCAGCTTCAGGATCTCGTTGGCCCGGCGCAGCTCTTTGACCTTGCGCTCCAGCTCTTTGACCCGCTGGGCTTCGGCTGTGGTGACGCCTTCTCGCGTGCCTGCATCAACTTCGGCACGCTTGACCCACTCGTTCAAGGTCTGCGGCACGCAGCCAACCTTGGGGGCAATCGATTCGATGGCAGCCCACAGCGATGGGTACTTCCCGCGCTGCTCCTGCACCATTCTCACTGCGCGCTCACGCACCTCGGGCGAGAACTTGTTCGTCTTCTTCCTGGCTCAATCCTCAGAGAGTTAAGCCTCCTCAAAAACCGGGGCGATTCAGTCCAGACTATCTCAACGACATGAACGACTATCAACCGTGCCGCCCATCGTTTGACAGGAGCGGCCCCAGAGGCAATCCGCTCTATGGGCGGACTAGGTGTCCTTTTGACGCAACCTGAACTAGGAGCGAAGCTAATACTGCCGCGGTGAAGGAGATAGGTATTCCGACATGCGGCAAACAGACCGACAGGATCAGGCAGAACGCAACAAAGGAATAGAGCCCTGTGGCCATGCCCCGCAATAGGCTGGCCGCGAAGGTTGGGCCTTGAGTGCGGTGAGAGAACACTGCAAGCACGATGCCCAACACTGGAAAGACTGCAAGCAGACCGCTCCACCTGGAACCGACTGTGCTAGCGACAAATGTGACGGCCATGGTGAGTGCGGCGCCAGTAAGCACGCGGCAACCAAGCTCTGGCATGGTGACCGCTCGCGCCTGCACGAGAACCTGGGTGCGCGGAAACAACCTTGGCGCGGCAATAAGCGTGAAGATTGAGAAGACAAGGGAAAGCGGCGCAGACGCTGGAAGCGCGGAGAGGCATAGCGATGAGCCGCTCCAAGCAAACAACGCGAAGATTAGTGCTAGTGGCCAGGCATGGCGCTGCGCGGCGTGTGAATAGGCGACGCTGAAAGCAACGGAGGCAAGGACGGCGGACAGGGCTGCTGCCGCTGCATTCGCCGCAAAGAGCTCTCCCTGCTCAACGGAGAGGAAGAACAAGATTGGTCCGGCAACGACCGGTAGGCCGGCAAGCCATCCGGCAACCGAAGGCCCCCAGCGCTTGCCAGCGAGCGTCAGCAGCACAAGAAATGAGGGAACAAGAATCAGCTTCAGGATCAGCACGCAAAGAACCTCACCAAGTCTAGACCGCTGTCTCGCACCACTTTCACCCTGAAGCCCCTTGAATTTCTGAGCCAGTCAGAAGTAGAGGTTGGGGAACAGTTTGACACGGTACTCGACCGGGGGGATTCGGCCGAGGGCTTCGTGAGGTCGATGGTGGTTGTATCGGTGCAGCCAGTCGGCCGTCATGTCACGTGTGCACGCATCTATTCTTGGCCCAGATAGTAGTGGCGGATGGGCTTGAGATCGGGATCGAGCTCGTACACCAGCGGAATCCCATTAGGAATGTTCAGGTCGACGATATCCGACTCGGAAATGCCGTCCAGGTACTTCACCAGCGCGCGAATCGAGTTGCCGTGGGAAGCCACTACCACACGCTTGCCAGATTGGATGGCAGGCGCCATGGCTTCGTTCCAGAAGGGCAGAACGCGGGCCACCGTGTCTTTCAGGCATTCGGTCAGCGGTACGCTGCCTTCGGCAAGGCCTGCATAGCGGCGATCGCTGCGCTCGCTTCGCGGGTCGCCGGCTTCAAGCGCTGGCGGCGGCGTGTCATAGCTGCGGCGCCACACCAGCACCTGCTCGTCGCCGTACTGCTTGGCCATGTCGGCCTTGTTCAGGCCTTGCAGGGCGCCATAGTGGCGCTCGTTCAGGCGCCAGTCCTTGACCACGGGCAGCCAGGTGCAGTCCATTTCGTCCAGCGTGTACCACAGGGTATGGATGGCACGCTTGTGCACGCTGGTGAACGCCAGATCGAACTCGTATCCCTCGGCCTTGAGCAGCTTGCCGGCCGACATGGCCTGCGACACGCCCGTGGGCGTGAGGTCCACGTCGGTCCAGCCGGTGAAGCGGTTTTCAAGGTTCCAGGTGGATTCGCCGTGGCGGATCAGAACGAGTTTATGCATGGAAATCCCTAGTACATCATATAAATCAATCAATCATACTTTAAAGCTTCAAAATAGCATCATAAATTGGTAGCATGGCGCAGAGGAATGTTTGCCCATCAGCCAACGGAGAAATCATGCCCCTGCCATCCACGCTCGCCTTCAATGCTGGTATCGCACGCCGAGTAACGCTGGCGGGTGGTGCGTTTCTGCTAGCCGTCATCGGCCTGATCAGCGCCGTGATGGTGTCCATGCTCTTGCAGAAGGCTCAGGAACGTACGGTGGCCTGGATGGACGCCAAGGTAGAAGCGGTCGCTGGCACCCTGGATGCTCATGATCAGACTTCCAAGCTCATGGTGGAGCGCTTCTTTAAGGTCTTCAGTGATCAGTTCGGGAAAAAATTCACGCTCGATGAGGCTGCCGGCAAATTGACTCAACTCGGCATTGCGCTCAACGGATATCACAACTACTGTGACAAGTTCACAGAGTTCACGGGTGGCGCGGCCATGGTGCTCATGAAGCGCGGCGGTGACTTTGTTGCCATCAGCAGTTCACTTACCGACGACAAGGGCGAGAGGACGTTGGACTTGACCATTGGTGCCAATAGTCCTGCGTTTGCGTCGCTGGAGGCTGGAGAAGCGTATGTCGGACGCATGATGCTTTTTGCGCGACAGTTCATCGTGCGCATGCAGCCAGTGCGCGACCTCCAGGACCGTATTGTGGGAGCCCTGTTTGTGGCTTTTGATCTCACTGAGTTTGACCGTGCGTTGGGTCAGGCTGTGGAGAGGACCCGCTTCTTTGAAAGTGGTGGGGTCTATCTTCTTGATACCCGCGCACCGACGGGTAGCGGGCGAGCTGTCGCACTTTCAGCGCCAGGGGCCGTCCCAGACCATGACAACGATATTGCCGCAAAGAGTATCTTCGCGGCGTATAAAGCGTCGGGAGACGGTGCGGAATTTCGAAATTTTCAACCGCTATTGCAGCCTGCGGCGGGCGATCGTTTTGCGATTGCCAGATTAAGCAAAAGCACCGGTTGGTTGGTCGTTGGAGAGGCTTCCAGCAAAGAGGCGGGCCGCACGCAATGGGCCGCGTTGATGCCGTTTCTTGCTCTCTTTGCGGTTGCCGCTATAGCCCTTTGCGTGGGCCAGTATTGGCTTATCAGACGCTGGGTAAGCCACCCTCTCGCCGAGCTAACGCGGGATGTTGAAAGAGTTGCCTCTGGGGACCTGTCGGTGGCAGTACTGCCTGGCCGAGACGATGAGATCGGCTCGATGAAGGATGGTGTGGAGGCGATGCGGCTTCGATTTGTTGATCTGCTGGGCTCGTTGCGCGAGTCTGCTCAGGCTATCTCGAGCGCAGCCGCAGAGATCTCCGCAGGCAATCTGGATTTGAGCCACCGTACCGAACTCACTGCAGCGCGATTGCAGGAAACCTCGGCGGCCATGGTGGACATATGTCGGAACGTCGAGCAGACCTCCGATGCGGCACGCTCTGCAGATCAACGCTCGAGCCAAGCATCAATCGCTGCCGATCGAGGCGATGCGGCCGTCAAGAAGGTGGTCGAGTGCATGAATAGCATCGCTGAGAGTAGCCGCCGGATTACTGAGATCACTGGCGTGATCGATGGGATTGCTTTCCAAACTAACCTACTCGCTCTGAACGCAGCTGTCGAGGCGGCGCGAGCAGGAGCAAGTGGCAGGGGATTCTCTGTGGTTGCAGCTGAGGTTCGCTCACTTGCGCATCGCGCTTCGGCAGCCTCCAAAGAGATCAAGCAACTGCTGCAGGAGAGCGCGGACAAAGTCCTAGTTGGGCACGGACTTGCGCATTCATCACGCGAGCGTATGCAGGACATCGAGTCAAGCGTGAGAGAGTTGACACAAGCGCTGTACACGATAAGTGCCAGCAGCGCGGAACAGACGAGTCGCTTGGGCGAGGTCAGCGGATCGGTTAGCACCTTGGATGCGATGACGCAACAAAACGCCGCGCTTGTGGAGCAATCAGCGGCCGCTGCTGCCAGTCTCGAAGCTCAGGCCGCGAGTTTGGTGAGGCTTATGTCGGTCTTTCGTCTGTCGGCGCAACCAGAGCCTGAGCATTTGCAGAAGCTACCATCTCAAAGCGGCGGTGCGCACGGGCGCATCCCACAAGGCAAGAAGCTCGTCGTCGAATACGCAGACGGACAGTGATGCTCCGGCGCTTTCAAGCGCAGTGGCGTAGTTACCGACTAGCGAGCGTTTGACTTCGATACCCCTTCGCAGCAACTCTTCTTGCGCCGCCCCATGCAGGACGTAAAGTTCTCCGAGAGGGGTGCCGCCTAGTCCATTGGTGAGCAGTAGCACAGCACTACCCTTGGCAAGTCTGAGATCCTGAGAGACCTGCTCGATCAACGATGCGGCGATCTCTCTTGCGATCGTGGTTGGCACGCGTGTGTTTCCCGGTTCTCCGTGGAGGCCCACGCCCATTTCCATTTCGTTCGAGCCGATTTCGAAGGTTGCGGCGGCACCCGGCACTGAGCAGTTCGTTAGTGCCACGCCCATTGTTGCCGTACTCTGGTTCGCCTTATCGCCTACGCGCTTGCAATCGGCTAACGCCATTCCGCTTTCAGCAGCGGCGCCGACGATTTTTTCGACAATGACTGTGCCTGCGACGCCGCGGCGTCCTGCAGGAAAATTGGAACCTACACCCGCCACATCGTCGTCGACTCGGACCATTTCGACGGGCATGCTTAGCATGTCACGTGCGAGCTCAAAGCTCCTGAGGTCGCCTGCATAGTTCTTTACAACAAGAACAACCCCGTCTGCGCGCGCCACCTGCTCGGCTGCGGCGACGATCTGCCCTGGAGTCGGCGCGGTGAAAACGACGCCAGGGCAGGCCGCGTCGAGCATCCCCATGCCGACGTAGCCGATGTCCAGCGGTTCGTGCCCCGAGCCTCCGCCAGACAAGACTGCAACGCCTCGACGTTTCGGAGACCGTCGCCGCACATACAAGGGAGCGTGGTTCATCGACACTAGATCAGCGTGAGACTCTGCAAAACCGGACACGCTTTCAAACACGAAATCGCCAGGACTATTGAGGAATTTCTTCATACCCCAGAGCTCAATGGAAGTCTGCTGTGCCAACACGATCCACTCGGACGTGAATACCTACTCTTTTGGCAAGTTGCAACTTCATGCGAGGTTCTCCTGCGTAATGATTTCCGGACGTGGATTTTTGAAGGTGGTTAGTGCTCCGCGCACTCCATCCTGCAGCGCACGCAGAGTCTTCGCTGCAGCAGACACAGACAGATAGACGTCTTGGTGCAGTACGTAGTCGGCCACTCCAGATGTCAGCATAGAGCGATGTACTTCCACGAGGTCGTGAACTGCGAAAAGCGCCCTACCAGCGTATCCGCGGTCTGTGAGAGCACGCCCGATACCAAAGCTGCCTCCAGCAACGCTATAGGCCGAAGCAATCGCGCTGGGCGAATCTGCGGGCGGGATGCAATCCATGGCGTAACTGTAAGCTCGTTCTTCTGTGTCCGGTACCTCCAAAAACCGTATCACTTCCACGTCAGGGAAACGCTCCTCCATTAGTTGAGCGTAACCAATGCGGCGGTCGATCTCTGCTGCGTAACGCGTTGCAGGCGAGAAGAGTGCTGTTCGCGCCCTGGACTTCTTGGGCATACCTTGACCTAGCAGCAAGCCAGCGGTGCGACCTGCCGCACGGCTGTCTGTGCCAAGAAAGGTAGATCGCATAGAGCCTGCAACGTCAGAGAAAAGGGTGACGACCTGCACGCCCGCCTGAACGAGTTCATTAATAGCTAGCTTGACCTGCGGTACGTCGGGCGCAAGCAGTGCGAGGCCGCTGTAGTCGGTCAGCTTCGCCAGTTCCTCGGCGAAAGCGTTGGGGTCGTGCGAAGGAAGACGAAGAGTTAGCTCGGTGATGTGTTGATGGCGGAATTCGCCTGCACTTTGGGCCACCACACGATCGACGCCATCAAAAAAGGCCGTGCGAGCGTTTGGCAGCACAAAGGCGAAACGATAGCTGGGCGCAACTTTAGGCCTGCCAGGCTGGGGTACTGCACCTCCGAGTTCGGCGAGAACTTCTTTCACACGGTGGGCGGTTGCCGGGTTGACCCCAGCGCGGTCATTTAGTACGCGATCCACCGTCGCAGTACTGACACCAGCTGCCTTTGCGATCTGTGGAATGGTGACGGATGAGGGGGATGGCACGAGACGTAGCGACACGAAAAATAAGTCAATCAACATTCTCGCTGAAGTTGGAGGGTGCGTGCGGTGAATCGAGAAGTAGTGACGCGCCCGAGCGGTGTAGGCGATGATGTGATTAGGGTAACCACTGATTGGTTTATTTAATGATGTATTTAAAGTGCGTCACTGATGTGTTTAGCGATGGTGGGCCATCTGGAAGTACATCAAGGTCGAGGTGGTGTTGCCACTTTTTGATTCATAAGTTCACGGAGACAACAGGATGAAGACGATTCGTTCGAAGCTGGTTGTTGCATCCCTCGCGGTTGCGACGGGGTTGCTGGCAACTTCTGCACAGGCGCAACAAAAACAATTGACTCTCTGCTGGGCGGCGTGGGATCCCGCCAACGCCTTGGTTGAGCTTTCGAAAGACTTCACCGCGAAGAGCGGGATCCAGATGAAGTTCGAGTTTGTGCCTTGGCCGAATTTTGCGCAGCGCATGCTCAATGAGCTGAACTCCAAAGGCAAGCTTTGCGATTTGTTGATCGGCGATAGCCAGTGGATCGGATCGGCAGCGACCGAAGGTCACTATGTCAGGCTCAATGAGTTCTTTGACAAGAGCGGCATCAGGATGTCCGATTTTGCGCCTGCAACGGTTGAGGGTTACTCGACCTGGCCCAAGGGCTCGAAGAACTACTACGCGCTGCCTGCAATGGGCGACGCTGTCGCATTTACCTATCGCAAGGACTGGTTTGCGCGTCCCGATCTGCGGGCCGAGTTCAAGCAAAAGACTGGTCGGGAACTTGATCCTCCAAAGACCTGGGATGAGTTCAAAGCCATCGCCCAGTTCTTCCAGAACCGGGTCATCGACGGCAAAAAGGTCTACGGCGCTGCGCTATACACAGAACGTGGCTCCGAAGGCATCACCATGGGCGTGAGCAACACGATGTATGCCTATGGCATGGAGTACGACAACCCGAAGAAGCCATATGACATGAAAGGCTTCATCAACGGACCTGGCGCCGTCAAGGGTCTGAAGTTCTACAAGGAACTCTATGACTGCTGCACACCACCAGGACACTCCAATGCATACATGACCGAAAACCTTGATGCCTACAAGTCGGGGCAGGTCGCGATGCAAATGAACTTTATCGCTTTCTTCCCCGGTATCTCGAAAGACCCGCAGGTAGGCGGTGAGAAATCTGGATTTTTTGCGATGCCCAAGGGTGACAAGCAACTCGCGCAGTTGGGCGGTCAAGGCATTTCCGTGGTGAAGTATTCCGACAAGCAGGAAGCGGCGTTGGAGTACATCAAATGGTTCGCTCAACCGAATATCCAGCAGCGCTGGTGGGATGCGGGTGGTGCGTCGACCCACATGGCCGTGTTGGGCAAACCCGGTTTTGAAAAGAGTGCGCCATATGCTCCGGTTTACCTGGAGTCAATGAAGATCGTCAAAGACTTCTGGGCAGAGCCCGCCTATGCGCAACTTCTGCTCGCAATGCAGAGCCGCGTTCACAACTACGTGGTCGCGGGCAAAGGAACGCCGCAGGAGGCTTTGGATGGGCTCCTCAAAGACTGGACTGATGTCTTCAAGGAAGACGGCAAGCTGAAGTAAGGCTTGCCTGGCAGCGGCAACTGATAACAGTTGCCGCCAATGGGGGGAGGCTTTCAACGAGAGCCTCTCTCAAATCAATCGAATCTTCCTGCCCATGAACACCTCGCTCACAGCCCGTCACGGCCTATCGGACCGGGCGCTCGCATGGATGTTTGTCCTGCCGACCGTCATTCTGTTGCTGGCCTTCAATATCTTTCCTCTGCTCTGGACGATCTATCTGTCGTTCACGAATTTCCGCGCGAATCGGCCTAACCTGGATGTGGACTGGGTGGGGTTTTCCAACTACACCCGGGTGTTGAATGACGAGGCTGTCTGGGGGCACATGCAGGCCACCGCGCATTTCCTGTGCTGGTCAATCACGCTACAGATTCTCATCGGGTTCGGTCTTGCGCTGCTGCTGAATCGGCGCTTTCGTTCGCATAGTTTCTGGAGCACTGCGATCCTGCTGCCGATGATGCTGGCGCCAGCTGTCGTTGGCACATTTTGGAAGTACTTTTTCGAACCGCAGTACGGCATTTTCAACTACATCGTCGGACTGCTCGGTGGCCCGAAAGACTTCACGATGCTGGGGGACGGTGACCTGTCGCCCTGGGCAATTGTTCTCGTGGACACGTGGATGTGGGCGCCCTACGTAATGCTTTTGCTGCTGGCAGGTCTGCGCTCCATCCCCCCTTACCTGTATGAGGCGGCTGAAATTGATCGTGCGTCGGAGTGGACAAAGTTCTGGCGGGTAACTCTACCGATGGTCATGCCATTCATCGTTCTCGCCGTGCTCTTTCGTGCCATCGAGAACTTCAAGATGTTCGATCTGGTGGACCAACTCACCAACGGTGGGCCGGGATCAATTACCGAGTTGGCATCCATCAGTCTCAAGCGAGAGGCATTTGAAAAGTGGCGCACAGGCTACGCCTCCGCTTTGGCCATCATTCTCTTTGTGTCGATCTACGGCATGTCAATGGTGGCTGTTCGATTCCTAGACCGAGTGAAACAGCGATGAATAACAAGATCCGTCATCCTCTCGAACCAAGCGTGGCGTCCAAATGGTTTGCGGCCTTTGCAGTTATAGGCTATGCCATCGTCTCGCTGATTCCGCTGGTGTGGATTGTCACGACCAGTCTGCGTACGCCGCAAGACGCGATTTCGTACCCACCAAAGCTGGTGGCCGAGGTGTCGGCCATAGGCTATGTGAATCTGTTCACTACACGTTCAAGAGTTGGCGCGGAGGAAATGGCGGATCTGCCACCTCCGACTACCTGGTACGAGAAGATCGTGCGCGACCAACAGATGATCTTGGCAGGCCCGTCGCGTTTTCTAGACCGCTATGCCAACTCGCTCATGATCGGCTTCGGCTCCACCTTGCTGTCTGTGGTGCTCGGCACGCTTGCCGCCTACGCATTCTCCAGATTCCGGGTTCCCGCGAAGGACGACCTGCTGTTTTTCATCCTTTCTACACGGATGATGCCCCCGATTGCAGTGGCTATACCGATCTATCTCATGTTTCGAGCGGTCAACTTGACTGACACACATGTGGGTCTGATGTTGCTCTACACCGTGGTGAATCTTTCTTTGTCGGTGTGGCTACTCAAGGGGTTCATGGATGAGATTCCGCGCGAGTACGAAGAGGCGGCAATGGTGGACGGTTACACGCGGCTGCAGGCCTTCTTCAAGGTCGTATTGCCGCAGGCCAGCACTGGCATAGCCACAACAGCCATCTTCTGCCTGATCTTCGCTTGGAACGAATATGCGTTTGCGCTGTTGCTGACCAGCGGCAAGGCGCAAACCTCACCGCCGTTCATCCCCACCATCATCGGCGAGGGCGGACTCGATTGGCCTGCGATGGCCGCAGGGACGACGCTTTTCCTGCTCCCGGTTCTATTTTTCACCATTCTTCTGCGCAAGCATCTGTTGCGCGGAGTGACTTTCGGCGCGGTTCGTAAATGACAACATCCAAATCTTCCCGGCCATGGTGGCAGCGGGGTCCATTGTGGGAGCGCATAAGTGCGAGCCTCCTCGGCGCTGGCCTGGTGATGCTAATGCAGCCCTGGTCAATGACCCTGTTTTCCTACTCCTTCACCGTTGTGCTGACCGGCGTGGTTTTGTTCTCCATTGCCGTCAAGCTTCCGCAGGACTGATCGTGGCTGAAATTCAGATTAAGAACCTTCACAAGCGCTTTACCGATTTCACTGCCGTTCAAAACTCGTCGTTGGTGCTCGAAGATGGAAAGTTCATCGTTTTGCTGGGGCCGTCGGGCTGCGGGAAGACCACCACCTTGCGCATGATCGCAGGCTTGGAATATCCAACTTCGGGTCAGATACTGCTCGACGGAGAGGACGTAACGTACAAGCGTCCTCGCGAACGCGACATCGCGATGGTCTTTCAGCTGTTTGCCCTTTACCCACACATGGGTGTGCGGGCGAACCTCGAATTCCCGCTTCGTAACGAAGGCCTGACTCGCAAGGAAATCGACCGCCGCGTCAGCGAGGTGGCCGGCACTCTGCGCATTGAGCATCTGCTCGATCAGCGCGTGGGCGGTTTGGCAGGCGGAGATCGCCAACGCGTTGCACTGGGCCGCGCCATTGTCCGCGAACCGAAGGCCTTTCTGATGGACGAGCCGCTCGGAACGCTCGATGCGGAATTTCGTGAGGTCATGTGCGTCGAGTTGCGCAAGCTGCACGACAGGCTGGCAACCACGACGGTGTTCGTAACGCACGATCAAAACGAGGCCATGGCTCTTGCCGATTACATCATCGTCATGAACAAGGGCGAGATCCTGCAGGCGGATGACCCAGAGGGTATCTACAACTTCCCGAGTTGCATGTTCGTTGCCAGCTTTATTGGGCGTCCGGCAATGAACTTGCTACCAGTGGCTTCCGGTGTGGCGGTGGGGGACACCTCCTTACGGTTCGGATCCGCCACTGTTGCCATACCAGCCATGCGCGCTGCGGCTGAGCATGCCGTACTGGGAGTGCGACCTGAACACATCGATTTGCTGCCAGCTGGGCAGGGCGTGCAGGCACGGGTCAACTATTGCGAATACTTCGGCTCGCACTGGGTTGTAGATCTCGAATCTCCGCTAGGTACGTTGAAAGCAGTCGCGCCCAAGGATTTGATTCCCGTACAGGGTGAGGCTGTGGGGCTGCGTCTGCATACAGAACGGCTCGTGCTTTTTGACTCCAAGTCTGAGTTGCTGCTGGCCAGCGACTCTACTGTGCAACACCGTTCGGGAATGCGAAATGGCTAGTGTTTCAATCAATTCAGTCACCAAGAATTTCGACGCGATCAAGGCTGTGGATCGCATGGCGCTTGATATTGCCGACGGTGAATTCTTTGTGATGCTTGGGCCGAGCGGGGCCGGGAAAACAACAACGCTGCGATTGATTGCAGGTCTTGAACAGCCCGACGACGGTGCGGTTTTGCTGGATGGGGAAGATGTCACTACCGTGCCAGCAGCACACCGCGATTGCGCCTTTGTTTTTCAGCAGTATTCGCTTTACCCACACCTCACCGTATACGACAACATCGCATTTCCGTTGCGATCGCCGCTGCGCAGGCACACGCCCGCAGACATCGACGCACGAGTGCAGGAGGTGGCCAAGCTCCTGCATATCCAGTCAAAGCTACACCGCAAGGCGACTGCACTGTCCGGTGGAGAGATGCAGCGCGTTGCAATCGGACGAGCTTTGGTTCGTCGGCCCAAGGTCTTCTTGATGGACGAGCCCTTGTCGTCCCTTGACGCAAAGTTGCGTGAAGAGCTGCGGGTGGAATTACGGCGAATTCAGAAGAGTACGGGTTCTACCGTTCTGTATGTCACGCACGACCAGGTTGAGGCGACGACGATGGCGGACCGGATTGCGATATTAGAGGATGGGCGAATCCGGCAAGTTGGAAAACCGGAAGAAATATATCGCGATCCCAGCTGTCTGGCTGTAGCCCTGCGTCTCGGCGCTCCTGCCATCAATGTGCTGCCCGCCGAATGGTTCGAGGGCGTCGTACCTGCCAGAGCCAGGCATGTGGCTATCCGCCCCGAAGACGTGGAAGTGACCGCAGATACGGGTGACGGGACATTCGCCGTCGTTGAATGTTCTCTGGTCAAGCACCTGATTGTGGCCGAGCGAAACGACGTCGACGTTCGCGCCCGGTTCGTCGCCGATCAGCCGATACCCACGGGTAGTCGTGTCACGTTGAAATTTCCGCCTTCGCGTTGCCTGTTTTTTGATGAAGCTGGCAACCGTATTCGTACTGCCTGAATACACCACATAAAACCGCCGAGTTAACCACCGAGGAATCACGTTATGAACAGCTCACTTATTGTCGCCTGCCTGCGTGCAGTGCATGCCTCAATCATTGCCAACGAGGCTGACATCGAATCGCTTGATCGAGCTATCGGCGATGGCGACCATTACCTTAATGTCAAACGTGGCTGCGAGGTGCTGACTGCCATGCAGACGGATCTTGAAACGCAGTCTCCCAGCGCTGCCCTGAATGCTATTGGGATGAAGCTTTTGTCCACTATCGGAGGTGCCTCCGGTCCTCTGATATCAGGCTTTTTCATGGCTATGGGGAAGTCGCTCAAGGACAAGGATGTGCCGAGTCGCAGCGACTTTGCGCTGGCCTTTGCAGCAGGCGTTGAATCGATCAAGCAGCGAGGTAAGGCTGACGTTGGCGAGAAGACCATGCTCGACGTCTTGATTCCCGTTTCGCGGTTACTCATCAAGCTCAACGATGAGGGGGCTGCGCTGTCCGAAATGTGTGAGCAGATCAATGCCGAAGCAACGCGGAACATGCTGGCCACTCGCGACATGATTGCCTCAAAAGGGCGCGCGTATTCGTTGGGTGAGCGCGCACTGGGTCACATCGATCCTGGCTGTAAGACATGCGAAGTTGCGATCGCCGCGGTTTGCGCTGAAGTGTTGAAGTCTTGATGGTCACAGGAGATAAACCATGAAAAAGTTCCTCAATGATCCCGATACGTTGCTCCGCGAAACGCTTGAAGGCATGGCCTTGGCCCATCCAGATCTTCTCGTCGCGCACTTCGATCCCACGTTCGTGCGTCGGGCGCAGGTTTCACGGGTAAAAAAAGTGGCAATTCTGTCTGGGGGCGGGTCGGGGCACGAGCCATTGCATGTCGGCTTCATCGGCCCAGGCATGCTGGACGCCGCTTGTCCCGGTCAGGTATTCACTTCCCCCACGCCAGATCAGATGCTTGCCGCCGCTCAGGCGGTAGACACTGGCGCTGGCGTGCTGTTCATTGTGAAGAACTATGCCGGCGATTCGATGAACTTCCAGATTGCAAGCGAAATGCTTGACATCGAGAACGCGACCGTGCTGGTCAACGACGATGTCGCTGTCGAGAACTCTACACATACAACCGGACGTCGGGGCGTAGCAGGCACGGTGATCATCGAGAAGATGGTGGGGGCCGCTGCTGAGCGCGGCGCCAATCTGGCCGAATGCAAGGCCATTGGCGATCGCGTGAACAAGGCGACCGCGTCGATGGGCGTTGCATTCACAAGTTGCACCGTACCTGCCGCAGGTCGGGCCACCTTCGATATCGGCGAGCACGAAATGGAGGTCGGTGTTGGCATTCATGGGGAGCCGGGGCGTCGGCGTGAGCGAGTGCAGCGTGCGGATGTGATCGTCGATGAGTTGCTATCTGCAATCGTGCGCGATTTGATGCCCGCAAAGGGTAGTGAGGTACTGCTGCACGTCAACGGCTTCGGCGGAACGCCACTGATGGAACTCTATCTATTGCTCAACAGTGCGGACAAGCAGCTGAAGTCCATGGGAATCAAGCCAGTGCGCTCGTTGGTCGGTAATTTCACTACATCGCTTGAAATGGCGGGCGCTTCTCTAACGATCACGGTACTCGATGACGAATTGAAGTCACTGTGGGATGCACCTGTTCATACGGCTGCGCTGCGTTGGTGATGCGTGGAGCGTGCCGGTGAAAGCATCTCTTGGCGTCACGATGTGCAGATGCGGCTCCTGCTTGCGCGATAACTCGAGGCAGTGCTGTCATGGTTCAGACCGTGTGAGTTGACCAGGTCCGTTGTCGCCTAGGGACTTTTCTGGCTGATCAGTGCCACTTGCAGCGGCGAGCTGCGGCAGATGTAGCAGGGTCATTCCGCAGTTTGTGCAAAGCCTGCAGCGAGGGGGCGCAATCCGGACGGCATGCATGCGCACCCTTTGCGACGGCAGCGGCAAGTCCTCAACAACGGTCTATCCATTTGCCGCCACCGACATTAATGGTTTTCCGATGGCAGCTGCTCGGCGTCGCTGCCTACGACTTTCTCGGCATCGTTCATTCAGCGGTGCGATGGACATGAAAGCTTAATCTTGACAACCGATCTCATTCAATACTTTCCGAATTTCGCGCAGATCCCGGATGAGTACCGTCTTGGTGGCGAGAGGCACCAGCGGCAATGGCTTGTTGGAGGCAATCTGGAAATCTGGGACGGAGCCTGCAAGCCGGTGTACTCCCCTGTCTGGCTACGCGGTGATGATGGCGTACCCGCACCTGTTTGCATTGGCAGTTATCCGGATATGGGTGAATTACAGAGCGACAAAGCCCTTGATGCAGCAGTAGCAGCTTACGACAACGGCAGAGGTGAGTGGCCCACGATGCCAGTGGCTGGCCGCATCCAGTCCATGGAGCGCTTTGTGGTGGCAATGATGCATCGCCGCCGCGACGTTGTGAATCTGTTGATGTGGGAGATTGGCAAGAGCGCCGCGGACTCAGGCAAAGAGTTCGATCGGACTATTGACTATGTTCGGGCGACTATTGACGCGCTCAAGGAGATGGACAATAGCCACTCTCGTTTCACGGTGGTCGAGAGAACGATTGGGCAAGTGCGGCGCACGCCACTGGGCGTGGTGCTCTGCATGGGGCCTTACAACTACCCCCTCAATGAAACGTTCTGTACTCTGATCCCCGCGCTACTGATGGGCAATACGGTGGTGCTTAAGCCGCCGCAGTATGGAACGCTGCTGTTCGAACCATTGCTCGAAGCATTCCGCGATTGCTTTCCGCCCGGGGTGGTGAACACCATCTATGCGCCTGGCGATGTGGTGGTTCCGCGCATGCTGGCCAGCGGAAAAGTTAACGTACTCGCCCTGATAGGTTCCAGCCGCGTTGCCGATCATTTGAAGAAGCAACACCCGAAATCACACCGGCTGCGTGCGGTGCTCGGGTTAGATGCGAAGAATGCCGCCATCGTACTTCCAGGGGCAGATCTCGAGCTCGCTGTGCAGGAATGCGTATCAGGCGCTTTGTCCTTCAATGGCCAGCGTTGCACTGCGCTGAAGATGCTCATGGTTCACCGATCAGTCGTCGATGAATTTCTCCAGCGTTTGACGCATGCGGTGGATTGTCTGAAGGTCGGCATGCCCTGGGAAGACGGCGTGCAAATTACGCCGTTACCCGGGCCGCATCGCACTCGCTACATGACCGAAGCCCTCGAAGACGCGTGTGCGAGGGGTGCACATATCGTCAATGAAGGGGGCGGTGATTTCTACGGAACGCTGTACCGACCGGCCATTGTCTATCCCGTTTGCGACGGCATGAAGCTGTACCGCGAAGAGCAGTTTGGACCGCTCGTTCCTGTCATGACCTTCGACGATGTTGAAGAGGCGATGCAATATGTGATCACCTCTGACCATGGTCAACAGGTCAGCGTGTTTGGCTCTGATCCCATTCAGATCGGGGGGCTGGTCGATTCACTAGTGAACCAGGTCTGCCGCGTCAACATCAATACCCAATGCCAACGTGGACCCGATGTCTTTCCGTTTGGCGGACGCAAAGATTCGGCAGAGGGAACTCTTTCGGTCAGTGATGCACTGCGCGCATTTTCGATTCGATCAATGGTTGCTACCCGTGCGTCAACGAGCAACAAGGAACTCATCAACAAAATCGTTAGTGGTCATTACTCGACATTTGTCAGCACCGGTTTCATCCTATGACCATCACTACACCAGCGACACGCGATCGCTACGCCAAGATCGTTGCCACTTTGGGCCCTGCGAGCTCCGATCGTTCCACCATCAAGGCACTGTTCGATGCAGGCGCAGATGTGTTTCGGCTGAATTTCAGCCATGGTAGTCACGCTGATCATCAGGCCCGCTATGAGCTGATTCGAAGCATCGAGCAAGAGGTGGGACGCCCGATTGCCATTTTGCTTGACTTGCAAGGTCCGAAGCTTCGTATCGGCCGCTTCGCCGACGGCTCAGTTCATGTGGGTGAGGGTCAAAACTTCCGACTCGACTTGCAGGACCTGGAAGGTGATGCGAGGCGTGTTTCGTTGCCGCACCCAGAGATTTTCGCTGCATTGCAGCCCGGAATCGACCTGCTCGTGGACGACGGAAAAGTGCGCTTGCGGGTGATTGCCTGCGGCCCTGATTTCGCGACGACGCAGGTGATGGTGGGTGGCATGCTTTCCGATCGAAAGGGCGTCAATGTCCCGACCGTGTTGCTTCCGATTTCAGCGCTGACAGTCAAGGATAAGGACGATTTGGCATTCGGCTTGCGCCTTGGTGTGGACTGGGTGGCCCTTTCGTTCGTACAGCGGCCAGAAGACTTAGACGAGGTGCGGGGACTCGTCGGAGGCCGAGCCGGCGTGCTTGCGAAGCTTGAGAAGCCAGCGGCCATTGAGGCACTCGACGCCATTGTTGCGAAGGCCGATGCCATCATGGTCGCTCGCGGGGACCTTGGCGTTGAATTGCCTGCACAACAAGTACCCCCAATCCAGAAACGGATCATTCGCAGTTGCCGAGCCTCTGGAAAGCCTGTGATCGTAGCGACGCAGATGCTTGAGTCGATGATCTCGTCTAGTGTACCCACACGAGCCGAGGCGTCAGACGTGGCCACTGCTGTGTATGACGGGGCAGATGCCGTCATGCTCTCCGCTGAGTCGGCATCTGGAAAGTTTCCGCGCGAGGCCGTCGCGGTAATGGATCGAATCATCCGCGAAGTCGAGGCTGATTCGCACTACCGCGCCGCACTTGATGCGTCCCACCAGCCTGCACAAGGATCAGCAGCCGATGCGGTGTGCGCGTCGATGCGCGTCACGGCGAGTTTGATGCCTGTCGCGACTATCGTTACCTACACGCGCTCAGGTTACACCAGCTTGCGAGCGGCACGTGAGCGCCCTTCCGCGCGCGTCATTTGCATGACCCCAGAACTGTCTACTGCGCGGCGTCTGGTTTTGGGCTGGGGGGTGCATTCCAGCCATGCACCAGGGGACATTGATGACGTCCCTGAAATGGTCTCACGCGCCTGCTCTTTGGCCAGAGATCAAGGTTTTGCCAAGCATGGTGACACCGTGCTGGTTGCAGCTGGCATGCCTTTTGGCACAGCCGGTACCACTAATTTCTTGCACATAGCGAAGGCCTGAGCGATGCCCAATATCAAGAATATTCACGCGATCGAAATTCTCGATTCGCGAGGTAACCCTACGGTCGCCGCGACGGTGACCCTGGATGACGGTTCGGTGGGTTACTCTGCGGCTCCATCTGGTGCTTCCACGGGTTCGCGCGAAGCACTTGAACTGCGCGACAAGGATTTAAAGCGATACGGCGGTAGAGGCGTCCAGTGCGCTGTGAAGAACGTCAACGACGAAATCTGTGCTGCGTTGATGGGCGCAGAGGCGCGGGAGCAGGCGGCAATTGATCTTCGCATGATCGCGTTGGATGGTACGCCTGATAAGTCGCGTTTGGGCGCAAACGCGATCCTGTCGGTCTCTCTGGCTGTGGCGCGCGCCGCTGCAGCAAGCGAGCATGTGCCACTGTATCGCTATTTGACTCCTGGTCTCAGCGGCCGCTTTCACCTGCCCGTTCCCATGATGAATATCATCAATGGCGGCGCGCACGCAGACAACAACGTGGCTATTCAGGAGTTCATGGTCTTGCCAGTGGGTGCACCGACGTTTCGCGATGCCTTGCGTTACGGCGCAGAAATCTTTCATGCGCTTAAGGGGGTGCTGAAAGCTCGAGGACTTGCGACCTCTGTGGGAGACGAGGGTGGATTCGCCCCGGATCTGCCCTCAAATGAGGCTGCTATCGAGATCATTCTCGAAGCCATAGGACATGCAGGCTTCAAGGCCGGCGGGGATGTATGGCTGGGGCTGGACGCGGCAAGTACCGAGTTTTACAGCAATGGGCGCTATCACCTGGATTCTGGCGGCAAGGCCCTCAGCGCGGAAGCGCTTGTGGAGGTGTTCGAAGGCTGGGTCCGCCGCTATCCCATACTCTCGATTGAGGATGGGCTTGCGGAGAACGATTGGTCAGGCTGGAAGCTTCTTACAGACCGTCTCGGTGAGCGTGTGCAGCTTGTGGGAGATGACCTGTTCGTGACGAACGCCGAAATCCTGCGGTCTGGCATCGATCAAGGTATTGCAAATGCGATTTTGATCAAGCCAAACCAGATTGGCACTCTGACAGAAACCTTTGCGGCAATTCAGGTGGCGCACGCCGCAGGCATGGCTGCTGTCATCTCTCACCGCTCTGGTGAGACCGAGGATACGACCATCGCAGATCTTGCGGTAGCTAGTAGCGCAATGCAGATCAAGACAGGGTCGTTGTGCCGATCGGATCGTGTTGCCAAATACAACCGCTTGCTGTTTATTGAGGACGAACTCGGCACGCAGGCGACTTACAGCGGTCGTGCAGCCTTCCAAACCTTGCGGGGACGACAATGAGCGCCACTCAGGAGCCGCCCTGCACTGAGCAGTTATCGGCCCATGTAGAGTCGAACAGGCCGCTGCGGCGCAGGGCTTTTGTTGCCAGTACCGTGGCCGCAGCGTTGGTGCCGTGGGCCGAAGCCCAGGTTCCAGGACCTCAGTCCGCTGTGTTGCGTCTCGGTCAATCGCTACCGCTGACAGGTCCGCATTCGGTGGAGGGGGTCGCCTTCAGGACCGCGGCCATTGCGGCGTTTGACGAGCTGTCCCGTCAGGATGCGAATGCGCCACACGTGCAGTTGATCTCTCTGGACGATGGCGGGCAATCCGAGCGCACCGCAGTGAATGTCAAGCTGTTGGCGTCTGAGCATCGTGTTCATGCCTGTTTCGGCTTTGTCGGTAACGGCGCCGATCGTGTGGGGGCCCGTGCTTCGGCGCTTGAGGAGCTTCCGTATATCGCGCCTGCCTCAGGTTCGGTGGAGCTGCGCACCGCTCGGTCAGCAAGAACGTTCAGTTTTCGCGCAAGCCACGCGGACGAGATCCGGTACATCGTCAAGCACGTTGAAACGATTGGGTTGACAAAACTCGCGTTGGTATATGAGTACAACTTCGTCGGCTGGGAGCTGCGTGACACTGTGCTTGAGCTCATTGAGTCAACCATGCGGAACGAGGTGGCGCTCAGCAGCATTGACCAGGTGGGAAGCGGGTTTAGCGTACCCGGCGCTGTGGAGTCGATTCTTGCCAAGCAGCCGCAGGCAATCATTCTTGGTAGCAACCCTGTGGCCAGTGCTTCGTTCGTTCGAGCTGCGCGGTCCGCAGGCTTCAAGGGTTACTTCTATGCTCTGTCGAGTGTAGGCACCGGTCTCGGAAGCTTGCTTGGGCCACTAGTCACGGGTATCGCGGTCACCCAGGTAGTGCCGTTCGCACTGTCGAATAAAACCCAGGTCTCGGCCAAACACCGTGCTTTCTGTTCCCGCCATGGCATAACACCGTCTTCACACACCATGGAAGCGTGGCTGGGTGCCTCCTTGTTTTTCGAGTCGGTTAGACGACTGAGGATAAGGACTCCGAGCGCGATCAGTGAAGCTCTCTCTTCTGCACCACCATTTGATTTTGGAAACTACACAGCACAGTGGCACGAGTCTAGGCCGATTCCAAAACCCTACGTAAGCCTATCGCTTTACGATCGCTTTGGTCGCATGATCGATTGACACTAGGCTTTCTTTGAATCGCCCCGGGGCGGTTCAAAGCTATGAGATCCGCTACCTCTGACCTGCCCCCTTCCAGCCGTACCAGTCTGAAGTTAGTGAAGTCCGTCAACC
>ENA-UOXK01000907-UOXK01000907.1-mixed-culture-metagenome-genome-assembly--contig:-NODE-907-length-22148-cov-32.236681_pt1 | contig 22148 bp, 12 predicted proteins | sample MGYA00238160_ERZ761638 | MGnify/ENA primary metagenome ERZ761638 (study PRJEB28912, sample SAMN08777098) | mixed culture metagenome | isolation source: Freshwater growth medium | place: USA...
GCGCACAGCCGCGCAGCAGAGGCACGAGCGCACTCGGACGCACTTCAAACTCTGCACTCTCCCGCGCTCGCCGAGGGCGCAACACAGGCCGACGGCACGGCCGATCAGCCACCACCGGCCAAAAAGAAGCGCGTGCCACCGAGTGGCAAGGCCAAGATCGACGCCGCCGCCGCCGCCGCCGCCGCCGCGGCCGCCGCCGCCGCCGCCGCCGCTGCCGACGCTGCGGCAACTGCCGCCGGAACCACCGCCTCGTCGTCCTCATCCTCTGAGAAGTCATCGCATTCGGCGATAGCGAGCACACGGCGCGGCGCGGGCGCCGACTTATCCTTCGCGACGGTCGGTAACGTGGGAGCCGGCACGAAGGTGGATGTGGGGCGCAGCCCAGGACGAGGCACGGCGGCGCCCAGTGGCGCGAGCCGATCGAGCAGCTCGAGCGCCGTCTCGGCAAACTCAGGATACGCGTGCCCCTCAGCCTGCAGCCGCGCGGCCAACTTCGTGCGCCATACGGCCCACACACGAGCCTCGTCGGCGCTCTCTTCCTCCGCCGCCATGCGGCCCTCGTCGTCCGGGCCTAGGGGCGCCAGCAGCGGCGGCGCGAGGGAGCGTGCGAGCTCGGAGGCCCGCGCCCACGCGCCCTCGTCGTATTTCGTCGACGTCTCTTCGAGCCCGTCCCCAAGTTTCGTGACGACCGTCGTGGGCACCAGCGCCGGGTCCGACGCGCAATGAACGAGCGTCGCCATGAGCAGGTGGAAGCCCAACGGATCGCGCACGTCCTGGTGCGCGCGCAGCTCGGCCGATGCCGCCTGCAGGCTCGCGGGCAGCGCTGCGGCGAGCATCGTCCGCACCGCCTTGCGCAGCTGCGTGTGCTGCGTGCCGCAGTGCGCCTCGTCTGCGACGAGAGGCACCACGTATTTGCGCAGGGCGTACGCGGCAGCCTTCGGACGCATCCCTTCGAGCAGCGGCTGCAGCAGCCGCACGTGCTGCACGCGCTTCGAGAGCGGATTGAGCGCGTCATCGCTCGCTGACGTGACGAGCTGCGGCAGGTACTCGTCGACCTCGGTAAACTGCGCGAACTGACGCGCGGCACGACCGACGAGCACCGCGAGCTCGGGGTTGTCCTCGTCGACGCCCTTGGCGAGCGCGGGGAGCAGCTGGTGCGCGAACTCGGTCACCTTGCCCTCGACGTACACGAGCAGCACCTCGAGCAGCCGCGCGCTCTGCAGCCGCTCGACGCTAGTCCAGGTGTCGAGCTCAGCGCAAATTGGGTGGATGAGGCATCGGAAGTGCGGCATGATGCGCTCACGCGCGCCGAGCGTCGGGCGGCACTTAAAGGGCGGCGGCGGCTTGAGCGTGATGGCGCGGGCCGCGGCCGCCTCGTCGGCATGCCCGTACTCGATACGCTCGCGGTAGTCTTTGATGTTCTTCTCAATGTGCTCGGCGCCCAACCTCTCGATCTCGCGCCGTGCCGCCTCGGCCGTCTCTGCATCCTCGTCGCACAAGCCGGAGGCAAGGTAGGGCGCGAGGCGCACCTCCTGCTCGTACAAGTCCTCGGGCTGCATCTCGCTCATCCAGCGGCTCATCGTCTTGTGCAGCTGCCGGCGCACGATCACCGACCGGTCGCGCGAGAGATCCGCGAGATAGTTGAGCCGGGCGTCTCCCTTGCCGTAAAACTCCTTGATGGGCACATTGTTCTTGAGGCGCCAGCCGACAAGGGTCTCGACGAATGAGCCGGCGCCGCAGAGGAGCAGCTCCTCGAGCGCGCGCAGCACGCTCGTGCGCACCGCCGCGTGCCGGTGCCGGATGTGTGGCAACACCGCTTCGAGGAGCTTCATCGAGAACGGCTTCACCTGCTTCGGCCCGTCGCCGTTCGCCTTCACGAGGGGCATGAGCACCTCGACAGCGACGACCGCGAGCAGCTCGCACAGCCCCTTGATCACATCTGGGTGCTGGTCGCGGCAGCAGCCCAGTGCGATCGCGCCGCACTCGCGCAGGTATGGGCGCAGCAGCGCGCGGCACTTGAGCAGCACGTCGCGCATGAGCGTCACGAGCGCCGCGCGCACCTCCTCCGACGGCTCGGTACCCGTGTCCGAGCCGAGGCGTTCAACCATGACCGGCACGAGGAAGGGAAGCGCGCCAGCCACCTCGGACGCGTCCACGGCCCGCTGCCAACGGCTGAAGAGCGCAACAGCTAGGTCGCGGCACTTTTCCGCCTCGTCGGCGAAGCGCAGCAGCAGCGGCCGGAGCAGCGGCTTGAGCTGGTCCGCGTTCAGCTCAGCCTCGGCGAGCGCCGCGAGCGTCCGCTTACGCACGTCCGTCTCGCGCGACGCGATCTGGTTAGCCGCGCGGCCGAGGTCGAGCGCAGCCTGAGCGGGGCGGTGAGCGGTGCCGCCCGTGTGCTGATCACCGTCGACTTCTTCGTCGTCGTCGCTATCGTAGTCATCTCCGTTGCGTGGCAGGCTGATGAGGTGCTGTGTCCGGGCTTGCGTGACTTGCGCCTTGCGGGCCGCGAGGATGCTGTCCAGCGAGCGAATGGCGGTGGTTGACATAGGCCGTTGGCTATAGCCCTTCAGGGGGCTTCGCGGCGAAGGCGTCGAGATGTAACGGCGGGAAGTTTTGAGGTCACACCGTGGAGCTCCAACTGCACAGGAGGGTATAAAGTGGATGATTCACGGCAAGTTTCGGGCCATCTGGGCAGGGCGCCTCCGCGACGAGATCATGGACGGCCCGACTGCTGTTGCCATTGGGTTCGGCTGGCTGCTCCCGGCCGTGCTGTTTAGCTCTTCCACTCTTCGAGCCGCGGCGCTGAGCTCGCCTCTTAAGCTGCAGCACGAATTCTTTGGCAAGATTCTGTTCACGATCTTGCTGACGCTCGTGCAGAAGTTCTTTGGCTTCAACGCGATGCTCACGCTGCTCGGGCTGCTCATCATGTTGTACGCCTTTCCCAGCGGCGCGCACCTCAATCCGATCATTTCCCTCTCGGCGTACCTCTGCGGCAACATAACCTTCAACACGATGGTGTTGAAGATGCTCACCCAGGTTGCAGGCGCACTTGCCTCGGCAGTCGTGCTCCCTGTGATGATCGACATTCCTCCACCGCAGCAGGAAACAGATTTGGATATCAATGCCTTCCTGCTCGCATGCAAAATTGAGCTCATCGCGTCCACAATCAACGTAAACTTGACCGAGATCATTTGCGCCCGGTTCAGCATGCGCCCAGCCTCAGTCCTTGTCGTCGGCCTGGTCATCATGCTGATCGTGCAAACCGGCGCAAACATGGATCCGTCGGGAGCCATCACGAACTACATCCTCTACGGCACGAAGCTGAGCCCGAAGCACTTTCTGTGCCAATTCGGCCTCGCGTCCTTTCTTGGCTCGGCCCTGGGGGCGATTGCGGCGCGGTCGTATCTCCACGGATTCGACGGTTTCAAGGGACCACCATCCACGGACGCGCCACCCATGCAGGCCGAGACTCCCACAAAGAAGGGCGTGGTCTACTCGAGCCCCAGCAAGAGCAAGAGCAAAAAGGTCGACTGATGGTTGTGGCTCTTGTACGTACTACAGTAGTCTCCTCGTGGGGTACTGACCCGCGAGGGTCGGATTGGGAACGTCATTACGTCAGCTCAGTGATCCGACGAGAGATGGCCGCCTCGTGCCTGCCTCCTGGATTCTTACGGGCTATGTCCCTCCAATGTTTCCGGAGAGGGGCGAGTCGCGAGCGAGCTGTGGAGCGGCTGAGACCCTGAGCCTGATGAGCGGACGTTTTCTCGTTTTGGTTCGAGCATTGGAACGGACATATGATCAGCTCGAGTGACGTTTTAGGATCAAATGTTCTCCTCTAAAATCTAAATTCCCACCCTTGACTCCTTCGTCCTTTGTGTGAAAGATTTAGCGTTGTCTTGATCAGGGCGGACCAACCGCCCTACCGCGCCACATGGGTGCCGCGCCCAGCGTGACGGTGGGTGAGCAGCAGCCCACAGACCCGCTGGTAGCCGCGTTGCGCGATGCCTCCTTTCCCGACGCGACTGCAGCCGAGCGCCTCACGGGAAAGCCGGGCGCCTCGAAGGCCGACGCCAAGGTCGGTGCTGCCGCAGTGCGTCGCCTGCTTCGCAAGGTGACTGGCCAGCGCCAAGCAAGGACGCATCATCATCATCAGCAGCAGCAGCAGCAGCCGCCGCCGGCGGTGCGACCACCACCGCTTGCACCGCTGCCACCTGAGTGGGTGGCGCCAGACGCCGAGTACTACTTCGGCAAGGAGGACGCCTCGCTCAGGATGGCGGGCGTTTCCAATCTCGCACGGCTTCTTGAAGCACCGCCACGGTTCATGCGCATCGAGATGCGGGCGGGTGCTTTGCCGGCGGCGCTCGAGGCGACCATCGGCGATAGCCTCGGGATGTACAAGCTTGTTGACGGGCTGAGGCTGCGCGGGCGGCCTGTGTGGAGGCACGCAGCGGCGCGCGACAGGTGGCTCGCCTACGGGCCACGCGGCTGGCTCGTGCAGACGGAACGCTCCATGGAGCGCCTGCAACATGGCGCGCCCGAGTGGGCTGCAAAGCTCTCCGACGCTGCCGTGGACGCCTTTCTTCTCCTTCCGGACGCCGAGGCTGCCGTTGGACTCCCACCGCATGTACCGCGCACGTGGAGCGGCTCGCCGTGGCAAGCGTGGGACGGCGCCGGCTGGGTCGCCGCCCCAAGGCTCACGTGCCAAGGGCTCGACGCCGAGCGCCAGTTGATTCGATTCCCGAGGCAGAAGCGAACGGTAGAGGCCGCCGGCAAGCCAGCGCCCTCGGGCGCCGACAAGGTGGCAGCGGTGGCTGCATTGCTCGGTGGCGTCGCTGGCAATGGCGGTGGTGGCATCGAGGGCTTTCTAGCTGGCGGCGGCGGTGCTGTTGACGCCAATCGCGGTGGTGGCATCGAGGGCTTTCTAGCTTTCGATGGCGGCGCCGGCGGTGGCGGCGCCGGCAGCGGCGGCCGGGTAGAAGGTGCTTCGGGCTTCCTCGCCTGCCTGGGTATTCCTACAACCGATCCAGCCATCGCGGCGTCTCCCGACGGCGTTATAGACGCTTTGCTAAGCAAGGGCGGCGGCGCGGACGGCAGCGTGAGCGGTGCAGGCGCAGACGGCAGAAGCAGCAGCTTTGAAGGCTTCCTCGCAGGCGGCAGTAGCAGCGTTGAAGGCTTCCTCGCAGGCGGCAGTAGCAGCGTTAAAGGCTTCCTCGCAGCAAGCGGTGGCGGCGGAGTGGTCGGCGGCGGCGGCGGCGGCGTGCTGGGCAATCGTCAGCTAGAGAGCGCTCTCGTGGGCAATCGTCAGCTCGAGAGCGCCGTGCTGGGCAATCGTCAGCTCGAGAGCGCTCTCGATCGACTCGTCGGGCGCAGCTGCGCAGGCGCAGGCACAGGTGCAGGTGCAGGCTCGAAGAGTAGCGTCGAAGGCATCCTCGCACTCACGGCCGCTGGCGCCGCCGGCGGTGGACGAGGCACGAGCGTCGTCACGAGCGTCGAGGGCTTTCTGGCACACACGGGAGCAGCCGCCAGCAGCGGCGCAAGGGGCGGCGACGCTCGCGGCTCGCCATCTCGACAAACGGCGTCGGCTCTGGATGCCATCTCCTTACCGCCGCCCCTCCGCCCCGGCGTGCCTGCGCGCATGGTGCTGCGTGGCAAACAGTGGGTGGCGCTCGGCTCGCCGGCACGGCCGAGCTCAGCAGGCGGCGTCACGCGGCTGCACGATGCCCCTGTACGCCAGCGCGAGCGAGATCAGCGGAGATTCGGCAGGTTGCGTGGCCAGGCGAGTGCGGACGTTGAGCACCATCTGAAGCGCTTCATGTCTACCAACGGCCAGTGGAACACGCCTGCCGACGAGGTGCAGCGACGGCGCGACGGCGAGATGCTTGCGGCGCTGTCAGAGGAGGAGGAGGACGAGGCCAGGCGGTACGAGGCGGTACTGGCAGCAATGCTCAAGGAGGCCGATGGGGAGGCTGAGGCTGGCACGGCGGTGAAGGGTTCTGTGAGCCTCGGTGCCGAGGAGAGAGACGCGCCCACGAAGGCACCCGCGATGATGAAGGGTTCTGTGAGCCTCGGCACCGAGGAGGAGAGAGATGCGCCCACGAAGGCGCCCGCGTTGACCGCGACGAAGCGCAGCAGCAGCAGCGGCGGCGGCGGCGGCGGCGGCGGCGGCGGCGGCGGTGGTGGCGGTCATTCGGGGGCGGCGGCGATGGCGGCTTGGGCGGCGACGCACCCGAAGCTGAGTGTGAAGGCGATGGCGGCGTCGGTGGCGCGGCTACACGACGAGCGCGTGCTGGCCAGAGGCGCGCGGCGCAGGGGCCTCGAGATGGCGCTCAAGACGGGTGTGATGCCGCCGCCGACCCGCGCCTACTCTGGCAGCGGCCCGAGGGCTGATCGCTCCGCGCCGTCGCGGGCGTCCTCGTCTGCGGCTGAGTACGCGGCGGCTCTGGACGACGAGAACGATGCGCCGCGTGCTGCCCGTGCGGCGGCTCTGGACGATGAGAACGATGCGCCGCGTGCTCGTGGTGCAGCCGCTTCCGGCCCTTCCGTTGGGTCGGCGGCGCTCTTTGGCGCGGGCGAAGGCATCCGAGCCGAGTGCGGCGCGCAGACGACGCGCCGAGTTGAGCGCGAGCCCGGCTACACGGCCTTCCGCGCCAGCTCGCCCCCTCCTCGCGCGCCCTCCTCGCGCGCCTCGCCCCGCACCTCGCCCTCGCACATGTCCCCCTCGCGCCGCCGGTCCGTCCGTCGTGTGACCTTCAACGAGGGAATCAGCTTCCACAGCCGACCGCGCGCCGGGAAGGGCGCCGCCACCAGTGCGCCGCCACCGCCGTCGAGCGAGATGGGCGCCGAGATGGGCGCCGTCGCATCCCTCGACGACGGCGGGCCGGTCAGTGGCCTGGGTGCCGGGCCGGCCCTTGGTGGTGGGTCCACGGCCTTAGCCTTCCTCAACTCGCTCGTCAAGCAGAAGCGAATAGGCAGCGACCGGCGTCGCCGCAGCCCGTCGTGGTTACCACCAGCCCAGCCTCATGTCTCTGCGAACGACGCTGGCCGCTTGGGCGATCAGAACGGCGGCGCCCACAACGGTGCCCATACAAAGCACAAGGGGGAGCGAGTGCGCGCGCCGAAGCCGGCCATCGTCATCTCGGCGGCCGACCTGATGCAGCGCATCGAGCGGCTCCACAGACCGCCCAAGTCTTCGAAGGCCCTTGCGAGGCTCGCTGAGGACGAGAAGGAGAAGGAGCGGAAGCGCAGCGGCGCCAACCGACTGGACCCGTCCGTCCAAAAAGAATCGGTCGAGAGGCTTACGCGTCATCGGCCCAAGATGAACGCGGGCGAGGCGGAGGCGGAGGGCAGGGCTTCCTCGCCCCTGCGGAATGAAGGGTCCTTGGCGCAGACGCGCTCGGGGCTGTATACCACAAGCTCGCGCCGCGCGGACGCGCGTGTGGACGGGCGCCGTGCTGGGCGATCGGCGATGCCGGCGGGGAGCTTTTCGCGCGTTCTCGGCGGCGAGACAGCCGGCGGACCTTTCGAAGGGCCAGCCCCGAACGGCCGACACAAACGAGACGGCGGCGGTCCGGGAGGCGGCTCAAACGCTCGCGGCAGCGGCGGCGGGCTTGGAGGCCGCGCGATCTCCCGCGCGATCTCCCGCGAGCGAGATCGTTCGTCGCTCGAGGGGCGCGCCTCGCCATCTCACCCGAGCGTCGGGGGGGGGCGGGGAAACGCCGCGGCGCAAGGCGCGCTCCGCGGCGGCCGCAACGGCTCTGGCGGCGCTGCGGGCGGCGCAGGCTCTGCTTTCGATGAAATCATCGTCGAGTGCCCTGAGGGATCCCACGTGGGCGATGAGCTTGTGGTGGCGCTGCCGGAGGGATCGGGCCTCGTCCTCACACGCGTGCCGCCGGGCGTCGCACCGGGCGCGGAGTTCATCGTCTGTGTCTCGTCTGCGCCTCCTCTCGCGGGCGGAGGCGAAGGGGGAGGGCCGCAAGCGCTTACGGCGGTGGTCGAGAGGCTACTGAACGGTTACCGGCAGAGTCGCCGCCCGTTGCGACAGCGCGAAGGGAACGCAACGGGCAGCGCTGCCGCGGCGATGGCGGAGGCGGAGGAGGCAGCGACGTTCGAGGCTCAGAAGGCGGGGCTGCTGGACATGCTGCGGCAGGCGCAGGGCAGCCGGGCGAAAGCGGCGGCGGTGCAGCAAATTCTTATCGACCTGTTTGGTGTGGGCGCCGAGGACGTGGAGGACGTGGAGGACGAGGAGGACGAGGAGGACGAGGAGGACGAGGAGGAGGGGGAGAGTGAGAGCGGAAGTGACTACGAGAGCGAGACCGAGGAGGAAGAGGAGAGCGAGGAGGAAGAGGAGAGCGAGGAGGTGGAAGCCCGCGGTGGGAAGCGAAGGCATGGGTGGACGGCGGTCGCGGGCAACGGCGGCAACGACGACGACGACGAGCCGCCGCAGCCCAAATTAGGGACGATGCTCGGGACGACGCTTGCATGCAGGAGCGACGACGAGCCGCCGCAGCCCGCGCCCGCGCCGGCGCTCCGATCGGCGCATCTCCCCTTGGCGGCAACCCAAGACGGCGCACAAGAAGAGGACGAGGACGCGGTGGATGAAGACTATGATGACGCCCGTGACGACGCGCCGTACCGTTACGCGTACGAGGACGACGAGGACGATGAGGACGACGAGGACGACGAGGACGACGAGGACGTATTCGAGGTAGAGGTGCCCATGTGGGCTGGTCCGGGCAGCATCCTCGAGGTGCGCGTGCCTAGCGAGCTTGGTGGTGGCACGCTCTCGGCTCTCGTCCCAAGAGGCGCGCGCCCAGGCGATGTCTTCGATGTGCGCGTGGGCGTGCGGTGACCCCTGAGTGCGGAGACGTTTCCAGACACCCCAATTCAACCCCAATTCATACAGTACAATTGTAATCAAAAAAACGTCGGGCGGTGGAGCCTAACGTGGAGCCCACTGCTGGGCACGTGACCGGGACACATCTGTGTCACATCGATATCGCTGTTAGCTCGGAGGTAGACGTGTGGCGCGTGTGGTTGAATGAACGGTGGGTTGAGTGAACGTGGGTCTCGCCGCACTTTCTCTTTTTTGGCTGTAGCTTCTCAGCTCGCCGCCTGCCTGTCTTCATTTCGAGAGTCCAGTACAAGTATTGCTGTTTTTACGTGATGGTGTGAATACACATCAACAGCGTGAAAGAACGGACGGACCAACTCCAGAAGCAGGGCCACATCGATCCCTCTGCGCGACTCCCCCCGGGTCCGTCGAAAACATTCATCATCGACACACGATCGTGCCCCAGGTGTCGACAATTGCGCCCTGGATCGGCCGCCAAACCGTTGTGCATGCCGCCCCCAGCACGCGTCTGCAAGGCTTGCAAGGTGTCCAAGGTCCGCTGCAACTTTACATCAGGAGAGCCGTGTGCGCGCTGCACGCGTCTCGGATTGATTTGTGAGGAGGCGCCAACAAAGATACCAAAAAACATGGCACAGTTTGCATTGCAGAGGGCGTCGACGCAGGCTGAGACGGTCACTGCGGTAGGACCATCAGTGGCCTTGACGGCGTTCAGAGACTGTGACTTAGCGGCCTCATCTGGCGGCCAAGGACACATTTGGCGAGAGGTCTCCGCAACCGAATCGGCTGAGGCGGAGCTCTTCTGTCTGCAGCACATGGCAGCAATAGCGCGGCATCGCAACGCGCACACTCTCTTTATGGAGTGCGCTCGCACCTGTGAGAAGAGAGGGTTGCGCTTGTCCGACGTGTTCAAGTTTGACTCCTCGCCGGATGACGACTCCGTCAGTCCGCACCCGTTCGAAATCCTTCAAATCGTAGGCGCGTCACGCGGCTACTGCATGGCACGCACAGTCATGCCGAGTGGTTCGAACCACTTCTATTCGAATGCGGCCTTTGAGCACGACGTGTGTAGCCTTGAAGCTCTCAACCGAGCCTACGATCAGAACACGGGTCCTGCGTGGCAAGTCTTCATACACCCCGAGGACCTCGCGGCAATCATGCCCTTGATCGCCCAGCTCTTCCGGCGGGCAGCGTGCGAGAGCGACAAGATGATGCACGGGGCACTGGAGAGCCCAGTGCGCGTGCGCCGAGCGCACTTGGACCAGGGCTATCTCGAAGTCAAACTTCAGGCTGCGTTCATGCGGAAGCAGACGGGCCTTTCCAGCGGGGTGTTCGAGTTCCTCCCTATGGGCGTGGCGCTGCTGCCGCCCGTGAGACTCTCTTTTGCGACTCTCAGCGACCAGGCGGAGCCCGCAGATGTGGAGGTTGTGGACGCGGCGCCACTCCTAGGCCTGACTCTAATGACACCCTTCATCGAGTCAATCGAGCCCGTCGAGCTGCCTCGAGAGAGCGAAGACGACGTCCTCTCGGTCGACTTCGACATGCTGACGGCAGGAGACCTGATCGGCCTCTGCGATGCTTTCGCGCCGCTGCCCGCCCCTGCATCACTTTGAGGCAGGCCTGAATCGGGGCACTCTTCAAGGGCGGAGGGCTCCACACTTCTACTTTGAAGTACTACGTGGTACGGACGGCGGAAGGGCAAGTGAGTTGAGTGTGTGTCCATGGGAGCTCATTTATGCATCGGATTTCGCAAATAATTTGTTGCCGGCACAAGCAAGCTAAATAGTCGAAACAACATTACGGGATGCCTCCCTTCATTCTTATGAATACACACAACACGTAAGCAGCACATTCATTACATACAACACACCAACACGCGCACAGACCAAACTCAAAGCGTGAAGGGCAACACCTCGCACACGTCACAGTCGCTTCATTCTCATGCTCGCGATCACAGTTGCGCGCCACCTTCTTCCTTCCATGATTACCTATTTACCACGCTATAGGCGCTCCGTCGTAGTTCAGGAACGCGCCCGTCTGGTCTGCCCGCAGTGCGTCAATCACGCGCAGCATGGTGGCCACGCTCTCTTCGACGGATAGTTGACCGCCAGCGCCCCCCAGTTCCGTTCGCACCCAGCCTGGATGCATCGCGACGCACGTGAACCCGTCGCTGCGGAGCTCCGCTGCAAGGGAACGGTTGAACTGGTTCAACGCTGCTTTCGAGGCGCGATAGGCGTACGACGACTCTACGGTGTTGTTGCCGGCAATAGAGCCCATGATGGACGAAATCTGCACGATCGTTCGCCGCGAGCCGGACCGAAGGTGCGGCAGCAGCGCAGACGACACGAGCATCGGCGCGATGGAGTTCACCATCATCACGTTCGCCATCTCCGCGCCGTCGATCGACTCGATCTTCTTCGACTTGGATGTCATCCCGGCGTTGTTAATTAGCACGTCGACGGGTGTCGAACCGTGTCGCTCCGGCAGTGTCTTGAGGGAGTCTGGATCGGCGACGTCCAAATCCACTATCCGCAGGCGTTGCTCCGACGCGGCTAGCGACACCAGTTTCGACGCTCCGGCCGGATCCCGCACGGCTGCAATCACACTGTCTCCGCGCTTCAGCAGCACGCGAGCGAACTCGAGCCCGATCCCCCGTGAGGCGCCGGTGATGAAATACGTGAAACCGCGGTGATCGCCGTCCGCTCCCGCACCGAGTGTGGCTGGTGCTCCGCCGCCAACGTCAGTCGGTGCTGGCAGAGTGGCCTCCATTCCCTGACTGCCTCCCTTCATATGAATACACACAACACGTACAGATCAAAGCACAGAAGAGAAGACAATACATGTACAATACAAGACCCCGAAGGGAGACACATGCAGGTAGAAACAGCAAAATTCTCCGAAATTGACGAAATCCGTTCTCAGGGATGCATTAATTACACTTGTTATTGATCACGCACGAGAATCGTAAAGTGGCCCAATGCCGCCACATGGTGCCCCCGGAAAACCTGGCCCCATGGCAGGCGCTCACGACGCCGGCATTGATTACGGCGTGCTCGCTGCGGACATCGCGGCAGATAACATGGCAGCTCACATCGCTGCCGGTTTGCAGTCGGCCGACGCCGTGATGGGTGGCCAACAGGACCTCACCGCGGCGGGCGTGGGCGAAACGCTCGACGGATTCCTGGGAAAATTTACGCATCCTGATGTGCGCCAGAACGCGGCATCCTACTCGGCAATCATGCAGAATGCCGGCTTCGGCAGCTTGGAAATACTGCTGAAGTACGATGACGTTGAACTAAACGAGATGCACGACCAGCTCATAAAAGATGGCATTCCCCGAGGCCACTCCATGGAAATCAGGAAGCAGATTAAACTACGAAGACCCAACGGCGGCAGTGGCAACGGTGGCAGCCCGAGGGCCATGGACCCCTCCGTGGGGCCGCCCGCACCGCCGCCACCGCTGCCGAGGCCGACGAGCCCCAAGGATGATTCCATCTGTACCGGTTCTGTGGTCGAGCGCCCGCGCTCGCCACTGTCGTGCGAAGACGGCCGTCAGATGGCCGTCAGGTGGCAGAAGGCTTTGACGGTTCGGAACCTCCACCAGCCGCCCGCCCGGTCGCTTCGCAAGTCACTGACGGAGGGTGGCGCGAGCCGATCTTTTGGAGCCTCTGGCGTCAGCGGCGCTGTGTTTTTCCGGATGCAGCATTTCGACACGATCATTGGCGTTGGCGGGTCGCTCGAGTCGTCGAATGTCGCGGCGGTGCAAAAGGTCGCCGACGCACTCTCGCAGTGCCTCCCGGATGTGATACAGCAAGTGCTTGCGTCCGATCCCGCTTCTCTGATGGTGCATCACGACGCCGCTGGCGGTACGTCGTTCGTCGAGCTTCGGCTGCTTACCGGTACCGCCGTGTCGTTTTCATTGCAACTGTTCGAAGCCGACGCGCGAACCATCACAAGCGTGCAGCCGCACATTGACCACGTCAGCGTTTCTTTGCTGGGCGGTGAAATTGCGCACAAGCTTCTCGAGGTGTTACCAAATGGAGTCGGTAAGCCTGTTTTTCGTTACCATCGCGCCGATGTTGGCGCCTCTGGTGGCGCGATAGGATCCCCTGTCTCCTATGAGGGATACATCAAGGTTGTGGACCGATTTGTCGAGGCGCCGCCGCGCTACGCCGTCATTCGACGCGGCGCACTGCATACGATGAAGGCCGAGAAACGACCAGCAGTGCTGCTTGCGGTCAAGACGGCTATGCCGCCTGTGGCTGCGCCCGCAACTGGTGTTGCCTGTGCGGCTGCCACGGCTGGTGCGACTGCGGCGGCTGCCACGGCCGGTGCGACTGCTGCTGGCGATGATGCTGCTGCCCGCGTGGCAACTTCGTACTACTGGTCGGATACTGTCGGCTCAGCCGGCAAGTCGACTCAGCCGGCTTCATGTGCGGGTCCGCCAAAACAACCGCCTCTCGCCTCCTCGGTAACCGAATCCGAGCACTTTGTTCGGACGCTCACTGAGCTGTGGCGCGAACAACGCGCGTCGCGCGCGGTGTCTGGAGCATCTCTTCCGTCACTCTTTCGCGGCGTGCTTGCCGATGCGTTGAAGCATCGCTGCCTCGCGCTGTCGGATCGCTTGAAGGAGCGGCCCGTGCCCGAGTTGTGGGCGTCCGACAGCACTTGGGTTCGCGGCATCGGTAATGCGGCCGCGCTGATGATTGCCGCCGGTGGCAGTTTGGACGCGACCAAACCCACGCAGTCAATCTACAATAATGAGGCGCTGGTCATCCGCCGGTACGTGCTGTACGAAGACCAGTACGTGCAGATGCGGCTTCACCTGTTTCCTAATGCCGCCGAAACGTATGTGCACAATCACCGCACGAACTTTATCTCGACGGCGCTTGCCGGCAGCTATGTGCACCAGACGTGGCAAATTCGGAATGGGCAAGGCGCGTCATCATCGTCCGCGAGCGCGTCGCCTGATGGCGGTGCCGTGGTCACGGGCACGGAATGGCACTATGAGCGCACCCGCGACTCCAACGGCGCGCTGACAGAGCGGCAGCGTGTGAGCGGATCGCTACACATGGCCGACACGTTCCGCCACGACCCGCAGCACGCGTACTTTCTGCAAAACCAGTTGTTCCACAGTGTGCAAGTCGAAAAGGAGGCGTCCATGTTGTCACTGTTCGTCAAGGACAATCAGCAGAATGGCGGAACCAAAGTGTTGGAGCCTCGTGACGGCGATGGCCCTGCGAGTTTGGCAGCCCTGCCTGAGGTGATCAACAGCTATGAGATCGATCTGAAGGGTGCGGCCAAGCAGCAAGCCATCAGAGACATCGAAACGCAGCTGAAGATCTCGGGTGATCTCCTGATGAGATCCAATCATCTTGACGACTTTTGAATGCGACTGCGAGGTGTGTTTGCAAATCTTCGGACTCTTGGCGGGCGGACAGCTCATCAAGGTCATGGAAGCGGCAGCGCAGAAAGGGAAAATTGCCATGCTGCCGCAGTACGAATTCGCGGCCCGCGAGGTGGTCAACGGCCGCATGGTCTTGGTCGGCGACGCAGCGCACACGGCTTCGCCCAGAACGGCCGCGGGCGCGCATACTGCCGTTCTAGATGCGCTGGGGCTATTTGAGGCGTTCCAACCAGTACTACAGGCTGAGGCAGGCGCGGCTAATTGGGGCGCCACTGTTGACGCAGCGCTTGCATCGTATGCCACAGGGGGCGTGAAACGTGCTTCTGAACTGTATGCGAGAAGCCTACAGGTCTCTGCCCCGGTACGCCACCCCAACTGGCCAGGCGCCGCGTGCTCTTCCTAGTCCACGGTGCGGAAAACACGCGTCTCCGGTTCGGCGGTCTCCGTCCGGCTCGTCGATGTGGAGCGCGAGCGAGCCAGCTCACAACGATGCGTGTCTCAAGCAAAGACTTGTGCTCCAGTGTGGCGTGGGCGACGGGGGCGCCCGCGCTGCTGGCGATGTGTGGGCATGCAGTGATGAGCCTAGCAGGCTCAGGGGATTTTGGGGGGCCCGGGCCAGGCCAGCAGAGGAAGATGGGAGAGGGGTACCATGGGGGTGCAGAGCAATACCAATTTAGCGCCGCTACCCCGACTGCCGATACGTGTTTTTCGGGCATGCCTGTAGGGGGTTTTCCGCGAGTGGAAGCCGGGAGCGTGGCGCACATCGGTAGAAACGATGGAGTCTTCTCGATGGAACCTCCTTGCGCACTCGAGTTGCGCGACTTCATGGACACCCGTTTCGTTTTTAGCGCGCAGCCGCGCGAGCCCGAGCGGCTTCGGCGACAATAGATGTCGCAAGGATCGCTTGAAACGCGCGCGGGATCCGCTGTTCATGAGCTGCCTCACACAGGGACATACACAGCGGCTTTGGGGGCTGTCGGCTTGAGGGCATGCTTGATTGGTCGACCGACGACGTCGACTGTCGACATGTTCCCCTTCGCCTATGCGCCGCTTCCGGTGACGCTGTGAAGCGTGATGAATTCCTTGTGCCAGCAGAGGCACCTACCCTTGCGAAGTGAACCACACGATCTTTCCTCGCAAAATGATGTCTGGCAGGCATAAGGCATGCATTGCCAAATACGTCCCCAAATTTGGTTCGTTCGCACACGAGTGTGCAGAAAACGAGAGGACCACCTGTGGGCTCCACCGTGGTTCTCAGGTCATCCTCTACAGGGGGCAAGATGCTGTGCCTAGATGCGTGCCTTTCATCTGGAAAGCTCCGAGCCTGGCTCCGGATGAACGCTGCGATCAAGGAGAGATACATCGACACCGTAATGGGAGCGCTGTGCGCGGAAGAGGTCGAGGACCTCGAAGACCTGCGCATTCTTGCGCAGCTCCCGAAATTCGATTCGTGTGCAGGAATATCGGCGCTGAGTGCCAAAAAGATCCGCACGGCACTCGCAGTCACACCTGCTGTCTTCTCGCGGGCCGAGCTGAACCTCATCGTGCAGGAGGATGGGGGGCGCGTTCATGTGGTTCTGGTGCTGCGCACCGTGCTCGAACCTGACGGCGCAGCGGCAGAGCTCGATGAGGAGGTGGACATCGATCTCGACGACATCGACCTGGGAACAGAACTGATAGCCGAGGCCGCGCAGCCGTGGGCACCTGTCGATCCCGGCTTCTGGATTTGGAAGGGCATGGGAGCACGCCGCACCACCATTTCAGAGGAAGACAAGCATTGACATGATGGATGACGAGGACAACATCACCGTTACGGCGATGTTAACCTATACACACAGCAGCGATGGCGATCCCCGACACACTCCCGGTGACGTCGTTGGACGTGTGGTGCTGGACGTTACCATCGAAACTAAGGGCGGGCGGTTCGGACTTCTGAATTCTGTGAAGCCTGTGTCGTTTTATAGTAAATAGTAGTTAATTCGACACGCGGTTCGGTCCGTTCGGACTTCAGCAAAGACTTCAGTGCTTATTACGCGTTTTTCTCATCCGCGTCTCGCTCGCGGCTCGCCATCGCCCGTGGTCGCACCCGAGCCACTACAGCCGTACGGCGCTATAAAACGGTGCCCCAACCAACATCGCTGTCGTATACGATAGACTCACTCCGTCTGGTCTCTGCCACTGCCTTCTCTGCGGCATCCAACTTCTCAAGAAAGCATGCAATCATGTTCGGAAGGTGGGTGGCACTCGCGCCCGGCTTCGGACTCGCGCTTGCCCCACACGGCACTGCGCGCGGCCTGACGGAGCGAGTGATTCGAGAGTTACGGCCGACTAAAATACTTAGTGCGGTGCGCCGGGCGTGGGCACCTGCTTGTAGAAGAGGAGGAAGGCCTGGGCGCTGAGCACGGCCGCCTCCGACGCGGGCGTCACCTTGGTGTCCGAGAAGAGGTTCCACTGGGGGCTCGCGCCATCAGCACCGGCGGAGCGCACGTACGCCACGTAGTGACCGTCCTTGTACGTGCCCGAGTGCTCGACCACGCCGAAGAGCTCGAAGCGGCGCGGCGCCCCCAGGCGCGGGTCGAGCTCCTCCCATGCTGTGGGACTCTTGCTGGCGCCGGGCGCTGTCGTGGGCGCCACCGGGCCGGCACTCGAGGTCGCCGTCGAGGTCGCCGTCGTGGGCGCTACGGTGCGAGGCTGCTCAAGGAGCAAGAGCTCCAGTGGGAAGACTACGTGCGTGTTCACCTTCTGGGCGGCGCGCCCGTTGGTGGCGAATCGCTTCAGGTGGAGGGTCAGGACTAGTGGCGCCTGTGTCAGCTGGAGCAGCTTGATGGCCTCACAGCGCACCTTGCCATCCAGCCCGACGGCGCACAGCGCACTCGACGCGCCCGCTGCCGCATCGGATTGAGCTCCCGACGGAGATTGAGCTCCCGACGGCGCGCCGCCGCCGCCGCCGCCGCCGCCGCCGCTGCGGCTCGCGCTGCTTGAGGCCGCGCTAGGTGGAAGCACGAGCGGCGGCGTGACGGCCTCCATGATGGCCGGGTTCGGCGCGTTCCATGCGGGGCGCGCCGGCGCGGGCGCGGGCGCGAGCATCGTGCCCTTCGAGGGCTGAGCAGCCTTGACCGCAGCAGCGGCAGTTGCACCGGCCGCGGCGGCGGCCACTGCGGCGCTCGCATTCGTATTCACACCCTTGCCTCGTGCCGCCGCTGCCACCGCCGCGGTGGCGGCGGCGGCTGCTGCGGCGGCCGCTGCGGAGCGCGCGATTGGTCCAACGGCTGCCTCGTCTGTGGAAGCGGCTGTGGAAGCGGCTGTGGAAGCGGCTCCCTTGCTTGGCGAGGCGGGCGAGGCGGGCGAGGCGGGCGGCGTGGGCAGCGTGGCGATGGGTGAGCCAATCGCAGAGCCCTCCTTGGGGCCCTCAATGGGGGCGGTGGTGCCGGTGGGGCGTTCGGTGGCCGGTGGCATGTCGGCACTCACGCTGGCCGCGGCGGCGGCGGCGGTGGCAGCGGCGGCGGTGGCGCGCTCCTTGACCGCCTTCGCACACGCCTCGCACTCGTAGGCGTTGGCTCCCTGCAAAAGCTCCGGCGCGAGGAAGGCAAGCAGGCAGTCGTGCAAGGTGATCGCGGCGGACTCCGAAGAGGGTTTGGGTTTCGGCTCAGTCGCCTCCTTGCTGGGCGCGCCGCCCTGGGCACCCTTGGCGCCCGACGAACTTGACGATCCTGACGAAGCTGGCGTGCACGACGCGCCGCCCTGGGCACCTTGTTGCAGGGCACCGAGCTGGGTCGTGATCGCATGGACCGCCACGCGCCGGCACTCGCTCGGCGACGTTGGCAACGGACTCCAAGCGGGCTGGATCGCTGGCTGGCTGCTCGCGCCGCCCGTGGCGACCTCGCCCAAGGCGGCGCGCGGTGACTCGGCTGGGATCGGCACGGAGAGGTCGAGGTAAGGCTCGTGTACGCACGAGAGGGATTTGCATGCGAGGCACACGACCGTTGAGCGGAGCATGCCCCCGAAGATTCGGTCGACCACCGTCGGCGGGTCTGGTGCGATCACGGGACGCGGTGGCGTCGTGATGGGCGCCGCCGCCGAGGGTGCGCCCCCCTCCCCCTCGGACGCCGTGATGGGCGCCGTGGTGGGCGCCTTTGCCTCGGCCGCCGGCGCGAGCGTGCCGGTGGCCGGCTTGCCGTTGTTGGCCTTGTCGCGCGCCTGCAATCGACTCACCTCCTCAGTCCGTATACCCTCGAGTACGTGACGAAGCACCTCCTGGGCGTCCTGCTGAGCGCGCGTACCAAACTCTTTGTGGCGCGCCGAGACGGCCGTGAGGAGCGCCTGGGGTGCCACCGGCTGCGATCCCTCGGCGTGCATTTGCTGTGCCCACTTGCGCGTGGCCGAGGTGATCGGGCCCTCTGCGTCCGACAATGGCGGCGGCGCGAGCAAGTGGGCGCGAAGCTGCTCGGTGGCGACGAGGCTCTGGAGCACCGAGTTGAGAAAGCAAGTGTTCCCGAGGTTTTTGAGCCCGCGAGTGGGCTGGCGCGTTGGAGGGTGGGAGATGGCGGCGATGGCGGCGGCGGCGGCGGCGGGCGTCGCGCCAGCAGAGCTCCCACTCGCATCGGTGGAAGCGGCCGCTGGGGCGGAGGTGCTCGCATTTGGGGCGGAGGCGCCCTTTTTGTGCAGGGGCGCGGGCGGCGGTGCGTCCTTGGCTGCGTTCGCGCGCGCGGCCCAGCTCATAGAGGCGCCCGCCACGGCGCTCGCCTTGGTGCCCGACGAGGCGCTCGCCGGCGGCTCCGACGAGAAGCTCTTCTCTGCAGAGCTCTTCTCTGCAGAGCTCTTCTCTGCAGAGCCCGCCGCGCCCGCCGAGCCCGCCGAGCCCGCAGACGCTGGGCGTGGGGGAGCGGATACGGGTTGGGCACCCAAAGGTGGGGGCGGCGTGGCGGCGCTCGGCGGCGGCGTGTGGGACGTGGGTGGCGGCGAGACCAGCGTAGCGTCCCTCCCCGGCGGCTCGTCGCGCGCAGCTGCCAGCGGCAACGCGGGTAGCAAGCCGCCATCCTCGTCCTCATCGTCGTCATCACCCCAGCGCGCCTTCATCGGCGTCGTCGCGGGCGCTGCGGTCGTCTCCCATCCGCGTTTGGTCGGTGAAACCGTCGCCGTCCCGGGCGCCGTCCCGGGCGCCGTCCCGGGCGCTGTCCCGGGCGTCGCCGCGGGTGAAACCGTCGCCGGCTTGGCGGCTGGGTGCAAAGTGGCTGGCTTGGATGCCGCCGTGGCAGCCTGCGACGACGGCGCGGGCTGCTGCGGCGAGGGCGCGGGCTGTGGCGAGGTCGCGGTCTGCGAGCCGGCGGAGGTCAAGGTAGGGCAGTTGGTAGGGCTCAAAGCGCTGAGTTGCGAGGCGAGCTTGGTGATCGGGTCGGTGGAGAGCTCAACGGGGGCGACGGGCGCGCTACCGCTCTCAGCGCTTACCTTGTCCGCAGCGCTCACCTTGTCCGCAGCGCTCTCCTTGTCCGCAGCGCTCTCCTTGTCCGCCATACACGAAATGCTACCGCTCTCAGCGCTTCCGTCGGTTGCTGCAACGGCTGCCGCGATGACGGAGGGTGGCGCTGCCGGCGCAATCTGCGCCGCCTCGGCTCGCGCTGCAGCCGTTGCTCCTGCTGCCGCTGCGGGCTCCGCCGCCGCCTTGAGCTCCGCCGACAGCTTCGGCTCGGCCGCCCCCTTGCGTACAGCCGGTTGCTCGGCAGATGCCACGTCACCTTTAGCTGCCACGTCACCTTTAGCTGCCACGTCACCTTTGGCGGATGGGGCGGCAGCGGCGGCGGTAGCAGCGGGCTTCGCTGCCCCATCACCCTCGTGGGCGGCGGTCGCGGCGGCACTTAGCACCGGCGCCTTGGGAACAAAGGTTTTTGCGACTGCGCTGAGCCGTGGTGCCTTGGCGGCACCTGCGGGCGCGGGGGCGGGGGCTGGCGTGCTGGCTGTGGTGGCGCTCGTCGCTGTCGCCGTGGGCGGACCGGGCGCCAGGACGGCCGGCGCCGCAGCGGCGGAGGAAGCCTCGCTCGTGGCGGCTTCGAAAGTAACTGACGGCCGCTGCTGGCCACTGCTGGCCGCTGCTGGCCGCTGCTGGCCGCTCGATTCGGTGGCGCTCGGCACGGCGCTCGCCTTGTCCGCCGCCTCCCGGGCAGCTTTCTCATCGCGCAGCTCACGGCACTCTCTGATAGTCCATTGGAGCTGCGCCGGATCGGAAAGCAGACGGTGGTACGTCGCGCAGGCCTCCGGATCGTGCCCCATGCTCATGGTCACCAGCCTGTCGAGGATCATGCCGACGAGATAACCGGCCTCTGTGAGGCCTTCCCCATCCATCTCGGTGCTCACGCCCATGTCCACCAGCTGTCGATGCAACTCCTCGCCCATCGTCTCAGGGCTGGGTAGCCTCTCCTGCACCCCAGGCACCCCATGGAGTGCCCATGACGGCGCCTCAGGGCTGGGTAGCCTCTCCTGCATCCCATGGAATGTCTCGGCGGCGGTGGGCGCCGTCATGGGCACACGCGGCGGCGGCATCGGCGCCGACGGTAGGTAGGCGGACGCAAGGAGGGTGCTGTACTCGTCAGGGTGGAAGGGCTGCAGCGCAACCCCCGGTTCCATGTACATGGGACCGCCTCCCATGCCGCCTCCCATGCCGCCGCCCATGCCGCCTCCCATGCCACCGCCCATGCCGCCTCCCATGCCGCCGCCCATGCCGCCGCCCATGCCCGCACACGAAGCCATAGGCACAAACTGCGTTGTGTTGGCCATCCCAGTGTGGGCCATCCCCGTAGTGGCCAGGATGCCTGCCATCCCAACTACCTCCCCATACCCGTAGCTGCTCGGTGTGGGGAGGTAGTTTGGCTGTGCGGAGTAGGCGCCCGGCATGGCGCCCGGCATGGCGCTCGGCATGGCGCCCGGCATGGCGCCCGGCATGGCGCCCATTTGCCCGGGGCCCATAGGCGCGGCGCCCAGCATAGCGCCCGGCATAGGGACCATGGCGCCCGGCACGGCGCCATTGGGGACCAGAGTGATCATCGGCACGGCGCCACCCATCGGCAGCGCCGTGCCGGGCGTGTCTATTGGCGCGGCGCCACCCATTTTTAGCGCCGTAGCGGGCGCCCTGTCACCTGGGGGGGGCACGGCTGCTGCCGCCGACGGCACAGCCGGTGGATAGTCCGCAGGCTGCAGACTCTGAGAGGAGCTCTTCCCTTTGGTCGCAGCCACCGTCGCCTTTTTGCCCTTGGCGTTAGTGGCTGGGCCGGAGGTTCCGTTTGGCGGGCCCTTGTCGCCCGCGGCAGCGCCGTGCTTGCGCGGCTGCTGCTGCGGCGGCTGCTGCGGCGGCGGCGGCTGCTGCGGCGGCGGCGGCTGCTGCGGCTGCGGCTGCTGCTGCGGCTGCTGCTGCTGCGGCTGCGGCTGCTGCTGCTGCTGCTGCTGCTGCGGCTGCTGCGGCTGCTGCGGCTGCTGCTGCGGCTGCTGCTGCGGTTGCTGATGTTGCTGCGACGGCGGCGGCGGCGGTGACGGTGGCATCGGCTGCAGCACCTGAGGCTGCTGCTGCTGCTGTTTGGCCTTGCCCTTACCCTTGCCCTCGGCACCTTTGGCTGCTTGGGCTGCTTCCACAATCGCCGCCTCCGCCACCTTTGCCGCCACGGCCGCCCTCGCTGCCTCCACCTCTGCTGCCGCCTTGGCCGCTGCCTCGTCTGCCATTTTCTTCTGCGCCGCCACCGCCTCTGCGGCAGCCTGCTCTGCCACGCGTTCAGCCTTGATGCGCTCTGCCTCAAGCCGCTCGGCCGCCGCCTTCTCGGCCGCCGCCTTCTCGGCCGCCACCTTCTCGGCCGCCACCTTGTCGGCCGCCGCCTTCTCGGCCGCCGCCTTCTCGGCCGCCGCCTTCTCGGC